>Ga0247765_1000015_pt1 | contig 116208 bp, 113 predicted proteins | sample UWRJL106311C6_FD_179949 | JGI IMG/M metagenome (GOLD analysis project Ga0247765, IMG submission 179949) | Plant litter microbial communities from Arlington Agricultural Research Station in Wisconsin, United States - UWRJ-L106-311C-6 | ecosystem: Environmental > Terrestrial > Plant litter >... | reverse complement strand
AAAGGCCGAACAATTGGAATGTCAAAACCAGAGGCGGCGGAAGGAACGACGAGCGAGCGGATCGCGACGGAAAATTTCGGAGGCTACAACATCGGGAACGAGATAAGGCAGCGTTGGGAAAACAAAGAAATACAGATGAAGCAGAACAAATCGGTGTTTCTTCGAGGTCGACACAACAGACCAGCGTCTAGCGGACCGTTTGTCTTAAGAATGAGTGCAATAAGAAAGGGGCACAATGAGAGGCGGATGTTCAGTGGGTGGTTCGTCAGCGGGTCTCGAGCCCAAACGGGAGGATCTGCAGCCAGAACCGAGCCAGTCGTGTGGGAAATTGGTGGCGCGCACTGTGTGAGTTTTCCCCTGGAGCGTACCGCGTTTCTGGGGACGAGACGAATCGCCCACCGATCCGAATGGCGCTGTAACTATACGAGCTTGTTGGTTGCAGCAGGACGGCACAAGTTCAAGCGACTTCGCACCTCCCTCATCCAGGCTCGTTATCGTTTGATTACCCTATCTGTGCCGTCCGGGCCTGGGCGAAAACTTGCGAACTGGCCAGATGGCTCTCTGACGACCTGGCCTGCCGGCTTTCGGTTTTCACGGCATGTGTTCTGGCGATCTGCCCGGGGCACAAACACACACCTAAGCTAACAAGTAGATGGTCGGGCGCAACTCACTGTGTACGAATAGGTAGTGCCTATTTGCATGAGCAAGATCCCTGACACCCGGACACCACGCCTAAGACAACAGGGAAACCTCTGAAATTTGTGTCGCCTGCCTGCTTTCGACAAAAGCGATAGCTACGTATTCCGGTTATTAGTTATTCGCTTGCCAATGGCCAGACGGTCACGGGGCGCCAATAGAGGCATCGTTCACGACTGCCGAAGGCGATATCGTCAAAGTCAATCTATTTTAATCGCCGTGGAACATTCGGCAGTACTTTCTCCTGACCGTAAATATTGTGCAAAGGGTCGCCGGAAACTTGTGCAATTAAATTTCCTAAATCCAATAGTTTCTTCTCTTGCATCCTCGCTTGGACTCATCATGCCAAGCCTGGACCCCGTAACAGTCCTGTCCTCTGTGCACTGTGTTGCGACTTACGTATTCATCGGCAAGGCTTCTCTTTTCCATCCCGGATGTTGAGGCTGGGTGTAGTAGGTATGTCCCATCGGGACGTTCACGTAATACCACCGGAATCACGTAAGGGTATGGCATCACATACGAATGTGTTGCGGTGAAGAGAAGTGTGAGAAGAGCAGGATTAGGTGATCTGCAAATCGGATCTCTCGGAGATTCTGATTGACTTTAGGTACTCGAACCCGGACATCATGTAGTGTATGCACATACTGTTATAGTGCAGATTCCAAACGGATCTGAGGCAGTCCTTTCGGTTGTTTCACCGAGGCACGAAGCCACGGTGACTGGATCCCCTTCGGGAGTGGAGCAAACTGCTTGATTTTGGCAGATGGTCACCTGGTCTGTGGGTTCGCATGTGGAGAACCTCAGCCTTACCTCAGGAAGGTCTCCCCCGCCAAGGCTGCCGTCCACCAACAACAAAACGAAGGACTGGCAACAGAATTTGACCAACCAACTTGGCGATCGCTTGGCTCTACCTCACCTGCTCATCAGTAGATTAGGAATTGGCCAAGCCGGGATATCGACACCATGGAACAAACAAAAGCTCTTAATGCTCTTGAGGTTCGTGATCACTTCCGTGCCCTCTCCACATATGACAGCAGCGACCCACGGGAAAACACCCAGAGAAGTAAACCCCATCCTAACCTCGCAATAGCCCTTCCTGGCACTCAGCAAATCTGCCGCATCACCTCGGGCCGCAGCCGATCTCATCCAACGGGCGACCTCAGCACCCAACACTTTCATCTTCACGGAACTTCTCGAAACCCCACAAATCCAGGCCCTTTCGTCATCGCTCGAGTTCTCGAACTCCCTGGCTCTCCTTCGCATATTCAGCTATGGCACTTACGCCTCTTTCAAAGACATTTCTGACTTGCCGCCGCTCAACGATGCCCAGAAGCGCAAGCTCCGCCAGCTGTCCCTCCTCTCCCTGGCCCGCGACTCCAAACATGCCGCTGAATCCAACCTAACCTCTCCCGTCCTTGGGTACAGCTCCCTGCTTGTGGCTCTTGGTCTATCAACACCCCGCGAACTGGAAGACCTCGTCATCAGCACGATATATGCAGGCTTGATCCAGGCCCAGCTCGACCCGAAGCACGAACTCGTACGCATCAGCAGTGTCGCGCCCCTCCGTGACGTCGCTCCCGGCCAGGCTGCCACACCTAACGGAACCGATGTGGGCAGCGCTATCGGAGGGCTTCTCTCCAGTCTGCAGACCTGGGCCGGCCGTTGCGAAGCAACGCTTCAACACCTGGAGGAGCAGATGTCGGAGCTCCGCGCCGACGCTGACAGGCGGGCCGCTGCCGCGGCGTCGTGGTCGCAGAGGATGGAGACACTGGTTGAGGAGGAACACAAGGGTGGGGGAATCCCCCGCAACGCCAAACGGGATTTGCTGACCCTGAACGCGGCCAAAAGTCGTCTCGCGAGCGCCTCAGGCGGCGGATCCGGTAGCGGAGCTTCTGCGACGCAAGCAGCGGTATCAGACTCACGTTTGAACGCGATGCGGCTTGGTAATAAGCGGGGAAGTGGCCAAATGGACGCATCCGGCAGTAGTGATGTCGATGATGAAGCCATGGACGTGGACGACGATGACCCCGACAACACCGACGCGAAGAAAAGAGGCAATAAGCGGAAACTTTAGAATAATGCGGGACATTCCTATGGTTCTGATAATGTTGGGGCCAGTGCTTGTTGACATGAAACAATAGGACATAGACAATAGTTCAACACATCATGGAGGGCATCCCATGAGGGTATTGATGTGACAGATGTGTGGATATAACCTCCCGCCGGCCAAGGCTCATGCACGGTTGTCAAACACACCATCGACTTTCTGATCAGCGCTGACAAGAGATCGGACCTCACCAATGCTCTTCCACAGATAGCGTGCTCCATACACGTCTCGACTTGAGCCAGAGCTGAGAATTGCAAGCGAAATTGAGCATCAAAAGGAATCCACCGTTATCCCGATAGTGTCTCTGGACCAGAGTAGTACAATACAACCATAACCGAACACCATTATACCCCACGCCCATCCAGTTTCACCCTACCGTGCCTCCCAGACCAGCAAGCAGATGACAGGAGCGATAAAGAAACCCCAAAAGGTCACCTTCCAAGAACCATTCTCCACCATATCATAGAAGGAAAAAAAGATCCAGATATCTCAGCTCTGTTGTGTACTCACGTAACTCATGACTCGTGACCCACAATGCACCGTGCCACGTCATCCCTTTTCCCCGTTACCTCCACAGGTAGCTACACTACCTGAGATGTGTTTCCCTCAGAAATACGGCAAAGAAATCAAGGTGTTCAGATCAAGGTCTTTCTCTGAATATTACCAGCCACGAAATTGCCACATCCAGATGGAGACCTGCACAGCTGCAAGACCTGGGCTAACTTCATCCATACCTAACATTAAACTTGAGCCTAGAGTCGTTTGCCGGGGACAAAAATGAAAAGAACACAGAGTGCGGCATCAACGAGCAAGGTGACGGTGAGGACCACCAGAGCCCGTTGTGCGAGGAGTTTCCGAACGTAGGGTTCGCGTACCCTGGAGAAGTTGAACGGTGTGTACTCGCTCAGTCCAATGAGAGCCAGAATAGGATCCAGCGAGTACTGGTAAGACGCAAGGAAGTAGACTCCTAGCGTGAACGGGAGAATGAGCTGGCGACGGTTAGCATGTGTGATTGACGAAAAGGGAAAGAAGACGTGCCCATAGCCGCGTTGTTCGGGGCTCATTCAAGAAAATCAAAACGAAGGCAGCCCAGAAACCCCCAAACATGGAAAGGAGACCCAAGATAAGCCGCATAATCAACGTTGCAGGAATCAAATTTCCAAGCGCCTTCATTCTGAGGAAACCAGGAAATGCATCGCGCTCCATCGCCTGGAATACGTAGTCCTTGGCCACATCGAAGACCTCGGGGTCGTCCCGGCCAAACTCCTCGATCGCCGTCGTCACATCCGGTGTTATGGTACCCGGAAGAATGATCTCGCGCTCCGCACCGGGGAGAAGGAATGTATAAAGGATCTTCTCGGCAGAAGCTCTTATGTCCTGCCGAGCAACCGTGTGGGCGGGGGAGTTGGAATCTGATGTGATGTCGCGGGAGCTGCTGATCCCAGGACTTGGGCGACCCCGCGGGCCATTGCTGCTTTGTGGGGAATCATGGGTGCCTGGTCGGTCCTCTCGCAGGAATGCTGACATCTGTGCATCCTGGTCTCGCTCCTTTTCCGATGTGTACATTGAGGGACCAGCGTGATGGCTCATGTCGCCAAGACCCTGGAGGATAGCTGATGATCGCTTCGAGTCCCGCTCTGGCTCTGGAGTGCCAACAAGGACGGATCGGCGCAGTTCTCGGACGTAGTGACGGCACAGAGACATATGCTGGGCCACATCAAGCCTAGGTCTGGTTAGCAGGGCGGGGCAACACCGATGGAACAGACCAGTGAATGCTCACCAGAAGTCGAGATAATCAACTGAGCGCTGTTGGTCTCGCATGTATATGTAGAAAGAGAACAGGTCCACGGGTGGTAGAGTGCGCCTGCTGAGGACCTCAAACAAGGTCGGAAGTCTGTTCCGGTTCAGGTCGGGGACCGGTGATGGTGTTGAGGAATGCGCAAGGTTCGCCATCTTTGCTGCCAGGTCTTGTGAGGTTGAGTGGAGCTATGGGAGGTCTTCGTGGTTTATCCTGGAGAATCTTGAAACTCGGGGACTGCAGTTGTCGGGTGTCTCGCAAGTTCGTTCGTCGGGATCAGATAGAGTTCAACCGCAGAGGGATTGTGACCAATATTGACGTAGTGCTGTAATCTACTGCTGGTCGTGGGGGAACGAACTCGGCTCCTGGGAATAGAAGAGCGTTAACGTGCGCTCAGCGCACGTATCTTGAAATCAACGCCAGCAGGAAGTTCGATTAAGTTAAGAGGTTGTTCGGGCGAGGTTCGGCAGAAACAGGATCCCTTGTTCCACAGCCCCTGGCGCGACGACGTGATGTCTGATGAGCAGGGTGCACGGGCGGGTTACAATTGCTGTGGCTTGTATTCGTAAACTGATTGGCCTTCTGAATGTGGCTCATTTGGGGTAATGTGCTTTGAGGCCCCACCTGCTGAAATTCCATAAATGTGGCTGGTGATTTAGCGCAGTTTGTGTGGCTTGCGTGGTAGGCACCAAAAAATGAGGGTGCGATTCTTCGAGGGGTTAAGCGAGTGGAGCCGTGCACAGGTCCGCACTTTTTTGAAAATCAGATGCGAAATTCAGTGCGAGGCTTTACTGCTCAACGAAAGCAACACGACAACCCGACGCCTTTCTCAACACCAACCGAGATCTCCGTCGTCGCCAAAGTACGTAGCGACGTCTTTTTATTCCCACTGCCAATAAAGCAGTTTCTTTCAATTGAACGAGCGACTGCGCGAATTCCGGAGCTAACCAAAGATCGCCTCTCAGAATGTCGTCTACGAAAAAGCCCGCTGGCAAGACCCAGCGTTCCGCTATCGCTGATGTCGTAGCCCGCGAGTACACCATTCACCTCCACAAGAGGGTAACGAGAACCGACTCCCAGTCATACCAATTCGTCGCTGACGAGAGGACTAGCTGCACGGTGTAAGCTTCAAGAAGAGAGCTCCCACTGCAATCAAGGAGATCAAGGCCTTTGCCTTCAAGTCGATGGTACGTGGGTGTACTAGCTGGGGATGGATTTGTGATTGCGGAAGCTCTGAAAAATACTGCAAGTGGGCAGGCAGCTGACAGGGCAACAGGGAACCAGTGATGTCCGCCTGGACCCCCAGCTCAACAAGAAGGTTTGGGAGCAGGGTGTCAAGGGCGTCCCCTACAGACTTCGCATCCGCATCTCCCGGAGACGTAATGACGAGGAGGGTGCCAAAGAGAAGCTTTACAGCTATGTCCAGGCCGTCAACATAAAGAACCCCAAGGGTCTCCCGACTGTCATCGTGGAGGAGTAAAGTCAACAGAAAAAAGAAAGCGGAATCGGTGTGTGGGCCGGGCGTGGTTCGGGTTGGTCAGGAACGGCATTTGGGCACTCGGAGTTTTTCGCATGGCATTAGCTTCGCTTTACGAATACAGGTTTCGTAAACACGACACCAGTTCGGACCGCACCCTTTCGAGGGCCTTTGTTGTGATGGGCTTTGGGGGTTTCAGTGGCAAAGAGGGGGTGCTCTGTGTTTAAAAAGTGATGCGCTTACGGACAAATCTGTCCATTATGAGCCAATGCTTGATGTATCTTGACACAAACCGTCTACTACATAAGCAGTCAACCACGGGATATCCATGACCCAATCCGTCCAGGAAATGCAAACTTCGTAAACCTGACGCCAGGGATTCCAAGCCCGGCTTCCTACTGTTACTCCGGTTCTCCGATACAATGCGCTGCAGCATGACTTCGTTCAATCATCCTCAACATCTTGGTGGCGGTCCATAACCTTGGTCTTGAAGAGAGTGGGATCCTTGTCCCAAAGTTCGGCGGCCTCACCATTTAGGGGGGACGCGCTGTGACGCGTTAGTCTTGGTGATGGAAAGCACAGAGGGAAACAAACTTGTTCGGCTCGCCGAGCAGGGATTGCAAGCTTAAGAGCACTGTCTGGGTGTTGTAGGCGGCAGTCCACTTGTCCTTGAGAATGTCAAGGCAGATGCGACCAGAAAAGTCAACATTTGGATGGTAGATGGGTGTACGGAACAGAACTGTGGGAGGCGAGTAGGGGTAGTTGGGCGGAAACTCGAAGCTAAGCTTGAAGGTGAGGCCAGCGTAGGGGGTATCGTCAGGGCCCTCAATTGTCGCACGCCACGAGAGCAGGTTTCCATCCGCCGAAGGAAACGCCGACACCCCCGGCGCAGGGGATGTCATCAGCTGCATGAGCTCTGTCTGCAATCTGCAGTGGGTTAATTGTGTGCCCTCATGTTGTATTTTATATATGTGCCAGTCGGGCCTATTCTCACCTCTTTGAGGCATTCTGCGTGCCATCGGTGCCCTTGCGGACTGCGACGACTTTGTTCGCGGGAGCACTGCTCGGCGCCGAGTTCTGGGTATCCTCCATATTGTAGGACATAATTGGTATCACAGCTCGACTTGCGAGACGGGCAGCAAGATTGACAATACAAAGAAAGGGAGAATTCGCAAAGCGCGGCAGCGGCCCAATTCCCAAAAAACTGGTTAGACAGACTTGGTTAATATATATGATCGCAAAAGGGGGGGCTTTGGTCAGAAAAGACTCTGCGTACCTGCAGGTCCGAGGTCGTCGGTTCTTAGGGATTGCTGGCTGGGTGAGGGCAGCGGGTTGGAAGGTATGGTTGGCGGATCGAGGAGAATTGATGTTTACATGCAGCCCCACATCATTGTTCCGGGCGACCAAGCATGCCCCTCCAGCAACGCGTGAGTGCTTGCAGCGACAGAGTCCTGGCACTGGTCTGCCTGCCTGGTTCAGCAGGTGGCCAGGGCCCGACCGCCAATCAACACGCGTCGCGCCTTCCTTTCCTAAAACAAGACACCCGTGGTAGCTCCAATCCTTACGTTGGCTTCGGCGTCAAGTTTTTGGCTTCGACCGCAGAGACGCGACAGGCGGACCCAACGCGCTTAGGTGCCGAAGGCGTAACCTTAATTGCAAGATGGTGAGTACCTTGCTGCCACCCGCTGTACGGGTGGTGGGTTTTTACGATAAGTTTCATGTTTCACCAACTGGGCTCACTTCCTCTCACGTATCCCAATTTATAAGCGCGGGTGTGATACCTACCTTGTCGCTTCAAATTGTCGACTTACACTACCTTCGGACTGGGCCCCTCGTCTTGGGACGCGAACACCTCCACTGAACAGCCATGCAACAGTCGCAATTGGATCCGCTGCCAACCGACCTCCCCTTTCGAATCATCTCCAAGACAATCGGAAGGGGAGCCTATGCATCGTGGGTTCAGAGCATTTCAATATTTGGGGCGCCAAGACTGACGATTCGACACAGAATCAAGAAGGCGATACCGCTGGGCAAGCAGGATCCAGTTTTCGCCGTCAAATTGATCCACAAGGGCTATGCAGTTAAGCAGGGGCGGATATCGGCCAAGCAAATCGCCATGGAAGTGTCGCTGCATTCTCATATCGGCCAGCACCCCAACATCATCGAGTGGTTCGCCACGGGCGAGGATGCCACCTGGCGGTGGATTGCCATGGAGTATGCCGAAGGCGGTGACTTGTTTGACAAGATCGAGGCCGACGTTGGAGTGCAGGAAGACATCGCCCATGTTTACTTCCTACAGCTAATCAGTGGCGTGAGCTTCATGCACTCCAAGGGGGTAGCGCATCGGGATCTCAAGCCCGAGAACATACTGCTCTCGGCAACTGGAAACCTCAAAATTGCCGATTTTGGCATGGCGACCATGTTTGAGTACAAGGGCGCCAAAAAGCAGAGCGGCACCATGTGCGGCAGCCCGCCTTATATCGCCCCAGAGGTCCTGTTGTGCGCCAAGGCAGACAAGAAGTCACCCGACGCATTGAAGTACTCGGCAGACTTGGTCGACATATGGTCGTGCGGCGTGATCCTGTTCGTCCTCCTGGTTGGAAATACACCATGGGATGAACCAACACCGGAGAGCTGGGAGTTTCAGGAATACGTCCGGACAAATGGGCGCAGCACCGACCCGTTGTGGTTGCGACTGCCAGCCGATGCGCTCTCGCTCCTCCGAGGCATGATGAATACTGAAGCCAAGAAACGTTTCTCTTTTGCTCAGATCCGACAACATCCATGGTACACACGACGCAATCCCCTCCTCACCCCGGAGGGCAAGATCATGGACGAGATCTCACTCGCTACAAAACTTCTCGAAGGGCTTCACATCGATCTTACACAGAACCCGACACCTTCACAACGCCCTGGCCCGGCGGATGCAATGGATCTTGACTCACCTAGCGTATCAGAACTCTCGGCCACACAACCCGAGATGCCCATCAACGACGCTCTTTTCGATTGGGAACGGCCCGCAAGCCGCGCAGGCGGTCTCGCCTTCTCATCCACGCAACCCACACGACACGCAGCAACCCAGCCCGTCTCTGCTGCCGGTCAGCGCATAGGCCCTCTCGCATGGGATGCCCTGGAAGCTGAGCCAACCATGAGCCAATTCTCCCAGCAGCCTGGCGTCCCGTTCAGTCTGACCCAGCACGCGCGACGCTTCCGGGACATTATTCCTGGTTACTCCCTCACCCGCTTCTTCTCTCATGTCCCTCCAACTCTCCTCATACAAATGCTGCGCGATGCGCTGCACCAGCTAAACGTACCCCTCCCGTCCAACGTCTCTACCAACCTCCATGCGGATCATATCGCCACCATCAAGGTTCGCACGATTGACGGCCGCCGCCAGGGCCTACATGGCGAGATCCTCGTCGATAAGTACTACCTCCCCGAAAATCAGGAGCTACTTGAGGTGCACTTCGTCAAAGTGAAGGGCGACCCGCTTGAATGGCGCCGGTTCTTCAAGAACATGGCGCTGCTGTGCAAGGATGGAATCTTCAGCAACGAGGCATAGGAGAAACTCCGTGCTGCTTTTGGTTCTGATGCAGCTGAGACGAGATTTCCATTGCTGCGAGTGAACACAGAGGATGAGGTGAAGAAAACCAATAGGGAGGAAGATGAGGATGAGACCTAAGCTCGGGCAAACACGTCTAGCGTTTAACACATATTTTTGGTTGGCTGTACATCTGGTACACTGCCATACCAAATATGTTGGTTAGGCCTGTCAAAAGGCTGTAGAGTTGTTGGTGCGGTTGTTTTCTAGAGTATAGCGCAGCGTTGGAAGTATAATGTGTATTGTGCGAATGAGATGGATGGAGGGCAAAGCAAGGGTCACAGAACAGCATGGGACGAGGCAGCACAACTTAGGGCAACAATTCGAAATTGTTCAGATGCTTTTGCACAAGAAGGGGAAGGGAGTTGGTACGTATTCCGAGGTGAATCGGGGAGCAAGCCAGTCTTTTCCTCCATGGTTCCATCAAATCTTGACTTCCCAATGTAGTATGTTATTCGTATATGTATATGCTTCTGCTAGGATACATGATGCAGACCGTGTGCCAAAAATATGCAAGGGGTATCTATACATGTATGGACATACTCGGTGGGCGGGAAAACCGCTACCTAGTAAATATGTTTGGAGCAAACAGAAAACAAAATAGCAGCTTGAAAACAGGCGGTGTGGAAGTGTAGATACAAACCTGCAAATGGAGGGGCTTTTGTCCGTGTCAATAGAAACAGACCGAAACAGATAAACCAACCATCTAGTTATCCCATCCATCAAAGGAGGGCCATGTATTGAAGCCAGGGATCCCTTCACAATATCATTCCCATGCATGAGTATGCGTTTCCCATCCTGCCATGCCACGCCGTGAAATGCTCAAGGATACCACCCAATCCGTTTGATCAAGGATGAATAATGCAAAGTGCCTCTCTCTTTCCCCATAAGCTCATGGATAGATACCACGATGAATAGAGTCTAGGGTGTCAAGACCAATTGGGGAAAATAAACGCGAGGCCAGCGTTTGGTTCCGGGTTTGCCCCTCGGGGTTCTTCAAGATCTCTGTGACATGAAGTCTGTATAAACGTATGGCGAGCCAGGATCATCGTCGGACTCAAGGGGACGGACGGCTCGATTGGTCCGCCAGGAAACGTGACCAGTATTCGTCGTGGTGTTGGTGGTACTGAGACTGGCCGGGTACACATCTAAGCCGGGGCCTCCAGCTTGGTGATGTCGATATTCCTGTTGTTCGGTGATTCCGGAGCAAGGGTAATATTCGTGATGCCGGTAGCGGAATGGCTCCTCATCCCCACCTGTTGCCAGACCCGGTTCAGAGGTTCCAACCCGAAACCGCTCCAGGTCGGCCTCCACCTTGCTGAGGTGAAGTGCACTTTCGGGACCGGCCCAATCGTCAATCATCTTGGCGATGGCGTGGAAGGCCGGGGTATGTCCACCGCATGACCGGGCGCGAAAGCCACAGCAAATAAAAAGGTAGCAGTGGATGAGCTCATGCAGAAAAGTCGAGATGAGTAGACGTCGACTGTACTTGGCATCCCGAAGAATGGGCGACGACAAGACAATCAGTGTCTCGAAGCCACGATTACTGGCGCGGCGCAGAGCCGTCGTGCCAATGACCTGGCTGTCGTAGCGAGTGCTCGACTCATGCGACCAGTCCCACATGACGCGCTTGCTCAGCCGGCCATTGAAGAACATTTCGTTTGCGGCGGAGAAGATGCTCTCCAGAGAATCGTTGTCAAGGGGGTACTCGGCATTGGACCGAGGGTTGATGATACTCCGGAGAATGCGCTCGTGTTTAGAATCAGGAAACCGGCGGCGGAAATTGGCCATGTGATCCCGGACACGCTGTTCGGCTTCCTCATCCTCCAAGAGCTCCGTCCAGGCGTTCCCTTCAGTGGGCTCGGACCGAATTGAGAGTCCCGAGGCCGTCCTTTCCATGGTGCAGGATGCAGTGTCCGGAGATTGGTGCCGGTGCGGGGACCGGGACGGGGAGTGGGAGTACGAGTGGGACTGGAGGGGGCGCTGGCGCTGGTGATAGTAGTGTGCATGGCGGTGCGGAGACTGGCGGCGGTGGGGTTGCTGGTGTTCATCCGAGAATTGTGGATGGGGAGCAAACGGGTGCGCGTCCGCTGCCCGGAACGCAACTTCCTCGTAAGGCGCATAGGGGCCAATATACATGGGTCGCAGTCTCTTGGGTAGGTAAACATCGTCTTCGATCTCGACAGTGCGCCGTTTGAGGGCAAACGGGTGGTGTCCGGGAGAATGACGGATCGGCGGGAGTTCGTCCCCGCCAGCAAACGGTGGAGCCATCGGACATGCTCGGCGCCGGGCGTCGCGTGATGTGTTTGGAAAGATGTGTGCGAATTGTGTGTATAGACTACCGTCTTGATCTGTAGTGTGAAAAATAAGTGTGGCACCAGGTAACAAGAAAAAATTGGAGGGATCGCATTTAGTTCAAAAGTAGAATTGCGGTGGCGGAAGTTGTGAAGGGGAGGAGCCGGAGGGCCTTCGCAAGCCGGCCAGAACAGCAGTGACAGCATCATTCCACGGCCCTTCCGGCATGTGCAGAGGAATGTCACACGCTGACTTGCCAATAACTAACAGGCCGCTTCCGCCTCGCTGTGCTCCTTGGTCATGGATTGATGGTTCCATCTGTTGGCCAGCGTGTTTTGCCTCTAGTGGCCCTTGTTCTGTCGCTCAAGCCCAATGCGAGACACGGCTGCTCTGTCCGTTCAGATTCACAGGTTCCATTCTGCGTTAGATTGCCGATCTGTGTCTTTGCACCTGTGTGCTGTCCAAAAAAGCGACGTCAAATGCAATCCGCTCGCATATGCACCATCTGCAGTAGTGCCACGGGTCGTCCTATTTTTGCCCTGACCGTCTCCGAAGCTTTCGTTCTTGAGGACGCTGTGCTGACGGGAGAACGCCGAGCACCCTGTGACTGGCGAGAAGCTGGCTGCCGCTAACTACTTAGCGCCCCCTCCAGGTTCCGCAGGTCACGGACCGGACTCCTCTATCCCCTGATGGACACTTATACTGTCTTCTGGATCGATACTGCCTTTTGGCGACAGCTCTTGCCCCTTTCCAGTGATCTCTCGTAACCGGAGGCTCCAGAATCCAAGACGTGATGTCGGTTTCGCGCTCGATCAGGCGGGTTTCGGGGCCATTGGGGATTGAAGACGCAATTTTCGAGGCAGCAACTCCAAATGGCTGATGATTGGTCTGCAGGCACATTCACCGCCATCAATTGGCCGCCTCATTTTATTTTATTTTTTTCCTGGCCAGAGCCCATCATCCGGCCTCTTTTCGCTGGGGCGGACATTGTGTCAAGAGACTGATTCTAGAGGCGCTGCGAACTTGGTTCTACTACCTAATCCGGGAGAATGCCACATGGCCACGTACGAATACTTTGGCCCATTCAAAGCAGTACAGCTCGATTAGGTGCCTAAATGTATGAACACCTCATCAGCTTCGCAGAGATTCTTCGCAATTCCTGGCCCCGCAACGACACAATACTCTGCGTCGCAAAAACGACCTTTTTTCAAGCAGAATAAAGATGTTGTCGTCTATAAATATTGAGCTGACTGTTGTTCAAACATCCGTTGTTGGCCTCGAGGTATTTTCCTGCATTCCATACCGGGCATGTCGGCAGGCGGCCGCGCCCAAGACCCAGGAGTGCACAAGAAACAGGTTCAGACATTGTCGCCTGGAGTCACTCATAGCCAGCGACACCGGGCGTTGTCAATGCCCATTATGACTCCCGCATGCCACTCCCAATCCCCAAATTCCGGACGAAGCGGACATCATCAGCCTGCCTCTCGAGCGTCCGACGCATCCTCTCACTGTAGGCCCTTTCTTCATTCGCCCTTGCAAGTTCTTTCTCGCTGAGGGGCGCCTCCTCTTCAAAGTCCTGAGGCGTGAAACCATCCCGGGTGGAGATGGTTAGCAAGCCTAGTTTTTCGCCTGTCCAGAACAATAAGTCGTTTTCGTTGACTGGTTGCCAACCGGATGCACTCCCACTGCCTGTCTGGTCATCTAGGCGTGTTGGAAGCAACTTTCGCGCAATGTCATCCGAGCCCGGCATCGATGCGAAGATGGAGTGATCCTCAGATTGTTCGCTGTGGCCTATCTTACAGGTACGAATTTCAGTGGAACCGTCTCTCTCAAACCACTTAATGTTGCCGGATCCATCAGAGAGAGCAAAACTTTTGCCGTGGTTCACGACAGAGAGCAGTTTAGACGACGACGACGTCTGCCGGTTCTTGAAGGCGGAGGTCTGCAGCCCTCCAGGCTTGTCTGGGTCTGCCTTGATATCAGGCGACAGGCCATAGATCTCCAACGATCCCTTGGTGTTATACTCACCACAGGCAACAAGGGTCCGCCCTCCAGCCAAGATCTTGGAGGTCTCGGCTTGTTCCACCGAAAGTCGCCCACCTAGTCGGAGGTCGCTGGCTAGTGTCGAGAAAGGGTATGGGAGCGACGTCATGCTGCAGAGACTGGCCCCTGAGTGCATCGAGCCCTTGATTGATGGGAATTTCCGACGGTCGTAGTGGAGGATGCTGGAGAAGCGACCGGCCACATAGATGTCATCTGACAGCTCGGTCAGCTGACCCGGACGCTGGAGATGAAGAATGCTCAGAGGCCCCGGCTGCGGGAGAGGGGCGTAGGGAGGAAGCGGCTCGTTGTCAAAGAGATGCCGTAAACTGCGCTGGTAGAACTCGTTGGCTCCCATGCGATCAAAGTTGTCTATCGCCCCAGGGCCGTCATCTCGAAGTAGTGCCCGAGACCGGTAGTCGTGAAGGTGAATCCCGTGGCTTGTTCCCACCGTCAGAGGGACGGTCGGGTCGGCAGCGGATAAGGCTGTAATAGACCAGGGAAATGATTCGGTATCAACAACTGAAAACGTCTGCAGGTCCACCACTCTAAGATCTGCGAGCAACATTAGTTAACCAATCAGCAAGTAGCAAGCACTGAGTGTCCGAAACCCTATGAGGAGGTGCACTTACGGCCTTGAACTGCGAAGAAGGCCCGGTGATACAGGCTATCAACGCTGACGCTTTCCGTGACGCCCGAATCAATACGTTTGGATCGCCTCTTGTTGTCGGCGTCGGGGCCGTCGATGAAAAGTATGCCAGGACGGCTCTGAGCCACAATTGATCCCCTCTTCCCCGTTTTTGTGCCGTTGACATCCCAGAGACACACACTGCCGTCATTCAGGGGCGAGACAGCCATGAGGGTCTCTCGGCGGAAATCATCCAGGCGTGAGATGTCAGGGCGGTATAGAGCGACCCCCCTGGCTTCCGCGAAGTGTCCGGTAGACAAGTAGGCGGCGCGGGGCAGCTGCATCCAGTTTACCACAACAGGTCCATGGCGCAGAAGATACTCGTCGTACCAATTAACAGGCTCCGACGGAAAGCAAGGATCCCAGTTGGCCATGATCCTTGCCCGTTCACGATCGTTGTCTGTGATTGCATCTCCCGCGTCCAGGTTCGCTACTTTCTCAGACGAAACATCACTGTGCGCCCATTGATGCGTAATGTCAATTGTATGCTCGTAATGAATCGGGGCATTGGGCTTGGGTTGAAGACTGGTCCCGAGCCTGCGACGGTGGTTCAGGTTCTTTAGGTAGCTAGACTCTTGCAGGCATCGCTGGCGCCAGAGACCATTATCCCGGGCGAGGATGCGAAAGGCTCGGGACACGAGTTGGACGCTAGCTAGGTCTGGGGGCTCGAGCACTGTTTGGGAAGCAGGCTTCGTGTTAATCGAAACAGTTCGGGGCCGTTTGGGACCTCACTCACGGCCGAGAACATGGAGAAGGAGTTCCCCTGGAAGACTCGTCAGAGTAGCCATAATTTTATCCTGTGTCGGCAGACACGAAGTCCAGAAGCGAAGGGAGCTGAGCGTTATCCAGAGCCTCCACGAAGAGTAGATCACCGCGAGATGTGCATTTGATCGGATTCGGTTTGTTTTTGCGAGAATAACTATGCTATATGAGGTCTAAAATAGTTGGCAATTTGTAGCTCTAGAGGGAGATCTCCCCTTTGGAAGCTTACAATCCAACCCCTGAACGATTGTTCGCGCGGTACCGCCAAGGCTTGGCATTCTCAAACTTCAGCATTTTACCACCACAAAACGCAGGTTTTCCCAGAGATTTCGAACTCTAGCAGATGCGCATTGGCTTTTTATCTATATGTCAGGTTTTATATGTTGAAATCGCATTTTTGGTGATAAAAATCCAGGATTTAAAGATTAGACCGGGTACCTATGCTCTAAGAACCGGGCGAACAATCTGCTCGGATTTGGACACTTGCAGCTTTGCAGTGGAAGGTTCGAGATTGCCCACAGAGGCTGAGTGATTAGGGACAGCCCCACCATGCCGGCCACCAAGTCTGTATCGATAAGGGGCAAGCGCACATCCCAAGAGGGTTTGGCAATACACTACTGGCAGGGCTGATCATGTAAGGATGGAGGTTGAGCCTCATTTGACGACGCTGCAACAGGCGTCGCCCGAACAGGATGGGAGTGGCTACAAAAAACGACTGGTTTTCAATCACAAACGCGAGGGACTAATTTGTTTGAATCTACACTTCCAATTTCTCTTTCTCTGCTGCGTGAGACCTAGATTCTTGGGGATATGTTGATCCAATGATCAATGTTATAGTTCAAGTTACCATTGCATATGAGCAATTACCTAATCTGTGCGAAGAAAGGCGAACATCAGTTCTTCCATTGTGGGATGGTGCAATACCGCATCACGCAGACGACTGGATTCCCTAATCACACGTTATTTTGCATATAAAAGTCTCCATTACCGTGGTCCTCACTCTCCGGTTTGAGTCAAGAATATATTGTTTTCTGATCAGTTACATACAATACTGTACTTTGCATTGTAGTACTGTGTCCCCTTCCTCCTCTTTTGTGTTCGATCTCTTATTTTTCGAGGGGGGGGGGCCCATCGCCATGGTGATTTGATCACCGCCATTGTGCCCCTTGGTCTTCGTTTACTTTCAATGTCTTGGCGAGTCCCGAAATTCAGGGGTCGCTCCATCGCGGCGCCGAGGATTGCTGTAAAACTCAGTACGTTAGGAATGGGTTCAGTGACATTGGACTTACCGGGTTTAAGATAGGTGTATTTCGGTTCTGGTTCGTGGTCAATCAGTTCATTCAATCCAGCCTTTTTCCTGAATGCTCCTGCTTTTGGGCCAGCATCAAATTGAATTGCCAGGGATTCTAGTAGTGACCCACTCAACGCGGAACGGATGGTATGGTGCTGAGAGCATGATTTCCGGTCATCCAGTCTTCGCGCGAGCCTGAACTAGCCAGAAATCAGCATCACGTTCAGAGTGCGGGTTTGGTTAATGAAGCACAGAGTAGATATCAACAAGAAGTCAAATCAAATAAAGTGTCAATAACAAAATCTCTACTGATTGCATCAAATATGGTGTGCAAATGGCAACCCGTCCTGGTCCTGTCCTAGGGCTGGCCCTGACTTCTAGACGGGTTCCTTCCTTCCAAAACCAAAACACTCGTTCATCACCTGCCTTTTCAGGCACTCCACTAACGGATCTCGCTAGAGCGCGTTAGCTCTCTTTCCAAAGCTACCTACCGTTTCTGGGGGTATATAACTTTCTCTCGTTCTCCTCCTCTCTTCCCTGCATTCTTTTTTTCCACAGCCACGAACACGATACCACCTCGTATCGTGACAACCTCTCCTTCCCGCCACAAGCAATTGCGTCAGCTTAGCCGAAGCACCAAAAAAGCGAAGAAGTCTTCGTAAGTATCATCATCCTCTCCATTCCCATGTTCACCACCACGCACCTCCTCCCGCACAACCGCCGCCCCACACTGATTTGAATCATCCTGGTCCGACCGACAAAAACCCAGGATCGATCACAAGACCTATCACGGTGGCGATAGGTTCTCAGCCTCTAGCTATCAACTTCGCTTCTTGTGTAGGCACTGCCCGGCTCGTCATCAAGGTCATGTTTGATCAAGATGGTAAATTACAGCTTTGAGTGCATCTCCTTCATCTCGTCTTCCTCCCCAAAGCACATTGACACAAAACACCAAGAATTTCTGTCCCTGAAAAGTTGTGAATGGTCAGAAAGACATTGGAATATCTTCGCTAGCCATAAGCTACCTAGTTGCTGGGCATATCTTTGTGTTCAAAGGCACAATTTTCGTCGGATTCTCTAGCTGATCGGATGATGGCTTTTTATGCTTCGCCTTTTTTCTTATGCTCTCCATTTCACTCTTGCTTATGAACCAGTCACTGGGAATCTTCCATGCACGAGCATAAAGGGGTATTGCTTCAGTCGATACTGCTCCGTCGAGAGGCAATTCTCAGAAATAACACAGGCTCAATCTCCTCGGAAATCAATCTGCGAAACAGTTTTTTTTCCCTTGAGAAACAGTGCTGACAGCCTCTCTGGGCAGAATTTTTCCCCCCAAAAAGAGCAACCAACAAGTAAGCCAGCCTTGCCTCGGCGATCCCCTAGACCCCTTGCCAGCTTGAGTCGGCATTCCGTCCAGCGCTTTGGAGCTTCGACCCCAACTTGGATGAGAAGACCGAGTTCTGAGGTCATGGTCTGGCAGACAAATCTTCCCAACAGCCATACCCAGATGTCTACTGTTGAGTCCAGTTTGATTTTTGATTGCTGACCAGAGATTCTGGCAGGGATGGAGAGCAGTCAATCGGCTGAATCTACTCGTTCTCCGGCTCACCCCGAGGCTGTGGCCACCAACTGCACTCCTGACCTCGGTACGGGGCCTATGTCGCCCGCTTTCGTCTCTGGTTTCAGGACTCTTCTGGGTCTGGGCAGTGCGGTTGCCGAGGCGGCGGATGGCTCCTCCTCGAGGACCAAATCGAATCCCTTCAACTTGGAGAGTCTTGCGGGTCGCCTCCCCCAACAAGAGCAGTCTGGAGAGAGCCAAGCTAGCGAAGTCCTTCCTAAAAGGTCTGATCCCAGCGATGGGGTGGCAGCAAACGCCGTGTACCTGCCAGCTGGCTTCATTTTTCCGGGGTTCCCGGTGTCTCTTCGGGCTGTTGGTTCGAATCCGGCAAGCACCAATCCATTCCGGATTGGTCAGACGGGAGTGGGCGGTGGTCGCCTTGTCCTGAGTAGCGGTGATAGAGAGAACTGGGCGACTGTTACCAGCGGAAGTCAGACTGGAGGCGTCCTTCCCCCTGCCCTCTCTGACCTCCCTGGAGATGGTTTCTCCGTTGCTGCGTCTAGTCGAGCCGGCGGTCTCCTCGAGCAAAGAGGCACGGTGACTGGTGCCAGTCAAGGTGACGGACGGAGATTCTTCCCAAGAAGCCTCCGCAACACCAGTCGGCCAAACTTCGCCCCTCACCCACGCATCCACCGGGTGAACGGGCACCCTCAGAGCTCGGGGAGGCTCTTCACTGACCCGACGGTGACGACGACAACGGCGACAACGGCGACGACGGCGACTACGGCGACGGCGACAACCACAACCAGGGTTGTAGTTGTGGACATTGACCACCGTCCCACCTTGGGTGGCTTTCCGGCAGCACCCAGAGGTCACCGAAGGCGCCTGGCCAGCGCATCGATCGTCAACGAGGAAGACGGCCCGTTCGACCAAATCCCGCTGGACGAACGGAGGGAACCAGAGATGGCCAGTCCACCCCGTCGCCCGCACTTCCTTGGGTCGTCGCCATTGACCAGCACCAGCACACCGGATAAGGGTTCCTCGGCCGCTCGCCTCCCGCTCACGAGGTTTCAATTTCCTCCTCACCAGCAGATTGCCGCTCCCCTGAGCCGCTGCGCCCAGTTCGACCGCCATTGGGGCCTTCCTCCAGAAGCCCTTACCGAGGGACGAGAGGAGGAGCAAGGTCGGGGTTCCCTTGACCCAATCCTCACCACCGCGACGGCGCCCGCCAACACCAACATGGCAAGGCGCCGCCCCTCCCTGGGGGGACGGGTTGCCTCTCCTAACGACACTCCAGCCAATGACACGCTTGCCGCCGACAGACAACCGGGCACCCATATGGGATCATCACCCTGGCCCACTATCCGTGGCTCGAGGTATGGTCTCATGGCGGATGCATACTTCAATACGGTGGTCGGAGCTGAGCCCCTCTTTAGCTACGACAACGACGACGGCACGGCCATCACCAGGCGAGGATCAGCCCATATTGTTGAGGTCGTGACGCCCCCGGCCGTCTTCACTAGTCCGGCCCTTACTGGTGCGGGTGCTGGTGTTGATGACGAGACTGAGCTGCCGCTCGACATCTCCCTCGTCAGCCTTGAGGAAGCCGCGCGACGCCAACAGAAAAAACATCGTCTGGAGACGTTGGCGTGTCTCGCTTGGGCTATGGCAGTGGTGGTGCTCCTACTACCGCCCTTTTCCCTGCTAATCCGATTGAGGGGCTTTGACCCGATCGTCGCATGGCGGACCGGTGGAGGCTACCAGAGCTTCAACCCGGGTCAGCGGTGGCGCATCAACACCGCTGCCTGGATGGGGCTGGCAGTATGGGCCGTCGTCATTGCCGTCATTGTCACCCGTGCGGTGACGATGGCCGAGCGTTACTAAAGAGGAGGAAAGAGGGAACAGATATCCCGAGGAGGGGCGGACTGGGTACCTTGGATAGAGGGGAATTGGGCGGGGTTTCCGTAGGCGTAGGCGAACTTTGGACGGGCCTGGGGAGTGAATTGTTTTGGGACTATGGCACGTACCTGCCTGAGGGCTTTGATTTACCTCGGTGTGTTTTCTGGATGGGACGGCTTGGTTGTTAGACTACCTATTGTACTTTCATATCAAGATGCAACTCATTTATCTCACTCCTGGACTGCTCTGCGACTATGCATTTGATAATGGCTAACCTATTTGGCCTGCTTACAACGCTTGTGAACTCCAGGATAATCTTGGGCGTTGAATATTCTCAGCGAGATGATTGGTACACAATACCTTGTTCACAGCTACGGAGGTGGTGGCTTTCACGGGCCTCTCTAGCTGCCCGCGGTCTCAAGTGTATATTTTGACTTTGTAATCGCTGGTGAGGCGGTGATCATGTAGTATCTCCAAGAGCCTGTGAAGTGAGGGATGCACTCGCTGGCTTGAGATACGTGTGGAAGTCAGGCACATACATGCCTGAGCATCTGCACGTGGCCATTCCTTTGCCATTCCCATGACATCTAAAGCTAGCCAACCTCGTTTTTTTTTTTTTTTTAAGTATCATTTGCGTCTATCACCATTCACCATGACGAGGACTGTGACTCTGTCCATGGCCTGGCTCTGTGTAATACAAAGAATATAGTGCACACATCTGGGCTTCCAGAGTTTTTTTAATCCCGCCCTGTATACAGCTCAGCGATATCTATCTCGGGGCATCCTGCTGAATTCCTGTATACCTTAAGTAAAACTAAGCTAAACCGGCTTGGGCGATCCCAATACGTCCTTGTTGCATTCTCGCGCGCGGGGGGTAGGTCTTCGAGAAGTTGTAGGGCGACCGCAGAGTATAGAGAGCACCTAGAGGGCTGTAATGGCATTAGGTATAAAGAAGTAGCACCCACAACCTCACTAAGCCCTTACCCACCACCCATTCACTTATCTAGGTACCTAGATAGGTACCCACAGCGCCACCTACACAGTCCCACAAACCCGTAATAACCACAACTTGCACCATATCACAACACAGAATCCAATGGCAAAGTGGCCGAGTTGGTCTAAGGCGCCACGCCAAGGTTTATCCTTAATCCCCTTGCCCGTGGTCCGAAAGGGCGTGAGTTCGAATCTCACCTTTGTCATCACATCTACACCTCATCAAGGGATTCATTTTTTGTCATCCCCGGCAAACGCTGGTGGTCAAATTTCTGTCGTTGTTATGATAGAGATACCATGTTTGCTAGGGGTAAGAGTGAGAGCGAGGCTGCTTGATAAGTTGGTCTCTTGTTCCGAGCTTGCTTTTCAGTTCCTACAAGATGTCCAACACCATGAATTCAAGACTTCCTGGCGCCTTATCTTCACTGCAGTGCCTGTATGAATAGTAAACACATTTATCCTGTCTTGCATCTCTGACCCTCCTCAGGTATTATTGGCCCCCCTCAGAGAACCACGAGCCAACATGTACATCCAAACACTCAAAACAGCGAAAACTTTTATGACATTGTTCATGTCGTCATCACACGCGATCATTACTCGTAAAGAGATCCATGCAACTCCCGTTTCCACATTCTCTGGCCTGCTCACTCACTCTCCCCGAACACAATGTCCTGGAGCTTCTTCTTCTCTCCACTCTCCTCACACATACCTCTGAAAATGCCTCCCTGCTCCCAGAGTTCCTTCGGCGTGCCGAACTCGGCAACATGGCCATCCGACAACACCAAAATGCGGTCAAAGTCCGCAATGGTGCTAAGGCGATGTGCAATTACTATCAGTGTAGAGTCGGTAAACTCCTCACGGATGCTACGCTGGATAAGGCTGTCGGTATGCATATCGACAGCTGAGGTGGCCTCATCCAGCACCATGACGCGGGGGCGGCTGACAATGGCGCGAGCCAGGCAGAGAAGCTGGCGTTGGCCCTGGGAGAGATTGAGCCCGCCCTCCGAAATGGCTGAATCGAGGTTGTTGAAAATGTTGGTGTTCTTGATATTGAGAGTAGGGGTAGGCGATGTCTCGTTGGCTTCGCCTCTCGGCGTCACGGCGCCCGATGCGTCCGCTGAGTCGGTAAGCAGATGTACACGCTCCAGACAGTCACGGAGCTCTGCGTCCGTGTGGTGTTCGAACGGGTCGAGGTTGCTGCGGATGGTGCCAGAGAATAAAACGGGATCCTGAGGGATGATGGCAAGCCGCGATCGAAGATCATGGAGATTGATCTTGGAAATGTCTAGACCATCGATATAGATCGTACCAGATCGGGCCTCCAAAAACCGGAAGAGAGCGAGTGTTAGGGAAGACTTGCCGGCGCCGGTTCTCCCAACAACGCCGACCCTTTCATTTCGGTCAACCCGGAATGTGAGCCCTTTCAAAACAGGCGGAAGATCGGGAACATATCCGACAACGAGGTCCTCTACTTCGATTCGGCCCTCCGTCGGCCAGGCGGCTGGTGGTTTCTTTCCGTCTAGAGGCTCAGTCGGAAGCTCGGTGTACTTAATGCATGTTAGTTATCTCCCAGTAGTTAGATGAAAACTGGCAGCGCTCACCTCAATGATACGCTCCGCGGCGTTCATGTTGAGCTCAATATTGGCGTACAGCCGAATAGTCCACATGATATTTCCAGAAAAGTCCAGAGCAAAGGCAAGTGCAAAACCAGCCAGGGCAGAGTCGATGTCAGGAAGGATGAGAATCAGCACAGAAACAAAGATGGCAAAGAAAGAGCCAACAACAGACATTCTCCATCCCATCCATCTGTTGAAGAGCCAAAGATGCCAGACCATCATGGAATAGTTGTCGAGCTTCTGATACATGCGCTCGATGTAGACCTCGGCCTTGTTGAAGCCACGGATCGTCGCAACGCCAGCCAGTGCTGAGCCGAACTGCTCAAACACCGGAGATTTTGCCGTGCTCTCCAGTCTCTTGACCGGTCGTGCTCCGTCTAGATATGCCAACGCGTAGTAAAGACTGATAGCTAGCAGAATACTAGCAAGGATGATGGTATATGGCGAGACAATGAAACCGGCGACGACGACTGCAATGAGAGCCAAGAATGACCCAGCAGCAAAGCTCAGCGAATTGGCGAGTTGTGAGTCGATAATGTGGAAGTCGGCTGTGTATCGGTTGAGTATACGACCCACTGGCACAGTGTCCAGCCACCGGATGGGCGCTCGAAGAACCGCGAAATTGAGCTTCGTGAAGAGCTCTCGGCTGGCACGGATGGAGCCTATGTAGATGTAGAGATACTTGAGGGTTCCAATAACCGAGGAGACGACCGCGAGAAGAACATATATTCCCAGGTAGTAAACCAGGTCGTCATCATATCTGATGGAGGGACCAACGAAGGAGTGAATTGAGGTTTGCTGCACTCCCACGCTGTATGCAAGGCCATGTTCCCGTGTCGCGTTGAAGATATTCCCCCGAGCAGAATTTCCCTCCGCATAAGTACTGGTCCAAACTTTAAGCCACCATGATCGCCCTGTTGTATGTTAGGTCTGGATTCACAGGGTGAAAATTGTGGAAGATGAAAAAACACTTACCAAGAGCAAATCCGGACGTGATGGTGAAGAGAACCACTGCAAATCCCCAGTAGACCCAACCGCCACTGTCCTTCAGGTATGTGAGGTAGACCCGTTTCTGAACTGCGCCCTGCTCGCGGCCTTCCTCCTCAACAAATTTCCGTGCCTTCGACTTGGAGGTTACCTTTCGAAGGGTGTTGCCGTCGATATTACCCTGAGAACCCTCGCCGTCCGTCTCAGAGTTGACAGCCGTGTTTGATTCGTCCACCTCGATCTCTTCTTGCGACTGCTCATGGCTCTTGACACGCTCCAGTGCTCCGGCCTCACGAAGCTCGGAGAGCAGCCCGGCAGTCAAGACACCACCATCGCCCAGTTCGATGAGGTACTTAGTCTTCGGTTCGCAAAGGGCGACGTGATGGGTAACCAGGATGCGTGTTCTTCCGGTTGCGAGTTCACCGTTGAGGCAGTTTTCGAAAATGTGGCGTCCGACATGGGCGTCGACTGCGCTGAAGATATCATCTAGCACGAGAATGCCGGCCCGAGAGTAGACAGCCCTGGCAAGGGTAATTCGCCACTTTTGACCACCGGATAGATTAATACCGTTTGCTCCAATTTCCGTGTTCTCGCCATCAGTTAGCATCTCGAGATCCTTGGTCAAGGCGCAGACCTCAATGGTTTTGTTGTACCGCTGCTCGTCGAACGGTAGCCCGAAGAGGATGTTCTCCTTGATGGTTGCATTCTCAATCCAGGGAATTTGGGCCACGTACGCGATCGCCTTGGGGATGATCCAGTTTTCCTTGTTCGCTTTGCCATCATGGCGTTCTGAGAGCGATGGAGCCTTGGGAACATACAACTTCCCCGCAAGTACGTCTACTTCACCGAGAATGGCAGCTAGCATTAAGCTCTTTCCTGTGCCGGTCTTTCCTGAAATCACGGATAACTCGCCCTCAGGGAACGTGACGTTAATGTTTCGAAGCACAAATCTGTCCTCCTCTTTGACATCGTCATCCGATGGCCAGGCGATGGAGGCATTGTCAAAGCAAATATCATCCGCATCTTGAGAGATAATCGTCACCTCGGGAGACTTGAGATACTTCTCGATGCGGTTGATCGACACCCAACAGTCCAAAAAGTCAGTGGTGAGTTCGGGGATGACAGAAAGAGTGACCTCGAGTGCTTTGAAAACACCCAAGCTGACAAATGCCACCGAAGGCGTCAGTGATCCATTCAGCCAAGCGTAAACGGCAAGCGAGATGGCCGACAGGAGAATTGGACTTGTGACCCAGCATCCTATGAGCATGGTATCACGCCTGTACACGTCCCAGACCGCATTCAGTTCTCGCTCTCGGACCTTCCCAATTTTCTTCTCCCATTCGGGCTCCAATGCCGAGAACTTGATCTGGCGGATTCCCTGGAGGGCTTCTGTGACGACTTCGAGTTTCTCGTCTCTGACCTTCATCAAACGGTCCTGGGCAGCAGAGTACAGCTTGGAGAAGTGAATGTTGATGGGCATGATGGCAAGCATTGCAGAGAAACCCGAGAACAAAGCTTTCCAGCCGAGGAGACTGACGAGGAAGGACAGAGACACGGCGAGTTTGAAGATGCTACCAGGGAACATGTTCTGATAGGCGCAAAAGTCTCCGACTCTCTTACCATCGACCCCTATCAGGTTCACCGTCCCCTGCTTGCTCTTTTTCAATTTCTCCTCGTCGCCCTCATTCTCTGGCGTCTTAGAATCCCGTGTTGCTGCATCGGCAGGTCCGTCACCCTGCGCTTTTGCTGTCTTTTCTGCCCCTTTCACGTCTTTCTTACGCATGGCCTTCTCAAAGATCAAAGCTGAGAGCTGGGCACGGACGGGAATCGTGAGTTGCGCCCAAGAGAGCCAGAAGACGAAAGACTCAACCCAGGCCTGGGCAATGATAGCCACAAAGAGCCACACCACCCAGATCCAGACATCGGTGCCATTGGGGGTACCTGCCCGGCGGGATTCGAGAATTCTCAGCAGCTGCAGAATCACCCACTGCGGTGCAAAGTTGAGGACAGCTGTACAAAGGGTCAGGGTCCATTGTAGCGCGAAAGCCCATTTGTGAGCCAGAATTACTGAGAGCCAAAGACGATGCTTGTAGTTGCGGCGCTTCCAGTCAGCAGACACTTCGGCCGCGCGGGTAAAGTGGTCAGGTCGATGGAGGTCAGCCATATCTAGATCCTTTTTTTTCGAGGCCAGGGAGAGGAGTTCCGACGGCCAACTAAAGTTGAACCGGCGAAAAGCGGATACCGTATACATGCGGTCAATCAGTTCTCCATTGCGATAGACGTCGGGCCGTCGAGGCAGTGATAGGCCGGCCCCGGCGAGGCATACTGTCAGAAGCTGTTCGATCAACCAGAGGGCCCCCACAAAGGGCCCTCCTTCGAGGAGGTCGTCGGCAATCCACGAGATTTGAGTAAAGACGATCCCTCCAAGAACAATGGAGGAGAAGAAGGCATTGATGCCAAGTTCGTAAGTTTTCACTGAGTCCCTGCACGAAGCAATAGACACGGCCTGGAATAGCAATGCAACCTGCAAGAGTTAATATTCGATCATAGCCGCCGGATTGTGTGCATACCCAAGTCGTAGCGATCAGCACCAGATTTTCCAGCCTGATCTCTGGGTCGTGAAGGTTGAGCAGGGTCACCGCCAATGACACCGAGAGACCAGTACCAGCAAGCAGGAGGATAGCAGCCTTGGGCAGGGTTGCCGAGAAGGCTTTCATTGACTCCTGGGTCGCTGTGCCGTCAGCATCGGCGTAGATCTCAGGCTTCGCATCTCGTCTTTTGAGCCGAGCACCAGTGGCGATGACGGCAGGAAGCGAAAGCAGCCCGATGATGGCAGCACCCGGCCCGAACAGTGCTAGCTGGAAGTCATATCGCATCGTGCCCGAGATGAAGCGGTTAGGCAGTCTTGTTTCTGAGCTTCAAGTCGACGAGAGAGACAAGTACCGGTCTCTAGCTCAAGTCCGATAATTCTCCGCGTCCGGGAGGGGACGTTGGCGACTCGGCCGTATTTCCCCGATTCGCTGTTTTGCAAGACTGCTAAGGTGCGTGTGAGATATCGAGGATCCGTTTGGGTCCGGAGACAGATCAGGATCCTTGGGAAGATCCAGGTTGTGGCTGAATTTTTTTCGCAGGATGCACAAAAGTTGAGGAAGGTACGACTTGCTTACAATTCATCCGGCGAACGTGCAAGTTGGAAGGAGCAGGCCGCCCGGATGGGGCGAATAGCGAGACAGGACGACAAATAAAAAGAAAAAAACTTAGAGGTCACGAGCGTCTGAGGCGGACTTGACCAATTTTTTGCTACTAGAGGTGCCCGGGGTATCTGAACCAAACTCCCGTCCTCCGCCTTGCGGAGAGGCTGGGATGGAAGGACCCGGCCGGCCGCGCTCGCCCCGGTCATGGGTAATCATCCCACACGCAATCTGAAGCCGCCATTCATTGACGGTTGACTCATGCGGTGAGCAGCGGTGGGCGAGTGTTGGATGGAACCCAATTGACACTCTAGGGTGGTGGGATTGACGAATGAAAGTGCTTCAATTCCCCGATACAACAAGACGCGATTTGCTGCTCTGACTCTCCAGACTCTGCATTAGCCCATGGTCAGAGGATCGTTGACGCAGCGTCGAGGCGTGGCCAAGACCACACGCCCGCCCCGCCTGTTTGCCGGGCGGGAGCAAACATTGACGGGCATCATCGCCCTGCACTTTTGCCCGGCGGGGCTTGTTTGGCTGTGAATTTGCCGTATTGACTCAAGATACACAATCCGGACTTTTCCAGTTCTGGAGACAGCGACACGAACACGCGATAACGGTCCCGAGCGGTGTGTCGGCAGGGTGTCTTGCAGCAGCCGGGGAGCCACTCGGCTTGGCTAGTCCCAGGCCAAGTTAAGCGGGACCGAACGGAACCATTACCCGTGCGCTCAACCAAGCAGCAAACGGCGGCCACACAGCGTTGGCCTAGTCGTTCCGACTCCGCAATCCTCAACTGCTGGGTTGGGGGACCAGCGGGTACTCCTCAACAGATCAGCCTGATACCTGGTGTCAAACGCGAGCCTGGACGCAGCATCGGATGGCGCAGACTTCATGTCGGCAGCCATCGATAACCGATAGGTCACCTCGCACACAGCACACCACCCCATTTTTTCAAGCGCACCTTCCTAGCCCCATTTGGCAGGCTGAAAGGCATCGTTTTGACGAGGTGGTGTAAGTGGTAAGCTCGGGGCAAATGCTGTACGTTTCATTCGGCGAGCTGCTCGACACCCTCCTCTTCGGTTGCTACACTCCAAGTGTCACTGTCGTTGTTGAGTCAGAAGTTAATCTGCTTGAGTGGCGGATGTGAGATTTCAACAGACTGGGCAGGTGAAAGTAGAACCAGGGCAAGGTTAGAAGCGGGAGGAGAAGATTCTCACTCAATGGCCCATCCGCGGTAAAAATTTCTCGCCGATGCCTGAGGTAGGTGGTGTCATCATGAGTTGTGGCAATTTTATGACACACTTGGGACTTCCAGGTCTTGATGCGTCTTTTCGTTTCTGGAGACAGAGTCGTCAAAGCTCAAAACCCGGGCCGCCCATCTCCCGCCCGCTCTGCTTGAATGGCGGTGTGTTTGTGGGGTATGAAATAGGAACTTTTGGTGGGAGGCAGGCAGGCATCCGTCGGCAACTGATCGACACACTTTACCCCTCACCTGTCGGACTTGAAGGCGAGAATTCAGTGAGCTTGCTGTTGGTGGCGCAGCCTCGCAGCGTACTGACCTTTGTGTGTAGTGAATACCCGGACGAGGATAATTTAAAAGAAGGGGCACCTTGGAAGAGCTAGAGTCCGCTTTTGTAAGCCTAGATTTGAAGCTTTGAGAAACGGCCAGTTCCACGTACACAATGCCACTCGCACCCGCAGATAGAAGCGGAACCTGAGACTCGCCATGTGCACCGGGGTAGGGCTGCCAACGCCAACGCGCAAGATACGGCGGGTCACAATGGGGGCCCGTCGCGGCAGTCGCTTGGCCTTGGGATCCAAAGATGGGAGAGAAAGAGGGGCAGGCCGCAAGGGGAACCCAGGGTCGGGGGAGACATTTCCCTTCCGTGATTGGCTGATTGCATCATGTAGCAACGACAAACGCGACATCTAGCGACATCAACAGCATGGCCCGTGGGCATCACGGGTGGATCCGTTACCGTCAGCTCCAAACCTCAAAGGCTCCAACTAGTTCCACGAGTATTCCTTGAGACACGGTGCCACTCTAAAAGTTTCCTGGCTGGATCACTTTGTACTCGCTAGAAGCAAAACCTATCTGATTCTTTTTCGTTTCCCGCTTTCATTTCTCTTCGTAATCAACCTCTCCCCGGCAGGCCCACTTTCCATCAAGTGGATTGCACCAACGTCAATCCAGTGTTCAGTTCTGACCCATTCGAGCTTCTGCAGCGCACCTCCATCTGCCAGCAGTGCACAATAGATAAGGCCCAGCTGATATCAATTACTCGGATCTGGGACACTCGCCGCTTTCGGACCTAGCCTAGTGGTAATTGCGAAACTTGCGGCCCCAACCAGCAACGACGCAATTCCCACACCAGACCCTCGATGATATCCCCACTGGGGTCATATTGAGGTCACCATGAAGGCCACTCCGATCATTATAAACTGGCACCACGAGAACAACCCCTATCCAATCTACTCTGCCCACTTCGAGCCACATGGCAAGGGTCGTCTAGCCACAGGCGCTGGCGACAATAATGTCCGCGTACGTCACAGTCGTCTGCTCCATCTAGCTTTGCTAACGCTCGATAGATATGGAAAATCATAGAAGATGGTGAGGATCGGAAGGTGGAATATCTTGCGACGCTCTCGAAGCATACTCAAGCAGTCAATGTTGTTCGCTGGGCGCCAAAAGGCAAGTCGATCTCCAACTCCGTTGTTCTATTCCGCCAACTGCGTCCTAACAATGTTTCCAGGCGAGCTTCTTGCATCCGCTGGCGATGACGGAAACGTAATATTGTGGGTTCCTTCGGAGAACCCCAGTCACTCGTTCGGCTCCGAGAACACCGACGACAAGGAAACATGGCGGACAAAGCATATGTGTCGATCGCTTGGGACAGAGATTTACGATCTCGCGTGGTCACCAGATGCCACGTATTTCATCATCGGGAGCATGGACAATATTGCGCGAATATACAACGCCGGTACGGGCATGCTGGTCAGACAGATCGCCGAGCACAGCCACTATGTCCAAGGTGTGGCCTGGGACCCGCTGAACGAGTTCATAGCAACACAGTCGTCGGATCGTTCAGTCCACATATACTCGCTGAAGACCAAGGACGGCCAGTACACTCTACCGAACCATGACGCCTCTAAGGTTGCCAGCCACATCAGGACCGACCTACCCCCTCGACGCATCTCATCCCACAGCCCGGCTCCTCCGGAGCTGGGATACCGCTCGGTCATGGCCTCGATCGACGCAGTGCCAGGTGTATCAGTCGGTTCGCCAGTTCCCTCGGCGCCAGGGACCCCAACTTCGATAGCCCTTCCAATGAACCCGCCAAGCATCATCAGTCATAGCCGCAGGTCATCGTTCTCATCGAGGAGGTCGGTTTCACCAGCTCCATCCATGCCACTTCCCGCTGTCATGCCGATGGAGGCGTCACCCAAACCCCACTCCCTGAATACCAGCTTCGGCATGAAGAATGCCAGCCTCTATGCAAATGAGACACTTACCTCCTTCTTCCGGAGGTTGACTTTCACACCTGACGGAAGCCTCCTCCTCACTCCGGCTGGACAGTATCAGAACCAGTACCAGACCGACGGGGGCAAGATGACATCCGAGATCGTTAATACGGTCTACATTTACACCCGAGGTGGCATCAATAAGCCGCCTATTGCGCATCTCCCGGGCCACAAGAAGCCATCTGTCGCGGTGAGGTGCTCGCCCATAGTTTACACCTTACGGCAGACCCCACCAGTTACCAAGCACATCACTATCGACACCTCCTCGGAAGAGGAACCGATACCATCGCTTCCGGAGCCCCTCTCAAAGCCCTCACCGGTGCCATCGGTTATGGATCCGCCACCCCCGCCACCCATGTCATCATCCTCGGATGTCGGAACGCCGTCGAAAGGCCTAACGTTGGAGACTGGCGTTCAGGGTCCGGGGCCCAAGGCAGTATTCGCACTCCGATACCGCATGGTCTACGCCGTAGCGACGCAGGACTCGGTTTTACTATATGACACTCAACAGCAGACGCCTATTTGCATAGTTAGTAACTTGCACTGTGCCACTTTTACTGACCTGACCTGGTAAGTCTGATCTCACCGGGCACTGGACACTCAACACAACTAACATGGAGATAGGTCGAGTGACGGGCTGACCCTGCTGATATCATCCTCGGACGGCTTTTGTTCGACCTTGTCCTTCTTGCCCGGTGAACTTGGTGAGGCCTACAAGGGCGAGCTCGGACCTATAAAGCCCAGTCACGGTTCGGGAACCGCTGTGTCGTCAAGCCAAAATACACCGGTCCCTACACCCACGTCCTTTGCACCACCTTCACCCTTCCCCAACGGTGCTCACCATCGGCATCGAGATTCGGCGAGCTCCCTTACCGCTCCGTCTCCGCCGGCGCTGACAACAGCGACATTTGTCCAAAGGCCGACATCACCAACCCGGTCCAATTCCACGTCGTCGATCATCACACAAGCTTCGGCAGCCCCCACGGGCGTAATTAGCAATCCACCCTTGATTGCAGGCCAAGTACCGAGTATCACGGCAGCAAACTCTGGGCAAGTGACAGGTATTCCAATAACCACACCTCCGGAAACCCCGCGGGGTTCTGTCACCGGTGCGCCTGGCCTTAAGAGGGACAGTGAAGCCGAGACAGATGAAGGTTCTGGCAACAAACCGAAACGGAGGCGTATTGCGCCGACGCCGGTGACTGACGGGAACGCATCGGCCAGCGGAAGCAACGAGAAACCTAAGGTGTAGGGTGCCAAGGGCTCGCGGAACGTCACTCAGAAAAAAAAAAGAAGTAGTCGTGTATCAAAGAACACATGAGCTTTTGGCGAAAGGCTCGGGAAATACTCATAGCTAGGAGACACAGTCTTCGGGTTAGGATTTCATTTTAGTCCTTTTGATTCGTCGATGGGCATCGGTGGCGCTGAAGGAATTGGGAAGCGCTAATCTGATTTGTGCTGGGTTCCAGTCCCGCGGATGGATGGCTGGCTGCGGTTTTATAGCGTGTCAAAGGCATTTCGGTATTGAATCAGGTTCGTCCCCGGAGTTTGTTGATCGATATAGATAGCGACACAATGACACCTGAGGATCTGGTTTTGCTACCTACCCATGCTGTGACACGTGGGATGAGGTGTTGACATTCGGAAGCACGTTCTGCTGCATTCTCGTAAGCGTTTTGAACCCGTGGGCATGTTTGGGCGATGCTAACCACGGCGCATTGAGCGGGGCGGCTTCAGCCGGCTTAAGTGTATGTCTCCGCTGATCGGGAACGGGCAGTTGGGGAACCTCACCGCTAGTGACAAGAGGCTGGATGCGGGGAAGTTGGGGTCCTTTCTCCTTAAACCTACCACTCTTCACCTCTGGTTCACTTACACCGACGACACCAGTTGGGACAATTGAAATTTCTCACTGACAGACAATTAGTTTCCTTGGTCACCTGTCTTGTCTTATCCTCGCGCGGAGGATACAAATAGCCCCTCTCATTCCTTTGCATGACTTCAGTACTTCAATATCTATCAGGAACAAACAGCCATGGCCTTCCTCCTAGATTACCTCCAACACCGGCGTGACTGGTGAGACCTCTCCTCCCTTACAATATATCTTAACTTGCCTAGACACTGACAAATATCAACAGCCGCTTCAAACAAAATGAAAGGACTGCCCGCATCGCTGCCCTCCCCTCAGTCTACCACACGCCTCTGACCCCCACCGACCACATCATCCTCACTCAGCCCATCGAGGACCTTGTCTCCTCAGTCCAAACAGGTACCACGGCGCCCATCTCCGTCCTCCACGCCTACGGCAAAGTGGCCCTAAAAGCACACGCCAAAACCAACTGCCTCACGGAAATCATGCTCTCCTCCGCTGAGTCCTGGCTTACCTCTTCAAATATCAACTTCTCGGGTCCCCTCGCGGGAATCCCCGTCTCCCTGAAGGACACCGTCATCGTGGCCGGGTATGATACCACCGTGGGATATTCCTCCTTTGTCGGGAATAAAACCAAGAAAGACGGACCGATGGTCCTCTTGCTCAAAGATGCTGGGGCGGTTCCCTACGTGAAGACGAATCTACCGATCACTCTCCTGAGTTTTGAGAGCGCCAATGACGTTTGGGGGCGGGCGACGAATCCACATAACAAGGCGTATACGCCGGGGGGGTCAACAGGAGGAGAGTCGGCGTTGCTGGCGATGGGAGGACGAATTGGCGTGGGGAGTGATGTGGCGGGGAGTGTAAGGGTGCCGGCGCATTTTGCAGGGTGTTATAGTCTGAGGTGCTCGACGGGAAGGTGGCCTAAGGCGGGGATCTGTACAAGTATGCCGGGCCAGGAGGGGGTGCCGAGTGTGTATAGTCCGATGGCGAGAACATTGGGGGATTTGACGTATTTTACAAAGGCGGTGGTGGGGATGCGGCCGTGGAGGTATGATGGGTCGGTACATCCGTTGGAGTGGCGGAGTGAGGTGGAGATGGAGGTGCGGGAGAAGAGGAGGCTGCGGGTGGGAGTGCTGAGGACGGACGGGGTGGTGGATCCGAGTCCAGCTTGCGCGCGTGCTTTGAGTATGGTGGAGGCGGCGCTGCGGAGAGAGGGCCACGATGTGGTGGAAATTTCACCACCGGGTATGGGCGAGGCGTTGAGGTTGGCGGCTATGCTGTTGAATTCTGATGGATGTCAGATGTTTGAGTCGTTCCGTCGACCGGGGGAGTGGCTTGATGCAGGTGCCACTCAGCTGAGGCGGCTTGCGGCGTTGCCGGGGCTGCTCAGGTGGATGTACTACCTCTGGGTGAAGTATGTAAGGCGGGACAAGGTGTGGGCGGGATTGGTAAGGGACTTCAGATCCCAGTCGGCATTTGAACAGTGGCATCTGGTCAAGCAGCGCGAGGCGTACCGCGCGAGATGGTTCGAGTGGTGGAACGAGCAGGAGCTGGATGTGATTATTGCGCCGCCGAATGCCACGCCTGCTGTTCCCCACGAGGGGATGAGAGATGCAGTCAGCAGCTGCGGGTACACTTTCATGTTCAATCTGGTGAGTACCCTGTTTTTCGTCAAGACTAAATTGCTAATAGTTGTCATACATAGCTTGATTACACCGCCGGTGTCATGCCCGTTACCCATGTTGACAAGACCATTGACAAACTTCCCACCAAATTCAGGCTAGGTGAGCTCAACGGTGTGGCCCAGGGGGCCTATAAACTGTACGACGCGGAGCGAATGCATGGTCTTCCGGTTGGCGTGCAAGTTGTGGGACGCCGACTGGAGGAGGAGAAGGTGTTGGCAGTCATGGAGAGGATCGAGGGCGCGCTGGGGGATGAAAAGTACGAGTTGCTAGGGCTGGATGCACTGGATGCACTGGACTGAGTCTCCTTGGCAACAGTTACTTGAGAGAGATCCACCGAGTATGGACAGAGCGAGGTTAGGCGTTTTGGACCGGCTGGGCGTTGAGAGCACACGGTGGTGATTTTTTTTTTAACATTGTAGCCCACGACATATCGACAATGCAAGTTTTCTCCTGATTATGTTGCAGCGAGCTATTCCTTGCATGGCCAATATCCGTTGACTCTGTCTGAATCGGAGGACATGTATGCAAGGCGCCGAGATCGGCCATTTAGGATGGTATAAGCAGAGACAGGTATCAACGAGGGGGACAGGTATATAGGTAATAGGATGTCCTTTGTTTTTGCCTTGATTTCTACTCCGTTTCAGTCCGGTAGGAGACACAAAACGATAAAAACAAACATGAAGGACAATTGGTCCTCGGAGGGGAGTTCACCACGCCCAATATGAACAGCAAATAGTAGACACGTCTAACTTGAGCCATGCATCCAGGCCTACCAGCAATCAGCGTCCTTTGTCCCAAAGCTCGCAACCAAAGTGCTACAATGGCTGGATCCGCAAAAGGACGATCTCATTCTCGACATTGGCTGCGGCGGTATGGACTTGTTCAATCCCCTCCGCTTTCCTTGTTCTCTACTGATAGTAATGCCTTCAAAGACGGGACCCTCGACATCCCAATCGGCCAGATCCTTGCCCAAGGCAACGGGGCTCTCCACGGCATAGACGGCTCGCCGAGCATGATCGACGCGTCTAAAAAAGTCATTGCTGGAGCGGGACTAGAAGGAACATGCACCTTCCAAGGTATTGTTTATTTTTATTTTATTTTTCACCAAAATTTTTTTTTCAGCTACTTCACAGGTCTTGACATTCCATATCCAGTTCTCGATGCCAACAATCTCCTCTCCGTCCCCTCTCTCCAAACGGCCAACTTCTCCAAAATCTTCTCCAACGCCGCCATGCACTGGATCCTCGCCCCCCCGGCCACACGCGAAGCCTTCTTCCACGGAGTCAAAAATGCCCTCATTCCCGGCGGCCGCTTTGTCTTTGAGATGGGTGGGCTCGGCAACGTCGCCGAGGTGCGTGCCGCGTTATTGAGCGCCGTTGGACGGCGTGTGGGACTGGCGAGGGCAAAGGAGGTAGATCCATGGTTTTTCCCCGACGAGGAATGGGTAAGAGACATGGTGGAGCGGACGGTGGGAGGGTTCGAGATAGAAAAGATCGAGCGCGAGTGGCGGCCGACGGATGCGGACGTGGGAGGGGTGCAGGGGTGGATTCGGTTGATGGGGAAAGAGTTCTTTCAAGCCTTGGGCGAAGATGAGAGGGAGATGTGTATCAGAGAGGTGGTGGATGTACTAGAGGTGGTTTGTGCGAAGCCAGGAGGCGGGTTCATGTTGAGTTATGTGCGGTTGAGGGGAGTGGTGAGAAAGTTATAGTGCTTCGGAGTTGCGCCAAGTCCCGAAACCAGGGCTTTGATTTCATGTGGACATTTATAGTTGCTTTTGTTGGACACCAGTCAAGGTGAGAAATCATCCATGTGTATTCTCATCCCTACCTCATTATGCAACAAGCATGCCTCACCTAAGTTCAATGTCCAAGTTGAAAGCACGTGCTGGTAGCTTGGGGCTTGAGAGAAGTGAAACTCCTTAAAATAAGGACGACAGCAGCCAGCTCTCGGTGTCTGTTGCGAAGCCCGTTTCAATCGATGGCTAACCAGAGTCTGGAAGTCTTGGCTTGATGACGAGGAGGACTCTTCGGATGTGAAGTAGTACAGAGTACTTACAATACTTGGGCGACCCATTGTAGATGCATGTGATGCGTAAATTCACAGTTTCAATCCTTCGGCGCTGTTTTCGTCATCCGGATCAAGGTACCAGGCAGATGCTGACATGTTGTATCCGTGACAAACAAAGAGAGGGACGAAAAGAGAAAGAGGAGAGGAAAGTTCCATGATGTGTCTGGACCTTCTTTCGGTGTACATGAAGGGGTCACGTGCCAGCGATGGAGACGTAGGTAGGGCGTGGAATAGAGGCATGGTTTTTTTGGTTTAGCCAGTAAAGAAATTGCTGGAAATTGGCTCGGCCGCTTGTCAATGCCAACAAACTGTAAATCTGAGCAGCACTGTTCTTGTTTTGTCATTCTCCCAATCAACTTTGTTGTGGCTTGGTGCAGGGGTCCATCCATCAGTCAAGACGCGGCCGAATGACGTTGTCCGGAGCGCTGAGACCAGCCGATAAACTCGGGACCCCGATAACAACATTTGCTTTTCTGTCGCGCCCCCAAGCTCCACTTGTTCGCCATACAGAGTTTCCATGACAAGCCCCTCCAAAATGTCTGCTGATGACCAGGCATTCCTGGACGTGGTATGTGCCCAGTCGTGTCACGTCACGTCACGCGACTTTGCTGATTGACGAAAATCCCAGTTGTCGTCGCTGCCGAACGATGTCAAACGCTACTCGGGTGAGGTCGCCGAGTTCATCGACAAACATGTCGAGCAGATAGCCGATACCATACGCGATGCTCTTGCGGCTTCCCCCTATGTCCCGGACATGATCCGTCCGAAGCTACCTCCGCCCGTGCCCCCGATCCTGACAGTACCGACGTCAACTCTCGAGAGAGTTCAGAATTGGATCTCCAGACACAAGATCTTGACGGGAATTGTAATCCTCGCTACCGGCACGGTAGTATATCATATATACAGGAGTAATGCCAACTCGCGGAAAACACGCCGCGCTAGGCGTGCTGGGAACGGAGGCCGGATGGACGTGGTCGTGATTGCTGGCTCTCCCGCTCTACCCCTGACTCGCTCGCTGTCACTGGACCTGGAGAGGAAAGGCTTCATCGTCTACATTGTGTGTGCCAGCCATGAAGACGAGATCATGGTCCAAAAGCTGGCACGACAGGATATCCAGCCCCTCACCATTGACATCACCGACGTAGGGTACCCTTCAACTCTCTACCCTTGGCAATAGCTAACACTGTTGCAGCCTCCGGGCGCAGGAAGCGCCATCGAGCGCTTTGCTCACTACCTGCAGTCTCCTCACGCGCCCATTCCCAAGGGGAAGAAGCACCACATCGCGCTCAAGGCCGTGATCCTCATCCCCTCACTGAACTACCAAACATCACCTATCGCCACTATCCCGCCGTCGAGCTTCGCTGACCTCTTCAACACCCACCTCCTCCAGCCCATCCTCACAATACAAGCGTTCCTCCCGCTCCTGACAGCTCGTCTCAGCCCAGCAGAAAAGTTCCAGCCTCCCAAAGTCCTCGTCTTTACTCCGTCCATCATCTCCTCCATCAACCCTCCGTTCCATGCCCCCGAAGCCACAGTGTGCTCCGCTCTATCAGCCTTCACCGATGTCCTCACAGCAGAGCTACGTCCTCTTGCCATCCCCGTGACGCACGTGCAGCTTGGGACGTTTGACTTTTCCGGCTTTACGCCATCATGGAACCATCGGGGGGATCAGCACAGCGGCGGCGGTCAGTACGGCCTCCTCCCGCCTCCCGAAGGCATGGACACAAACTCCTGGCCTGACTCAGCGCGCCACGCTTATGGACGGAACTACCTCAGCCAGTCCAGCTCGGCTATCAGCGCCGGGCGTATCCGTGGGATGCGCGGCAGCTCGCTGCGGGATCTGCACAATGCCGTCTTTGACGTGATTGATGGGTCCAACACTAGCGGCGTTGTCCGCATTGGTCTTGGAGCTAGTGTTTACGGCTTCGTTGGCCGATGGGTGCCACGTGGTTTGGTGGCGTGGATGATGGGCATCCGCAAGGTTGACGAGCTAGCTACATGGCAGTCTAGCTCATATAACAGTCCTCGCTCGATAGGGACTGACAACGGCGATATTTCTCACGAGTCGTTTGTTGCTGTGCCTCTGGAGCATGTTGGGGATGCTCATGTTTGGAAAGAAGGCTGAATTTGGCAGTATATAGAGGTTAGGATTTACATATACAGTAGACTATGCATTAACGGCGTGCATTAGTGGCGTTGGATAGGCACGCCTCACTCCCGTACGGGGGTCACGATCCCAATGATATATAATATGCCATGTTGGCAAATTTTCGCTCCAATATCTATCATGATGCTCACGATGCCCCTGCATCGTAGACGATGACCACAACACCTAAGTGAAAAACAAAAGTGTGAAGCAGAACGAAAGAGGCGAGACGCATTAGTGTCCTCGCCCCCTGAAACGCCCCTTCCCTCTCCACCTCCCGCCTCTTCCAAACCGGTCCTTATGCCCATGACCACGATCGCCCCCATCTCTATCCCGCCCTCCCCTATCTCTCCCATCCCTACCATCTCTCTCCCTGTCCGGCGGCCCCCCGTCCCTGTCTCGTTCCCTCTCCCTCTCCCTGTCCGCCCCATGTTCTTCCCTCTCCTCGACCTTCTTCTCCTCCTTCACCTTGGGCTTTTCCATGTCCTTATCCGCCGTCCACCTCGGATGCGCACCTTCCTTGCACAGTTTCCCATCCGGACAAAACCCGGCCAGATAGTACACACACAACTTGCGCCGCACATGCTTCTTATCGCACCGAGGTCCAAGTGGGCAAAACCCCCGCTCGTAGTGTAGACACGGCGGCAGCCGCGAGGACGGATCAATATGTAGATAGAGACATTCATCGCCGTTGGAGCAGTACCCATTGCGGACGAAAAAATTGCACTCGGGCATCTTCCGCAGGTTGTATTCGTGCAAGAATTCACAGGTTTCACCCTTTTTGCAGAGGCCTCTTAGCCAGTGTTTGCAGACGAGGGAGCCGAAGCCGCCGCCGGCCGGCTTGTTAGAGGGCGCGGAGGAGTCGGGGTTGGCTCCGCCGGTGGCGGTTGAGGAGGAGACGTGCCGCTCGGGACAGTGGGATTTGAGAGGGCAGTTGCCAGAAACGAAGGCTTTGCAGATGGGACGGTCGGGGGGTAGACTGTGTTGGTGTGTCTTTTGGAGAAAGGGCGTGAAGGAGAAGGTGTATCGGGGCGCGGAGTGGGCGAGCATTGCTTGTGCGCCCGTGTGGGTTGAGGGGGGCGCCGTGGACGCCATTTTGGAGGAGAGCTTTGTCTTCGGTTGAAGGGGATGGATATCGTTGCTGGATGGGTGATTTTCGTTGCGGTTGCGGGTTGTAGCGCCGATTCGATCCTCGATCCTCGATCGGTATATATGTGTATATGCAGGCGCCAAAGCTTCTCGTGTTTTACTAGAAGGTCGTGGCGGGTGGCAAATGTCGGTGAGATGTGGAAGAATACTGATGGACTTGGTCCTCAGGTGCGGGAGGGGAGGGGAGTTGAGCTGATTCACCGAGAGCTCCAATGTGAGAGGCCAATCAGAACCCCCTGGCCGATCCTTTCTGCGCTGTGGACCCGTCATTTTGGGCAGGCTCCGAGACGATCCATGCATGCTCCACAGTCTCACAAGCCAATGCCCCCTGTGATAGAGCCTCCAGTTTGCCTTGCCATTTCGCTCCATTTGCATTTTTGGTGAGGACTACGCGCCGTACTGTCGAGGCAAAGCATAGGTAATACGGCAGATGCTTGAGATAGTTCAGCTGAAGAGCCCTCTCTGCGCACCATAGCGATGGAACTCCTGGACAGTCTCGCTATCAAGGCATCAGTTCCAGAGGTTCAAGCTACGACCGAAGGAATCTTTAAAGACCTTGACAAGGGCAATATCTCTTATATTGTGGTACAGCAAGGCAGTGTATAAATTGGTCAATACGACTGGAACTCCCCGGGACATTTTTGGTCTTTCCTGAGGAAAATCGCAGCACAGGCTCTGTATGATAACAGAGTCGAACCTGACGTGCTCAACTACGTCCTAGGTAGGCAAGAGTTCTTCCGGAGCAACTTTCTGGAGTTGTTTTGGATACTTGCCAGGGGCTTCATCGCTTCTAGGCTCAAGTGATGTGAGCTGGAAATGCTGCATGTATGGTCGGTCGGCAATTCGGATATCGATCCATGACAAGACAGGGGTTGGAGAACTGACATGTGCGAGGAAGGGAGTGAAGGTATTGGTGACCAAGAACTTTTCTCTTCACTCGTAAATAGCTGAAGAGATTACGTTTCGCATTACCCACTTCATGGTGAGGGCATGGAGTATTCGAGGCTTCACAGGTGGGAGCCAATCAGAACGTTCTGGCTACTGCCTCGGCTTTCAACGGTAACCCCGCGACGGCCAATGGACTTGGCGTTAGTTCCCAGCTGGCTTATTTCAGCGTCACAGTGTAGGATAAAGGATATCCTGACTTTTGACAGCTTTTCTCCCGTCCATGTTTCATTCATGCCCAACCCCCAGAGCATCAATTGGTTATCAAGTCCTCTGGATCAGGGTCAGACTGAGTGTGCAAGATGAAGGGCATTCAAGTTGCGGAATACGTCAAGGCAAGTATTACATAAACCATCACAGTCGAGCGACCACTCATGAACCTAGGGGCCGCATGAGCTGAAGGCTACAGACCTCCCAGATCCCAAACCTGGACCAGATGAGTACTTGATCGAGGTCCACGCCGCAGCGACCAACTTCTTCGACATCCTCCAGATCCAGGGGAAATACCAACACCAGCCACGTAGGTCCCTAGTTTGTATGAGGGGCGCATAACACCGCTGACACGACATACAGCGTTCCCATGGGTATCTGGCGCTGAGTTTGCCGGCATTGTCTTGGCTACACCCTCCAGCTCGAGCAACCCCAAATTCTCCGTGGGGTCTCGCGTCTTTGGTGCAACCCAGGGCGCGTTTGCCACCAAAACTACAGCAAAGGAGGTATCACTACTGCCTGTGCCAAAAGGATGGAGCTTCCGAGAGGCCGCCGGCTTGTTTGTGACGGCCCCCACGAGTTATGGCGCGCTGGTCGTTCGAGCCGGTGTGAAGCCCGGCGACTTTGTCCTCATTCATGCGGCCGCTGGTGGCGTCGGATTGGCTGCGGTCCAAGGTTTGTTGTTCAGATTAGCTCGTCAAAGAGAGACTGACTGGTGTCAGTCGCAAAAGCATTTGGGGCAACAGTCATTGCGACGGCCGGGACAGCCCGGAAGCTCGAGGTGGCTAAATCGTTCGGTGCCGACCACGTTGTTGATTATCGGGATGAGAAATGGCCCGAGATTGTCAAGAAACTGACACCCAAGGGCCGGGGCGTTGACATTGTCTACGACCCGGTCGGCATGGTGGACAAGAGCACCAAGTGCACAGCATGGAACGGGCGGATCCTGATTGTTGGCTTCGCTGCAGGAAAAATTGAGAAGGTGGCCATGAACAAGGTACTTCTCAAGAACATCAGTTTGGTCGGGATCCATTGGGGACAATATGCCGTTTACGAAAAGGAGACCGTGACCAACGTCTGGGAAGGCATCATGAAGTTGATCACAGACGGAAAGTTCAGGGGAACTGAGTTCACCGACCGGGAATTTGTAGGTCTCGACTCTATCCCTGCAGCACTCAACGCCCTGGGTGGCCGCGAGACGTGGGGGAAGGTCGTTGTCCAGGTGCTTCAAGAAGGCAAAAGCAAGCTGTAGTCTGTGCGTGTCAACCATAGATTACACCTGATGAATACATACCAGGCTCTCAGGCAATGAACTTCATGCGCTTCGCTTCAAGGCTAAAAGTTCCCTATATTTACGTCCTTGATCCTTGAAGGAGATCACGTCAGAGGTATCTAACGGGGCCTTTGTCAGGTAGCTTTTTATAGAAAAAACACTTAGAATGGATTGTGCCCAAAAGACCCTTCCATGAGAAGAACCCTAACCCTCACCCCTTGACCGGGACCCCTCGATCGCAAATGGCATCAAAACATTGGACCCCACCATAAAACGATGTGAAACCTCATGTACGCTGACTAGCAATCGCCACATTCTAGAAGACGCGCACCGAAGACGAGACTTTAGTGAAAAACGGCCAACCATACCCCCACAAAGCATTAGTATTAGGTACTGCAAAGCCCACGTTTTCCGCCATCAAAATAGCGCGCGTGCCTTGCATATATCCACCCTCCTCCGATCCCTCCCCGCGACCCCGCCGAAGCCGTCAAACTGTTTTCCTCAGCCTTTAGACGAATCCTCCGTTCCAGCGCCACTGGCCTTACAGTAGCTGCTGCCGCAACAACCTCCAAGTCGCCGCACCATAGCGAAATCCAGAGTCTAGGGAAGCGGAGGATGCACAGCAAGGTCGTGATCATCGGCTCCGGGCCAGCCGCCCACACGGCCGCCATCTACCTGGCCCGCGCCGAGCTGAAGCGTAGGTCTTGTCTGCGCGTTCCTGGGCAGAAGGCTTGCTGACATATGCCCTTGACAGCTGTTCTGTATGAGGGTTTTCTCGCTAACGGCATCGCGGCCGGCGGCCAGCTGACGACGACGACTGACGTTGAAAACTTTCCCGGGTTTCCCGATGGTATCGGCGGTCAGGAACTGATGGACAAGCTGCGCGCACAGTCCGAGCGCTTTGGCACCACAATAATTGGCGAGACGGTCGCCAAGCTTGACCTGTCTTCGCGGCCCTTCAAGTACTCTACAGAGTGGTCACCTGACGAGGAACACACGGCCGACGCCATCATTCTGGCCACAGGCGCGTCGGCTAGACGACTGGGTCTTCCGGGTGAGGACAGATATTGGCAGAATGGTATCTCGGCCTGCGCTGTATGCGACGGAGCCGTGCCCATCTTCCGCAACAAGCCCCTGTTTGTCATTGGTGGTGGTGACTCGGCGGCCGAGGAGGCTATGTTCCTGACCAAGTACGGCAGTCACGTTACGGTGCTGGTCCGCAGGGACAAGTTACGTGCGAGCACCATCATGGCTAGGAGGTTATTGAACCACAACAAGGTCACGGTCCGTTTCAACGCAGTTGGTGTTGAGGTCAAGGGCGATGACCAGGGTTTGATGAGCCATATTGTCGTAAAGAACGTGACGACAGGCGAGCAAGAGACGTTGCCTGCCAATGGCTTGTTTTATGCTATTGGGCATGACCCAGCCACAAACCTTATCAGGGGGCAGCTGGAGACGGATTCTGAGGGCTATGTCATCACCAAGCCTGGGACGACGTTCACAAGCGTTGAGGGCGTCTTCGCTGCTGGCGATGTTCAGGACAAAAGGTATCGGCAGGCTATTACTAGTGCAGGTTTGTGTCTCCAACTATTTCTGTGGACTCATGCTAATTGTCTCAGGTACTGGCTGCATGGCGGCTCTGGAGGCAGAGAAGTACCTCGAGGAGCTGGAGGACAAGGTGCAAGAACAGAAGCTGTAGATGATGATAGATTAATTGACGCGTCAGTCATTCTTGTGTGTCCACTTTGTACCTGTTTCGGTTCCTGGGACTGCCAGTCATGATGGCCGGGCGACTTAGTCCCTCTGCCATATTGGCTCCGTTGCTGCTCGTCCATGGCTTTCGTCGTGGATGCTCTGACCCGTGACCGGGGAGGAATGGGTCAAGGGTTGGGAGCGCCATCAGCAGACACGCCCTGCCTCATTGACCACGAGGGTGCAGGAACTAGTGAGAATGCACCCTCTGGGCTGCTAATGGTCCAACTGCCCAAACATGATGCTAGATACCTGCCGATTCAACCATCAACTCGGGAGCACCGGAAAAATGAAACCCCGATCACTGCATCGTGTCCGACAAGGTTTCACTGACAAGCCGCGTAACGTCAACTGCAGGGTGAGCTCGAAATTTCATGTTGCGAGACGCGTTGGTCAAGCGTGGGCTGGTTGTCCATGAACTATATGGCAACTACTGGTGTTTTTGTGACTACGGAAGTGATGCTCCTAATGACAACTCTGCCCCTATTCCGACTCGTAACAGCGCCGGAAGCCATCTTCGACACGGGCTGACTGCGCTGGCCAAGGGCGAGTCCTATTACTGTGGAAGAAATAAAAACGGCACAAGGTGACGCAACTTACACCACTCCAGGTGGCTACAAACCTGCCAAGACTAATGAATGCAGCATTTGGGCACCGGCCCCATCGCTGAGCTCTCAATGGGGAGATGCACAAGAATCTGGCATTTCTCGAAACCCAACGCCAGCTCTACGAGGAATCAAGGGACTGCAAAGCTGAGAGTCACATTGCAAACAAACAATGAAATGACAGGTATGAAAGGGATGTAAATATCAGTATGGCATTGGAAGCTTGGCTAACCTTACCAACCCAGAGAACAAGAGAACGCAAGTTACCAATCTGTGAACCAAGTCGTCTCAGCACGTGCTCTTTGCAGTGAATATTGAATGGTCCACCATTCATCAGTCATCCCGCCCCGGGAAACAACAGTTGTAGACGGATGGGTTCCCAACAAATTGTCCCATGTACGATGTGACCAAATGGACATTGACAAAAAGCGTCAGTCTGCTCACAGTCGCCAAGGTGATCAATCTCGGCCCACTTGACCCGACAGGCCAGGATCATCACGGGTCTTGGCGACATGGTGACACTTGAAGGAGCATGCGACAAAGTGTTCAAGATGCACTTTGCGATACGTAATTGCCTTAGAAGCGTGCGGAAATGTACCTCTTCAGCCTGAAACGCTGCGATGGGTCACACAGATATCTAGCAACGTGTTTGCTTGCCTTCACAGCCCAGAACAAAGAGATGCGCTTGGCTTGTCCGGTTTACCTTGCAGTGCGCAGTGGACAAACACATATGTGGATGGAATGCAGAAGCCGATCCCCGCTCTTCTGACCCCCGCTCCTGACTAGGTACTCTAGCCTCCTCTGGTCAAAGAATCTTGGGCTTACACTAGCAAGCCTAGTGCTATTAAATCTCCTGATCCCTCTCCCTGTTGCTTCGACACTCTCCCATCTAGCGAACTTTGCTCTCCTTGCAACAACTACTGAATCTCACCCAAGAAAACACTCAAGAAACACCACCAAGATGCCTGACAAGGGTTACACATACAAGGGCTCCGGCACCAATAGTAGCGTAAGCACATCACCCCATCCATCCCCTAATCCGCCTCGGGAACGGGCTGCCCGGAGTGGAGCTCCGGTGCAAGTGGTGCTGAAACGTGTAATAAGGGTAACCACTACTGCGCCCGCGATTACGGCAACGGGTCCAATTCGTATCACTACTCAAACAGGTACTCCCTCCCCCCATTCATTGGCCGTGAGGGTTGGCACTGACCTGACTCTCGCTGGAAGTAACGGATCGTACTATTACAGCAACCCTAACGGGTCGACCTACTACAACAATGGACAAGGCGGATCGACTTACACGTCGCCCAGCGGAAACTCGCACTCTTCGGGATATGGCGGTAACTCCTCGGGTAGCAACTCCGGTGATTCTTCCAGCAAGTAGACCATCTTCACGGTATATGGCCTGGGGCGAGTGATGTCCGAACGGCTGCTAGTATGACGGCGGTAACTATTCCCGGCACCAAGACAGGTGGGCAACGAATAGAGATGGATTGTTCTCATACGCTACTTATCCTCCCCATGACGTGACATGACAAGGTCGCGCTATTACTGTCATCACCATAGACACGATCCTGGTACAGGCTGCTCAAACCACTGCCACGAGCCCCACCACCGTTGACGCCATTAACATAGCCGACCTCCCCAAGTTCAACATCCCCCACCAATCCACTAAATATTTGCTCCCCTCCCCCCTCACCCACGCCATCTGCTCCTCCTCATCCCCCTTCCCCTCCGCCTGAATCAGTCTCCCCCTCTCCAACGACACCCCCTCAGCCCGCTCCTCGATCCTTCTATTCGTCTCCATCATCATCACCCCGGTATACGGAATAATTGCAAAGGCCAGTGCCCCCGCGGCCAGATACTGTCTTCCCACCCCCCTCGTCAGAGCCGGACTCTTCGCCGCTAGCCAGAACCAGATTGCGCTGGCTGCGGCGGCAGCGGGAGCGATTTGCGTCTTGCCTGCGTGGTAGGTGCGTTTCCATTGCAGAAGCATAGTGGGAACGGGGCTTTCCAGGAGGCGAGGGACGAGGAAGGTGGAGAGGGCGAGGGAGATACCGGAGACGGTGCTAGAGAGGAAGAGGGCGGTGATTTGGGCGGTGCGGATTGTGGTGGGGGTTGTCATTTTGATGCCACTTTTGTTTGATTGGATCTAGATTTGGGATTGGATGGGTGGGTGGATTTGCCTCTGATATGCTGGAAACGTCTTGCGAGATGAATGAGGTGAGTTGCGAGATGGAGGCAGTTATGACCGGAAGTGAACTCCTAGGCTGGGGAAAATCCGACGAGGGACCCCGTGGCTACGTCACAGAGGGATGCTTAGCCTTGGATGTGTGAGATGATAATGAGAAACATTCACGGCGAGAGGGTGAGGGAGGCTGAAAAGTGACAGAACGGCAGACGTCAGGGGTGACGATAAAATGGTTGCACGGGCCGGCTTATTCCAGCGATGCACAGTTGCGCGGCACCCTGCCATCCGGTCCCCACTATCGCCTGTTGGAGTTCAGGACACTGGCCTCTCCAAATTGTAACCGATTCGTTGCCGTCGCGGACAACCCTAAGCCCGGATTACGGCTCCATCCACGACATCAACCTCCTCCCTGGCGTACCCTCCGCCATTAGTAAGAGTCATCAGTGAGAGCAGGACCGCAGACTTTAACCCCGCCCAACAGGTTGATAGCATTGGCTTTTGCATGGAATTAGTACATGCTGGCCGTATGTTCAAGACTAGACAGTCGCCAGCTGCCGTCGCATCCTCCGTTCTCTAGGGTCCTCAACTCGGCCGCAGCCAAAGAACTCCTTGCACCAGATACCGCGGATCCACATCGGCTTTGTCACATTGTGGTATTTTGCCTTGATTTAATGCTAGAAGCAAGGCCTGTGTATAGAGTCCTTGCCCAACCCTGATGCACCGAAATCATGAACCATCTTTACCAACCAACGCCAATCTAGCCCCCTCACTTAAATTGAAGAAGGATAGAGCATGATGCGAACCGATGCACCGAAAGATTTGCTGGGAAGAGGAGTGGAAAACTTGGCGCGGACGACGCCCGAGTTGCCTGGAAGGAGTCAGCCTCGTTCCCTTTCTGCGATATCTCGGGGGGCCTACCGTGCGGCCTGGTAACCTTGCCCCAGATCACACGGATCTTGGTGCCACGGATCTCCTTCTGGCCCCGGTAAACATATGCCACGCGCTTGCCCAGGTAGAAACTATTTCCCAGTCAATTCCCCTCCTCAGAGCAATATGCCTTGTTGCACGTACTTGGCAGCGTTGGTGTCATCGACGCCCTCGATCTTGATAAGGCTCGTCTTGGCGTGGGTAGTGTGCCGGCTGCGCTGGTAGCTCAGGTGGCGACCCCTAGGGACTGTTAGTCTTGCTGTTTACGAGATCGTGCGGCTGCGGTGCGTGTTGTGCAGGAAACTTTGAATAGGGATACCGCCTCGTCGTCAATCGTCGCAGGCGCCAGCGGGACTCGAGTGCACTTCGCAGCAAAGAGGCAGTAGTCGTCGGGTTCAACTTACTTGACGTATACTGCAGAAAATATTAGTGCTGTTCCAAACCCAAATTGCGCGCGGCGTTGCAATTGCTTCAAGTGATCACGCATTGCGATACCAGCATTGCTTGCATCGAACTTCTGGAAACTCACATCTGTGACCAGCTTCGGTAGGCATCTTGATTGACGAGAAAAACCTCTTGATCAAAAGTTCGGTAAGGTATGCTCAGCAAGTTGTCTCTGATCAAGACGAATTGCTGGTCCGGGGGCCGTTGTGACGTGGTTGTGGCTTCTGCACTTACCGAATTCCAAGATTATTGAAAAATGCGGTGGTGGGAATTTGGTAGGGTTTGCCGTGAATGTGCGGCATCCGGATAATTTGCGACTCCGCGTGCACCGTGCGCCACCTCTCATTGTCAGCGCCACAGCTCACAACTGTGGGGTCACAGCCACGACACGAAGGCCAAAGGATTGTCCTTGTTTGCTGGCGCTAGTTAACGGAAGGTGCCGATAACTGAGACCCCACACATTTGACAACGAAATCCTTCTCCTGCCCGTTTCCGATCATGACAACTCTGACGCACCAATCCAATGGCCCGTCCACCAGCTTGTGAGGGGCACTTTCCCATGCGCCCGTGATTGCCTGTCAAGACAGCAATCTGAACTTCACTTGCTAACTATCGCTGATGGGATCCCTAACTCCCAAACCGCGATTGCAAATGGAAACAATCTCCTCTTGGCTCTGTTAAAGGCCGACGTCGGAAGCTTCACATTTTTTGTTGAATCGACCGAGCAATAGGATACTGCCAGATTGCGGGCTTGGCTATGGACAAATGGATGCAGAAGATTCTTGGGGACGCGGCACGACCTCCGACAACCAAGGTATGCATACCCCACGATGGTGCTGAAGGCTAACTTAACGAACACAGTTTCAGACATGCCCATTGCCATTCATCGTCAACCGTTGAGCTCAGCTGCCCATGATGGAACACCTGTCGATGATCTTGTCCAGCCCAGCCCTAAAAGACCAGTTTGCTGTTGGGTTCCTGCCATGTGGGGTTGTATCTGCCGGGCATGGGCCAAAAGACCTAATGGCCCCCCCAACTCAGCTTATTTTGGTATCTCCGCTCTGTTCATTTTGCCTGATAGCAAAACATAATCGACAGATACAAAGACCGGATCGGTCTAGCTCGTCACCCACGAAGGTGCGGTATTATTTCTTACCGGAGATGCTGAGAGCACATTCCAGGGAGTGATTTCGTTGCGGTTAGATACAGCTTTAAGATAACCTTGAGCCGGCGGCTGCCCCACCCCCTCAACAGTTTGCCCCTCCTCGCGCTTCGCGACAGGGGTCTCGAGTGGATGGTTTCCAGACACTTGTGCTACAAAATCTGCAACGCAGTTGCCCGTTTCCCACAGAGGGAACAGGGCAGAACACACCCGCGACTGCCACCATTTATTTACCTGCGCAGAAAACGCAGTTCCATCGCTAGCCTGTGACAAGCGCTATTTGAGAGGTTGCTTTCTGTGAGGTGGTCGGTCCGGGAACCGGACACCCCAGTCCAGATGGACATTTCTGCTAGGGTTGTTGGCGAAAGCTACCATAGCTCTGGGTCGGGATCTGTTAGTACACTATCTCATCGATGATGTCAGGTGTTACCGCCAACTGAAAGGCATCCAAGGAAATGCTTGCATTTTCGTCTTGGTCGTTCTTTGTAGCTCAAGGGTATGGTGCAGGCTCCGCCCGCCCCCTCCCATACTCTGCACCTGCCCTATTTCCCGGGCCAGGCCGCCATGCATCGGGTCCAAGGGAGCATCTCGAGCCGGAATGACCGGAGGCGTGAGCTGTTAGAGCACCTAACCCCGCGGGCTCCAGGCCCAAGCTTCTACTGGTCTCGCCCCTGCTGGAGCGCTTCCTTCGACGCAACAAGAAGCGGGGACCCCTGAGTAAGCTCACCCCCGCCGAGTTCCTTGCTCCCTAGCTTCGAGTCTGCGCATCACTCCAAGCCCGTAGAAATACAATTAACCCCGAAATCTGATCGCAGTGATTTTAGTTTCCTCATCCCTCCCTCCAGACTCTGAACCTTAGCTCCGACTCCTCCTTCGCGGGCGCTTCCATCCTCGTCTCCTGCAGCCCTTCTAATCCCAAGAGCTAGATAACCAACCCCGCAACGCGCCCCTCAAGATGGCCGCCGAGAATGGACCGTAAGTAGCTCCCGTTCCCGTCACCACCATTTGCCCGACATGTCGACGGCATCGCGATCTCCTGCGGACTTCCCACCCTATGTCTCCGACCTGTTTCCGCGCACCGATTCATCGTGGTGGCGCACGCCATTTGCCTCTGCAACATGGAAATAACTAGCCGTGGCTGGGCTCCACGCTGACAAATGATTGCATCGCAGCGCCATCGAGCTCAAGAACAACACGGTGATTGTTGTCCTTGGAGCGTCGGGCGATTTGGCCAAGAAGAAAACGGTATGTGCATCGTGGGCCGCAGATGTTGGGCAATTGGCTAACTCTAACTAGTATCCCGCTCTCTTCGGACTCGTAAGTCGCCGCCGTCGTCGTCGTCCCGGACACAGCCCAGAGCTAACTAACGCAGTACCGCAATGGCTTCCTCCCCAACGATATCAAGATTGTCGGCTATGCGCGGACGAAGATGGACCATGAAGAATACTTGCGCCGGATCAAGTCATACATCAAGACTCCCACTAAGGATATCGAGCAACAGTTGGAGGACTTCGCCGGCCTGTGCACATATGTATCGGGTCAATATGATCGAGACGAGTCATTCATGCAACTCAACAAGCATCTGGAGGATCTCGAGAAGGGAAGGCCCGAAACTAACAGGCTATTCTATATGGCGCTGCCTCCTAGCGTCTTCACAATCGTCTCTCAGCACCTGAAAAAGTGCTGCTATCCCTCGAGAGGCATTGCCCGTGTCATTGTGAGTTGACCGCTGCACTCTCCCTCATGTCACACTTTAACCTCCCTGCAGGTTGAGAAACCGTTTGGCAAAGATCTGGCCAGCTCCCGTGAGCTCCAGAAGTCGCTGGAGCCCGACTGGAAGGAGGATGAACTCTTCCGCATTGACCACTATCTCGGCAAGGAAATGGTCAAGAACATTCTCATCCTCCGCTTTGGCAACTCATTTCTGGGCGCCACTTGGAACAGACACCACATCGACAATGTGCAGATCACCTTCAAGGAGCCATTCGGAACCGAGGGACGTGGCGGCTACTTCGACGAGTTTGGTATCATCCGCGATGTTATGCAGAATCATCTACTTCAGGTGCTGACCCTGCTTGCCATGGAGCGGCCCATCTCGTTCTCATCTGAGGATATCAGAGACGAGAAGGTCCGGGTTCTTCGCGCTATTCCGGCTATCGAGCCGAAGAACGTCATCATCGGCCAGTATGGAAAGTCACTCGACGGAAGTAAGCCGTCGTACAAGGAGGATGACACGGTGCCGAAGGACTCCCGGTGCCCTACCTTCTGCGCACTTGTTGCCTACATCAAGAATGAGCGCTGGGATGGAGTCCCTTTCATTATGAAGGCCGGCAAGGCACTCAACGAGCAGAAGACAGAGATCCGCGTCCAGTTTAAGGACGTGACTTCTGGGATCTTTAAGGACATCCCGCGGAACGAACTTGTTATGCGCATTCAGCCCAATGAGAGCGTCTACATCAAGATGAACTCCAAGCTGCCAGGTCTGAGCATGCAGACGGTAGTGACGGAGCTGGACCTGACTTACCGGAGGCGCTTCTCAGACCTGAAGATCCCCGAAGCTTACGAGTCGCTGATTCTCGACTGTCTCAAGGGCGACCACTCCAACTTTGTGCGAGATGACGAGCTTGATGCCAGCTGGAGAATCTTCACGCCGCTCCTGCACTACCTGGACGACAACAAGGAGATAATCCCCATGGAGTACCCCTACGGTGAGTATAGTAGTGGCCCTGGCCTCTTAAAATTGCTGACAAGCATAGGCTCCCGTGGTCCGGCCGTGTTGGATGACTTTACGGCGTCGTATGGTTACAAGTTCAGTGACGCAGCGGGCTATCAGTGGCCCACCACGTCTGCTCTGGGGCCGGGAAATAAGTTGTGAGTAGCATAGTGCTTCATGGCATTCGCTTCTTAGTTGGGCTTTACCGGCCCGATAAACACTCGTTAAACTCGGATTTTGGCAGCATATGACCGGCCTGGTCACGTCACGGGCGCGCAAGTCGCGCCTTGGGATGGAGGGATAGGTTTTCAGGAGCGAAGGTTTTCAGAGGGACCGCACTCAACTGCTGGCTATGCAGAGCGAGACTGATGAGAGATGACTTGCCTTACACAAGACACGCGTGATTTTCGCGCTGAGCCGGGATGCTGGAGTTCATTGGTTGAATGGTTTTGCAATGTCTGCAGGCAAGGAACCTGAGAACACAATGCCCATTACAATGATGGGGTTTACAGCATTTTCCCGAAGACCAGTGATTTGAAGTGTGTGTATCTGCTGTTGGAAAATACCAGAACCATTGTCTCCCTCTTGCAAGGCGCCTAATTGCGGCTCGACGCGGTGATGAAGGTGGAGGTGGGGTAACTAAATGTAGCGACCCACCACTGCCGTCAAAGCCGACCTTCCGGCACGCTGTCTCAATAGCTGGATGCCTGACTTTCCAGGCACAAAAGGCAGCCCCCAGCCTCAACCAAGATCCATCGACCCTGGCTGCGCTGGCGCCGTTTCTTTGAAAGAAAACCAAACCTTCACCACCCGACGTCCGCAGGCTCGCCCTCACCACCCTGCAATACGCACAACCGAGCGACGGGACCCGAGCTGAGGTTTTGGGGAATTTGGTTTGGCTGGTCCGGTATCAACCCCTTTGGAGCAGCTATCGCTTGGGCGCGTCACATTCGCCATTCGCGCCATCACCTAGCCCATTCCGTCGACTTCCGGGCTGTTGTCCGAGATCCTCGCCCCGCCGCCGCGCGACTTGTCGCTGTTAGGTTAGCTGTGGGGAGTGATGGAAAGCGCGCCGCCCGTATTTCCTCCTTCGCTCGAATAGTCGGCGACCGCGGCCTGGACAATTCAAGACCAGCACCTCGTCAAACCTCTGCGTCCAACGTCATTCCACCCGCAACCGCCAATGGTGGCCTCCGCCAATATCACGATCGCATTCGGTTCGACAGGCTCACAAATTTCCTGACTGTGCGCTCAGGCACACTTTTTTTTACAGCGCTGTGGCTTGTTTGTGCACGCCACTCATTTTCCTCCTCTTTGCCCCACGCCATTCGAGGGCTATTCCAGGACGATCAAGACACGCCACAGGGCCGCCATTTGGGCCCTTGACGCGGGAGTAGGGCTGAAGACGCATTGGGTTGGCCGAGGGCCACGGGGTCTGGCGTCCTCAGCATGGAGAACGGCCTACACAACGGCGCGAGGACCAACCACGACAGGGACACATGGACCAATGGTATCAACGGCGGACCGGTGAAGCGCGAGATCTCCCCAGACAAGGGGAAAGGTTTAGTGGGCGAAATGGTCAACGGTGACGGTACCATGATGGATGTGGACGGCGAGCCCCTCGGGGCAAACACCTTGGCTGGGGCGCACCCGAATGAGCTGTCCGACGAGATCCAGCACATTACAACCGATATATTACCACTGAACCTCATATTAGCCCGGCTCGCCCAGTACACGCACCACCAGCTCTTAGATCAGCTTGCGAAGCTTGCATCTAAACCTCTACCGCAGGTCACTATGAATGGAAATGCCAACTACCAATATACGGGGGCCGAAGATACCTCACCTGAGAGCCTGGAGAAGAAGGTTATGCTTCTCAAGACAATACAGGATTTCCACACCAAATGGGTTAAGGCCCTCGTCATTACCGAATGGAGCAAGAAGGCCGACAAGGTTTCTCGGCTGATTGATATCAGAGCGCATCTCGCTGGGAAGTTGGACGAGTTCTCCTTTGCGTTCGGGCACTTGCTCAAGAATAAGCAAGAGCTCCACTGGGCCAAAAAACCAAGTCCCGACCTCAAGACGGCCCTGGAGATTTTGTCTTCAGGCGGTGTGTCTTGGTTACCCGATGTAAGTTTCCGCATCTCATGGAGAGCGAAAAAAAAACTTGCTAATAAGGTTTAGTTTGGCTATTTAGAACCACCTCCACTGGATTCCGAAGAGCGACTGGTTTGGCTTGAGAACATCAACACCTTGCTAAGTGTGCGGTTGAGCTTTGACGAGTTCGACAAGATTCCACCAGCGTTCAAGGAGTACAGGATCGAGGACGGTCGTGCTATCTTCACGGTGCCAGGCGAGTTTGAAGTCGACCTGACCATTGGAGATGAAGACCCAGACCAGCAGTTTTGGTTCATTGACTTCCGGTTTCTCTTTTCCCCAGCTCCTGCGGAAATGACTGAGCCCGTCCGTGCGGTTCTGGAGGCCAAGGTCAACCAGATCCTGGGCACCGACGGCCTCGTTGGCTGTTACAGATACCTTCATGAATACGTTCTCACCCAAAAGATAACAGAATTATGGCGGCAAGCCTTGGAACTGAGTCGTGCGAGATGGGTTGACTCCCTGAAGGTGGAGAGGCTCAATCGAGCAATGGCGATACAATACTGGACCAACCGGCCGCACTCACAAGGCACCAAGAGTTGGGTCATTGTGGGGGTGAACAGCAACAACGGCTCTGATGGTCTCCCTAACCCGAAGAAACCCAGTTGTCTCTTCCTAAGATGGTTTCGTGAAGGCAAGGAAGTCAAAGACTTTGACTTGTCTTTCGACTTGGACTCCATATCCGCAGAGAGTCTAATCACAACTGTTATCGGCAACCACATCGATTATCTACTTGGAGCCATCTACAACAAGCTGTCGACCAAGACACGGTTTGCCGAACGACACGCGAGGTTAGCACTTGACGTCTCCAGGAACGACCCCTCGGGGTCGTCCTTGACGCTGCAGCTGTTCGACCAAGAGATTGCCATGGTGAGAATCGAAGCCATGACTGGTGCCTTCTTCATGCTCCCGCCTGTACCGCATATTCTGGATGGCCAGAGGAAGCTCAATAGCAGTCCTAACCCTGCAGAAGACGCACCTGGCCTGCTGGAGTCAATACGGTGGTATTACACGGCAAGAGATCTGAGCAGCCGTTCAGACCGCATTGGATGGTCTATCAACCGCAACTTGATACCAACTGAAGAGCTCAAGACGGTGGTTCAATCGGCCACGCGTTCCAAAGAACCCTTCCACGCTGTCTGGCTGAAGAAATTGGGTTGGGCGCCCCCCTGGTTCCTCATCATGACGATGAGTCTGGGCGGGGACCAGTGGTGGCTGGTTGAGTTGACCACCCAAGGTGTTCCCTCCCCACGCATTCGACTCTTCGCCAAGATACCCATGTCGTCTGGGCAGGTGAGCTTGTCGGACAGATTCTTTGAACACTTGACCATCTACGTATCTGGCATGATTTCTCAGATTACCGACTCGCGCGAGCTGCATAGCAAGCGGCTCAAATACGTATCTCGTCGCTCGAATAACTATGGCTTACCTCCAGAAATCTCCCTTCCAACCATTTTCATCCGGTTGTCAGAGATGGTCCGACCAAGAGATCCCTCTAAAGAGCGGCCGTCGACCCCTTGGGCCATGGAATACGTCCCCATTGTTTTTAAGGGAGTGCAGAGTGCCTCGGAGGACATAGGCGCCGACATTCCTGAGGCCCAACCGAAGCGCGACCCCCGGTTCAAGGTTGTCGCCGAGGCAAAGATTACCGTTCTCAACAGGGCTAGGTTTCAGCTTCTCAAAGCGAGGATCGACCATGATGTTGCTTACGACTCGCGGGTTGGGCAGTTCACACTACAACTGCGAGCGGAGATGGGCCAACCCGTTGTTGCACTACTCGCGGCGCGTGTGCGATCCCTCGAGAGACTTGTCGACTTTGTTGGTGCTCTACACCAGGCCGGCAAGAACGTCGTGGCCGAGAGCCTGACGTTTCGGGAGATTGTCTTTACCTATCGAAGCGGGAGTAGCGAGGACTCGGTAGCGGCATTACCCGGCCTGCCACCGGAAGAGACCCGGGCCTGGCGAGTTCGCCTCAGCCTCAGCCAAGACAAGGAAAAACGCGTCAGGGTCATCTTCGAGCCAGGCAATCCACACCTTTCCACGCTCGACTTTCTCACACAGACGGCAAACTCCCCCGCACTCGAAAGCATTCCCTCGTGGCTAGTCACCAGTCTCCCTCTCTTCCGTGCCTTATCCCGCATGGAGAAAACCTGGCCCGAGGCCTTATTTTACCCATTATATAACGGGTTTGATGCCACCACGCTGCGTTTCACGATTGGGCAGGGCCGAACAGCCAATATCGAAATCAAACCGCGGCTTAGGAAAGGCCGGCTTATCTGGCACATTCGGCGACATGAGCTTAACAAAAACCGCCCCGATGAATTCGACCGCATCTTGCACCAGAAGGTCTGGACAGCCCAAGGTGACGGGATCAAAGGGCTCGGAACCAGTGCAGCTGCCGATGTCGATAATGGTATCGAGAAGGTGCTCAGGTTGATCAGTGACGCTATGAAATCATTAGTTGGTACATCAGCTCCAGCCCCCGTCCATGGCGGTGCAGCTCAGGAGGCTGGAGCCGGGCTCACCAACAGCATGCCTCAACAGCAAATGCAGCCGCATCAATCGATGCAACAACAAGCATTGCAACAGCAACACTCGATGCAGCAGCACTCGATGCAACATGCACAGGCACAAGCCCAAGCCCAGGCCCGCCTGGCACACCAACAGGCGATAGCACAACGCCAACAAGTTAATCAGCGAGGTGGCGGCGGTGCGGGGATGGGCATAGGCAGCAGCAATGCCCCGGTGGTCGTCCTCGACTAGAAGTCTCCTGGACGAGGTTCCCGTAACGCGAATGTATAATCCCCCGCCCCTCTTCTACTTTTTCCATTGCCAGGGCGTTTTTTTCTCTTTTTGGTGGATGGGGGGCAGGTACGACTCTTGGGCATGATATACATTTACGATTCGGCATGGCAAAGTTCTTTTTTCTCATCACACCCCGAGGGCATTTTTGGGAAAGCCCCAGTTTCCCCCTAGATGCCGGAGGTTGAACCCAGGGGCTTCTGGCCCACAGCGATGAAGAATCAGATTTTCAGATTTCTACTTCTAACGGGGTGGGAGTTGGCTATTGGCAGCGGAGGGGTTAAGATAATTCTCCCTGTGAAAAATAGGCGGGTGGCAGAGCTACGAGGTCGAAAAAACCTGACTTAAGTGAAGGGGATTCCAGCTAGAAGATGGAAGAAATGGAAGACGTGGGGAGAGTCAGGCATTGGGGCGGTCACAATGCATGGAAAACACAGCGGTAGTCAGTTCTGGCTTTTTGGGATGATACCAAAGACAATAAAAAGTAAATGTCAGTTATCACGTGGACCACTCTGACATAGTGAATGCGTGGATGCCCCCGAGCCGCATCTAGATACGATCCGTGAGCGCTGTAACAGGAGATGTAAAGTATCATCCAAGTGACGAGATCGGATTCGGTTTGCACATGTCATCTCTGTCAGAAGTTTGTTCTAATTGAATGTGTCATCGGTGAATTTTTTCTCTTGCTTGCACCCACGTCAAACAGAACAGTGGTAGCAAAGTCTAAAGCTTACCAGCCCATCTATTCTATTCATGCACCGTTTCTCGATTTGCATCATGTCCCACAGTCGTTACCTCGCCAATGCCCTCCCCCTCTCCTTCAGCGCCCTACCCGCCTCCCGCGTGTAGCCCCTCTGGGGAAAGCGCCAGGGCATATCACCCTTGCGGACAAAATTCCACGACTTTTCCGTCGCAAAGCGATCCAACCCAGTATCCCCCACCGGGAATAAATACTGATTCGGCTCAGCATACTTGCCGCCAATTTGGGCGGCAATATCGCGGCCTGCCCGGATGCTCCCGAATACTCCGGGCATTTGGTACGACGGGCCAGCGACGGCGAGTTTCCCAGCAAAGGCAGCCTGCAGCTCCCACTTGGCCTGGGCCATGCGGGTCCAGTGGCCAACGTAGTGTTGTGGGATACACTCATGGCAGAGCTTGGCGCTGGCGACGACATGCTCGTTGTGGGACGATGAGATTTTGAGGTGGCGAGTCACGAGAGATTTGGCCATGTCGATGGCCTCAGCTTCGCTCGGCAGCTGTTCAACGGGTATCCCGTCCCAGTAGTGGCCGCCGATAAGCACTGTCAGCTTGGTGCCCGAGGGCTCCGAGTCTTTCTCATTCTGCATGCCGGACATATATTCGCGATCTGAATCGAACAGCACGCCAAGTGCACACTCGGGGTTCTGCTCAAAGGCAACGGTCTGGGGTATGAGATAGCCAGCACCGTGGTATGGCCCGTTAAGTCCTGACGTAGGGTACCAAAGGTTGATTGCCATGATGGTCACGGCGTGCGAGTCCGCAAGGGCAGGCAGTTCATTGTTAGTTATGGATGCAAGCGTCTTAGAGAAGACAGTTGACACCACCTTGTCATATAGTTCCGGTTGCGACCGACTGCTTTGGACCTTCGACAGGGTTAGTTTCAAACAAATCAAACAAGAACACAACTTACCTCGAGACTGCCCGACGGGTGCTTCCGGATCGACTCAATGGGGATCTCCTTATGTAGGATGACGTTGGGGTTGCTCTCTAACTCAGTCACCATAGCATCAGTGAGTGTGCTCATCCCTCTCTTGAACGAGACATGGCTATAAGCTCCCGACAGTCCGGCAAGGCGCTGGTCATCTCCCAAATCCTCCCGCACCATCAGCGCTGGATCCGTCTCTTCATTCGACAGGACAGTCCATGTCGCCCCGTCAGCGTCAGTCCATGGCCTCTCCAGCGTGTTATTCAACGGATCCCGCGCGTTGCTCAGCCCCCACACATCGCCACCCCAGATTCCGTGTATCATTGCCGACAACAGATTGTTGACCAAGTCGGGATTCCCCGATGCCCTGGCGTAGTATTCACCTAGTGATGTGTTATCATTCCTAAACCCATTCGCCTGCGTCCCATAAAACGTCCCGTCCTTGCGCCGCGCCGGGAGGATAGCTCTCGTCTGCGTCGCTTTGTATCGGTAGACATTCCATGCGGCTGGCAAGAGGCCATAAAAGACAGGTTCGCGGATCAGCGAGTACACAGTTTTCAGAAGCCCCGCGGCGGGCGAAGGCATCTCGACAATATGATCGGGGTAGTAGATGAAGGCACTCATGGACCCGGTAAATCTCGACACGAACCGCATCTCCTTGAGGAGATTTAGCTCCGTAACCTATCCTTATCTGTCAGTGACATTCCCACTCCCACTCACAAGCAACCCACACGTACCAGTTCCCAAAACACCATATCATCCCACTTGGTGGAACCAACACGAGGAAGTTGTATCATGCGGGCACCGCGCTCGAACCGCACAGTTCCTGAGCGGCCATTGATATTGACTTGCGCTTCCTTGGTGTCAATCCACCCTCCGAAGCGGTCGCTAGACTCGTAGAGCGTAATCTTCGCACCGGGAACGAACCGGGAAAGCCAAAAGGCCGTAGTCAGGCCCGTGAGGCCACCGCCAATCACAGCGACATTTCGCGGGTGCTGCAGTGTAGACGACGAGGTGTACGATCGGCGCGAGAGCGAGGTCAGCCAGCTTTGCGCGAGGCCGGAAAGCCACTGGGGCTGCGCTATACAGCGTGCGGTGATGCTGTACATGGTGACTGAGCTTTAGAGGGCTTCATCTCGCACCGGAATGCTGTTGTCGGCCCTCAATTGCTGATTTACAAAAACATGGATGAGCTCGGCGACCTCGGCCCAAGCGTGGCGTGTTTTGCATGGCGGGGGATATATCGCTTGTTGTTGGTCAGAGCTCTTGACGGCTCCCGCTCTTGAGCCGACTTGCGCACGAGAAGACGAGTACTATTGAGCAATTCACTTAGCTTCTCCGAGCGCTACTCCCATACACTAAATCAACCTCGCTCGATCAGGGCTCATCTACTGTAACAGCCAACGCCATACCGGATTCCGATTGTATGCTAAGATCCCAGCCCCAACGCCTGGATATTCATCGGAGAGACTTTTTGTCCTCCTCCACCGCATCATATAGTACAGAATCATCTTCCCAGCCGAAATACTATGTATCCTGCCCGATCCCCCGATCCGCTGAAGCTCTTACACAAACGCGAGGAAATCGGGTATCCATTCATCCCCCATCCTATTCGACCCGTCCCTCACAGGAACTCTCTCCTAGACAATTACCTCAGGCATGCCCTCATCCGGAATGTCGGCCCCCGGGAGAACCAACTCCTCGTTGCCTCCATCCTGCACAAACTTCCTCTCGCTGACATGCTCGTGTGCCACCCACACCTTGTCCTTGAAGGTGCCTCGTTGGCCCTCCTCATGTGTGAATGGGCACACCCGATTTGTGCATGGATTAAACTTGCAGGGCGTCTTGATGTGTGTGAACTTGCAGTTGGGCACTTTGCACTCTCCACCGTTGCGGCAAGGAGGCAGCGCAGGGTGCCGGAACGGGCAGTGCGGATTGGTGCAATTGGGGTAGAACTTGCAGTCGAGTTCGTTCTGATGCGCAGTCTTGGTGGCCGGTGAAGGGTGCCGCCCCACACATTTACGATTTTTGCAAGCCGCGCCGAAGGTGCAAACATCCTTGACATCGACTGTGACACCCGGCGGTGCAGCTGGAGACTGATGCGCAAACTTGCACTCCTTGTTCGCGCAGCGCGTGTTAAACTTGCACATCGTCTCCTCCGGGTTAGGCGTCTCGCGCTTGTCTTGTGACATCTCAACATCCTCACCCTGAACATTGGGGTCCTGTTGAGAGTTCTCAGCTGGTGGCGCGTGGTGGCCGTGCCCGTTGTTTTGGTGATGACCGCCTCGCCGGAAGTTGTTTGGCTTGTTGGAGCGTTCAAAGAGCGACTTCCCGTGATGGCCGTGGCCATTATGCATCCCGTTTTGCTGTTGCATCAGAAGTTGCTGCTGCATCTGGTGCAACATGCGGTTCTGTTGCTCCATTATGGCGAGGATGTCTGGTGTGACGAATGCGCCGTTCATTCCAGCATTCATACCACCCATTCCGTTCATGCCGTGTGGCCCAGGGATGTTACCCATACCCGCAGCGAGTCCTGCGGCAACATTGGAGCTGCGAGCATTTAACGTTCTTGGTTGTCTCCCAGCACCCATCCTGGGCCCGGTAGGCGGCCCTCGCGCAATACCAGACTGCCCGCGAGTTCGGTGGAGGACGGACTCATGTGTTCGGTCCATAGCGCGATTGATGTGTCCCATCATCCGTTTCTCCCGAGCACCACCGCGCATGTTGCCGCCAGCTCGCATGGCTCGAGGTCCCGTCGGTCTGTATCGAAAGTTAGCACCATCACATATATACGCTCAGGATAGAACATACGCGTTGAGCTCGCCAGCTGGGGAGTCAGTTGTCATGTCCACGCCATTGTCAAATGTCGCATCCATCGCATCATCTTGAGACGTGTTGCCACTGGCGCCATTCGCTCCGGCTATGGCGATCTGGGAGCTGAGAACCTGGTATTGCTCAACTAACCAGCGCGCAAAGGCAGGCGCGGTCTGATCGTCCGGACCCAAACCCAAGAGCTCGCCTGCGATTTCGGAAGAAATATCGTTCTCCGTTTTTCCATTCGCAAGCATGAGGATGAAATACTCGGACATTGCGGCGCCTTCGGAACTCCCGCTTGCCCAGCCATAGTCTGCGATCTTGTTCTGGATGGCAGTATTGAGGGCATCCGCCAGAGGAGTGCCGAGAGCGAGCTCGGCCGACATGGCTGCGATCGGTGGTAAAAGTCGTGGCGGGGTCGTGGTAGGAATGAAGAACGGAATCTGAATGATGCGAGTCCCGAGATGTAGGAGTGACGAGGAGTTGATAACCGGGTTGCGATGAGTGAATGTCGTTAGGCAAGGGTCGTGGAGAAATGTTCCGGCGCGGCAAGGCCAGTCAAGGCAGCAGGCGGCGACCAACAACCGAAGCCGCAAACCTTCCCGAAAACAGAGGGGGGTTATCGATGCTGGCAATGATGCAGCAATCAAGACACAGCTGGCGCCTTAAAGTGAGAAAGGAGCGCTGCCGGGATTCGTTGCGAAAGGAGGGACTTGAAGAAGTTGTATTGGTTTGAAGATTTTAAGATTGCCGACGATTGAGGCGAGGTTGTGACGGTCACTTCTTGTTGCCGTGGCTGATGCGTAATGTGGGGCACCACCGAATCCGCTAAGGACACGTCACGTGATTTGATTACATTTCCTCGCTGGATGTGTTGGAATGCTTGTGCAAGGCCTCTCGCTGGGCAATCGGCATACAGTCGAAGCCGCCCAAGTCGACTTGACGCTGGTGAATTATGTGAGTCTGGGATCTTTATTAACATCATATGTTACTTCTGCGTGTCTCGATGATTGCCCTCGCTACATGAAACCTCTGCACTTCTGGACAAGTCTGAACCTGCAAGTCGGTCATGCTAGGTACCTGATAGATATCCCAGGTGGTTGCAGCACAGCGTCGTCTCCCCGGAACACTCCTTCCTAGAGGCTCAAAGCAGTTCCTACCCCCGCTCCGGTATTTAGCTGCAACCTTAAGGCGACCCCTCTCCCTTACCGTCTGCCGGTCGCTTTGTGATTGGTCACCCGGAGAGCAACAGCATCGCTCTGAGGCGGCCCTGTTTGCATTGCTCGCCGCCGGTTGATTGTTCGTTTGCATTGCTTGGCCCTGCGGCTCGCTGGTCCCTGTGCATCGCCAGTTATCTCACTGCTAGTGCCTGCATGGTGCTGTGCGCTGTGCAATGAGGCACTGCTTCATCCAGCTCGTTGGTATCTTGCAGGTTGAAGGGTTGAGGTGAGACAGACGGAAATAGATTCGTCGTCGGGTTTCGCTTCGTTCATCACCTGGGCAGCGGCCCTGGTCGGCCCTCAAAAAGATCGCCAGATCCCCCAACCGGCTGGGCATTGTGTCCTTGAAGCGACAAACAGCGCATAAGGCAAAAAACCGTCGCCAAATTCATTTGGATGCAATAACGGAACTACAGGAATCTTCGCCGCACCCTCCTCCCATCGGTCGCACCCACCTGAGACCATCGGAACACAGATTCCAGCCGTCTGCTGCGTGTGTCCGCTGTGATCCAGATAATCCACCCCTGCAAGATTTCTCCGCACCCCGCCAGCCTCAGCCAGGCTGAGGCAGCCCTCATTCCCTCGCCTAGTGTGTAGCCAGGATTGCGCGAGCTGCACTAGCCCTTCTTGACGTAACGTTGCGCTACCGTCTTCCAACCATAGCATCGAGATTTGGATCAGCAGTGAGTGGGCAGTCAGGTCACAACACGGCCAGGGGGCATTTTGTGTGTCCAGAGCATACCTACCGTTTTCAGCCTCGTGCGCATTCGGGGGGGGGAACGGGAAGCAATCTACGGCTGCATGGCGGCGTAAACAAGTCTCGCCGTCCCAGGTCCACATCACCGCTGACAATTACATCGGGCAATTGCCATCGCGCCTTCCCTCCCTGCTGCGGTGATCCTGTGAAACCCTCCAATCCGGATCACCCTGGACCGGGGCTGATTGGCAGTGCCCAGCGTGCACGCTGTTCATCCCGAACCTGGACTGGGGAGCCTTAATATCCGAATGGGACATTGCTGGACCAGACCCAGCCATATATTGCCCAAGCACCGCTCCATCCTCCCGTGTTCCGTGGACTTGTTCTGGATCTTCTTCCAGCACGCCTCCCCATCATTCCCGCAACTTGAGAGGCATCATGTTTCGGCCTCTCGTCGCAGTGCTCTCTCTCGTGCTCGGCGCCCTTCAGCCCGCCTCGGCCGTGTGGCCGGCGCCACAAAGCTACACCAAGGGAAACTCATTCCTATACATCCACCAGAACCTCGAGATTACCTACAATGGCGAATTTGTACGCTGGTCCTTTTGCCCCGTCCGTGGAACGGATCCTATCCTAACCGCCCAGCAGCTGCCCTACACCTACGGCTACACGCCACGCGGCCCAACCAGCAAGGAGATTGTCCAGGCCGGTGTGTCCAGAGCTCTAGGCGCCATCTTCGACAGCAAGTTTGTGCCGTGGATGCTACGCAAACGAGGCGAGCTCTCGTCTTTTGAGCCTGACGTCTACACGGGCCAGAAATGGATCAAAAACCTCCAAATCGTTCAGACTTCCCATGACAAGCCGAGCGCATTCAAGCCTCTGGCTGGTGAGGTTGATGAATCGTACGAGCTAAACGTTAGCAGTGGCGGCGATGTCAAGCTGAAGGCGGTTTCATCCATTGGTGTGCTTCGCGGTCTCGAGACTTTCACGCAGCTGTTTTTCCAGCACTCAACGGGCACCTTCTGGTACACACCCTTCGCTCCCGTCTCAATCAAGGATTCGCCAAAGTTCCCGCATCGTGGCATCCTCTTGGACACGTCTCGTCACTGGTTTAGCGTCGCCGACATCAAGCGGACTATTGACGCCATGGCATGGAACAAGCTGAACCGACTTCATGTGCATGTGACGGATTCGCAATCATGGCCCCTCGAGATTCCATCGATGCCTGAGCTGGCGAAAAAAGGCGCCTACAGTCCGACCCAGACATACTCTCCAGCTGACATTGACGAGATCCAGAAGTATGGACAGTACCGCGGTGTTGAGGTCTACTTTGAGATCGACATGCCGGGTCACATTGGCTCCGTCGCTGAGTCTCACCCCGAGCTGATTGTGGCGTACGATGCGCAACCGTACCACTGGTGGTGTGCACAGCCGCCATGTGGAGCCTTCAAGCTGAACAACACCAAGGTAGAGGCATTCCTCGACAAGCTGCTCGATGATCTCCTGCCGCGCCTAGCCCCCTATTCCGCGTACTACCACACAGGCGGCGACGAGCTCAATGCCAATGATTCGATGCTTGACGAGGGGATCAGATCCAATGACACGGCAGTGCTGCAGCCACTGTTGCAAAAGTTCATCGACAATCTCCACCGGCGCGTTAGAAAGGCTGGTCTGGCGCCGCTAACATGGGAGGAGATTCCCCTTCATTGGAACGTGACCATGGGCAAAGACGTTGTAGTGCAAGCATGGCTGGGCGGCAGCTCGGTCAAGAAGCTGGCTTCGATGGGACACAAGGTCATTGACAGCAATTACAACTACTGGGTGAGTTTTCGTGCAGGATACCTTGGCTCGGGCTAACAATTTGTCAGTATCTCGACTGTGGGCGAGGTGCATGGCTCAACTTTGAGGATGGGCCGGCATTCAAAGAGTTTTTCCCTTTCAATGACTGGTGCGGGCCAACCAAGAGCTGGGCCCTTGTCTACTCGCATGACCCGACTTCTGGCCTTTCAGCCCAGGAAGCTAAGCTGGTGTTGGGCGGCGAGGTAGCCGTTTGGACCGAGTCCATTGATCCGCAAACGCTTGACTCTATCATCTGGCCGCGGGCGAGCGCAGCAGGTGAGGTGCTGTGGTCAGGACGTACGGACGCATCTGGGCAGAATCGCAGCCAGATTACGGCTCAGCCTCGCTTGATTGAGATGCGGGAGCGTATGGTCGCGAGGGGAGTCAGGGCAGCTGCCATCACGCAACAATGGTGCAGCATGGCTGACAACAATAATGGTACCGCATGTGAGCACCGCGTAATGTGATGAGTTCATGACTGGAGTTTGGAGTTTCGGGCATCAATATCCGGTATAACTAGTAACTAGTATCAATTTACTACTTACCTAGCTCGACAGCTGAACCAGCTCAACCTGACGAGCGTGTTGATAGTAAACCAGACTGAGCACCTAGTTTCTCCCTCATCGGGATTCTCCGATGTTTCTTTAAATCTGCTCACAGTATTCGCACTACTCGTCAGCCTCAACCCTCTTCTCTCTGCATCACTCCCGTCTCTCCTCTTTCTATGTCCCCGTCAGAAACTCTCATCAAACAGCACCGCCACCGCCATCCAGCCACCTGAGATTTCGACTACCCCCGACTTGCAGTGGATTTGGGAAACAGGCGGTTGTTCGACTATAAGCAGTCATCTGAACGACAAGCCAATAATGAACATGATGGCTAGCAGCCCATGCTGGCTCGGGAAAGGGTTCCTCGGGGCCGTGCGGCCATAGATCAGCGGTATATTCACTCGCGATACCGTTCGTTGCCTTGGTCGACTAATCCCAATGCATCTACCCTTGAGGCATCCAGACCTGCCTGGCGTTTGTTCCAAGTGAGCTAGACGCTCCTATGAAAAATTGATACCCACTTAGTCGATTCTGATAGCAGAAAGAGCATATTTATCAACGGAGAAAGTCCGCCTCGGCCTCTGAATCCACGTCTTCGAAAATCGAAATCCGTCGGGATGGTCAAGCGACCGATACCCCGAGCTAACCTTGGGCAAGATGTTGGCAGCCAACACCACTCTACATACCTCTTGCGTGATTGGCTCTCAGACCAGTTAGGGAGGTAGTAAAGCAAAAGAAATGTGTGGCCAAGGAATGCGGGGAAGCTGGCTCAACGGCGATGCTTGTTGCTCGGCCGCATGTGAGCCCGCCTCCCGCGGGGACTGTCTGTTTTGTTCTCGGTGATACAATCCATTGGCATTGCATGAAAAGCCGGCAGGTTGCCATAATGGGATGATGGCACGATGCGCGGTTGGAAGCGTTGTGGTGGGGTGCATCCAGGAAACAATGGGCATCGAGGTCATCGAAACCTCAAGGGAGCCATGAATCTACCACAAGATGGAAAAGCGATGGAAGCTGCGAGGGGAAACCATCATGCCTCGGCTGTCTGTTTTTTCTCTAGAAGCATGCGACTCTCCTGCTGACCTGTGCTACACTGTCACTAGAATGGTTCGTCGCTTCTTCGAGACAAAGAAATCGACTAATGACGTTTCTGCTCCAAGCATGGCAGATGGTTGCCCGCTTGGCCGGCATCTGTGCGGAAACCCGTAATTGACCGTTCAAGTGAGGGGCTTCACAGAAGCCGAGGCATCTCTCCAAGAACCCGGTCCCTTTCTTGCAGTTTCGCCATGCGATGTCCCGATTTGGGAGTCAAATATCCCTGAGCCCAGGATGGGGCGGACGCGGACACATTCATGTTCCGATGGCCGCGCGCGCTTTGTCGGGATCTGGGTTCCTCTTTCCTTGATGTGCCCATTTTCAAAGCTGGCTGGTGGAGACGGTCTCTTCCCATCTCATCGCGGCCATGGCTCGCTTGACAAGGCGCTTCACCCAGCATGTAACGCTGAGAGTCCACTTAACCGCCATGGTAAAGCAACTGGCGGTGTTGTCTCATAATAATAAGAGAGCACGTCGCCCTACTCGTTAGCCGGGGGTAAGAATTTAGACCTGCCCCTGCTCCTTTTTTTTTTCCTAAGGCGGAGATACACGTCCCCTCTATTTCTACCTCCTCCTGCTGTTACACAGCGTTGTCTAGGTGGTACAGGTGGGGTAGTGATCCAGTCGGTGGCAGTTCCACACAAAGCCCTCCCACCATGGGTCTGGTTGAGGATCTCGTCGACCATGCCACCCCCAAAGGGGTTGCCCTCTCGGCGGTAGGGCTACTTGTGGGATACGTTACCCTCAGGTTCATTCAGATTCTGTTGGAGAACTTCAAGATCGCTAGGAGAGGACCACGGGCGTACAATGTCCCCTACTCCTTTCCTCTAGGTGAGCATGCCGCTTCTTCCTAAAGCATGTCTTCCCTCTAGAAATCGGTATTGATGCTGTCTAGGTTTACGTGTGGCATACTACACCATCAAAGCGTCAATGGAGCACCAAAACCTCGCTCAGTGGCGCCGGTTTCTCGGCCCATCCAACAACTACACGGCCGAGACACGTATCCTTGCGCGACGCATAGTCTTCACGGCCCATCCCGAGAACATCAAGGCTATTCTGGCCACCCAGTTCGGTGACTATGGCAAGGGCGAACCCTTCCACCGGGAATGGAAGCCTTTCCTTGGTGACAGTATCTTCACCACTGATGGAGATCTCTGGCATGGCAGCCGCCAACTCATCCGTCCCCAGTTTATTAAGGACCGCGTCAGCGACCTCCATACGTTCGAGAGTCACATGAAGCTTCTTTTCCGCGCCATTGCGAACGGCGGCCCCTTGAGAGGCGAGAGCCAGTATGTCGACATGGCGGCGGGCAACGGTAAGCCTGTTGATATTAGTGACCTCTTCTTTCGCTTCACACTCGACTCGGCCACGGACTTTTTGCTCGGTAAGGATGTCAAATCCCTCAGTAACCCAGAGCAAGAGTTTGCTACCGCCTTTGCCGAGGCTCAGCGGATGCAGAATATCATCTCTAGAGCCGGACCGCTCGCCCCACTGGTTCCTCGCAAGAATTTCAACGCGGCCATGAAAGTTATCAATGCATTTATCGACCAGTACATTGATCTCGCCCTGACCCTCAGCGAGGATGAGCTGGACTCTAAATCCAAGAGCGACGCGGGTTATACCTTCCTCCATGCCCTTGCCCGCTTCACCCGCGACCGGCAAGTTCTTCACGACCAGCTGATCGCTGTCCTCCTCGCTGGACGCGACACGACGGCTAGCACTCTATCCTGGACCCTATACGAACTTGCCCGCCACCCTGAAGCCGTCGCTAGCCTCCGCGACGAGATCCTCCGAGTTGTCGGTCCAGACCGTGCACCGACATATGGTGATCTCAAGAGCATGAAGTACCTCCAGAATGTCATGAACGAGACCCTCCGTCTCTATCCCTCTGTGCCCTTCAACGTCCGCCTCGCCCTCAAGGACACGACTCTACCCTACGGCGGCGGCCACGACGGCACGCAGCTCCTGCACGTGCTCAAGGACACACCCATTGGATACAGTACCCTGCTTATGCAACGCCGCGCCGACCTGTACCCACCCGTCTGTGAGAAGCTCCCTGACGTTGAGACTTTTTGCCCGGATCGCTGGTTCAGCTGGCAACCCAAGCCGTGGCAGTATATCCCGTTTAATGGCGGTCCCCGTATCTGCATCGGCCAGCAATTTGCCTTGACCGAGATGGGCTATGTGCTTACGAGGCTGTTCCAGAAATATGAGAGGGTAGATAATTACATGACCGAGGTGGATGGGGGAACCCCGACGCTGAAGGCGGAGATTGTCTTACAGCCTGGTGATGGCGTGAAGGTGGCGTTTTGGGAGGCCAAGAGGTAGATAGATGCCTCAGTGAGGGGAGTAATATGTATTTGGCGTCGGGTTCCCTAGCGCCTACGAATTGACTTGACTTTTCGCCCTGGTTGTTCAGTTTTCTTGTCTCTCGTTGTCTGTTACGAGAAGGGTGGTCTCGTCTGTTGTCAGAAGTGTGGTGGTGGAGCCTAGCCCATCCCTTCCATATTTATTGTCCCCCCTTTTTTTTTTTTTTGGTATTGTACTATTGGCCTTACCAGTTTCCTGCGAGGGCGGTGGTGGCCGCAGAGGACACTGTGGTACGCAATATAACTTGAACCTCATGTGGTGGTGAAATGTTCACAAATCGCTGTGATGACGGTGAATGGTTCACCATCATCACCATAAGTATGGTAGGTAGGTAGTAGGTATACATATATGTACAAGGCGGAGTAGAAAGAAAACGCAAAAAATTTCAGTCCGGCGACTCGATTCGTCGAGGTGGGGCCTCTGCAGGGGTCGCCTTCTAGGGGGGCCGACCAGACAAGCCGTGTATGTCTGATCATGACCCCCGAGGCTTTGCCCCCCGAGGTGCCCCCTCGAGGAATCGAACACGGGACCTACTACACCTAACCATCGGGGGGAACGGCGTCAGGAACCCTGGCCACTTGGCCATTGCTCCTGGTCATTGCTCCCCCAAAGGCCGGTGACTTGGTAGTGGCTCTGCAGAAGTGAGTTATAGGGAAGGTGCGAGTGAATTAGACTCTAGGGAAGGCGCGAGTTGGGTGACGTACCTATGTACCTACCTGGTACCTTACCAGGCAGTGCGACTGTCTACCTTGCAAACGGCCGCGGTAAGGAGGCTAAAGCCGAAGGAACTCAGTTGTATTCACAATACTATCTCATCCCTCCCCACACCCAACTTGCAAAAGCTTAACGCCCGCCTCACCATACTTCCAGCCTCCCACCCATTCTCCAATCTCTTCAAGCCATACCATAAACCTCCCGAATTGCCGCTCCCAACCTCCGAATCGCCTCGCGCATATTCTCTGGTGTCGCCGCAGCAAACGTCGTCCGGAAGAACATGTCCCTCGGCGGTTTGTCATGCTCTGCGCGGAACCACGACCCCCTCCCAACCAAGACGCCCTTGTCGATGCATTTTGCAAAAATCTCGTCCTCGATATCCAAGATGGATCTTGCCCCCGACACAAACCCCGAGTGTTTTGCGTGATCAACCTTGATCCAGTGGAACATGCCGGCGCGGGGGGCTTGCCAGGAAGCGACTTCTTTAGGCAAGAACTCGGCACAGGCGTCGAGGAGGGCGTTACGTCGCGAGGTGTACTCGCCGCGCAGGTGCATAAGCCAGCGGAAGTAGCCCTCGTGGCCCCAGGTTGTGTCGAGGAGTTTGTGGAGGACTACCTGTGAGAAGCCGCTGGGGCCTTGGTTGGCGACTTCGGCGTGGCGCGTGTAGCGCTCAATCATTTGCGCCGAGGCGGTCACCCAGCCGAGGCGGGAGCCCGGAACGACGACTTTAGAGAACGAGTCTAGGCGCATGACACGGCCGTCGGTGTCGAGTGAGAGGAGTGAAGGGATGAGACTGGAGAGGAAGTCATCAACGGACTGGGTTTTGTCGACGACGCCGGACTGACCGGGGATGTATTGCGGCATTTGAAGGAAGTAGTAGGGTTCGTCCTCAAGGATGTAAATATCGTGCTTGCTCGCAACGGCGTATATGTCGCGCCGCCGCTGTTCGCCCTGAGTGGCCCCAGTGGGGTTCTGACCCGAGGGCACCGTGTACAGCACGTGAGGTTTTCTCGCACCTCGAGCTGGCTCATCCCAAGTAGAGAGCAGCTCGTCCATTTTGTTCGGGAGGAGGCCTTCTCCATCCATCTCAATCCCAAAGACGCGTACGTCTAGCGGCATGGCTGTCTCGACCGCGGTAGAGAAGGAATACTCCTCGGTGAGAATGGCATCACATCTGGCCTTGTCGCACAGCATACGCAGTGCCTGCTCCAAGGCACCGGTGCTGCCAACCGTCAAACATGAGCGCCAGTCTGCATAGGGTGGATTGTGGGCGATCTCGGTATGTTCAGCCACGAACCGGTTCATCTGGGGAGAGCCATTCGCCTGGCCGTAGTTGAGGGCCGTGGCAAGGTCATACTCGGCGGCCGAGTTGAGTGTGTCATACTTACCAATGGTGATATCGGTGCCATTTTCGAGTGTAGCAGCCTCGGAGAAGTTAGGCACCTGTGGGACCCTCATGGACAGAGATGCAAAAGGGAAGTTTTCAGCACAGGGGAGGCCTCCACCAAGGGAGATCAGTCCTGGCTTTTTGAGATGCTTTGCGGCTTGCTTAAGAACGCATGGCTCCCGGATGGCCGACTCGGGAGACAGGTGGTCTAGAAGGTCAGCTCAGATCTGAGAACAACCTGAAATCACGGGGGAAAACTTACGATCAAAGCGTTTTGATAGAGGCTTCCCCGCCGACTATTCACTGCGTTAGCAATGACACACACATGATGGATGAGAACAAGACGCATGAGAATGACAGAAGAGAAAAGGCCGAAAAGGGATAGGGGAAGGGTTAGGGTTACGCACCGGCCCCTTGAACATATCAGTGTCGCTGTAAGCCGCCGTCCCTGCAACCAGTCTCCCCGCATTGGCCCGCCGCTCGGCGATATCGGCCACTGTGACACGCTGACGGTTCGCCGGTTTCGCCCCGAGCTCGGCGGGTGGCCTTCCCGTTGTCTTGATGACAGTCCCGAGGGCTTCGGAGCCATCCCTAGCCTTGAAGTGAAATCTGCGAGGGACCGGAGCAGTAACCCCCACGGAGGCCGAGGCGAGTGGGTGTGGGTATGGGAGCCGCGAGGGCCCGAACAAGGTGTAGGCCCCGAGGCAGGAGGCGGAGGCGGAGGCAGAGGCAGTTCTCCGCATTGTGAAGCAGGGGAAATGCCCAAAAGTTATTCAAGCCCGATAGAGAACTGTCAAAACCAAGTACTGGGAAAACAATTGACTTTTCTGGATATATCTGTTGTGGAGAAGGAGATGCGAGGACAAAGCATCAACCCAGCGATCCCCTGATAAGTGTCCGACCCCTGTAGCGATACCATTCCAGGCGGACCTCGCGCCCTTCGGCACCCGCTGGTAGCCGCACACACCCGACACCGACCTTGTGACCACAACTTCAGCGACGTATTCCTGCTGCAATTTGTCAAGTTTTCTTTCCAACTGGGATAATATCAGCGGCATTGTATCGTCGTGAAGCGATTCTTCAGCACCCCAGGAATGCAAAGCCCTTGGAAATAGCCACTTCGAAGCATGTTCAACAAACATTCTGTAAGAACACAACGCCCCCGAAGCCTCAGTCCACCGATCCTCACACGCTAACGGTCCTCGAGAGTGGACTGTACGTAATAACACAACTTGGGCCGAGAGGTGGCGTCTGTGTGCCATCCCATTTCTTACGGCATGTACAGAAAGTGTAGCCAAGAGCTGCCCCATTTCTCAGCCGTTTTCTTCCCAATTGAACGGTGCCGTTCTGCATCCAGCCGTATAACGATAAACGTTATTCATGCTCTGCTTCCAATAAAGTACTGTGCACACCTGACTCAAACTCCGTGGTCCCATATAGGAACATTAGGACACCAGTCCAGACACCGTCGAGAACCGTTGAGACCATGGGCGGAATAGATTTGTCGTCCAAAGAAAACAAGACTTCATTGCTGATCCGGGGCTGGTTTTCGTCTCTCTCAGTAAACGACACAGGCCGCACCGGCGCTCTATTGCTCGTGGTCCGAGGATGACGTACTTGCTGCCTCAGATATTGGGTTCCTCGGACGGCCCTGAACTCCTGGATCCGGGCTTGCGGGTGCAAGAAATACGCGGCTTGGGTATAACATCCGGCTTAGAGGAAACGAAGACGTCGCCGGCCTTTATAGCATCATATGTGCTAAGAGACAGCTCGACTGACCTGGAGTGTCTGAGAAGGTCCTGGAGGAGAGAAAAGAGAAAGATGTAGCACAGTCTAATCAGAGCTGCACTAAATGTATGTCTTGACATGACTGGGTCATGTCATGCCCTGCAACTGTATCACCTTAACGAGCCTAATAAGGCTTCATTCAACCTTGTGGTGGCGTTATCAGAGGCCAGATCCCTGCTCAATTCAGACAGAGTGTCTGGATAAGCCCCGGCATGCTCGTGTCCGGCGTGGCTGGCTTCAACTTGGAAAAAGCTTTGTGTGGTAGCGTCCCAATGTGGCCGAGGCTGGCCGGGAAGGCCAGAAAGAGTCAACTCAGAATCACCACTCTGTCCTGAATAATGGGAAGAAGGGCCATATTGTCCGTAGCACAAACGATTGTTGATCTCGGATAGCCGTCGACTAGACCGGCCATCGGACGAAGCCCCTCGTCGGGTTGATGGGCGACTCCACGTGTCAGAGCGTCCGTCTTCGGGCGAGGGTAGTCTTTTCTGGATCCTGTAGCGCTGAGAGAACTCGTGGATGGCCACTGTAGAGAGACTTGTGGAAGCAATGAAGAGTGGGAGCCACGGTACGATGTCTTTCCGGGGTGCTCCGGGCGACAGGACAGCAAGCAAGAGAATGACAAGAGCCACGGGTAATGTAAACGGGCCAAATCTGCAGTCCGGTCAGAGCTGAGATGTCAACCAGTTCAAGGATCTTCTTACCTGAGAAACGGTTCGATGTGGAGGGCGGTGAAGGACAAGGTTGTGATGATGAATATCGAGAGCGTGCTGCCACGAGTCAATCACTGACCACCACAGTCACAGGATTACCCACGTGAATCGGAGCCATGATGTCTGGATATGGGCAAGAGGAAAAAGCACAGCAGTCATCATCATGCACCCGCAAGTCACCACCTTGGAGACCTGACAGAACCGGCCACCCCTGCTCTCCAGGCGGCGGTGGGAGTTGAGAATTTCATCCATGGCGAGGCTATGGCACAGATTTCGGGTGTTTATCGGTCAGGCCACGGCCGGGGCAGGCCTTTGTTGAGGATCGAGCTCGGTGAGTTCTGATTCACTGCGGTGCATTCCCGCGCTCAAGTTGAACAAAAATCAATAGACTCCCGAGGACAAACACCGAGGCGCGCCAGGGGATTTAAAGCGGCAGCCCACATATTGAGTCGTACAGGGCCAGTTTCATCACTCGACCACCCGGTCTGCGAATGGAGCTGATGCGTGGACGGTGAACTGCACAGCCCCCAACTGCAGGGGATGGAATATGCGGGGGCCCGCAGAGGCAACCCCGTTTGAGGGGAGCCAAAAGGCCGGAAGTGGTTCGCAAATGGTTTGCTTAGTACAAGGCTCTGGCCACGGTTGGCAGGATTGGCCCAATATCGGGTGCATTCTCGGTGAGCGTCGTCAGCCCTGCAAGTAGCCTTGTGCTTCCAAGCCAGCGGCTTGATGCCCAACCAGTCGCCTTGGGCCCCAACGAATCGACCATGGCACACGGCATCCATCTCGGCGACCACCCGTCCATCCTCATCGACGTGGATGCACCCTGGCGTGCTTCGGTGTGGACATCCGACGGCAAGTGCGGTTGCCCGATGTCTGTGTGCTTCGTCAGGACGCAGAAAGAGGGGTTGCTGATCTCAGGCATCAAGTTGTCGTTTGTCTTGGTCGACGTCAGATAATATTAATACTTGTTGTCCTCGCAGAGCCGGATGTGGGTCTTGAAAAGGCACGTTGGAAGCTTTGCCAGAGCACCGCGGTGATATAATTTCCCAACCACCTTTCGTCGACTCGACCCAGCACCAATGCATCCGTTGCAATGCTGCTCGCACCGAGCTTCCCAGGGTGTGTGTGACGATGTGGGCCTCAGCATCTGGCTTCTCGAGACTGCCGAGATCTTCCTCTGCGCTTTTTGCAGTGTCGTGACCTGGCGGTTCACCACCCAGTCCGAAAGCGTGTGTCTCCCGATCCTGCGTCTATCGACTTGCTGACCGGATGTGTAGCTCCATGAACGAGTTGTGTCGGCTAGCCCTCTGGGCATATTTCTGTACCCGTCACCAGAGTTGATGCTCTGTTCGTGCTTGATCTTCGGCTGCTGTGTGTCATCCTTCGCCCACCGTCGTCAGGGTCAAGATGTGCTCCAGTTTCCCATCTACGCAGCGGCCCTTGCAGGAGGCGTGGCGATGGGATATGTTTTCAATGCCAGCACCAACTTGATCCTGCTCGGCTACCTACCGTGGGCCATGTGTATGGCGATGGCCGTCAGCCTTTTCGGTCACAGTCTCTTCAGATCCATGAGATTTAGTTCCGTTCGGCAGTCGGTGGACGAGGAGAAGGCTCGTCTGCATTGGTGAATTGGGGAGATACCAACGTTCGGCCTGCTGGATTTGCGGGTGATTCTTAGGTATGAATACGTTCATCAGGAACCGTGGAAAGCGCTTTCGAGTGCCTTCGGGCTTTCTTGATCCTGCAGTTCTAAGTTAGAATGAAGGCGTCAATTACGATTACAAACAATTCTGCTCTATCAATAGTTGTTTGGACGACGCCGGTCGAGGGTGACAAGGTGTGTTGGGATGCGAGTGCCCAGCCCATGCTCGATCCTAGATCCCTGGACATGCCAGGGTTAGGGTGCGTACTCACCAGCCACCTGTTCGCGATCTTGGCGGCGCGCCAAGCCGATGTCAGCGATTCGCTCGCCATCCAACAACTCACCAACCTCCTACAAAAACCTCAGCTCAACTCCCCAGATGGAACCCTTGCCGCTTGGCTGACGATGACGAGTTTTACACTAGTTCGTAGAGGCCCATTTACAGGTGGTTGGGACACTGCATTCTGCGCAATCGCTTTGCAGCACGCATTTAGCCCATAAAGCCGGAGCGGATGGCTTCCATGCAGCTTCCCCATCTTGTTTCTTGTGGATCACACGAGGTTTCACTGTAGATTGCGCTCTCGGCCCAGTACCGGTCCTCCTTCAATAAGACGACTGTTCCAACCACCTCCCTACGGTCCTACCAGGCACACGATCCCGTCCCCCGCTTTCGTGCTCCCGGAATCACCTCTCCATCGGCTGTCGTGCCTCGTTTGTCTGCCAACCTGTACTCGGCACGGTCCGGGCAGCATCGACATAATGACCCCAGTACGACGCAGGGCTGCGGTAGCCGCAGCTCTGGCATCATTAGCAGGCATTGTCTCTGGGCAGACATGGACAGCGTGCAATCCGCTACACGGTGAGCACGTCTATTAGTCTTGCAAGACCGCAAATTAACATGCAGCAGCAACATGTCCCGCCAACCCAGCACTAGGTATGACCATCGATGTCGACTTCACCAAGGGAGGAGTAAACTCGTTCGCAGCTAGCGGTGGCCCGGTCACATACAACGGCAATGGCGTCAGCTTCACTGTGTCTCGATCTGGTGAAGCCCCGCAGCTTAGCAGTGTTTTCTACATTATGTTCGGTCGTGTAGAGGTGACTATGAAGGCGGCCCCCGGTAACGGTATAGTCAGCTCTCTGGTTCTCCAGTCCGACGACCTCGACGAAATCGACCTAGAATGGCTAGGTGCGGACTCGGCTCAGGTTCAGACCAACTACTTCGGCAAAGGGCAGGCGTCTGGCTACAACCGCGGCCAGTTCAACCCGGCACCCAACAATCAAGCCGAGTGGATAACATACACGGTCGACTGGACCTCGGAACGTATTGTTTGGTACGTTGGCGGCACTGCTGTGCGCACGACCACGGCTGCCGAAGCCGGCGATAGCTACCCCCAAACTCCGATGCAGGTCAAGTTCGGCGCCTGGTCCGGAGGCGATCCCGCAAACGCTCCTGGCACCATTGAGTGGGCCCGCGGACCTACAGACTACTCCAAGGGTCCTTTCTCCATGCTCGTCAAATCGGCCATTGTCTCAGATTATTCGACGGGTAAGAGCTATACCTACGGCGATATGTCGGGCCGCTGGCAGTCGATTCGCTCCGAAGGCGGTCAAATTAACGGAAACCTGGGCAAGGCCGGCCAGATCACCGTCACAGCTACTGCCTCTGCCGGTAACACGCCAGGCCCATCGGTCCCACCAGGTGGCATCGGAAAGGGCTCCAGCAGCACACAGACTGGCTGGCCATGGGATCCGACAGGAAGCCCTTCCAACCCGAACGCTATCCCCGACGGTTGGATCATGACACCCGAAGGAAAGATCGTCCCCTCAGCGTCGAGCGCCTCTAGTAAGTTCTATCATGTGTCGCTTTCAAAACCTGGATCTGACCCATCGCAGGGCCACCGCACGCGGGTTTGGTTGTCGCCCCTCTATTTCTCGGCCTCTTCGCTCTCTTCAGGCGCTGGTGACGTGTTCAGTTAGATTTTTCAGATGGACGCACATATCTCAGTAATCTTTAATATCACGACAAGCGAGCATTGCACGGGGTGGCGTTTATATCATTTTTGTCAAAGCTCCTAAACATGGATTCCACGGCGGTTGGCGTTGTCTTAGCGGGTTACGATGTGGAGACAGCATTCGTCTGTCGAATTGATATATGACCATAGACCGGCTAGAATTGAAAAGGCTGCGGTAGCATTGATGACAAGGCCAAGCGTGATTCGAATATACAAGCCCAGGCCAGGTTTGATCGCCCCACCCCATGTTGAAGCGATCAAAATTCACATCAGCAGACTCGCTGATTGTTAACGACAATGTATTCATCTAGCTCATCGCTACCAAAACCATACCAGCTTTCCGATTTTTTTTTTGCGTAAAGCTTCCTGGAATGCACCGCTCCTCCACGCCAGCCCTTAAAAAATCATGTATGCCCGTCAACTCCCCAAGTGCTCGTATGACCAAGAGCCATAAGTTGTGTAGCCCTTCTAGAAGAAGCCTCTAATCGACTCAAAAATGTCTTGCAACCTCCTCCCATTGCCTCAATTATGGGCTATAAAGGGCGAAAAAGCATTGAAATTGTCGGATGAAAGAATTGTCGCCACGTCTCGAACCGGTGAAGGGGCTAGAGATGCCTCATCTGAATAAAAAAGAAACCGTACTGGGTGGCCAAGGAGCGAAATACTATACACGCCGCAGCAGACCTGGATCTAGAACTCCCAGGTATCATCGTCGCCAACTGATTCGATGGCCCACTTGAACTTGTCGCGGAGGGTCTTGGAGAAAAACTTCTCAATCGGGACGTTGGCCTTGCGGGCAAAAACAACGGTCAAGCGAGGATCGATGTAGTTCTGAGACTTGGTTAGAACACGTGCGTGCATAATTTTTGGGACCACTTACAATCTTGGATGTACCCAGGGCAACTTCCTTGTTGCCCTCACGATCGGCCGATTGAAGCTCGAGGTTGCGAATGCGCTCGTTGATCTTCTCAACTGCAGCCTCAAATCTTTCCACAGTCGGGCCCTTACCCTCGGCTTCCACCTTCTTTGTCTTGTTCTCCTTCTTGAACTTGGCCTCCAGTTCCGAGACAGACTTCATACGCTCCTTAAGCTCTGAAGCCGGCAGCTCTTTGCCCTTCTTCTCTTCCTTGGACTTCTCGTTGTCCTTCTCAAACTTCTTCTGGATCTTGCTTCGCTGTTCATCAACAAGAAATGTCTGATGTTCCTTGATCCAGTCCTCATCCAGGTCGTTGTCGAGCTGGAAATACTCAGCACCTTTCTTCTTCTTTAGCTTAGGGTCGACATCCAGCATCATCATCTTGGTACGCCATCTCTGATACTTCAGGCCCTTGATACGGTTTTCCAGCTTCTCCATCTGCGCCTCGTGGCTGGCGCCAACGGTTCGCTTGTGGTTGCAGAGAACGGCGACCTCGCGATTGCAGTCATTGTAAAGCTTGATCTTCTCAGCGATGGTCGACTTCTGATCAATTTTGAGCTCTTGGAGGAGTCTCGACATGGTGAAGGAAGCATTATAGGTACGGAAAACCTTAGCCGTCAGTCCAGGCATGTAACTGGACAGGTGCTTGTTCAGGTGTGAAGTCTGGAGCATGTTAGTCAATCCAACTGTTTTTAGGTTTTGTTTGGAAAAACTTACATTCAGTCGATCAAAAATGTCGTCGCCATTCTCCTTGGGCGGCTTCTTGAACATCTTGAGGTTCTTGAACACCTGCCGCTCGACGACAAACTCGTTGTAGAAACGAATGCTGTCTTTACCGAGGAAGTCGAAGATGACCGTTTGGGGTTCTTGGAGAGTGACGTGTTCATACTTGAGTGAGCAACAGCCGACTGTCTCAGCTTCGTTGTCCGTGTCTTTTTCATTGCCGGCTCTGAGAGCAAATTTATCGATCAAGTACATGGCAGTTGCGCGCTGTCGATCCGCCATGGACTCACTCTTCAGCTCTTTGGCATAGTCGGCACGGATTCGATCAATGTGCTTCTTGAGCTCTCGGGCCTTCTCAAACTTCTTGTAGTCCGCCTGGCCTTTGACGGCACTATTAGCTGCCAGCATAATGTACTTGTACTGGCCGTTGACATTCTCTTGCCACATGGCGAGCCACGTTGCGCTGTTTTCGTGAACAACTGCCTTCCACTTGTGACCCTGTGGCGGATTCGGCACCTTGGCATCTTTCCCGATATTGATGGTGATCTGCTCAGGCATGACGCGTTTCTTGACCTTGCCGGTCTTGGGGTGCTCTCCGCGGCCACGGAAAAGGCCCGGAGGTTCGACGCGGGGATTGCCGATCTTTTCTTTCCGTCCATCCCACTTGCAGTACAGGTAAGGAGCATCGATTTTGTCCCTCTCCGCCTTCTCCGCCTTCTTCTCTGCAGCGGGCCGGGCTTTCTTGGCCTCGGACAATGCCTTGTAATACTCAAAGATTTTGGTGAAGTCGAGTTTTTCAAATTCTTTGATGTCCACTTCTTTCCCGTCCTTATCTCTGGCGCCTCCAGTCTTGTCGAGTACCTCCTTAAAGTCGTTGAAGAAATTCTTCTGGAAAGTAAGATTTTCCACGTTTTGTGTCGAGTGAAGCATCGAGCCAAAGAAAGTGGCCACCTCCTCAGCCTCGACGTGAAGATCGACTGGCTTGCCGTCGTAATAAAGCTTGATGTGCTTTGGTAGCGGCTCGTAGTCCGGCGGAAAGATGACGCCGTTGTGTTCCAAGGTAGTCCACTTGATGCTGTCGTCCTCCTTCTTGGGCATGTCCCACCATCGATACTCCTCGTTCTCTTCGTCCTCGTCTCCACCATCTTTGGACGACTCTTTCTCAAATTTGACGGCCGACTTCTTCGCAGGAGCAACCTTGCCTTTAGTGGCACCCTTCTTAGTCTTTGCAATCGGGGCATCAGAATCGGATTCATCCTTCTTAACACCATTCGTCTTCTTTGCCGACGAAGCAACACCGTTGGATTGCCGCTTCTTGGGCTTTGATAGAGGCTCATCGTCTGATTCGTCCTTCACAACCTTCTTCGAAGTCGCCTTCTTCGCCTTTGCGTCGCTTGCGCGGGCTGCCTTGGCAGTTTTTGCAGCGGCTTTCTCAATGGCTACCTTCTTCTGCGCAATTTTTGTTCCTAGGGGCTCATCGTCATCGTCTGACAATTCACCCATGGGCATGTCCTTGATCGAGATCGGCAGCTTGCCATTCCTCTTCGCAATTGGCTCGTCGTCACTGTCTAATTCCACCTTGGGCTTGATTTTCTGACGTTTGGCCTGCAGGAGTCAGCGGCGAGTCTTACAGAATCCACCCACGCCGTAAACATACCAAGGGCACCCCGTCATCACTGTCAGACTCGTCCTTGTAATTGAGCGCTTGACTGATGGAGCTTCGAGATTTTCGCTTCGAGTTTCCGTTGGGTAGAGAGTCGATGTCCATCGCGTCGCCCATGGGGCCGTTGCGAATTGAGACACCCGGCGGGCCGGGTCGGGCCTTGGACGCGGTCTTGTCCATGGCGCGGTCGTCGGATTTAGATATTCTAGCTGCAGAAGCTGCAACTCGTCTGGTAAATATTGGAGCGCACTGACAAAGAGATACAAAAGAAGTGGTGTCGAATCTGACACGTCAACATGCCTCGGTTCGGTGTTGGGTACCACGTAAAAAGCACAAGTGGTAAGGGCTTGGATCTAGGGAAACTTTGCAAAAAGTGGGCAGGAGGAGAGAGGCTTACCATGGCCGTTGGTACGAGCAAGTGGCACGTCGTCGTCGGAACTGCTATCGGATGACATGATGGCAGAGGGTGCCACGGTGGGCTTCGCGAGCGTAGACTAGAGAAACCGTTAGGTGGCAACTGAATGAATGCGCCGAATAGGTTCGCTAAGCCGAAGGCGCTCAGGAAGAGATCGTGTCGAGAAATGCAACCGATGAGGACGACAAATGAGAAGGAGAAAAATGTGCCGACCCCAACTATAGCTGAAAGGAGATAAAGAGAGAGGAGGAAAGAAGGCGGGCGCCGTTTTGCTCGGGGAGAATGTGGAAAAAAGAGGAGGGCCTCGGCGCTGCGACGGGGAGACGAGGTTAAAGATAAATCCTTTGGAGTCCCCACTCACAGAGCCTTAGCCTCATCCAGCCCTCTGCGTGCAGAAGGCAACCTTGCCAAAGGAGAATGTCCACAGCGCGTGTGAGCACTGACGGAGAGTGGAAATCCAACCCCAAAAGACCTGGAACGACAGAGCGCTGAGCCACCGTGTGACTAAGCGGTACCGCTGCAACCAATCGCTTGAAGCCGGGAGAGAGAGGTGAGTTGCCTGCACGAGAGTGAAGAAAGCCAGGACAGAAGCGGCCATCAAGTGGGACCGGAAAAGTGGATCCACATGCGAGCAAAGCAAAGCAAACCTCTCACTGGCAATTGAAGTTCCGACCACACAAACTCCAGACCGATCAATTGACACCAGCTCAGAACGTGGTCAATCGGGGCCACAGCTAGCAGAGAGGGCCTCCCCGTCGCTCACCACACACCTTCCGCAATGCTGTCCAGAGCTGCCCGACCGGCTTTGAGAGCCGGAGCTGCCGTCTCCCGGTAGGTTCAGTTTCCTCGGCACGATCGACGGCGGCGACGAGGGTGCCCACCTCAATTGGTGCTACCCATGTGGTTGCGGCAACAGACAAGCATGACAGGTCTAATTGGGCTGGAGAAAGGGAACTGTTTGCTGACCATATCTTGCATCACCACAGAGCGGCAGCGCCGAGCACGGCCACGTTCGCAACCCTCAGAGAAATTGAAGGCCGCCTCAAGTCGATTCGCAACATCGAGAAGATCACTAAGACGATGAAGATCGTTGCTTCGACCAAGCTGACGCGTGCTCAGCGTGCGATGACCGAATCGCGCCGCTACGGCCAGACCAGCAATGAGGTGTACAAGTCGGCCGAGACAGCAGCCGCCGACGCCGAGGGCAAGAAGAAGCTCGTGGTCGTCTGCAGCTCCGACAAGGGTCTCTGCGGTGGTATTCACTCTGGACTCTCCCGCTTTATCCGCCGTGAGGCTGCCGCGAACCCCAACTTTGACCTCGTCATCCTCGGCGAGAAGTGCAGGTCGCAGTTGTCGCGTACCAACGCCAACAACATCGTGCTCAGCTTCGCTGGTGTCGGCAAGGACGTACCCACCTTCGCCGATGCCCAAGCTATCGCCGACCAGATTGTCCAACTCTCTGGCGACTACTCGGAGATCCAGATTGTCTACAATAAATTCATCAACGCCACCGCCTACGAACCCACCATCATTGAGGCATTTTCCGAGGACTCCTTCGTCAACTCCCGTACGTCCATGGCGTATTGTTCTTGACCCACTAACTAACGTTTATGCAGCCAATTTCTCCAGCTTCGAGGTTGAGGATTCCCAGCTTGCGAACCTCCGGGAATACGGTCTTGCCAACTCACTGTACTGGGCTCTTTCCGAAGGCCATGCCTGCGAGATCTCTGCCCGACGCAACGCCATGGATGTGAGTATATTTCGTCGGTTTATTCCTGCAGATCTGACAAAGTCTTCAGAACGCTTCCAAGAACGCTGGCGAGATGATCCAGAAATACCAGATTCTTTTCAACCGGACTCGCCAGGCCGTCATTACTGGCGAACTGGTCGAAATTATCACTGGTGCGACCGCTTCGGAGGACATGTAAAAGGTCTAGTTTTGTGGAACGGACCGAGCAGAAGACGGGAAGCGGCCTTTCTACCTGTCGGCCTAGGAGGGACCCTGTTTCCCTTTGTGTGTATTATCAAGATATCAAAGAGTTGCCTAGTCCCTCTGTCCACCAACCTGTGTACATGCCTTGCGCCTTCCTAATACACAATGTGTTCGTTCTCATCCTGTAGAAAAGACTATTGAAAGGAATAGAGCTTAAATATGTACTTGATATTGCGCGAATTATGAGCTCCCCAGCAATAAAGCAGAAGAACGGCTCATCCATCATCAATGCGCACCCCCCCTTTTTTTTTTTCGCTCCGTTCCATACAACAAACGCCCCAACAAACCCAATGCTGTGAAAGCAAAAAAGAAATACACATGGTATATATATGCACATACGGACAAGCCTCATTCCATATCTGCGTCGCTGTCGCTTGTGTCCTCGGCATAGCTCTCGACACGCTTCTTGCTACGTCGTTCCCCTTCGGCAAGATTGTTCTCGGGCGGCGGATGGTCTTTCTCGTACTGCGCCTTGAGTTCCGTGGCATGGCGGTCCCATTCTGCCGCCCTTTCCCTGAATTCAGCCATGGCTGCAGCGTACTTTCTCTTGTTTTCTTCGGCCATCTCAATAAATGGCTTGCGTTCCTCCTCGGGCGTGTCACGCCACATTTTCGCGCTCATAACTCGGACCTCGTTGGCACTGGCTTTGCCCTTGCCGGGGCGTCGACCCTCCTCGAGCCTTCTCTTGGCTTCCTCGTAGTGCGCTCGACTATAGAAGATGTAGGCATTCGTCGCTGGCTTGCTCGGCATAATAGGGCGCAGCCCAATTTGGACGATAATGTGGTCCCAGAGCTCAATCTCGTAGGCTTCAAGGCGCGCCTGTGTGGGATTTTTACTTTCGGCGGCCTTGCGTTTCAGCGATTGAGACGTCTCCTTGGGGAGAACCAAGGGATTTGGAATCTCAAGGGGTCCGAACATGACGTCGAGAACCTCGGAGGCTGCGCGGAGCCCGGAGAGGTACGCGCCGTGGACCGTGGCTGGATGTGTGCCAGATGTGTGTTCGCCAGCGAAAAAGAGGTTACCAATTGGCCTGGCCATAGTGTCATAGTCGTCGGCTTTCATGTTTGGGCCAGCCGACGAGTAGCTACCACGAGCAAACTTATCTGACGCCCACCTCGTCACCACAGCTTCAACAGGGTCCGGCACTCGGTCACCATAGACGTCGCGGAGAATGTGGGTCGCTTCCCTAACCAAGTCGTCGTTGCACGTCTGCTCCGTGTCATAACCCGCATCGCCGGCCATTAGGGCCAGCAGCACTGGCAGCCCGCTCGTTTTGGTTACGTTGAACCACTGGAAGAAGCGGCCTCTTTGTGAAGCGTAATCCTTCTGATCCAGGCTGTTGCGGTTCGTCGGGTTTCTCAGCACGCCAAAGATATCCCTGTCTTGGTCCCAAAAGGGCTCCTTGTAGACTAGGATGACCTTGTTGAGAACGCCAAATCCAAGTCGGCTAATGACGTCCGATTTCCAAGGCGGCAGGGGCGGCTCGAACTTAACATTGCCGTGTTTCAAAACACCCAAGGGAATGGTGCTGACGACAAAGTCCGCGTCTATCCTGGTTCCGTCCTCGCATTCGACAGTCGCGGGGCCCTCAGATCCCCCAGCCGTGTAGTTGATTCTGCTTACGGGTGATTGCTTCCGAAGATCAAGTGGCGAAGGGATGTGCATCAGCCCACGGGGGACATCCTGGTAGCCTCCGATTACCATGGTATGGCTGCCTTCCCATTCGTTGCCAGCATCAATATCCCAGCCTTGGAGACTGAGTTGGTGGTAGTTGATGGCATTGCTGTACTCCAGATTCGCCACATGCCAGTTCATAAGACGAAAGTCCTGGGCGGTCAGATCGACTAAGTCTTTATACTTCGCGATCACTGCATCCGTGACGCTTCCCAGCGTGGCGTTGGACTCCTTCGTTGCGGGCTCCAGGTCAATATCGGCATCTTCACTAATTCCCTGCTTTAATACCCACCCCATCATCTTAGCCTTCTGGGCTGCTTTGAGAGCGCCAGGAGTTCCTGGCTCCGTGTGTATCTTTCCGGTCGCGCGATCTGTGGATACTGGGACGAGATTGACCTCCGGGGCCATGTTCTGTTCCGAGACGGGCGGTGCATACGGCTGGGCTGCTGTCGCCTCTTCAGCTTGTCGTATTGTTTTTTGTGTCTCTGCCGTGCTCTCTCTCCCTTCGTCCATCAGATCTCGGTTTCCCTCAATCAGTTTGAACGCGGGCTGCTTGAATTTGTACTCGCTGACGCGGTCAAGGCAGTCATTGTACAGGTTCTCAACGAGCTGATCCCGTTCTGTGTCTACTGGTTTTCCACTAGAGTCGTAGAGCGTAGTATCTGGACGGAGCGCGCGGTAGGGCAGGCCTAGCTGACCGCGCAAGAGAATATTCAACGGATTGCCCCTATCAAATCCGGTGATGATCATACCGCCCATTTCTGCAGTGCAGCGTTTATTATGGAAGCCAGGAATGGGGTAATTCGGCTTAGTTTTAAACTCTTTTGAGTAGACCCTGCCGCCGACTCGATTTCTGCCCTCGACTAGAACAACGCGAGGCGGCTGCTCGTCAAGGTCTCGGAATTTCTTAGAGTACTGCGAGAACAAGCCTTCTAGCTGCCGCGCGCATCCGAGTCCGGCCATACCGGCTCCGATGACGACAACAGTTCTCTGCTTCGCGAAGCTACTTGTATCTTTCCCCGGTTGCTTGCGAGCTGGGCGAATTTCCACACAGCCAAAGTTGATGAAGGCGCGACGGACGAGCCAGTCGAAGCATAGACTCGCGACATCAAACCAGCGCGTATCTCTTGCACAGCCAACCGCCTCCTCGCGGGTAACGGGGATTTGCGGGTTTCTAACCCACAGCCTCAATATGCCGTTTCGGATATTGAGGTAGGTTGTCACTTGTGCGTGGCTGATGTGGTCACGGAGCATGAGATACTCTTCAGTATGAAGGTGGTATGGATTAAGCCTTGAGGCCTCAGCAGCAGCGACACACTGCATCGCGTAGTCAGCAGGGAGAAGATCCGTGGGTATTGAGACCTTTGGGCGAATGCTGAACACTCGGCGAGAAGATTTTGTTGATTGCCGATCTGGCTCTCGCTGATTTGGTTGCGGGGTTGGTATTGTCGGCTCCTTGGAACTATCCAGATCGACTGGGGTAGTAGCCTTGCTTGTTTGAGAATGAACGGTGTCAGACAAGTCGGAACGATCCGAAATAGAGACAGAGGAGGTCGACCCCGACATGTGTTCGGCGGCTTCAGGGTGTAGGAAACTGGTGGGTGGTGGGTCTGCTGCCGGCGACGGTTGTGAATTTACTACCATGAAGGGAGAAGCTGCCGTGACGGGTTGGGGATCTGGGGTTATTCGCGGCGGTGATCTATTCTCATTAGTTCCTATAGGGTTTGCGTGGATCAACGTGAATGGGATGGACATACACCACAGCCTCGGAAAGAATTTCCGGCCCCGCATGCTCACTTGAAAGAAGGGGTGGTTGTGATTCCGTTGTAATTTCCAGCACTGGTTCTGAGAAGGGCTTCTCATCCGGGCTTGGTTCCAAGGCAGGTCTCGATGTCCATCCTTCCCGTCCTGGTCTTACCATGGCTTCCGGCTCCGGCTCGGTTCCGGACTCTGCTTTCACGTCCATGTCTGTCAAGAGAGGGGGAGATGACGGGGAAGAACGTGAAGGTGGAGGTGGCGTCAAGGACCCGTCTGAGTCGAGACTAATGTGATCATTCATGGTGCTGGTCCACACAACAATCTCAGGCGCAATCTCTTCCGACCCGCAGTCTGGCTCCCGTTCAGACACGGTAGTGGCAGCAGGTAACAGAGGCTTGGCGGAGTGGTGTGCAGCAAGTGAGGACCGAGTTGAGCGACGCCGAGAAGACCCTTTTCCGTTTCCGCTGCTTGGATGTCCTGGACGGGACCGCGAAGCGGTTCCCATGATATCGATGGAGAGGGTGGGACTGGTGCGGGCGGGTGCGACGTGGGAGCAGACGATATGTTTTAAAGACGAGAGAGTGTCAATGAGGATGTGGAGTGCGAGCAATGCCAGCGATTCCCGTCTCGATCTTCCATATGGTGGCTTGTAAAATGTGAGGGCAGTCGCTATAGGGCGTCTGTGGGCCGGGTCGAAAACCGATCACTGTTTGGTTCATCAGTACATTGGTATTTTCAGCATATCTCACAATGTGAGTCTAGATACTGACGAAGTGCGAAGTTGAGCCGGGATCCCGCGGGTCGATTTCCGATTTTCAGCACCTGGAACATACATGTCGAGCCTCGGCCGCTGACGCTCTTCGGGTGCAGCAAAAACAAGACCCTGCAGCTATCGCCCAGTCTTGGAATAATCAATTGACTTGCAAAGGATTGGGACCCAGGCCCGCGACGTCGTCTACACGTGGGTTGCGCAGAGGCTCACCCCAAAAACCTTCCCCACTACTTCAGGCGCACTGGCGTTGAATAAGTCGGTTTGGGGGGAACATGGCGCCATCACGTGAGCCTGAGAGGAGCGCTGCGGACAGGCCACAGGAATCATGCGCTAATTAGCACGGGTACCGCCCGCTGTTTCACTTTATCTTGTTGAACCGCAGATAATTGTATCAGAGACCTCATTGTTCAGCTCCGAGGAACAATGTCTATTCTACACGTTCTGCCCCGCGGCCGCCCTGCACGCTCTCCTTCTCAAATGTTCCTCGCTCGATCGCCGCATCCATCATCTTGTTCCCGCTAATGATCGACGTCGTGCAGATGACAATGTTCCTCCGACCTGGCACCAACACGTTAGCTGTCAATCGAGTGCAGTACTGTAGTAATGACTTACTCTCTTCCTGCTTCGCAATGAACCGCAGCGCAGCGATCTCACTGAAGCTGATGCCGCCCACAAACACCACAAACACCGTTTTCTTCTCCCCACTGCCCGAAAGTAACGCCCGGGCTCGGACAGCCTTATCTTCACCCTTCTGGACCTCATCAAAGGTCTGCCCTCTGGCGTGCTTGACAGCCTCATCGAATCCCTTCCAGCCTTGGGCTCCGCCCGCCGCGGGCCCAGCCGCGGCCGTCGCGCCGTTGCCACGCGTGATGGAGAGAAGATACTGCTTTTGCAATATACTCTGTACAAGTCGCACCGAGAGGGGAGCGTAGCCACTGTAAGCGTAGGAAATGTCGTTGGGGTCTCGCTCGTCAACCTCATCGACGATCAGACGCAGCTGTTTCCGCAGATACGTGTAGTTTGTTTTTGTGCCCACCGGCCCTGATGCCCCGCTCATCGGTATCATAGAAGCCAGCGGCGATGATCTTGAGAGGAACATCTGAAACTTCTCTAGATTGTGCAGTGTGAGCAGATGCTGATAGCCGTAGCCTTGAAGGATTAGTCGCCTGAAGTGGTCCATTTCTTTGCTCTTGATTCCACCAGAGATGCACGAGTAGATGCACAGCAGCCGCAGAACGGTCGGTAATGGCGTATCCCGGGCAATGAGCTCCTCGATAGCCTCAAACTGAGATGAAGGATCCGCTCCCGCTGCTAGACTTTGCTGGACCTCAAGGACCTTGCTAAAGACTTCGGTCTGAGTATACTTCATGATCTCCTCCACCAGACCGGTGTGGACGCGCAGACTTTGCTGTTCTGCCTGGTAACCAGGGAGCTTCTGCACAAATGCCGCGAGTTCTGCCGTTGTCTTTGAGCTGTGCCTAGCCTCGTAGTCGCTCTTCAACCGCCGTGCGGTCTTGTTGAGAAGGCCACCCACAATCGTAAAATTGGCGTCACGAAGCGGCTCGTACAGCTTGTCGGACGAGTCGAGCTGGATCTTGCGCTTTCGCGTCTGAATGCTGCTTGCCGCGGACGCCGCTGTCGAACCTTGGCCTGTTGGCTGCGCTGCCGCACCGACAATCGTCGTGTCTACTTCTGTCTGATTGTTCTGGATCCCGAAGACTTCATCTATAAGACCCTCGTATGTCAGCTGCGTGAGTAGTGGCGAGACAAAATCGACTTCTCGGTCGATAACGATTAAGCTCTCGGTTGTTGTGCTTGGCGTTAATACGATCTTGTCTGTCTCGTTCACATCCTCGCCAGCTAGCAGTTCCTGTCGCATGCGAGCCAGGAGCTCTGCGACCCGTTTGGCGTTGTCCCCTTTGCCGATGATACGAGGGAAAAGGCCATGCTTTTGCTGGATTCCCATCAACGCCTTGGAAAGCAAGAAAAGGGAGGTCGGGTCCTTTGCGAGGTATAGGTCTCGGAAAGAGCTGTCTAGTTCCAGTGATAGGAGGTCCTTTTCCAACGGGAAGAAGTAGAGGGGGAGTTCGGAAACGTTTGTGTCACCCAGAATACCAGTCTCCTCCAATACCTTATCGGAAAGCGCAGTCCTCCTCGGCACCCACAAGACATGAAATTCGTGGGGGGCCTGGCTGTCACGTTGCAATCGGATGATCTGATCTGGTCGCTGTTAGTGCCGAAGGGTTGGTCTTGCGCAGCTAGACGGACCTGCTATCGCCTGCGCATGCTTCGCCGGCTCCCCGCGGGCGATGAAGACGACATTGCGCTGGGTATTGTCCGTGTTCTTGTTCTCGAGAAAGAAGATCTTGTCGACTCCGTAGTCGCGCAGAGTTGAGGCCTTGACGATGACACCGAGCGGGCCGGCCAGGTCCTTCTCGATGACGAGGTGCTTCTTCCCGCGGACCTGGAAGGAATCAGTCAGCGCTTCGAGAATGCGAACGAGGGCAGCTTTGAGGAAACGCCACTTACTTCTTCTAGCAGGTACAGCAGGTCCTTGCGGGCCTTTTCCTTTATTTGTTCCGCATCGAAGCCCGCATGAGGAGCCATGGTTAACTAGCCCTCCATATGGTTTGGTGAGTGATGTTGCGCGTCAGTCACCACAGGTGGGATGTGGGAGCTCGGCTTGGCAGAGGAGCTCGAGCTCCCGCTGAAAGATCGGAAGTCGGTGTGTGACCTCACCGGAACCGAAGCTCTCCCCACTCTGATTTGACAGCCCTGCGACCCTGCATGAAACCACAAAGTGGGCATCGGTCTGGATCCAGCACGCGTTTCACCGTCGGACTGAGTATCAAAATGACGCATGTCCTCGCTGAGTTACTGGTCGCGATATCCCGAGCTTAAGCACCAACTAGAACTACAACTTCAACCCGTCGCGGTTGCTTTATGGCCGATAGATTCTGTCTTGCGCCAAAAGAATTTCCCTCTCTGTCGCCAACTCCACCATGGTGGATAGAGCCTTGGAAATCGGATTTACAGCTCCACCTCCAAACTCTGACAATCCCCCCTATTCACGATGCTCTAAACTCCGCATCAAAGCCGCCTTTGAAATGACGATTTGCCGTTTTAATGCAATATGCCCAACCGTCCACAGAAACGCCCAATTTCAAATTGCAAAGTGCGCCCACGGCCCGCCACCTGGTCTTGACCCCTTCAAACGTTGTTATCATGGTAGTAGAAATCGATATCCTTCGGGCGCAGGCGGTTAGCGCGCACAAACTCCTCGTCTCCTGGCGGCCTCTCATCCTTGGTGTTACCCGTCAACATGCTCTGTAGGCTCATGCACACGCTCTCGACATTCTGGACCGGGCTCCAACCCTGTTGGCCGAGGAGGTCGAGACAGATGATTCCGTTGGAGTAGATGTGCGGGTGGATCGGAATCGGCCTGTCTGGAAGCTTCACGAAGACAACCTCGGGCGGTTCTACGGAAATCAGACCAGCTCCCGACAGAAAGAGGGAAAACCTACCAATGGGGTATGAGTTGCTGAATCTGAACTTGAGCCTATACGTTTGCCCCTTGTACAATGGGTTGTCATCTAGCACTTCGATGTCGAGGAGCCATTCTTCCAAGTTATCAGCTGATACAAGGACGATGCCAGGTGGTAGGCTATTAGTGATCTGCAAGTTCTAGGGTCAGCGGCGAATCACTGGGAGGACCGTCATCGTACTTTCTGGAGTTCCTTCCCCAATCGTTTAGCCGCGAACTGCGGCGGCGCCATCTTGGGCTGTATTTATCGCGAGGAAACAGTCGGAATGATGGCGAAATATCGGTCGCCAGCGAGGCGGCGGGTGGCAGTTGCTGCTGCCCGGCAGAGACCAGGACCGTGGGAAGGTAGCTGTTTGTGGTGGTGGCGGGGTCAAGCGGGGAGGGGCAGCAGCACCAGCTTATGAGCAGGGAGCAAGGATGCTCGATAACAAAACGCCTCAGCTTCTGACGTGAACGAGAGTTGCAGGACGTATTAGTTAGCCTAAAAGGCCAAAGAGACAAAATAGAGGCAATCCAGGACACGCAGACACACAGATCTCGAAGGAACCACGTAGGTACACCTGGGTGATGCGTTGGGTGAACCTGGCGCCGCTTCCCCGTGATGGCATTGAAACCCAGTAGTGAGGAACCGAGCCGGACAAGCCCAAGCGCCCGAGGCGTGCACTTCCATTGGCCACACCGACTTTTTTGATGGCGGCTCGCCGCGACGAAAAACACACTTGGTCATTGACACGTCCATCGAAATCTTGGCCATGCCAGCAACTTTTCACTTAGTACCATCCCCATCGGATGCCTCTAACTTGCAGCCGTCATGAATGAGCCTTGTATTTGAATGGTCCCTCGAGGTGCGCAGCCTTCCGTCCTGAACCACCCCAATGCAACCCACTCAGCAGCCTTCTGGCATGCCGCGTCTGCCAATGCTTGCTCCAAAGGCGAGGCTGAGCCGCCAGATGTATGCCCACAAACCCATTCCATTGCATGAGGCAGTGCAAACAGTTACGGCAACAGCGATGGCAACAGCGACAAGTGATCACAGCAAACATATTCTGGCGGTGATCACCAAACAGAGGCGAGGCGCTGCCATAAAGCTTCTATCATGGAAGGCACGACATACTACCAGTCAATCCGATCATTTCGGGAAGTCTTAAGGGGGGCAGAAGCTGCCGCACTCCCACCTCACGCCCCGCTTTAACTAGAGCCTGCAGTCCTTCCTCTCTTGGCCCTTGAACAAAACCGGAGGCTGAGTTTGTCGCAGTGTCACAGCCAGACCCCGACCACAATCCTGAGTTGAATCAGGCGTTTTTGAACCCCCCGTCGCTACAGTCAGTATTAATACCGCGACATTTGCTCTGTATTCCTGCCCAGTTTGGTCAATTAGCGAGCTGCCCAGGCTCAAAACGGTTGTCAGGTTGCGCCCAAGGCTTCCCGCCAACACTTCGGCGGGGTAACCAGCTCCCCTCTTCGTCGCGCCCGATTGCTGCCAAGGCCCACTCCTCTTCCCCTCTCGCAGCCCATACCTACCTGAGGTCCCTGAAGGGCTTGTCAGCTCCTCAGCCGCTCCCCCCGTATCGCTGCGCTGTTCCTCATCGCAAACTTCCCCCAAAGACGTCGCCTATCTCCGAGGCGACCATTGAGAGGATCGTGAGTGAGTGACTGTGCTTTGTGCATTCATAACCACTGTGCCCCATCGTTGGCGCCCCCGACTTTCGTTGTGCCAACACCACAAAGGCTCGGGACCATGAGCTGTGAGTTACCTTTGTCCGCGCGCGTCACTTTGAGTCTGGTCGAGCCTGGTGGCATTCAGACTCTATCCATGTCACCATCGATTGCTGCCAGCAACCCCTGAAATCAACTCTGGGTACCAAGTCGCTGACGATGAGGATCTTCCGGGCAGTCGCCGGCATGCTAAACCGCCTTCACGGGCAGCCCGACAGCTACGATAAGAAGTGTGTCCATCTCGTTCCACTCTCGATTTTCGTGCTAATACCTGATGCACCAGGTCCAAGTATCGCTTCGGTCGTACGCTCGGCGCCGGCACCTATGGCATCGTCAGGGAGGCCGAGGGCCCCGATGGCAGGGTGGCCGTCAAGATCATCCTGAAGAAGAACGTCAAGGGGAATGAGCAGATGGTACTTGACGAGCTCGATCTCTTGCAGCGGCTTAAACACCCGCACATTGTCAAGTTTGTCGACTGGTTCGAGTCAAGGGTAGGCGCGCTGGAGAAAGCTGTCATCATAAGGCGCTGACATGATTGGGCTTGCAGGACAAGTATTATATCGTGACGGAGCTTGCCACGGGAGGTGAATTGTTCGACAGGATTTGCGAACAAGGAAAGTTCACAGAGAAGGACGCCTCTCAGACCATTAAACAGGTCCTCGGGGCTGTCAACTACCTGCACAGAAACAACGTTGTGCACCGAGGTATGGACTCCTCTATCTGTTGCGGGGACCCTCTAACTTGTATACAGACCTCAAGCCTGAGAATCTACTGTACCTCACCAAGGCGCCCGACTCGGACCTCGTCCTTGCTGATTTCGGCATTGCGAAGATGCTGGACAGCAAAGATGAAGTCCTCACCACCATGGCAGGATCGTTTGGATATGCAGCCCCAGAAGTAATGCTGAAACAGGGTCATGGTAAGGCCGTTGACATGTGGTCGCTCGGCGTTATCACGTACACTCTTCTCTGTGGCTACTCTCCTTTCCGATCCGAGAATCTCCAGGATCTTATCGACGAATGCAGCAACGCCCAAGTGGTGTTCCACGACCGATACTGGAAAGACGTGAGCGATGATGCCAAGGACTTCATCCTGAAACTTCTCCAGCCAAGACCCGAAGATCGCTGGACTAGCGAGGTGAGTTCTGGGCATGTTTTCCTAGTGAGCTTTGAGCTAACCATCACAGCGAGCACTTGCTCATCCATGGCTGAGCGGCGAGAGCGCGACCGACCACAACTTGCTGCCCGAGATCAAGGCTTACCTCGCCAAGGCGCGCTTGCGCCGTGGTATCGAGTTGGTCAAGCTCGCAAACCGGATTGAGGCCCTAAAGCTGCAAGAAGACCCAGAGAACTCGGACATGCCCAAGGACTCGACGTTAGCAGCTGATCAGTCTCGCGCTTCGTCGTCGAAGGCTAACAATGGCAGCAACAATGCCACGGGGGGAGAGAAACGCACCCTCTCCAAGACCATCAAGGGCGCCATCTTCCGCGAGGTCGTCCTCGCCAAGGTACGCGAGATGAAAGAACAGGAGCAGACGCTCAAGGTGGCAGAGGGCGTGACAAGCCCCACAACCCCGGGCTCCTAAAAGGATTTGTGGAAAGACGTTTTGTTAAGATACCACTGGAGGATTCGCGAATTCAGGACCGGTCGGAGAACAGTTGTCGACCGGAGGTTGCAGCGGCTTCTTTCGAGCTATTCCGTTGGTTTTTGATAACGTAGAATGAATGGATACTTCGAGTTTCATGGGTATCTTACACGATGAGATTATCAGTGAGTGGTCGGGAAAATTGTTCTGTGTCTTAGACACTAGTTAGAGGCGGGGCTTCGCTTCGGAGTGGCATGACATGTACTTCGGCCCCAAACGTCTCAGCAACCAGCCTCAACTCCAGAGATTGAAGTCAATCGAAAACTAGGACTAGGGTCCGACCATGTGCGCGCAGTGCATTCGCCGTGTTGGTCACCCTAGACTGAGACTCGTACATTGGTTTAGATTGCGCCGAGATTGTTTCTGGAGTTCTGGACCCCGCCGGGATGAATATTGGATCCTGTTCCACATTCCCTGATTTCTAGGTCTGGTTCTCGGGGCCCAGGTCTGAACCTCAGAAGGACGCAGGAAAATGGCGGATGCCTGAAGGAAGCCGGCGCGGGACGGCAAACGGGAGGAGAGGTAAACTGCTGACGGGCTTGCGGGCACCTAACGGCGACACGGACACGATAAGATTCGCGAGAGGAGAAAAAGAAACGTGGTCTGTGCCGCCGTGTTCCAAATTTTGGGTGTCGGTGACGCGACGCGACTGGGATACCAAGGCTTCTTTCGCATGAGCCAATTTCATAAGCGTTAATGGTAGGGTAGCAATCAGTACGAATACACACAAGATAAGGTGAAATGCTGCCAAAAAGTCAGTCTCTTGGTTTGGTAGTTCGTGATCTACCTATATACATTTGGTATACCGCAAGAATATGAACAGGCATCTCCGTATGACGGCGCCATGGAAAGCATAAGGTCCTCCAATAACTCCCCACCTTTTCCCCAACACCCAGCCAGCCCGGCACAAGTTTCCCATAATCCCGTACACCATATAACATAAGGGTACATTATAATAACATGGCCAATCGCTTCCAACGTACAATTCATATAACAGTCATGCATTAAAATCCGCATCCCCGTGGGTTTTGTCTTGTCGCGGGATGTTCCCGTGTCGTCATTTCCGCCGCGATCCAATATTCCGTCAGCCGCCGAGGCAGGACGGGATCGCTCATCTCAGCCCTGCAGCCATGCGGCTGAAGAAAAAAACTTGTCCCGTGCGTCGTCATACCTGAAGCATGCGAAGCGCGTCACGAAAGCTCAGACATGACCGTCTCGCACAGCTCCTCGTACCGCCGGGCGTCGAAACGCTTACGTTGCCACCCGTTCTTCCGAAGGCGTTCGATGCGTGCCTGGCGGTCCATTTTCTTCAGCTCGTCACCCTCGGGTGTAGCGGCGCCAGAACGCGCTAAGGGCTCCAAAAATGATAGGCATTGCAGCGCCATGGGCCTTTCCTTGCTGTTGGCTTCCGAGAGAAGTTCATTCACACTGGCCGAGTGGCGGCTGAGCTGTGCGCGTAATGCCGATAGGTTATCGCAGAAGCGGTCAAGAGAGCGCGCCATGAGAAACCCATCGTCTTCAGGCATGAGCTGCAGGGGCTCCGTCTCTGAGACTGGCTGCAGTGGGAATTCAATCTCTTGAAACTTGAGGGCCTTGGGGGGCTCGGGTAGATCCTGTCGGGCAGCACCGGACTGAAAATACTCGTCGTCGAACCCCAGAGTAGGCGAGTCTGGCCGGACCATGGGGGGAGGAATCCGGACAGGCTCAGGAACGCGCATGGTGTCCTCGTGAGGGAGAGAGAAAGAAACCTTTTTCACCCTCTTCCCGGGTGATGCCGTTATCGGGGTCTGCACTTTGAGGTCTTCAAAAGAGCACACAGAGTTGGTAGGCGAGGAAAGACGGGTATCTGGCGTAGCTGCCCGAGAGCTAATTGATCCGGCAGGCGAGTGGCAACTGCTTCCAGAGGAGCTAACGGACCCATTCCGTGTTCTGCTGACAACGGAATCCTCGGCAATATCGATGAGACCTGCGGCGCGGTCGAAGTGAGTCCGCGCTTGCTCAAGAAGATTTGATCGAGATGGTGAGTGCGGCGGCAAAGTACGAGCACACAACTCCATAGAGGCTGCTGCGTAAAAGTGAAGGTAGATGATGTACACAGGCTCGACCTGGGAGGCATCCTTGATGTTGTCGAGGATCTCCACACATCTGGCCGAGCACGCTCGATATCGCTTGGTAAGGTGTTGTCGTTTGATGTCAGAGATAGCCCGCTTCCACTCGGCCGCTGTATAGGGGAGGACTGGAAGCGATACTGGGGGGACATGGGAATACCGCTTGGCGGGTTTTGGTTTTATTCCTGGGATTGGTGTTGAGCCAGTGCTGGCTGATCGCTGGTGCACCTGGCGAGGTACTGGAGGTGGCGAGGGAGAGATCAAGCTAGCCCGGGTGCCCGAGGCCAGCACGAGTGGGATCAGACCGCCCATGATGGTAGTATGTTTATGTGTGTGTGTGTGAGAGAGAGAGCGAGTACTCGAGAAACAAGCTGCTGGCGATGTTTTATTCAGCTCTCGGCGCTGTAAACAAGTTTGCGCTCCGTGTTGCGAAATGTCGGCTTCTCCGTCGACATGCACGCAGCCGTGGGCTGAAAAGAGATCGTCAAGAGGCGGCAGCTCGCTAAATCAAAGTGGTGGTGTCGTCAAGGAAGAGAACCAACAGACGCGAGGCGGGACGTTGCTGTCTTTAGGCTCGCCGAGGGCGGCCTGGAGGAGATAGATTCTCGAAGTTCGGCGGCCCCGTTCTGGAACGGAGAATCGGAGCACGGAGGTGCCCAGGATCGGCAGTCCTTTGAAACGAGGCTGATCGTGCACAACCCGGACTTGGGATTTTGGGTCAGGAAGGTATTAGGATATTAGCCTGATGCGGAGCGGCTGTCGCCAAGCGTGGACGATAACCCGGAGTTGAGCTGCCGAGTGATGTCCAAATCGTCAAAAATGCGGGAGTTGTCAGAGGCGGGCCGGCAAAAGTGTCGAGCTGAGACCGAGGCGTTATTCAGGCGCGAGAACAACGTTTAGAACCGGCCAAGTTCAACGAGCGGATTCGACTCAAACCTGCAACAACATGGAAACAAACAGCAAAAGGAAAAGAGTGAGAGACGTCGAGCACGGCGCTGTGCTGGACAAGGAAGGAGGGAATGGAGACGAGACGCAGAAACACAACACGCGCAACCCAGCTGGGGGGACGAACTGGGAGAAAACACTTCGGACAAAATTGGGAGAGGGGGCGCCTTTTCTTGATCCTCACAGCTGTGGGGAGCCGCGAAGAATAAACGCCATCGACAGGTTTCTCCTGGGAACTGACAAGGAAGGCTAGCCAGCCTGCCCTTTCGCTGCATGACGCCAGCGGCCCATGTGCAATTTTGCAGGCTAAGGAGACTGGGGTGTGTGCTGCCGGGGGGGCTCCAGAAGAAAAGTGGCGGATGAGTGGGCTCTTGATGGAGCCTGGTGCGCTGCTGATCGCAGGGGCCTGCCAGTTGCGAGGCGAAGAAGGAGCAAGGCAGACCCCAGCAGCACCGCGCCAGGACCTCAATGAGGTCCGTGCCGTCGCAACCCGCGAGACCAGCGCAGGGGCACCGAGACCTCCGCAAGCTCTTTGAAAAGACATCGACTGAGTCGGTCGAATTAGCGCAGCCAACCGGCTCTGTTGAGATTTGCAGCGGGGTTCTAGAAATGCTGTTCCCTGGGTTTTGGAGGCGAAGAAGTCCGGGCGACGGTGGAAATCGAGTAAACAAACAGAAGTAGCGCCGCCGAAGTGACCAGAGTTGAGTGCCAGGCGAAAGTGACATGGAAAAGTTGGACACCCCTGCCACAAGAAGGAGCGTGCCGCTCAACCCAGCAGTGATCCCCAAGCCCAAGGGATGGAAGGGGGGCCGAGCTAGTTAGTTAGCATTCCCCTGGGATTCCGGTTGGCTGTTCGGTCGACTTCGGCTGCTTTTTGACAGCCGGGGTCCATCGCACACCTCCTCCACATCCGCGAACGGACACAAAATGTAAATCTCTCCATACTCCCTGCCTGTGTTGCTCGGTTGTCGAGCTTCAGCACTGGCACATCACTGTTACACCGTCAAGAGGCTGTCCGTCGTCACTTGTGACTGATCCTCACGCATTGCGAATATGTTCATCCCATTTTCCCAACATTGTTTGAACCTTGGGACGAACGGCAGTGTATATCTCTCAAGAATTGTTCTGTTTTATGCACACCCCAGTTATTTTTTCCTGGCTATACCAGATATGTCAAGTAATTTACCAGTGCCGACCACGACTGAATCTCGGAGCACCCAAACATTGAAAACCAGCATAGGCTACGACTCGTAGGCTACAAGACAGCGCGGGGGCGGGACGTGCCTATCACTATCAGAGAGTTCCATCGCCACCGCACCGCGAATCTGCAGAGGGGAGGTGCAAGGGTGCTACAGGGTAGTGAGGAGCACAAGAGATGGGCAACAGCCCATCTCCATCATGACAAAAAAATAGGTACACACAAATCCCCAATTCAGGTGGGGCGGCTTACCGATCACCCTTCAAACTTCGTTCAACATCGATGACAATACTCTTCACCAGCAGCAGTATCGGAGTTAAAACTTCCAGGATGGGGTGGCCTAAGTGAGGCAGTCCAGTACGAATTTTCTCTGAGTTTTTTACTATTAGTTAAGGGCTACGGCAAGTGTGGGAAGGCAAGGTCGGCTTTGTGTGTACCTATTTTTTTGTCATGATGGAGCCCGTATCCATAAGTTAGCTCATAAGCTATTCGTATTGCAAAAGCGTTTCTCAACCAAAGACGAGATTCTCTGGACACCACCGGACACAATATTGACTTACTCGCCGAGACGCGCAGCGTCAGCATCGCACCTGAAGTCAGCATTGTTGACAAACCATACAATCGTAACGAATCAGGCCCACTGGGACTGAACTTCCTGAGATCGTGCTTTGACATTCAAGCTGCAGATTCTGGTTGCATCGTTCCGCTATGACCCTGCCAAGGCTCACTTTGGCGTTTGATGCCAGCAGGGATTCTTGGGACGAGGCTTCAGACTACACTCGACTCCAGATCTTCGTTTATCACGTGAAGAGATTATGGGGTAACAAGGGAAGTCTATTCGTGTCTCCTGATAATTGACGCAACTCTGGATATAAATTGTCAGTTCGTTGGCTGACCCGTTAGTGCCTCTCCCACCTCACCAGGACGCTCCGCCGCTTGAGCCGCGAGCAGCAGTTCACTAGTTGCGGTAGTGGGTTTCCCCGTTGCCACAGACGCGGGTGTGGAGTCGGCCGAAGCCTTTACGTCCTCGCCTTTGATTCCGTGGACAACTCTCAGACCCGCCGCTTGACGCGCGATTGAGTCTAGCTGCTTCTTGAGCGTTAGTCGCTGCTGCACCTCCTCTTCGAGGTTCTCGAAGCTGATTAGCTCGCCCTCCTTGAGAGGGTGGTCTGCCGGGAGACCCATCTCCTTGAAGCGGACCTTGCCCTGAGCGAGCTCGTCCTGAGTACTATTGTCAGTCTGCCAGCCCAAAGCCACTCCGTTAGAATTAAACCGACCTCGCCCAGAATGAGAGCAAACGGCACTCCGTTCTGTTCAGCTGCCTTGAACTGGTTTGGAAGCTTTGGCTTCACCTTGTAAAGGAATTCCGCCTTGTACTTATCAGTGATCACGTCGTTCATGACACAGGCAAGATTGTACTCACCTTGATCCCTGCATCCCAGAGCCGAGAACAGACCTGACTCCTCTCCTTCAACAGTCCAGTGAAATCCTTTCCGCCACCAAACGCCATGACAAACACGTCAACGTCGCTCTTCCTAGGTTTCTCCGTGGTCTTTTGGGTGGCCATCCTCGCCTTGGTAATCGAGAAGATGCGGTCGATACCGAACGAGATACCCACGCAAGGCACTTGAGTCTTGCCCGAGAACATGCCGACGAGATTGTCATATCTGCCGCCTGCAGCAACGGAGCCTGCAATTGTGAGAACGGGGATTACTTAGCAGTGCTCAGACTTACCGATTCCAAGAGTTGGGTCATTCGAGCGATCCTCGTCGGGGTCTGCAGACTTGGCTCCTTTCTTCTTGGAGGACTTGGCCGGAGGTTGGGCCGCGGCCTGTGATGCCGAGACGGCCGGAGCCGAACCCTCCGTGACCACTTCGTAGATAACTCCCGTGTAGTCTTTCAAAGTCAGCCCCTGCATGCATCAGAACGATTGGAGACTCACAATCCAGCCCTATTTCGAAGATTAGCAATCATTCAGTTTCTGGACAGGACGGAACATACCTCTAGCGAGAGACAGATCGAAGGAGACGGTGTGAAGCGCGTCGAAATATTCCAGGATGCTAAACAGCAAGTCCAAATCCGCCATTCCCTGCTTCATAGACTCGTTATTGGAAAACTCCTCGTCGCCCTGTAGCTTCTCGAGCAAGTCGCGTTGGCCCTTCAAAACAACCCATTTTCCTATGGGTGTTAGAGACATGAACTCACAGACATTGCATAACGACATACCAATCTTGTCAGCGATGGCAGGGTCGAGGCCCTTCTCGTCTACCATTTCCTTGCGGACATCCTCCCAGGGCAGTTTGTCGAGCTTGTCCACAGCGGAAGAGATGGGGCGGAGGAGAGGCTCGGGCACGCCGCAAACTTGGAAGATGCCATCGAGGATTTTGCGAGTGTTGAGTTTGATTGTGTATGTTCCCTTCCACCCGAGGCTGTCAAACACCTCATTGATGATGCGGATCTAACAAGTAGTTAGTCAAGTCAGTGATCAGGGTCGGAAGGACGAACAATCTCGGCATCGGGGATCATGGGATCGTAGACGCCAGCAATGTCAAAACTATTGCAGTCAGTATCGGGCCTCAGCTAGGCTTGAAGGACACATGCTCGCATTGGTACTGTGACTGTCAGCTTGGCATGGTCGCTTATGTCCGAGAGACAACATACGAATTCTCTCATTCGGCCTTTGCTGACGGCGGGTTGATCCCGGCGATAGACCTTGGCGATGTGGTAGCGCTTGATCGATGTGATGTCCTTGTTCATGGCCAGGTAACGGGCTGGTTTGCCGGTCAGTATATAGCAGCACCGAATGGCTGTCACTAACCAAAAGGAACAGTCAGGTCATATCTCAAGCTGCAAAGCTCCCCTCCTTGGTCCGCCAAGTCATACTGTTGCGAGTCAGCCAAGCTCCCAGGCCTCCCCCAAGGCATCAAGGTCAAACCCACAATGAGCTTGCTATCCTCTCCATATTTTCCTGCCTTATGATTTAGCATCGGTCCAAAGAGTTGTCTCAGCTATCCGTACCGGCCAAAATTTCTGCATCTTGTTAGCTTGTAATCGACAACGAGACATAGCTCACGCACCCTTCAACTCGAAAACGGGGGTGTCAATTGTGGTGCCGCCGTGACGTTCTGGCTTCTGTCAGACAAAACCCCTCCCACAATATTCCAAGACGCACTGAAGACTTCAGTAATGGTGTTGAAGATTTTTTCTCTGACGACCATGTCGATACCATCCCCTGCATCCCATCAGTCCCAGCACGATCGAGACGCAATCGGCGGCGTCGTACAGTCTTTGGTGCCCTTGGGGGTCCTATTCTTGCCTGTCAGTCCATTGTACCACGGAAGATTCCCAGACTCTACGGCGATGAAGGACTATGTGATGGCGGGGCTGAATAATTGAGCGCCAACGAGGATGTTTGCGATTGCAGCCTCAAATTTGGCTCCGAGCCCAGCCACCAGGACGACGGAGGACGGCTGACTTTCTGGTGTATGTGATTGGGACTTACTTGATCTCGAACTTTTGAACTTTGGGCGCCATTGTGGGTGGTGCGGGGCAATTGGACGGTAGATGATTCTTGTTGGGGCTACTTGAAAAGTGTCGTCGATGTCCGAGGCTGAAAGTACTGATCGGGATTTTCGAGGCACTTCTCAGGAGTGTCGGCAGTCGTCGGTATGCCCGGTAGGACCGATAGACGGCAGTCCACGGAGGGGTGATGTGGAGGGTGGACATGGAAATTCCAATGGGGGCGTGACTCAATCGCGCATCGAAGTCTCTTGCTGCTGTTGGGTAAATCGACCCGCTGCCGAGCGGCGGGACTCCTGCGCGGCTGCGAGGCTGAACCGCTGGAAAGCACCCTATTGGGCATCGACGGCCCTATCGGAAGTCCCTGATTGCGGATACCAGTGCCCCATCGTTCTTTCATCTCCTGAGGTCAACACAATCGTCAACGTAACGAGCTTGTACTCGCTGAGGCAGCATCCGTCAAGAATTATCGAAACGATCCCATTTCAGCGCTCGTCATAGAATGTTCATGATAGGCACCGTCCAAATTGATCGCTTCCGGAACCGCTGATGTTCAGGGGCTCAGGTGCAACAAACTTGGGCTAATGCACGCTGCATGGGAAATCGTAGTACTAGGCAGGCAGGCATCAAGACAACGTCAAGGCAGCGTCAAGGCACCCTTCATGGCCCAACGGAAACATATTTCCTAATTTGAAACCTGGCCTCAACCTGCTTAAACCCCCCGACCCAATTCAGCGATTTCCGGAGACTGAGTCACGTCGGCCCCGCGCGGCCCCGGACGTCATCTCTTTTGCAGCACCCAGCCAGCAATGACCCGGGGCCGATTTATTGTCGTATCATGGGATATTCAACCCCCAATGAGGAAACTTTGGTGTCCGGGGACACACAAACGGCATGCTGGTCTGAATAGGCACAAACAAGACAAGATTAGCCAAACGCGTTTGGCCACAACAGTCATTGGTCGATGTGTGTTTGACAAGATTTAAGCTTAGTTCGTTCCCGATGCTTCGCCCGGGATTGGTACCTTTCCGGACTATCCCGGGTTTCGGTAGGCCCAACTGTCGACTTAGTCCTGAGCAGTAAATGTGCCTGGTTCCCAACCAGATTACGCAACCCATGCGGTTCCCAGCAGGCAGAAGGGGGTTGTTGCGTGCGAATACCGCGTCCGTTTCAGGCCGTGCGTGGCCAATCCGAAGTTTTCGGATGGCCAAGGTTCCAGCGCCCTGTCGCACAGCACTAAACGGGAGGCCGGTGAAATTGGAAGCCCGAGATGACCCGCCCGTCCGGTATTAGGGACTCAGGGCTGGACTTGGCTGGACTAGGGAATGGCCAAGGAGACGTGAAGGCAACTCTTGGCAGGCTCGCCTTGGGAGCTGTTTTGGCTCAAAATCCCTTCGGCTCCCCAACACCAGCATTCGATTGTTGTTGTTGTTGTTGTTGTTGTTGTCGTTGCAGTTGTTTATTTGCCGTACCGATGACTGAGTGAGGCTCGCAGCTGCGACGTTTGTCGCCGCATACACTTGCTCTTCGATTCCAGACACTCACTCCGAAGTTTGCATTTAGTCGTGCATTGGCGTCTGTCCAAGCACTATTTTGTTGCCATTGTGTAAGTTGGAACTCTCTATTTTTACTCCCAAACATCGGACCGTGCTTCGGCATCGCCAAGCTATATCATTCATCGCCGCTGTCCTCGGCATTCTAATGGAGGCTGCCGGGAACTGATGATCGCGGTAACTGACGAGCAAAGATGGGATTTCGATTCGGGGACGAGGCCGAGGAGCCAGTGCGGGTGCCCGCCAAGATGGACGAGAAGATGGACGGCCAGATGGACGAAAAGCCCCAAAGCCGCGATGGCAAGAAGCCCAATGATGACGATAAGCCCAAGGAAGCCTTCAACCCCCGCCCAGAAAGGGAGGCCGCTTTCAAGGATTATGTGCGCGTCTTCGGCTATGCCAACACGTTCGACTTTGTCCTGATGGTGGCCGCTGCCATCGCCAGCTCAGGTGCCGGTGTTTGTCTCCCCTTGATGAATGTCCTTTTCGGCAGGCTCATTGGGGACTTCAATAACTTTTCCAGTCCCACGCCCCAGAGCGTGCAGGAGTTTGAGCAAAACCTCAACCGTCTCGCCCTCTACATGTTTGCCCTCTTCCTGGTCCGTTTCGGTCTCAACTACATCAGCAAGTTTTGTTTCCGCATCATCGGCATCCGCATGTCAGCCGCCATTCGTCTCGACTATCTGAAGGCGTTGTTCGGCCAGACCATCCATGTTCTCGACTCCATGCCGTCTGGCGCTGCCGCGAGCACCATCACATCCACGGCCAACACTCTGCAGCTGGGCATCTCGGAGAAGCTCGGCACCTTCATCGAGTACATGACTACCATCATAGCGTCCATCATTGTCGCCTTCACCTTCAGTTGGTCCTTAACTCTGGTGACGGGATCGGTAATTATCTTTATCCTCATCGTCCTCTCGACCCTCCTCCCGTTTATTATCCAGGGCCACACCAGAATGACCAAGGCCGAAGGAAAAGGCAATTCTGTGGCTACCGAGGCCTTTGCTGGTATCCGCATGATCACATCGTGCGGTGCCGAGTCGCGCGTGGCTCAACGGTATTCCGAATGGGTCAAGAAAGCACAGCAAGCTGCCCAGTTCTCGTCTCCCTTCTTCTCGACGCAGTTCGGCATGATTTGGTTCGGTCTCTACGGCTCCTTCGGCCTCACCTTCTGGTACGGCATGAAGTCAGTCGTCGAGGGCCGTGTCGATGGCGTCGCCACGGTCTTGATCGTCCTGATGTCGGTCATGTTTATGGTCATCTCCCTCGAGCGCGTGTCCACGCCCCTGATCGCCGTCTCCAAGGCCATGGTTGCCGCCGCCGAGTTCTTTTCCGTCATCGACGCCCCCAAGCCTAGGAACGGCACACTCAAGGGCGACGACGTGCCCATCGACAAGGATATTGTCTTCAAGGACGTCCACTTTGCTTACCCGAGCCGGCCGTCCAAGAAGGTGCTCGATGGATTGGATCTCAAGATCAATGCAAACATGAACACGGCCATTGTTGGTCCTAGCGGATCCGGAAAGAGCACTATCGTCGGTTTGATCGAGGGCTGGTATACGCTCCACGAACAGTATGTCATCGCCAAGGCCATTGCGAAGGATAAGAAGAAGGATAAGAAGAAGAAGAAGCAAAAGAAGTCGAAGAAGGACGAAGAGTCCGACGACGAGGGGGTTGTTGCTCCCCTTAACGTCGAGGACACAGGTCCAGCGATCGAGCTCAAGGGCGCCATCGAGATTGGCGGCGTGGCCCTGGACCAGGTGGATATGAAGTGGTGGAGATCCCAGATTGGCCTTGTGCAGCAGGAGCCCTTTCTTTTCAACGATACCATCTACCAGAACGTGGCCGCCGGTCTTACTGGGAGCCAATGGGAGTCGGAGAGCGAGGAAGCCAAGCGGGGGATGGTTAAGGCCGCCTGTGTTGAGAGCTTCGCTGACGAATTTATCGATCGACTCCCCGATGGTTACGATACCCAGGTTGGTGATTCAGGGACCAAGTTGAGCGGTGGTCAACGGCAGCGCATCGCCATTGCAAGAAGCATCATCTCGAAGCCAAAGATCCTCATTCTCGACGAAGCTACTTCGGCCATTGATGTTCGCGGCGAACGCATCGTACAGAAGGCACTCGAACGAGCTTCCAAGGGTCGAACCACCATCACAATTGCCCACCGTTTGTCGACCATCAAGAACGCCGACCGCATCTGTGTCTTGCAGGACGGCAAGGTTGTCGAGCGCGGTACCCACGACAGTTTGCTCGCCAACCCTGCAGGTGCATACTATGGTCTTGTGCACGCCCAGAAGCTTTCACTCGGTGACGGAGAAGGCGATGAATCGGATCAAGTCCTCGAGGAGGAAGACCTCGGCGCCATCCTAGCCCGTGAGAAGAGCGCAGCTAAGTCGGAGACGGGCACAACCAGACGGGTAGCGCAGTGGAGGGAGCGAAATCTCTTCACTGGGTTTGGAAAGCTGCTCTGGGAGCAACGCAGCCGCTGGCCTCTTTTCCTTCTGGCCATCCTCGGTGCCATGGGCGCCGCTTCTGCCGTTCCCCTTCAGGCTTACCTGTTCGCCAAGATTGTTGTTGTCTTCCAGACGACAGGCCCAGAACTGTTTGACGGTGCTGTGTTTTGGTCAAAGATGTGGGCGGTTCTCGCTGCGTGCATCGGCTTCAGTTACTTCCTGACGACGTTTGCAGCGACTAGCGCCGAGAGCCGTGTAGCAGCGGCGTACCGTCAGGAATATTTCGAGTCAATCCTCTTCCAGAAGACAGCATACTTCGACATGGACGATAACGCAACCGGCCAGCTGACGGCGCGCCTGTCGAGTGATCCCACCGCACTCAAGGAACTTTTGGGCATTAACCTCATGATGATGCTGATCGGCGTCTTCTCTCTCATTGGCGCTCTCATCATATCCTTCATCTACGGCTGGAAGCTTGCCCTGGTGGCGCTTTGCGTCACGGTCCCTCTCGGCATCCTTGCTGGCTATTATCGGGTGCGTTTCGAGCTGCAGTTCAACGCCATGAATGAGGCTGTTTTCAAGGAGTCTTCCAAGTTTGGCGCCGAGGCCATCGGAGCGTTCCGCACCGTCGCTGCACTTGTCATGGAGAACTCGATCTGCGACCGCTACGACAGACTGCTCAACGGTCATGTCACTGCCGCTTACAAGAAGGCCCGCTGGACAACCATCATCTTCGCCTATGCCGACTCGGTCAGCATCGCCTGCCAAGCTCTCGTCTTTTGGTATGGTGGTCGCTTGCTTTTGACCCGGGAGTACGAAGTCGGCGCTTTCCTCATTACCTACATGGCTATCATCAACGGTGCCGAGTCTGCCGGTCAATGGCTGAGCTTCGGCCCCAACGCAGCGCAGGCATCGGCTGCCGCCAACCGCATCCTCGAAGCCCGCTCCAGCCGGATCCGCGATTCTGTCTCTACCGACTCTCGCATCCCCGACACCGAGGGCGGAGTCAAGATCGAGCTCAAGGACATCCACTTCAAATACCCAACGCGTGATGTGTCCATCTTCAAGGGTCTCAACCTGACCATCGAGAAGGGGCAGTTTGCCGCCCTGGTCGGCGCTTCCGGGTCAGGTAAGACCTCGATTGTGAGTCTGCTGGAACGATTCTATGATCCCCTCCGCGGTCAGATCCTTTTCAACGGTAAGGATATCACCGACGTGAACGTGTACGAGTACCGCAAGCTATTGTCACTCGTTGCGCAAGAGCCTTCCCTGTTTCAGGGTACTATCCGCGAGAACATCTTGCTTGGCGTCGACCCCGCCGAGGTCACCGACGAGCAGCTGCACCAATGCTGCCGCGACGCTAGCATCCACGATTTTATCGTCTCACTACCGGATGGATATAACACAAGCATCGGCAGCCGTGGCGTTAGCTTGAGCGGTGGTCAGAAACAGCGCTTGTCGATTGCGCGGGCCTTGATAAGGAACCCGACTGTATTGCTGCTAGATGAGGCGACCAGCTCGCTGGATTCAGGTAAGTCGGCCATTTCACACCAAGCCTGCTGCCCGTCTAACTATGAGCAGAATCCGAGAAGCTCGTCCAAGCGGCCTTTGAGCGCGTCGCCAAGGGGAGAACCACAGTCGCTGTGGCGCACCGGCTTGCCACGATCCAAAAGGCGGACATCATCTACGTCCTCGGCGAGGGCAAGGTGTTGGAGAAGGGCAACCACGCTGAGCTGCTGAAGCAAAAGGGGGTATATTGGCACATGGTCAGTCTCTCACCTGCCATCATAACGTTCTCTTCTAATTTCTGGAACAGTGCCAAAACCAAGCCCTAGACAGGTAACATTCCTTGTCACTGCAGGCGTTGTCTTGATACAGGTGGCACACAGCGTGTTTTGGATACCACGGGATCTTTCGAGAATCTCTCCGTTCTAGATGTATAACGGGCTCAATCCCTGCTCTTTTCATGTTGCTATGTATTCTGGAATCTCATCTTATCTACATTACAGCTGGCATTTTATGGGTTGAATTGTTGGATCAGAGAGCCTAATATTGTTATTGATATATCATACTTGTAATAAACGTAATTCTATCTCTTACTTGGCTGGCGCTAGCGGCTACGCTCAGCCCGTCGGCCATTTGTCGTCGCAGCTCTGGGTTCTATCGGGGACATATGTACATGTTTCGTCCGGTAGTCTTCGGCCAAGTCATCATATCAGACTGCACAAAGATGCGATACTATCGGAGGCAGCCCAAAGGTCGGGTCGAATGGTAACGGTACCAAAGGGTGTGAGAGGTAAGTGGTTGTATGGCCAGCCTTGCGAGGCAGAATCCACCTGTCTGAATTGGGCCGCAAACATGACGACGGCCACCTCTACACTTTCAGATTTGGCTCAATTTTAGCTGGTGGGGGATGGTTGACGATGGAAAATGCCCAGGACAATTGTTTCCCATGAGGTTCCCATCAGAAGCGGCAGAAGCCTCCCACAGGACCCGCAAACACCTTCAGCTTCATTTGGGATGATGCCCCCGCAAGGGTTTGGAAATGAAATTCTTTCATTTCAAGATTTCACGGATTTTGGCTGAAAGGATTGCAGAAAATCCAGGGGATGCTGGATTTCTTGCCCTGGGTTTGGGCATTGGCCATCTGATGTGGTCTGTGCTGTTTCTGTCATATAACCCTAACCCTGTCACTGCCCAAATCAGATTAGCGTGGAATTCAATTTCAGAAATCAGGGTCCCGGAATGAGCGAAATAACGTAAATAACGTAAAACAAAAAAAAAATGGACTGAAATTTCAGAACTCTATACTACCCCCCACTGATACCCATGACCCCGTTGTAATTATTCGTCCGACATTCGTCGCTAACTGCTGGACAGCATTCGCTGAGTAATGGTGGGGCGCCATTGCGCTAAAGCTTAGCTTCCACGGCTCCACAGCTTCCAGGATGAACCACACAACACGGATAGCACTGATAAGATAATCACCCGCACCTCGACCTGTTCCGTGGTGACAAGGCGTCCCAGGCATCCCAGCATCTCATGACTGGATGGATGGATGGGATCCCAGCCCTGCTGCAACACCTATCTTCGGTAGGCCGGTACTCACCGTCACTCACATCGAGTCCGATATCGCCGCCTTAGTTGTCCCCAACGACGGCTCGGTTGAGCAGTTCATCCCAGCTCCCTCCTCTGGTTTCAGCTGCGGAGCGCGACGTGACGACAGTGTGTCGGCAACGCCTGCGCCTTGTCCATGACGAAAGACTGCCGCCATTCCGCCCACTTCGCAAAGCTACAGCCTGTCAGCTTTACTCCGCAGCATTTCCCCCTTCGACCCCTTTAGGAGCCCAAGTTCGAATCTCCCGCTTCTCCAAACACGCAGTGCCCCGCATCAACAAACGCGAGCGCACGACCTGCACCTCCGCCAACGATAGCTCACTCGATGACCAGCCATGGCCTCTCTTGACGGTGGTGGAACGTCCCGCCAGGATCCCATCGAGCTCAGTAGTGACTCAGACTCCACCTCCCATAGTTCGTACGTCGGAAGTGACACCATCGACGCAGGTCACGGCATCAACCACCATCAATTTGGCGAGGGATGTCAGTTTCGGAGCGCGAGGTTCCAGGACCAAGAGTGCGAGCGATTCTTCGATTGCCCCACACATTTGGTCGAGCGAGCGCCGTCAGAGGGGCAGCGAGGCGAGGCTGGGAGCATTGTTGATAATGGGCCGAGCGCGACGGGTGAAGTATCGCCCGTGAGCGAGGATGATGTGGTACAAGGCAATGAGGGCAGTGTGTCCCCTCTGCCTGCGGGAATAGACGAACAAGTTGGTGAGTCGAGCGGAGGGAGAGCACCCACGCCTCCGCCAAGGGATGAGGCATCGGTTGGCACTGCTGGGAATCCGATCATCCTGCCCGATAGCCTGGTTCCACGACCCCCGGTTGCTCCAGTTGAAGCACGCGCGGCTATCACGATAGACGATCAACATCAGAGAAGCTCCAACCGTTCGAGTAATGTGCGTCGACCTTCGCTGGCCCTTGGAGAACCACACGCGGCAGGTCGTGCAGAATCCGCAACCCAAGCAACCGCTCAGCATCATGGTCTTGCGGAGTTTACGTTGCCACGGTGGCAGCCAGATGCTGAAGTGACGTACTGCCCCATCTGTCACACCCAATTCAGCATCTTTGTCAGGAAACATCATTGCAGGTATGTTCTCTAGGTTCCAGCTTGTGGCAGCTTGTAATGGCTGTTGATACGTCCTAGAAAATGTGGCCGTGTTGTGTGCAATTCGTGCTCGCCACACCGCATCACTATCCCTTATCCTTATATCGTAAAGCCGCCCTGGATGCAAGGAGCTCCTAGGTTCCCTGGTCCCCCTCTTGGTAGTGATGGCTCGATCCCAGAGCAGTTCGGGGGAGAACGAGTTAGGCTCTGCAACCCCTGTGTTCCAGATCCGAACACCACGCCGCCTCAGGCACAAGGAGGCCATTCGCGCTCGCAAGGTAATTTACTTCAGGATCATGCGGGCCAGCCTATGAGTAGATGGAGTTCGTATTTTGGTGGTTCTCCAGCTAGCGACCCTCATGTAAGGAGCAGGAGCGTCACCATGGTAAGTTTCGGCTTGCGTGAGTGCTTCTCAAATGGCTCACCAATAGCTCAGGCTTCGGGAGTGCCTTCATCAAGGGCACCGAACCCTTATGCCCAAGGCCCGACCGAGAACCGCATTCTATCAGGCACACCGCCTATTTTTTACCAGACCCAAGCCGGCTCGAATACCATCAGCGCCTACGATTACACGAACCATCGCCGTTTTGTGACAGCGCCAAGGACGTCTTCGTCTACGTTCCATCGCCGCCTGTCGTCCCAACTACCTCCACTTCCCGGACAAAATCCGCTCCCTCCTCTCCCCTCATTTCCAGCCCTAGCTTCCTCAAGCCGTCAGCCGGCACCTGCTCCGCACCAAGTCGCCGAGGAGGACGAGTGCCCAGTCTGCCACCGTGAGCTGCCGCCGAAGACACTACAAAACTTTGAAGCACTACGCGAAGCACACATAACAAGTTGCATTGCGACCCATAGCGCGTATGGTGGAACAAGCGGGTCATCGGGCAATATGGGCGAGGCTTCGCAGGGAAGGCCCATAACAAGACGGAGAACGGGCATGTTTCCGTACACTGCGACGGAAAAGGATTGCGTCGATTCAGCCGAGTGCAGCATTTGCCTTGAGGAGTTTGAGGTGGGCGTGCCTATGGCACGGCTCGAGTGTCTTTGCCGATTTCACAGGATGTGCATTGACGCGTGGTGGGAGCGGCACCCAGGACGGTGCCCGATGCATCAGCATGAAGATTTTGGGTATTAGGCCATGTTTTGTTTCGCACAGCATTGCGGTGAGCTATCTCATGGAGTTTGGGGGGAGGTCAAGACGACCACATCACAACTTTTGCTTTTGCATTGGGGTTGGAGTCGGCAGCGTGGGGGGGACGGAGGTAATGAGATACCATGTCTAATCCACTCAAGCATCTGGTACGTGCAGGTGATATTACAATCCAACCCCTGAAAGATTGTTAGCGTGGGACTTGGTGAGGACGAAGTATCCAGCAGGGGTTTATGTAATATGAACAGCCGGGAAGCTATTTTGCAAGGGGTCGAGCCAGAATATTTAGGCCTCAACTCTAACACTCAGGGCCTTGAAATTTACTCCTCAGGGCCTCAAGTTTCCATCATAACCCCTCAAAAATAGAAAAGAATGCCGGGCGGGGGTTGGCCCGGAAGCTGCAGCAAAGCCGTGAAGTACCGCGCGAACAATCTTTCATGGTTGGACTGTATGTTCCAATCTAAATCTCGATAGCGCCATGCATACTAGCCCAAGGGGGGATAAAAAAAAAAGAAACTCCAGGGTATCATGACGGCTTTAGAGCCTCGTCATTCTTGGTCTTAGACGCGACGCCCAGGGCTTCGGGTCCGAATGACATGGGCAGCAACTGTCATGATGTCAGCGTTTGCTTCTCCGGTGATCAGGGCCGGCCCACCTCTTCCAACCGCATCACCACATAGCCGCCCGATCCGTCGAACATGATAACCGGCAAATCAAGCTCGCAAAACTCGCGGATCCCCTGCCGACACATGCCACACGGACTGGCCGGCGGTGAAATGTCAGTGGCAACCGCAATCGCCCGGAACCCCCAGTGTCCATCGGTCACCGCCTTGGCCAGCGCGCACCGCTCCGCGCACGTCCCCACGGGGTAGCTGGCGTTCTCGACGTTGGCACCGCTGATGATGGCCCCGCTTGACGCCAGCAGCGCGCACCCGACGCGGAATTTGGAGTAGGGACAATAGGCGGCGGATTTGGCGGCTGTGGCGGTGGATTGGAGAGAGACGAACTCGACTTCGCTGAGCCCGTGGGTTGAGCAGGTCAAGGCGATGTCGGCAGAGGAGGAGGTGGAGAGGATCGTAGGTTCCATTTTGGTGGGATTAGGAGCAGCGATCAGGGGACACAAAAGAGGGAGCGAACGGAGGAGGTGTATTAAAGGCCTCGCTCGATCCCAAAAAAGGGGGGGGGGGGGACGAAAGAAAGGGAGAACAAAGTCTGCATGCCGCTGTGTCTTTTGCTTCTATAGACCTGTGGTACGGAGATACTTTTGTGACGTGGACTGCTCCCTGTTGCGATCACACTTGGTTGTTCCGCCCCCTGCTTGTGCCCCAGTTGCAGCGGTTCAATCAAGCTATAAAGGCACCCCCCGCGGTCCCCGCCGCATTGCTCCGGCTTGGCTTGCTTATCGTCGGCACAAGCGCCGTAATGAGGTCATTTCTTAGCAAATGGTCAAACCGGGATGGTCATGGGGTTCATTACCCTTGGTCGTCGTCCGTCAGCAAACACCAAACATCAACTGCTCTCGGGATGGGTGAGAGTGCGGAGCGAAATGGAAAAAGTAGGGAAAACTCACGAAGCTCCCCCATCAACAACTAGATTCGCCCCCGTCACATAGGACGAAAACCCACTAGCCAAAAACCCTGCGACGCGAGCCACCTCCCTCGGCGTGCCCGCCCTCTCCAGCCCGATAATTGTCTCCTGCGCATGCTTCTCCTGCAGCCTGGCCGGGGGAAACTGATCCGTCATCCCCCGCATATCCATGCCTCTGAGATCCAATCCCACATCAATCTGGCCCGCCGATATGGCATTGATTCGGACCCCCGACCCCTTCAGCGCCGCGACACCCGCACGCACCACACCCAACGCGGCATGCGCACTCATGGTGTAGGCGGGGCCCCAGCACCCGCCGTATGTGGCGGCAACGCTACTGACAACGACAATGGAGCCGTACTTTTGCAGCTTGGGAGCAGCGTTGGGATACGCACCCGCTTCTGTGAGAAGCTTGGCCATGGCGGGCGGGGCATGCTTGAGGGCGAAGAATGGGGCGAGGGAGTGCGCTTGAAAGCACGCCCACAGTGTATCGGCTGTTGTGTCATATATCGATGGTGGACCGAGGAGGCCTGATGAACAAACCCAGACATCGAGGCGGCCAAAAGCGTTGAGGACTTCATCGATGAGGCTGAGAGTATCTTCCTCAGAGGCGACATTGAAGGGATAGGGGATTACCTTGGTGTTGGGATGGGATAGGGTGAACGAGTCGACGAATTTCTGGTAAGTGGTGGGGCTGACAGTCTTGTCGCATGCGTAGATGGACGCGGCTCCATGGGCTGTGATGCTGATGAGCCGGTGTGCGGTGAAGTCTCGGCGTAACTAACCAGCAAGTTCTTCGATGATGGCCTGCCCAACAGGCTGTGAAGCCCCTGTTACGACACAGACAAAGCCGTACTGAGAATTTCAGTATCATGTAATACTCGTAGGGAACAATGCCTACCAGCTTGCCGTCCTGGCGATATGGGCTGAAGTCGGCAGTTGAGTCCATCTTGAAATAACTAACGACACTGGATAAGGTGCACAGACTCCAAGGAATCTTCCTGGCTGGAATAATCGCTTTACTTGTATCAAAGGCCACCCTCGGAGATGCGGGAATCGCCCACCCTGATGATCGACCATTTCCGAGGGCATCGCTGCAAGATAAGATACACTTATCGTGGGCCCATTTTGCTGATGTAATCCTGTAATCGGCTGGTGGCGCTGCAGATCTTCAACGACAGTGGGATTTATCAACAATTGAGGCTTGTGCAACCCCTGAAAATGCGATTTTTAGCCTTTTTAGCTCTCAAACCCCTGCAATTCGATTTCTCAATCGTTACGGCGTTGCCTGCGTTGCTTGAGGCTATCTACAAGTTGGTTGAGGCTCCTGCCGGCACGTATGCGCTCTACCTCCGCAATAGCCTCGGCTTCGCTTCTACCCCTGGATATCCGCGAAGAAACTGCATCCCAGATTACCTTCCGGCGACAGAACTGTACCCTGATATTGCTGCTAGGGCGCCAGCGGCTTCCCCATTGGCCCTCCAGCTCCTGGATTGCCGGCTGGCCTGCAACGCCTTCTTTCCACTCCCGCCAGATATCTTTAACCGTAAATAGCTTCGTCAGGCTCGTAAGGATAGGGGGGGCCGTAGGCTGGCTAGTTGGCGCTGGCTCTGGTAAAGGCCCTGGGGGTGTAGGCGCCAGGGCCGGCGCTGGTGCCGGTGCTTCTGATATTAGGTTTGGATTGGTTCCCAGGTAGCCGGTGATAGTAAGAGGGACCTTGCCAGAGAGGAGGGTATCCAGGATTTTGCTTTCCTGAGTGGCCAGTTGGTTGGCCAGTTGGTTGGCCATCTGATTGGCGATTTGTTGGCCGGCGTGCAGGATAGCTGAGCGAGTGTTTTCTATAAGCCCACAGAGCTCTGGCAAGGCACGTTGTAAAAGGAGGCTTGGTGGTTCTGCTGTATCCGTAATATTGGCCCGCACTGCACGTGCAAATTCCTCCCACTCTTTGCCGTAGAAAGGGGGGTAAGAAAAAAAGGGTAGAGATGGATATTGGGGCTGTAAAACGGCGAGATCCTGTAAAAGCACTATACGTAGGCGCTTCATAAGCTTGAGGAAGCCATCGCCAGCAAGATCGTCTTCGTCAAGGCCGCCTTGTGCCCACTGGCGGCGCCGCGCGCGCGCATCGAAACGAGGCTCCCACTCTTCGATCCACGGCCAGAGTTGGCTCTGCAAGGTAGTTGGAGGATCGTATACTGCGCGCGATAAAAAGTAGTCCCCTGGCGATTCAGAGAAGCCGGCGACGATACGCATAAACTGGCGCGGTAGGTGCGTAAGGTAGGCCTGGCACAAAACGCTCTGATTCCAACGGCCAGCCTGTGAGATCTGTGCGAGCGAAGTGCCATGTGTTTCTGCATCTTGTGCTCCAACTCGCCGTGGTAAGTGCGTCTTTTTCGCTGTAGATAGGCCAACGGCGCCAAAAACACGCCAGGTATCCTGAAGTTGTGTGCTGTAAGAAAGCTCTTCTTCGCGCTTTTGACCAACGAGGACCTTAATTCTATACCAATCCTGACGGCGGCGAAAAGAAGGCGGCGGCTCGCCGGCAACGTGCCATCGCCAGAAGAATAGTTGTGCCAAGGCGCCCTGCGTGCAAAGAAGGGGGTTCTTGTGGCGTAAAGATCCCATAAACTCCTTTTTAGCCGTCTTGTTCATTTTGCCGTCTTGTAGAAGCGAAACGAGGCAGCCGCACTGCGTAGGGCCTTCGGTAGAGGGATAATCAAGGAGAGAAAGGTCGGCAAGCTCCATCTTCCGGCGGTTCTCTCCGCGCAGGAGGTAGTAATGGCCGAAAAGAAGATCAACACGTACGCGTAGATTCTGCGGCGTAGCGGCTACGCCGTGGAGTAGATGCTCTTGAATTGCAAGCCACTCGGCGGTCGAATACCCGGCCTGAATCCCTTCGGTACCGCGATCTTTGAAGCTGGCGCGGTTGTGGCGATTTTTTTGACGGCCGCGCTGATCCAGAAAGCCACGCACGGCCACACTGCGTGGGTTTTCCGTATTCTTACTGCCGTGCGCCACTTGCAGGTTCCAGAGCTCCATCACGGCGGCAATATACGCATCTACCGTGCTCTTGGTAAAGAGGGTGCCTTCCTCAGCATCGCCAGTGCCGGTTGCCGTAGCTATAGTCGACGGTAGTATATAGCTCTCACGGTCGTCGGCCAGGATTTGAGCCGCTTCGGTAACCGGCACTGCCAGCGTTACGGCAAGGGCTTCGGCTTCCCGGAGGGCGGCCTGCTCGTCAGCCGGCAGTGGGGGATCCGTATGGCCGTCGCCGCGGCCACGCCGCTTCTTCGGCACCTTGACACGCCGTAAGAGGATGTCTTCTTTCAGCCAAGCGGCCAACTTATCAGGCGTAACAAGTTCGCCGTCCGGCCACGTAAACAGGGTTCCATCCGGCGCCGCGCGCGGCGTACCGCACCAGGTCCTCCACTCGCGTTGCTTTGATGCGTAACTTCTCGTTGTATTCGCCGGCTGTTCGTCCTTCTTCGCCTGCAGGCCGGCCCTCCGCG
>Ga0247765_1000014_pt1 | contig 119453 bp, 136 predicted proteins | sample UWRJL106311C6_FD_179949 | JGI IMG/M metagenome (GOLD analysis project Ga0247765, IMG submission 179949) | Plant litter microbial communities from Arlington Agricultural Research Station in Wisconsin, United States - UWRJ-L106-311C-6 | ecosystem: Environmental > Terrestrial > Plant litter >... | reverse complement strand
AGCCACAAACCTGTCAAGATGATCTGAGTAAACTAGGGAAATAGTCACCATGCCAGACAGACAACTTGGCATCTTCCCACCAAGCATTTGGCGTGGCGCGAACAGCAAAATCATAAAGTCTGCCCATGCCTCGGCCATTGCCCGCCGCGTGCACCCATTACTGGAGGGCAAAATGCCTGACATGGTTTTTGGTGCTGCGAGGTAAGCTGCGTGGATCCATGAAAGCCACACCCAACTGTCAGTACAGCGTCGTTCAGATTAGCTGTCAATCATGTGTTTTATTTATCTAATTGATTGGGGTTCCTTCCCTTTTTTCCTTGGTCTCGTCGAGTGCAGTCGAGGGCTCGGCCACGCACATTCGACAGCCCCTATCTATCTACTCCGTAGCTACAATGTGGAAAGGACGGGCATCGCCCCTTCCGGGGTTGGTGGTAAGCACTCAATTTCCTCCTGGCAGCAGCACCACTATGTCTGGCAATACTTATATGAAGGGCAGCGGTGAGGGGAACCTGGTCAAGTTGAGCCTGGTTTATTACTCGGCTGGATGCCGGTCCACCCCCCGAGTCTGGACACATAGTGGTTGCCAGCGTGGTTGGATGACTTGCCCGCGCCATGGAGAGAAGGAGCACCCTCTCGCTCTTTCAAAAACTGTGTTTTCCAGGTCCCTGCCCGGCTTGTCCCCACCATATATTCCGGCAAAGCGTTGTGCCCGATGCGAGCGATTCGTAACCACCAGCTCCCGTTTTCTGTTCGCGGGTCCAGGCCTTCATCCATCGATCCACGACGTCAAGTACTGGTGACCAGGCTGCTGGGGAGCCCAGTGCGAGCTGTGAGCTGCCTGGGTTGTAACCCCGCTTCCTTGTGTGCGGGGCTGCCTGTGACTGGAGGCATCCATCGGGAGGCAAAGGCCCGACTTACATAAATCCACTGGGCTGATATGTTTGGATAGGTAGTTATGGTCAGTTTAGTTAGGTATTGGTGGGCCGGTGCAACAGCCTGACTTCTTTTGCTCTGGAAGCTTGGTTTGCGTTGCAGAAACAGGGTATACAGGTAGGTGATTCAGCGAAGAAAAGTAGAGCTGTGGTGCAGCATGAGTCGACGGCTCAGATCTTATCAACAACTAAAGTGTCCCTCGTGGGCCGTCGCGGATGCAGCACAAAGGGTTGGCCGAACGGAAGGGTGGGGTTCTTTAGACTAGCAACTAGGTAGCTTCGACAGGTGTGGCGATGGAAGGCGAGCAAGCGGCATTCTGGAAGCCCAAGAGCCTCGACATAGTAGAATACTCCAGATCCTCAATAATGGACGGGACTCCGCTAACAACTTCTGGCGAAATTCATCCGGCTATCCCGCCGCAAGGTATCGACCATCTCAAAACAACCCACCCTCAACCCGGGAGAAAGAAAGGCGATGCAATCTACCTCATCCATTGCATCCAACGCGGCCCAGGCTTAGGTAGTCATCCCAACAGCCAACTCGCCGCTTGTGCCCCGTCGTGGTGAGAAATGTCTGTCATGCGTCTGAGGGGAGACAGGCTGATGGGTGGGCACCCATCAGCGACAATCTTTCCAGCAGGCACCGGGTTCCTAAGAGCGGCGAGGGCGGGAGGAGAGTTCTCGTTGCAGGACTTGCACCAAAATTATAATCAGCCGCGCTTGGCCCAGATTTCCCCCGGCGTTGAGGGAGTCTCGGCGGCGTGGGTGCCACCCTTCCATTTTTGTTTGTACGAAATGACCGCAGCAATCGCCTGGTCTTGGAATTTCCCCGGACTGCGGGCGCCATCGTGCAGCACATTGCCGAAGCCCCGCAGATACCGAGCACTAGAGACCCTAACCCCGCGCCTCAAGGGTCCTCTACAGCTGGCAGCAACAGATTGTCCACATCCTGTGGGGCACACAATGTGGTGTACCACTGATGACAGCCAACACGAAGAAGGCACGGACTGAGTGGAACGGAAGAGAATGAATGGGAAGTGAGATCGCGAACCTCCGGGAGCTCGGCAAGGAATGTCTTCTCCCGATCCGTTGCTCCACAAAGGCTGACCCGCCACGTTTCCCTTCCGCAAATTGCGTGAACTCGGAACATCAATGGCGCAAAGACCTACTGCAGCGGAGCGCGCGATGGACAGAGACCTCCACTGTTCCCGTCAATACGGAGACCTCGCCGTCCCGAGGTGCTCCTTGGTGCCCCGGTCTGGCCTAACCAAAACCACATTACCCACCTCACAACCTTACCCAGCAATGCCCGCCGCGTCTGTCCCGTCCTGAACTCAGCTGCTGTTGGCCTGGAACGCTTGGAGCTTCCAAACTGTCGAGTGAAACAGTAGAGCGAGCCAAGCGTGACTTTGCCGGCTAAAGCCGGATCGGAGACGTGACAGTTTCCATCAATATCTCACATTGTTCCTGCGCGTCTCTCATACTGCAGTCCTTGATCCGGACGCCGCCCGTCTTGACCCGTGATAACTGGATCGCGCCTCATGCAGATTCTTTGAGCAAGATGAGCCGGCAAATTAAACTCAGGGACGCCAGTGCTCCCACCGATTCTCGGGGGGGGGGGCGCATCTTGCTGCAGAGTTGTGCATGGGAGACTAACTCAAGCCACCTACCTAGATAGCCGTGTCGGCAAAGGGATACGACACTGAGACATATAACCAGCTCGACGCGTTCCTATACGCCGAGGATGCCTTGGACAATTTGTATTTGATGACCAGTGAGATTCCTATCAAAACAACTAGGGTAACGTGATTATGCCAGCTGGAGACAAGTGCAACCGACTTTGTCAGCCGCTCACCCAGGCCGCTGCCCTGCGAGCTCCAAACGTAGTCGCAAGCCGCAAGCCGTCGGAGCCCATGGGGAAGTAGCTCACCAGATACCATATTAGACAGGCTAGTTGGACGACGCCCGAGAGAAGGGTCAGGATGGTGCTGCGTAGCTTGAGAGGGCTTAGCGTATGATGCTAGGCAATCAATATTCGCTTGACTCACCCCGATGGAAAAGTAAATGGTGAGAGCTAATGACCCAAAGTAGGCCGACGTGAAGGGCAGCCTGGGCGTTGAGATGAGATGACGGAAATACGCCCAAGGGCCCATCATGACTGCGAAAGACGAGAGGAAGAGGACGGATCCCAGTGTCCACCTGCGCGGAACTTCGTCAGTAACACTTTTTGAAAAGATCGGTGGCCGGTCTTGAGGCAGTGGCAAGGACGAGACACTCCCGTGGTGAGATCATCCCCTCCAGGTCACCAGGGGCATCTAGCCGATCAGAGGTCATGCAAGATCTCCGCCATGCACCACCGGGGCGTGCAACGAACTGCCACTCTTCCCGAGCGAAGGCGACCACGAGGCTTAGACCGAGCAGGCTTCCCGAGAGGCACCCGAGAGGCACCCGAGACGGAAATGCAGGGGCGTCTTGAACGCCATAGGAGGCAGGGCTCCGGTGTGAAAGAAGGGCGTGACGAGACTTGGAGTTGGGTTGGAGGGTGGGAGGGCTTACAGGACAGCCAACTTGCGTGGCCTAGTCGACAAGATGGGGAATAGAGCAAAACAAATCACGAAGCAGGCCAGGGCACCAAGGTTGCAGGCGCCGAAGATCAGCATGCGGTCCCATCGACTTACTATTCAACGGTCAGCCTTCACTACAACAATAGATAGGTCACTCGGCGCGCATTCCGGATCCAGCGGAGGTGGGCTGAAGAAACTGAGACATGCTGCATAGAACTCAAGCCATGTGCAGTTGGGCTAAGACACAAGCAAGGCACTCTGTGCGTGGCCAGCAATCCGGAGCCATCTGCAAGGGCAGAAGTAAACCGACAGGGAAAAAGGAAGGGGAGCTGGACAATGCTTAACAGAAAGCAATGACTCACAAATAAACCAGCCTTCCTCTTCTTCGCGACGGCTAGGTGCTGGAAGGGCAGCACCGGAGCTCTCTGTAGTTGGAAGCTGGATGTAGCCTCGATCGCTGAACGGGTTCAGCGATTTTATCGACGAGAGCAGCCCGCTCTGTTGTGACGTGCTGACCGGTGCATCGGCATCTCGCCTCGACCAGCCAAGCGAGTTTATAGAATCACGAAAGGACGATGAAGCCATGGCTACGTGTGTTTAACCAGATACACGGGTTGTGAATATGATGAAGACAGGTCGCGTAGTGCCGTCGCGCTCACGTCCTGCAGTTGGAAACAGGGCGCACAGATCTGGGCGTTGGAAGAGGGTGTGTAGACCAGGGAAGAAGCGGGCTTGTGATGTATTGAAGGGCCAGGGCTAGGGCGTGTCGCAAAGCTTAGGTGATTGGATGAAGGTCGAAGCTGCCAGTGCAGTAGAGAGCCGCAACAAGGGAGGAAGACTACCACGCCAAAAGCAAACATCAGTCTCGGTATTTCCATTTTCAAGAAAGCGGGAGTCATGCGACAAGACACACATACGACGGATCACCAAAGATGGTTCAGATGATGTAGCCCTCTGGCCTTGCAAGGTGGTGTTCAGTGGCTGCCTCCTTGTTTTTTGCGCTTCAAGCAAGGGACCCGAGATTCGTGGAGCGGAAATGCAGAGTTATGCCGTGAGTAGAGGTAAGCAGGGAGGAGGTTCTGTTCTTGGCGGTGTGGATGGAGGGACGGGTGATGTTGGTTTCTGGGTCAAGATGACTTGCGGATGGTATTGCGTGAGAGTTCCTTGAAGTTGGATGCGCCTTCTTTCGTCGCGGTTGACAAGGTCTCAGCTCCTGCATGATGATCCAGCCCACCTGATTCGTTGTCCACACCTCGGCAGGGATGCGCTCAGTTAGCGGAGAGACTTGGACCGGATGTGTCCGACCATCTAGATGCCGATATAGCAGCGTGGGATGGCTCCCTCTCACCCAGAGTCCCCTGTATCTTATTAGTACCCTATCCTGCAAGGACGGGAGAGAGCGCACGCATATCGATGATCGCGTCCCGTGGCCATCAGGACAGCAGCCCAGAAGTACCACGCTAACTGGTGAACTGATGGAGGTGCAGAACCATGTGGGGCTGGGTGTCACACACCACATTGGTGTCCACCTGCTTCTCTGACTTCCAACATTGGAGCTTTACGAAGCCACCCTCTCTTTCCAAGCCTTCCAGCACCATCATAACATGGCATTCCTGCGACCGCAGATTTGGCCTTGAGAATTCCATCTTTCTCACCATATCCTTACAAGTCCTGGGACCTGTGGGTCGGGAAGGCAACGCCGAGCCACCGCCTCCTGCCTGGCTAGGCATATAACAGAGATCCTATTTGGAGGCAATTGTCAAAGGTTTGGCCGTAGCCTTTGGTATCAGCCTGCCTGGATTGGGCGTATGGGGGTTTGTCTGCAATACGACGCTCTGGCGATCTGTTTCTTGCTGTGGTGGGCACCAAGGTGCTAGTCCTCTCGATATCAACGATCCGTTCATTCCACACAACAAGCCCCTCTGCCGACGTTGCAGCTGCATGTCCTCCGCCGGCGCTCCCGCCACAACACCTTAGCTAATATTGAGTTTGGCAGCTTACCCACAACAGCTCCAGAGCGCATTACGTATCAAGGACCAAGCCTAGTCTCCTAGGTGCCGCGACCAGTCCAGTGTGTCTCACTTGCCAAGTCACGTTGACAGAGTGCTGCCCTCCCTCCCGAGAAAGCCCGGTTTGTCAACAGCCCAGCTCTCGGTGAACCTGGATGCCGCCTGGCAAATGGGCAGAACCCAGCCCACCTTAACGGTGACCTATTTTTCCCTGCTCCCAACACACCAACTCGCACGCCTGAGTCAGAAGACTTGAACTGAAGGGAATGGCTGTGTGTGTGCGTGTGCGAGTGTGTCGAGTGTCGAAGATCTGGGAAGGAGACCAGTGGGCGCGTTTTCGCGAGAATGCCAGGTTTTCGGTATATAAACCCATCGTGTTACCTTTCTCTGCCTGGGCCATCGTTGATAGGTTCCTTTCTGACCACTCAAACAACATCTCATTCGTTCACGGCGGAACTGCCCTTACCCTCACCGCGCACGAGGCTCAAGTAAGTCATCTGGGACCAATCAATCCCAGAGGACGTTCGATACCCCACTTCACCGCTGCCGAACACTCAAAAACGCACGGCGCACCTCGCTGCATCCAAGACCGACCAACCCAAGATCAAGATTGATTTACGGGCCAACAGAACTGATTAGCACATCTGTGGCGGCGACTGCTAATAGTTATCTCAACCCAAGCCGCGGTATCCGAGCACATTCCTACCTGCGTGTGGAAGGGAGGTTTTGGAGGACCTCTTATTGCTGGACGGAAGGGAGAGACGGATCGACAACAGTTCGCGAATCACAGGTCCCTTTCCCACCTTGGCAAGGGGGACGCTCTTGGTTAGTGGGGTCCTCTCCAAATCCCCCACAACCCATCATCATCGACGGGAACGCAATATACAAGCCCATCCCCCAGACATACCAGCTGCCTACCTGGGGAGACCGGATTGATTGGCTGCTCAGACCAAGTATTGCATCTCTATTAAAAGAAACGAGCTATATCTCTGTCCAAGGCTGTTGAGAGCCGTTATCTTCAACTGGGCTGCCTCGAGACGTCGTTTCGTTTTCTGCAGTCTGCCATTGCCTATGTCGAAGCAAGCTGGAAGGACGGCCCCACCAGCTTTTCCTGCAGACTGGCAGAGTTCCCGCATCATCCACGCATCGACCCGGTTCCGCTTCTCCCACCTCTGTCCGCTGTGAGTTCCGGAGTGGGTTTATCGAACAATCTGATACCTCACGAAACACAGATGCGCTTACCGTTCAAGTGACCACCAACTCCCAGCTCCATTCTCTCACACATCCGGCTCGTATTCTATTGCGGGCTCGGCCATTCCTCACCAAGACTGCATCCGCTGAGTAGAACTGGTTTTGAGGAGCTTGCGCGATCACCCCCACCGAGCAGCCACAGCCCAGCCAAGAGTGCAGCACATCCTTGGAGCGGCCATCCCCGCTCGTCGAACTGACCTCGTTGTTCGCTCTCGAGTCCGGACGGATTCCGCGCCTCTCATAAATTACAGCACCGCCCCTATTCCTCTTCCATCAGAGTTGGCGTGGCTCCTTGACCCTTTCCCAACCCGACGGGAAAATCCCGAATTCTTGCAGGGCAACGGTTTTAAGAGAGTTTGCTCCGTCCCAACTGCTCTGCACTACCCGCCTCTTCAGGTTTTCAGGTTCCCCGCCATCGGTTGGGTCTTGGCGAGCCCTGGCCTTCCCCGCCACAGCCCTGGGCCCTTCTCCAAAACCCTCGACCATCCAGGTTCCCTCTATACATACCACCTCATCCGGGCTACCCGTATTGGTATTTCCTCTGCAACTAACTATCATCTCATCACACTTCAAACTCTTATTGGCGCCGCGCTTCCGTCTCTCAGCTCGGAAAGAAAATTTTGCCCCCTTTGTTCTTCCTGCAGCGGGATCCAAACGAGGCCTATTCCAAACCAAGTTAGGCTGCTGCACTGTCGCCAGAGCCCCCAAGTCCGACTTTCTCGCCCACATCTATTCATCCACCCCTGGATCACCAGCGTCGCAATTCGATCCCCTCCAATCGAGACACTGAATTCGCAACAAAGAGGCGCCCCTTTACAGCAGCTCCGTGGGCTTTGACCAGGTCACACCTGCTTCTCGAATTACATCCATAACGTGGCACCATTGCGATCGAGAACATAAACCAACCCCCAAGACTGTCGCCGTTACTTTTTGACTCATAGCCGAATCGATCGCCCGCCGTTTTGCAGTTCTGCCGCCTCGCTGGATGGTGATCTGACCTCTCGGAATCTCAGCTATATTCATTCCCCTTTCTTTGTCTCCCTCATGTATGTCAAGTTTTTTCCTCAAAGGCGTCCTGCATGGCGGGAGAATGATATTGCTTTTTTGCCATTCGACGTTTCCCCCAGTCTCTGACACCTGCCTTGCACACTTGAGTGTGCTTGCGAAGTCGGAGACGCCTATCGTGAATAACGAGCCCTCGATGCTGACTATCTTTTCATATCTCAGATACTCATTTGCTCCTCGAACTTGAGGGACTCTGCGCCCTCTCAGTGTGGAAAAAGGTTCCCCTGGGATACTTGGACCGATATTTAGCACTCACGAATTCTCTCAAGATGGCACAGCACGGCTTCCCGATGGGTGGCCCCAGCGGGAACGCAATAGACCCGAACGACCTTGCTATGTCGGGGAATTACCCGTCGTCTTTCCAGAATAACTTTTCGGGACACAACAACCCATCCAACGCATTCTCGAGCGGATCTGCGCTTTTTGGAGACGATGAACTTCTGGATGGCTTGAGCAGCCCAGCAGATGCCCAGGCTGGCATGCAAGGTCACGGACAGGATTTCGGCGGCATGGGTGACATGAGCATGGGCTATACACCAGGGATCTATAGTGGTCACCATGGCTTGCCAATGGAGCAGCATGCCAACGGATACTCGAGTACACCCGACGGTGACCCCATCCAGAGCCCTTTTGTCCACAATTTTGGACAGTATCGCCAAATGCAGCACCCCCAGTCCTTTGGCGGCACACTACAGTCACCTCTGTCATATGGGGGCTCACCCTTGGTGGGATCAGATATGAACAACGATGCTGGTGACGGCAATTACCTGAATGCGAAGGCACGTCCGCGGATGCCGCAATCCGCGCAGCGTAAGCCATCCAGTGCGAGAAGCCCCCTGACGCCGAAAACTGCAGCTATGGCTAGCTTATCAATGAACTCGGACACGGGCTTCGGCGCACAGCCAATCCGAGCTGGTGGTGCCCATCACGAAAAATCACACTCTGGACAATGGATACAAACGCCCAACAGTCTTTCCTCGTTCCCCGGCTCCGGTTTCTCTTCTCCTCTCCAAGCCGGTCTCCACAATGCCCAGATCAACGATATTCTGCTGAAAGGAGGCACTTCAATGCCTGCCAAGTTGGGAGCAGCATCCACCCAGGTATCGTCCCAGGAGGCCAAGCGAAAGCGCAGACGCGAGTCGCACAACCTCGTTGAACGCAGGAGGCGAGACAACATCAACGAGCGCATTCAAGACCTCAGCAAGCTTGTGCCTGCGCATCGGTTGGAGGATGAAAAAATTCGAAAGGCGATCCAAAATGGAACTCCTCTCTCGCCATCACTTGCCGGCATTGCGAGTCCGACCCAAGCAACCTCAGCTCTTGCCGGGCCCGGAGCCAGAAGAGCGACGGGCGGGACTGCCGGGAATATTACGACTGGCCTCCCGATTGAGGAGAAGGATAAAGGACCCAACAAAGGTGATATTCTCAACGGCGCCGTTAGCTGGACCCGCGATCTCATGTGGATGCTTCACCTGAAGCTCCAGCAGCAGGAAGAACTTGTCAATGCCCTGATGGAGCGAGGTGGAACAGTACCTTTTGAGATCACCGACGACGAGCGGCGCATGCAGACGGAGCTTATGGAGGCGTTTGCGAAAAACGAGGAGTCGGATGCGAAGGTTTTCTCGTATTCACGTACCGCTGGATCTGGCCTCCGCGTTCCCCATCACACCAATTATCGCGGCGAACCGTTGAACGGAAATGGTCATTCGGCAGAACAGATTTCCCTCAGCCCTGACGGCGATGGCGCTTCTGGAGTAGGCGGCGATATGCTCGATGCTGGCGATTTCCTTGACTATGAGGACGAGCCTGATGGCGACATGGGCTTCAAAGAGGAGGATGAATATGGCATGGACCTCACGCATTGAGAGGCGGAAATATTTTCCAATTCTCCCTACAGCGGAGTTCTTCGCAGGTTTCTCTCTTTGCAGTCTCCATACCTCTGTGACTTGCGATTATTATAGGTGCATCTTTCACAGACATGCTTGAGTGGCTGGTGATTTGGGGATGTTGTTGTGATTTTTTTTTTCCTTTCTCATTGTTGGGATTTCTCATTTGTCACCACGGCGATGTGTTGGGTCTTGTAGCATTTCAGAGGTGTCTTGGGACAAGGGGGACTGTGGTTTTTGGCTGGCGTCGGGAAATCAGGAGACTCTTTTCAACTTGGGCATGAACATGGGGACAATGAAGCGGGGGTTACTGGCTAGCTCAACTCACAGATCAAGCGAGGAAACATTGGCAGGGAGTGACGAGGGTTTCGCTTGGCTTCTGGTCTCTTTTCTCTTTGCATTCTCACTCTAGGTTTGTGTGGTCATCGTTCCCCCCTGACCTCACGCCGGTGATGATACCTGAAAGAAAGGGATGGATAGCGGGGGATCTCTTTTTCTTTTGCTACTTTTTCTGGCTTCCTTTTTTGTTTTCTCCAGTTTTCCTCCTCGCAGTCCTCTCGGGGAGACGGGGCTGGGGTTGGTTATACGAGCATACACTTTTTATCTTGGTTATTGGATCCTGTTCGCGGTTAACAAACCGCACCATCGTTATTAGATGCACGACACTGGCTCTATTTGTTTTATTTATAATTCTTTGGTGGTTTTATTCTCTTAATATAAGACATATTCATCCCCTACACCAACCTGGCCGTCATGTCTTGCTATAACCCTCGCCCAAGATTTTGTTACCGTGCAGTGCAGTTATAAGATGCTGATATGTACCTACCAGTGGCGAACGCAAAGAAGATATTCACTCATTGAGGTGAGGAGGTTCCACACGTCCTTCCGCTTCATGTCTTCCTGCAGGGCGATGCGCTCCAGGGCGCAACGGCCGTTGAAGTACTTCCAGAACAGCGGCCACGTGTTGGCGACACGCTCGTCAGTGTCCTTGCTATCTCGCACGCCGCTTTCCTTTTTTGCGCCGCTGGCTTTGGCGTGGTCACGGAGCCGCCGGCCGATGGCACTCAAGTAGAGACTTTCTTTCCCTGTTGCCTTCTTTGCGTCAAGAATGATATGGGGGGTCATGCCAATTAGATGGCGCGCATTGTTCACACTCGGGCGTGCTGTTTGCACGGGAACAGCCTTGCGGGCATGGGCAGTGGCACGCTCAGCCAATTCCCGGGTCGCCTTATCGGCAATGCGTTCAAGGCGGGCTTTCTCGGCGGCTTGCTCGGCAGGGGTGGAACGCGGTTGGGTCGAAGAATCTTGCGAAGTACGGGAGGCCGAGGGCTCTGACCCCGAGCAGCGGGGTGAAGTAGGTGATACGGGCACGGTTTCCGGGTAGTCGGACGGTTGAAGAGAGTTGCGTGAGCGGGACACAGGTTGCGAATAGGAGAAAGTGAGATCACGAAGAGTGGCGGTGGAAGATGACAGTTTCGGCTGGTCATCGATCAATGGGAGGAAGCCGGAGCCGAAGCCGGCAAGAGCGGTATCGCCGAGAGCAGAGAGGGCCGAGGGCGAGGTGGGGTTACTCTCAAGTGCTGTTGACTTGGGGGAGCTACTCTGCTGGGCACGCTTCGAGCGGGCAATCTCCTCGGCGTCAAGTGCGTGTTCAACCTCGTAGATGATCTCGGGCCAGACAACGACGTAGGCAAAGGTACATAACTGTGTGACCCAGCCGCCTCGCATAAGCCATGCCAACATAGCCATGTAGACGGGACGGTGGGCCTTGCTGGGACAGTGCGACTTGTAGGGGCGAGGGGCAACGCTCAGCTCGGCGAGGAAGTTGGGCAGAGCAGGCAGAAGGGGGAACTGACGAACCCAACGAGCAGCCGCCTGTGGAAGTCGGCGCATATCGCAGTTGGGATTGACAATGTACATGTCGCGAGCATGGAGTGGGGGTATTGCAATAGCCCGACGCCAGTAAATGAAGTGGTGGGCGTATTTGCGCACCTGGGCGGGAGTCAGAACATTGCTAGACTGCTGCCCGACTTGGTAGAAGCTGTAGGGCACAGTTTAGCCCCTGAAGGTAGCATCAGGTCGAACTACTCACGAAAGGGTTGGTTTGCAATGCCGCACGAACTCGACCATGGAGACAGTGGTGCCATCCGGGTCACTCTGCAGCTCGGCTATGATCTTCTTTTCATCGGCCAGTAGCAGAAGTGCAAAATTCTTGTCGAGATAGCCGGGCTCATCGGCATCGTCGTCGAGCGTCGACGAATTCGCCGTTGTGAGCCACAGTCCGCACTGGTCTCGGTCGCCTTCCTGCGGCAAATCTGATACGTAAAAGGGCACGGGGATCTGGACAAAATGCGTAACCATGCCTTCAACAGTCTCCAGCTGCAGACCTGCGATCCTATTCTGAGACACAGCGTCATAAATTTCCTGCATGGACGCTGCCAGCGTTGACGTCTGGAGGATTTCATCCCAGAGCAGACTCATCCTGCGCTTGTCTTCGCGGCCCTTGTCTTTGAGTGCGAGTATCTTCTTGGACTCCTTCCACACAAAGTCGCTCCGCTGCTGGCAGTATTTGTAGGCTTTATTGACCTTTTTGATGATGTTGACAAACATGATGTCCACCAGCTCCCTGACTTCATGCGGCTTGGGTCTGAGGAAGAAGACCAGGTTAAACATTGTCATGTTGCTCCTCTTGTCCTCTGCCTCGCGGTCGTCGGCCTGTTTGGCCGGTGGCCTGGGTGGCTCGTGTGTCTCGACCAAGTCGGCATCCGACGCGCCGGTGCCCTTGTCGCCGCTCCTGGCAGCAGCATCCGTGTCTACCGAAGCGAGGCCTATAGTAGCGTCGTCGTCGTCTTTCTTGGACGAAGCTGTCGTTTCCATCCGCTGTTGACGCTTCTTCTTGCGCCACACCCCGTTCTCGGGCACGTAAATGGGGTAAGAGACGCAGTAGAGAGGGTCTAGGGACACCTGGAAGAGTTTTTTGTGGTAGGCACGGGCCGGGGTGAGGATGTTCTCCAGGTCCTTGGTGGGAAACCCGGCTACATGCTCCCAGGGTACAATTTGGGTGCCACTGTCTGTCACAATGTGGTCGTCGTGATTCCACTGGACCAATTCGGCTGCGTGGGGGGTTGATGATACTGATGTCTCCAATCCGGCCAAACGGTTGAGAACGACATCGTCATCAACGTCAACATCAACGTCGGCATCACCAGCATCTCCATGGTCCGGCTGGGAGCTCGGACTCTGATGGTCGGCAATTTGTGGCGGATAGTGGAAGACAAATCTGGGGCCATCCCGCGATCGGTTGATGACCAGCGCAACGGCTACAAAATTCGACGGGCTCGGCAAGACAATGTGCGCCATTGCGGCGAAAGCACCGAGGCGCTGCCTGTTCCGTGATGGTCAGCCAAGTCTGCCGTGTCAAGTCAACGTGGTGTGATGTGCCGTCACGCTACGACCTACAAGAAGCTGCTAGCAGACCAGGTTACTGTCATGTGATTTGGTCCCTTGGCATTCAATGCATTCTATCCACCTGCAACATGACGCGAGATTCCAGGTGTTGCGGAATTTAAGGATCGAGATATTTCACATGGCATGTGATCAATATATGACCCAGAATTTACATAGCCTTGCAAGCGGTTGCCAGAAAGAAAGAGGCTGCAAAATGATGCACGTGGACTCTGCACTAACAGTGGCTTACCAGCTCTGTATCTTCCATCACCCCACCCATCACCAAACATACGATAGTGATATAGTAATCGGTGGACTGAGAACAGTATCAGGAGATGAGGATGCACTAGCTTGTTCAGCGATAATAAGGTCCCCAGGTTTGTTAGTACAAAGTTCTCAGATGACTGGAAAGAGTACGAAAAGGATACCTCTCTTTGCTAGAGATCTTGGTGGTGGCGGCAGTACCGGCCAGGTAATGAGTGTCTTTTATTTTGTCAACCGCTTGCCTTGACAGCCTCTTCGCAATGCTCTTTCGGGACACAGTTTGTTATCCCTTAGCTGTGGGTTGCTTCCGGACTTGAGCTTCCCCCCAAATGCATGCTTCCATCTTTTTGACATAGTTAGGTACTTAATTAGTGCCGAGTTCGCCAGCAGGATCCGGCCCAATGCAGATTTGATGCATATCCTTTGTAATTTGTGACGTCCATTCCATGGTACAGGAGAAAAGCAGGCTGCCGTCACAGTGCATGTTTGCATATGTCAGCGCAAAATGACGGTCGACGCTGTGAGAGAGGAAACAAGCTCCCTCCATGTTGTAATGTGGGGGGTTCCTGACTGTCTTACGGTATAGGCTAGCCCATTAGCGGCCGACGGCCGTGCACGCGAGCGGTTGCTTGAAATACCCAAGAACTGGCTAGCGCCAAGGAGAGGTTGCACGCGACACAACACTATGGCAGTTGGAGGAGAAAAGGGCGAAGCCAACGGCGACGGCCACCACGGCAATGGCACCGGTGCTGCCGACCACCACATCCGCTACATCCCGCTTCTGTACACCAGCTCTGAGTCTAATGAGTCGGCCTTGCGTCTCGTGCTGGCCGTGCGCCCGGAATGGGCCGATGCCGGCTCCAAAGTCGAATTTGTGCGCTTCACTGACGGCATCACCAACACCCTTCTGAAAGCCGTCAACAAGAAACCCGGCCTCTCCAAGGACGATGTCGACAGGGAGGCTATCCTCCTGCGCGCCTACGGCAATGGCACCGACCTGATCATCGACCGGCTCCGCGAGACGCAGAACCACGAGCTTCTCATGAAGCACGGCCTGGCTCCCGAGCTGCTCGCTCGCTTCGAGAACGGGATGATGTACCGCTTCATCCAGGGCAGCGTCACCCAGCCCGAGGACTTGCGTAAGCCCGCCATCTTTACCGCCGTTGCTCGTCGACTCGCCCAGTGGCACGCAGTCGTGCCCTGTATCCCTGGCCGCACAGGACACAGCCGCAAGAACTCGAGAATCGAAGGGCACCCAAGCCCCGCCACCGAGCTTGGCGATGCTGAGTTCCAGCAGGCCCTCGACCATGTTGCGCCTGGGAAGCCCTCGCCCAACGTCTGGACTGTTATGCAGAAGTGGATTTTTGCCTTGCCCACAAATACCGAGGAAGAGCGGGCGCGCCAGGCCGAACTGCAGAAGGAACTCGCCAAGCTGGTGACCGAGCTGAGCCAACGGCCCGGCCTTGGCAAGAATGGTGTAAGTACCGCCCTCCCTCTTCTCATGTCAATACTTCCCCGCCAATCTGTTCACGCTGTGCTGATCATGTACCGTGCTACTCCAGCTTGTATTTGCCCACTGCGACCTCCTTAGCGGCAACGTCATCGTCTTGCCCAAGTCGCAAGGCGTCAACGGCGAAAAGACTACCGAGACGGTAACCTTTATCGATTACGAATACGCAACGCCCTCCCCTGCGGCATTTGATATTGCGAACCACTTTGCTGAGTGGGGTGGCTTCGACTGCGACTTCAGTGTCCTGCCTACACGCGCCCAGCGCCGCGAATTTATCTCCGAATACATCGACGCATACTTCAAACTGCTTCCCCAGAAGCCTACAGCTATTGACAAGTCCACCGAAGTTGAGAGTTTGTGCGCCGAGGTCGACCTCTACCGTGGCGTACCCGGATTTTACTGGGGCATCTGGGCCCTCATCCAGGCTACGATCTCAGAAATCGACTTTGACTATGCCTCATATGCTGAAACGCGGCTAGGCGAGTATTGGGCCTGGCGGGCCGAGTGCTCGGGCACCCGTGAAAGCTCCGGGAAGGAGATGCCGCTCCGCGAGAGGAGGTGGGCCCAGGAGAAATAATTACTGATTTTTCAGGAGATGCGGCGTGACCGCCTGAAATTGACAAGGAGAATTGGGGTTCGTGGTGTTTTGGGCACATTGCATTATTCGATAGAATTGTTTTTTCACCTCTTGGTGCAAAAGACGGGGGATCCTTTTCTGCATAAATGGGTAACGACATGGCGGACATTCAACATATGCCTTATCATGACTCGGAATTAATGGTTCGGGGGATACCTGGTTGGTCTGCTTCGAAGAGGCCGTTGTGGGGGATTGCTCAAGTGGGCGACGCATGCTACAATCGCCTGGTGGGAACAAGGGGGGGCAAATAGGTAAATAATCGAAGTTTTTCAACATTTTCTGGTCCCGTTCGTAGCAACCCGCTGATTTCGAAATGTGAAGAATGACACGGTTCATGGAAGCTGGCACTATAGAGAGGCTATCAAGGTGCAAAAGACAATACAGTCTCCTCGGGCAAAGGCCTAATAGGTCTTTGCGGCTACTATACGTCGAATGTGCATGGATCTTCCTTCAATGGCCGTGTCGATTGTTCTGACTCACTCACGGAGCAAATCACTAGGGTACTCAATGACTTTTAGGACCAAGCCTCACAGCAAACCAGATCCCATGTATTCTATCCCATACCCGAATGGGCTAGGAAAGAAACTGAAATTGGAACTCCCAAAGTGTTGAAATGCTCTAAACAAATACCACATAATCCATCTAATTCCGAATTTGTTGAACACTCCATTTGAACCTTTCCCGGACCCACGAAACTGTCCACCCATCCCAACGCCGGGCACATTTCATATCTAATGAATATGCCTATTTAATTTCCTGTATTTGCAGTGCTGTTGAAACACGACCCTAATTTCAATCATCAATCTCTCACCAGCAAAACTCTACTTAATTGGGCAAATAGGTCAGCATATCTCAGAGGCCGGTACGAAGGGATGGGAGATCAAGCCGGTGCAGCTCCCTTCCAATACTTGGTCGGCACAAAAGGCATCTTGGTCACCACAGCCTTTCGCGGACGGCCCCTGACTAGGACGCGGACCTCGGTACCTGTCGTATGGAACCCATCCTTTATATAACCCATGGCAATATTCTTGCCCAGAGTCGGACTCGGACACCCGCTCGTCACGGTGCCCAGATAAACAGGCTTGCCATCGTCGCCGACCTCAGTGGACACGATCTCTGCGCCCTCGCGGGCGGGGGCCCCCTCGACGTTGAGACCAACACGTCGGATCTCAACGCCAGCGCCACCTTTCTTCTTTGTCACCAACTGAGAGGCAATGCGCTCAGCGCCATAGTATCCAGCGTCGGATGATCGGCGGTCCTTGGGAATGATCCATGAGAGGCCGGCCTCGACGGGGGTGATGGTGTCATTGAGATCGTGGCCATAGAGACACATACCAGCCTCGAGACGGAGAGAGTCTCGGGCGCCAAGGCCAGCAAGTTGGACGTGTTCCGGCCCTGGGGCGAGGAGGGCCTCGGTGACGGGGACGGTTTCGGTGGTGGGGATGGAGATTTCAAAGCCATCCTCGCCGGTATAGCCGCCACGGCTGATCAGGAGTCGGGAGCTGAGGGAACCGTTGGAGAGCTTGAGCTTGGCGTAGGCGGACTGGCCAAAGAGGATATCCTTGAGGTTGAGTTCCGAGGAGGAGTCGAGGACCTGTGTCAAAATAGCCTCGGCCTTGGGACCCTGAAGGGCAACGAGGCCCCAGCCGTGAAGCTGGTCCTGCATGACTGGCTGGGATGGGTTGTCGGCGTTCCAATGGGCCATTTCCTTGGCAAAGTAAGCGTCGTCCTTGTCGCGGCAGCCAGCGTTGGTGACGACATAAAAGAGGTCCACCTTGGCGGGCAGACGGGTAATGATGGTGTCGTCGACGATTCCGCCCTTGCCGTTTGGGTGGAGCAGAGCTGAGAGAGTGCTCCGATATGGACCGAGAGCAGCGATGCCACCGGGGGTTACACGTTCGAGGAAGGCAGTAGCGCCAGGACCGGAGAACAGGCGCTGGACCATGTGGCTGACGTCAAATATGGAGGCGTGTTCGCGTGTAAAGACGTGTGACTGGCTGACCGAAAGGCCGGAATACTGGACGGGCATATAAAAGCCGCCAAAAGGAACCATCTTGGCACCGTGGGCGAGGTGAAAGTCGTAGAGAGGAGTCTTGGAGAGCGTCTCCGGGGGGGGGGACGACGAGGAGGCATGGCGGACTGATTGTGTGATAGGTGTGCGGCGACCTGGCCCCCGTGTGACTGCTGTCGCTGTCGGTCGACTTGTGTCGAGCAAGTGGGCCGAGAGGGAGAGGGAGCGGGAGAGCGTGACAGCAAAAGATGACGGCGCGGTGTGCGTCCCGCTGCGACAGACGCCCTGAAGGGCTCTGCGCGCTGCTAAAGAATGTACGGCCTGCATTGCGATGCCAATTAGATCCCGAGGAGAAGGTCTACACCGACAGGTTCCAAGCGTGGAGACACCAGGGAGGGGAGAACAATGAAATCTAAAAACCGCCGGATGACAGCATCTGATAGCCGATTCTTGCCGAAACCCCCAGAGGTGATTGGAATGGGCCGGAATAGGCGGGGGCCTCCGGTTAGTCACAGTTAGTGTAACTGGTGCTCTGGCCCTGCAAATCCCTGGCTCCAGCAGCCGATGTCGCCAGGTTCACAGAGGTGGGGGCCAGAGACATTCAATTGAGTTGATCTTACTAAAACCCCCTTCCTGCCCGTTTCCGGACAGGTTTGATCACAGCGCCAGATCTTACTACTTTCTTGTCGTTTGTCTCCGGCTTCTTGACCAATTTTATCTCGGATTCGGCTTGCAAACGGTCTTCCTCGCGTTGCTTGTCTGCGGCCATCTGTGCCTCAATCTCCATCTTCCGGTTGAATTCAGTCTCGGTGACACGCTTTTCCCGCGCCGAATACCCCTTCTCTTTCACCGAGTAGAAAACACCGCCCAGGTCGGCAAGCCAATGAGGATCCACCGACGTGACCGTCGACATGTACTCCTTGGACGTCAAGATCAGCTCGTGGTACACGACATAGTCTGGCAAGAATCCCAGTCCGTAGAGAGCACTGGTTGGATGGAGCTGCACCGTAACGCTGGTCCGGAGGTTGATATACTCTCCAATGCCCTTGACCTTTGCCGCTTGGTGGTAGTACCCAGAGCAGATGCACTTCCGAATCACATCCCAGTCCGTACCCGAACTGATCATCTCCATATTCTGCAACTTCATAATGTCAAGCAGCTGGTCCCGCACTTCCTTGGCCCGCCGCAGTGACTTGGAATGCAAAAAGTGTCGCGTGCACCAACCGTCGCTGTAGCCATTTGCCTTCCACTGCGTGTAAACATGCAGGTACGTGAGATGGTCCGACTCGGGCACAAAGAATTTCTCTCTCGCCGCATCAGATTCCTCTTGTCGCTCCTTGGGCCGGTAAAAGACGTTGGGGACTGATAACATCGAAACAATCGTCACCATTTCCTCGCTACAGCCATACTTTTCAGACATGATCAGGAGCTTGGCGAGCGACGGATCCATCGGGAAGGCGTTCATCTTGCGCCCAAGGTCAGTTAGCTCGCCCAGATTGTCTAGTGCACCCAACGCCCACAGGTCAAAGAGAGACGTGGTTATGGTGTCTTGTGGCGGAGGGTCCATGAAATCAAAGTCCAGCAGGTCTTTGACACCAAGGGATTTGAGAAGCAGGACCGTATTGCTGAGATTTGTCCTCTGAATCTCGGGTATCGTTTGAATGTACATCTCGTCTTTGTATGCCTTTTCGGTGAACAGGCGGTATGCCTGACCCGGTCCTGTTCGCCCGGCGCGACCAGAACGCTGATTCGCGTTTGCTTGCGAGATTGGCGTGATCTGGAGGGTATCCATACCCATCCGAGGGTTGTATACCTTGAGTTTCGAGTAGCCTGCATCTACCACGTACATGATGCCGTCCACTGTCAAGCTGGTTTCGGCAATGTTCGTGGCCACGATACATTTCCGAACTCCTGGAGGAGCGCGATCAAAGATTTTTGCTTGCAGATCTGCCGGCATTTGGCTGTAAATGGGGAGGATGCTGAGTTTCGGGGGGTCGTTCAGAGCATCAAGTCGCTCTCGGACCAACTCACATGTCACTTCAATATCCTCCTGGCCCGTCATGAAGACGAGGATGTCTCCGGCTGGTTTTCCAACGTGAATCGCTAGGACTTGTTGAACGGCTTGGTCCACGTAGTCTTCAACGGGCGATCGATGGAACATGACGTCCACAGGAAACGTTCGCCCAGGGATCGTAAACTCCGGGGCTCCGCCGTAGAAGTCAGAAAATCTCTTTGCGTTCATGGTAGCCGACGTGACGATTAGTTTGAGATCGCGGCGCCTTTGTAGGATTTTTTTGAACAAACCCATCAGTACGTCAGTATTCAAAGCTCTCTCGTGCGCCTCATCCATGATGACGCATGAGTAACGGTCGAGATCTGGTTCGTTGAGCGATTCTCGGAGCAGAATTCCGTCTGTCATGTACTTGATCACGGTTTCATCGCTGGTACAATCCTCAAAGCGAATAGCATAGCCAACCGTGCTTCCAAGCTTCACTTCCATCTCCTCGGCGACCCGCTTCGCAACACTCATGGCTGCTACTCTCCTCGGTTGCGTGCAGGCGATCATGCCGGTTTTACCATAGCCATCCTCGTACAGAAATTGCGTGAGCTGTGTTGTTTTGCCTGATCCCGTTTCTCCTACCACGATCACTACTTGGTTATCACGAATGACACGAAGCAGATCCTCCCGAACGGCGAAGGCGGGAAGAAACTCGCGTTGTTCCTTCAGGGTTTTGCTCTGGCTGAAGCTGCTGGCGCCTTCGGACTGCTTCATGTGTTCACTGAACTTGTTCTGTTTCCGAGTCTTGGAATCATCTTCGATAGCGATGGGGAGGGCGCTGTCGGTGTCCTCTTCTCTGACCCCCATCAAGTTCCCAAGCACTGTTCCCGCCACGTTGGTAGCTTGCTGTGCCTGCCTAGCACGTTCTCTCTGTTGCCGCCTTTCCCTCACGACTTTGCTGCCTTTCCTGCTGAAGACAGCCATGTCGCTCTGGGCATCTCGCACAGCAGGTATGGGATCCAACTGCTTCGTGAAGACAGTCCGCCCATCGAGGAAGGGGGGCCGGAGATCGTGTACCAAAAGATGCACACGTGTAGCCTCTTGATCGTCCTCGAAGTCTTGGCCCATGTCCCTCCTCTGTGCGACACCTGAAGTGAGCATACGGTTGGTCTCCCAAGCGTCGACATCCTTCTGTTTTTGGATTTGTCTCGCGTTCATGCCGCGCGAGAACTGCCCGATCTTCTTTTCCACCATTGCAGCCTCGCGCTCCTGCGCGGCCCAGGCGCTCTCATCGCCGAAAGGGTTATGGGAGTCATCTCCAAAAGTGTGGCCACCGAGGTCATCATCTCCGCCGTACCAATCGCGATCAAGCGCAGTCGAAGCTTCTTGGTCATCTTCGCCAGCTCGCGGGCCATCTGAACCTCGCCAGTTTGGAGTGGATGCGCCCGCAAGTTTCGAGCCGGCGCGGGGAGTTGAGCTCCGCGAGTTAAAGCCGCCGTTGCTCCCATTCGGCCCCCTGAAGCCCCGATTCTGTGGGCGCGAGGGCAGATCGCCAAAACGGTCGTCAGAGCGCAATGGGTTGAAATCCAGCTTCCGCCGCTTATTGGAACGGTCGTCTTCGTTTCCATAACCCATAGTTGCGCGGGCTTTCAATGATAATTAGTTGAGGTCGCGAACTGGCCTTCGCTTTCAGTGTCCCCTCCGATGATTGCCAGGTTTGGGCCACCCGTGTCAATAGTTAGCTCCAAGAAAAACAACGAGCCCACAGCACGCAAGCCACGATAAGATAAGCCCCGCCAAAAAAAAAGTTTCCCCAGGACATTGAAAATTCCAAAATCAGGACGAAAGAAAACGACGGACACGTTTTGTGCCAGTTGAGTATTTTCAAGACATAGCTTGGTGGTCATATCCATCGTACAAATCCATGTCCATGATCACATCTACAACGTGGGTGCCGCGAGGGTTTGCGGCACCTTTCCCGACGAAATACAACTTTGACGAGGAGGAATTCGAGCGCATCGCAAATCTAGCGAAGCTGCAGCTAGATGACGCAAAAGAGGACCTCGAGGAAGCGCAGGGCGAGGAGGCTGAGTCGAGCAAGGACACCAAAAAGTCGCCCAAGAAGGAAAAGCCACCAGCGACTGCTGTCGCAGATGAGTATGTCGCGTCCATCCCCTCTCGGTCAAGCAACTTCCCAACGCTGTGTGACAGGATTGAAATCGACGACGACCTCAAGGAGTACGATCTGGAGCACTATGACGATGATGACAACAATACAGAGACAGGCGAGGGTCAGCAGATGGGTATGTTTGGCAACGTCAAGTCTCTGGCTTACTACGAATCCAACAATGATGACCCGTACATCACAATGAAGGATGGTGATGAGGAAGATGAAGAGGAGCGGGAAGATCTGCAAATCTTGGCAACCGACAATCTTCTTTTGGCTGCAAAAATTGAGGACGAATTGGCACACCTGGAAGTCTACGTGTACGAAGACGAAGCCAACAACCTCTACGTCCACCACGATATCATGCTCCCTGCAATACCCCTCTGCGTTGAATGGCTCGACATTTCGGTCGGGAAATTGGGCGTCGAGAAAGACGCGGCAGCAAACTTCGTCGCAGTTGGAACTTTTGACCCAGATATCGAGATCTGGGACCTGGACACTGTAGACTGCATGTATCCGAACACAATTCTGGGCCAGGGGGGGAATACTGAGGAAGAAAAAAAGAAAAAGAAAAAGAAAAAGAAGTCCAAGAGGGCTAACGACGAATACCATATCGACGCGGTGCTGGCTCTAGCTGCGAACAGAAAACACCGGAATCTCCTCGCCTCGGCCTCGGCAGACAAGACGGTCAAGCTGTGGGATCTGCACACAGCCAAGTGCGCAAAGTCGTACTCCTACCACACCGACAAGGTCTGCTCGCTGGCGTGGAATCAACTCGAAACTACGGTGCTGTTGACTGGTAGCTACGACCGGACGGTTGCCATTGCAGACATGCGGGCGCCTACCGAGCTGCCAAACAGGATTGGTGTAGAGAGCGACGTCGAGAACGTAAGATGGGATCCGCATGATGCAAACTATTTCTTCGTGTCCACAGAGAACGGAGTTGTGCATTATCACGACGCCCGAAAAGCCACCAAAGATCCCTCTGCGAGCAAGGCCGTGTGGACGCTTCAGGCACACGATGAGTCAGTTTCTTCTTTTGACCTAAATGCGGTAATTCCGGGGTTCATGGCTACTGGATCCACAGACAAGACGGTAAAACTTTGGAACATCGGTCCCCAGGGCCCCACGCTCGTTGTGTCCCGGGACTTTGACGTTGGCAGGGTCTTCTCGGCGTCATTTGGACCCGACCCCGAGGTCGCTTTTAGGCTCGCTGTTGCCGGAAGCAAGGGAGCAGTCTCCATCTGGGACACTAGCACAAACGCGGGTGTCCGTAAGTTCTTTGCTCAGAAGATGCCGAGCAACCTCAGCGCGGAACCGGCAGTTGAGGATCGTCTTGTTGGTGTGGCAGACGATGAGAGCAGCAGTGATTCTGATGAAGACGAGGGAGAAGATGACGAGGTGGATAGCGAGGTGGACCGGAACGTTCACTCCATGGATGAAAATGAAGACTAAGAACAACTATCCCTACACTCTCCCCAGCGAATTCAAGATATCCCGAAATTCTCATCATGATTGGGCCTTGGACATGTGCGCCCACTCTGTGTCGTAGATCATCTCAAAATGCTCGAAAATGTCCGAGGATCAACAAGGCGTCAAGGCCAGTCTGGAACCGTCTCTGAGTTATGCCTCATGCGCCTGAGCCGCAGAGCGAAGCCTCCGCCACGCAATGGACCCACTGGTCATCCCGTCTCTTTTGTGATGGAAGCTCCAGGATTCCCCAGAAAAGCATTGCGCATTTTGAGAGTGGGGCACTTGGCTCCGATCTCCCCATGGGTATCTTCCGTGTTGACTTTCCGTTCTAGTCAAGTGTTGTCAACCGTGCATGATGAGTGTAGAGTGCACACTACATACATAACATCGCGTTGTTCCAAGTTCCGATAATGAGGGAGGAAATTAAGTGTCTCTGTCCGTTGCGTGGAATCAAATGAGATAGTCATGTGACGATATCTACCGCCCCAACAGCGTAATAGCAAAAATGCTACCGAAATCTTCTTCTCAGCCTCTGTCACAGGCATCTACCCTTGTAACTATAAATCATAGTAAAACATTCGCTCGGAGAGCGAGAGAAAACAGCTACCTCCAGACTAGGTCTCACAACACACACTCCACAAACCTATTTGAAGATGTTATGCGTCGGAAATGTGCTCGGGCTCGGCAACCAGAGCAGGTCTACTGGTGGATGTCACTGGCATATCAACGCATTAGAATGTTGAATTTCCAGAAAGTTCGTGACCGCCGCGATCAAGCAGCAGAAGGATGATCGTGGCTTGAATTTTGGTTTCACATCCGCTGCTGGTGTAGTGGAAAGTTGGCCAATGAGAGACCTCATTCCCTTGTCGTTTCAAGTTTTCATCCCGTCTGTGCAAATCGCCTGCCGCCCGTGAAACATTCTCTCCAAAGCGGCCCAAGCGTACGTACGTCGAATGCCGATTTCAAAATACATGTACACGTGTAGCGTGCTCCGTAACTCAATAGAAAGACATCGATGCTTTCTCAAGAGGGGCTCGAACGCAATCCCCCTCAATGGTGATGGAGCCCAAAAGACACCACTGGCGGGGTCTGCAGGGCGCATAACGCCCCACGCGCGCTTGCTTGTGAATGACCTGTGGCACACCACCTGTCTGTTGACTATCCTATCAGAAATACAGTGACTGCCGCCGACAGGCGATCCTGTTGGCGGTTGGGTCGACAGTGTTTCGGCGGCGCAGCTCGATGTCTTTTGACAGACGCCACGAGCCGGCATTCACTTTATCCGTCTCCTGTCCTAGTTGCGGCTGCCTGTACGAAGTAAAGACGGCCGCCTCGCCGCAAAACTTGGCTGAACGGCTCCAGGTCCGCGTCCTATGATCGGGCAGCTCGCTTCTGGGAGTTAGTTAGGTCGCTGACCGTTGGGTTCCACGCTGGAAAAGGGGCCAGGAGCATGGCTGCCGATTCTGCAAGGGGACTCGAAAGCCCATTGGTTGGAGCATGGATTGAGATGAAACAGCCAACCAGCAGGCCCTGTCAAGGCGGGATTTAGAGTGGGCAAGCTCCAGGGAACGGCGCCATTTTCTGCAAATCACCGTCCTAAATTCAGCAGGCCATCCTTCTGCCGGGCCAATGGGTGTGGGTCCTCCTGGAGTGTGTACCGGTACCAGCACCCAACGCCTACCCAGCTGTTGGGACAGGTAGCTGTACTGTGTGGCTTTGACTACCAGGGCTTGTCCAGCGCTCCCTCCCTTTTAGATAGGTTGCCCTGCACGGGAGAGGTTCCTTAACCACCCACCAGTTCTCAACCTTCGTCTGGCTTTTATTGTTGTCCCTCCCTCACACTAAATTCCCTTTTCTCTTGCTCCGCGACTTCGACACTCTCCTTTGCGGGTCTCGTGGGTGTTGAACTCCGAGAGCGCGTCTTGTCGACCTTCATTTGACTCGAACATACATCCACATTCATTATATACCTTTCTCACCTTCCCTCCCGTCGTCAGGCACACGTTTTCCCCACCAGTTCTGCGCAACGCCTACGCTCCCTACCTGATTTTTCAGTTCCCTTGTGCCAGTTGTCCCAGGTGCCCAAACAATCACAAAATTAACGGACTGGATCCACCGTCATCGCCACCTTCGATCTTTTCCTGTCTCAGTACAGTACTTGACAAGTTTATTCGATTCTCCATCTGACCACCGAGTTGATTACGAGGCACCACCGTCGAGTATCCAACTTTTAACATCTTCCTTTCGACCTAGTAACTTTCCACCGAAGCGAACGGGCACACGGGTGGATGCTCGCAAAAGACAACGTCGCACCCACGCCCGGTCATAGGACTCGGGATCTAGTGCTTTGATCCCCTTTGAATGCAACCTGTCCCGTCTTTCCATTCCCCGCACCACAAAGGGCTTTGATCCCTTAATATTTCTGTGAAGTCTCGGTGTTCAAGCCTACAAACTTCTCAGTCAACTGTGCTAGAACGGCAGACGCGGCCAGCAATCTCCTCAGCACCGATCCACGCGGCAGCTGGTCAGCAACTCCTCTAACCAGGACCCTCGACAACCAAAGCTTTTCATCTGAGGTATCACTCGCCAAAATGTCGATCGCGAGGGCTTTCACAACCCGCCGGGTCAAGCAGAGCCTTAAGTCCGACGTCCAGGAGGGTATGCAGCGAGGCAATGGTGCCACTGGGTCGATTCGTCATAAGATTTCGGCACCCGTCGAGCTCATTCACACGACGAACATGTTGTCATATAATGCTCCCGACATTTATCCCAAAACCGCCAGTTCCACTGCATTTTCTCATAGGTCTGATGATGAGCTATCTGACAGTGCGCCAACAACTGCCTCGACCCCACCAACAAGTCCAGATGTCGAATCACCGCCTAAGAGGTCACTCTTACCCGAGACGAAGCAGCCAAACCATCTCTCTCAGTATTTCACACTTCCCGAATTGAAGACAAAGCCGCCATCTGAGCCCGAGGCGCCTGTGGTGCCTCAACGTGCAGTTTTCCACACCAAGAAGTCATACGACAGCCTAGTGGGGAGGCAGCGATCTAACTCGCGCGTATCGGAGCAGTCACAGCACTCATTATCAACAAAAGGCAGCTTCACCTTTTCCCGCTCTTCTTCCAGCAGCACAAGCACCACCGCAACATCACAAAGTTCTACGCCGCCTCAACACAGGACGAAGGCCTCGGGCTCTTTCATCCCATCTACGCAGCCGGCGCAGCCACAGGTAAACCACAAGAAGGACTTCTCGCAAGCCCAGCATCCCTTTGGGCCAGAATTGGCACAGGTAACGGAGATTGCCGAGGAATATGGCGTCAAGGAGAAGCTGAACGACATTGATGCCGAGGAGAAGGAGCTGGCGGTATTGGGGCTTTACAAATTCAGTGCGGATGTCTACCTTGGGGAGATTCAAGCACTTTTTACCAACTTCTTTGCTGAGTCGAAACCAATGGGTTCGGCAATGTGGATTTGACGGAAGCGACAAACGCTCAACCATCCCAAACATTAATTTCTCTGTACATATTTCCGAATAGGCGACTCGCAGGGGCGAGTTTTTGAGATGTCGACGTGCGTGGGATCTGCCATGGACTTGGTTTATGATGTTGGGATTTACGATGAGCAGTGTTCTGTACACAGTATGCTTAGTACCGCTTCTTATTCGCAGAGGCGCACTGAGGCGCAATACACATTTGGGTGAGGACTTGGATTTGGCGGCGTTGAGGAAGCTACACCTGGGTTCTTTTCTTCTGAGATACTCCGCTTTTGAAGTCGGCATTAAAATTGACTTTGTTCTCTTTCATGACCATCTTCTATCAATGTTTGGGATAATGGAACTACAACGTCACCGACGACTATCACGCAATGCCCCGACATCTAAAAACAACATCTCGCTCATGCCAACCAGGAAAATGGGCTGAAAAAATAGCACGATGGTGGATATCCGGGTAGGTACGACTGCGGCAGAAACGGCACATGGGGATTCGCTGTGAGCATCGTCTCTTGGCCGCGTGGCGCCTTGAAATGCTGCCGGCCACGATCGACCATGAGGCTAATGTCGGACCCAACATGCGCTGCGCTGCAAAAGAAAGGAATCTGCCACTCGCCCCAAGAATAATAATTCAGAAGGATTTTTGACAACCATGGCATAGCTGCAGGGCAGCGGGTCAGTCTGCAAGGCACCACAAGGCTCTTAGGTATCAAGGCGGCGCTTGCAGGTTGGCTGTAAACTTGATTGCAGATTGAATTGCACAACCTGGTAAAATGTGCCAGCATAGCATGTGCAGCTCGTGTTCCCAGTAGCCGAAATCAGTTGTTGTGCAAACACAATCTGGCAAACCTTTTCCCTTCTCCCCCCCCCTTTTTTTTGATGAAGCTGACATCACTGGGGGCAGTGGGACCCCCCAACGACAGACAGGCTGGCGGCTTTTCGATCTCGTGAAGATCAAGGGCCTCAGTACGAAGTAGCGGAGCTCAGACAAATCGATAAAGGTGGAGATACGCTACACGACACCAGGCGCTGAGGGCACCGTTGAAAAGCCCAACTGCCGGACCGGTTGATCGGCGAGGATCGGTGGCCCAGATTTCTAGAACGACGATTTGAACGGCTCCGAGACTAGCGCAAACTCAACCTAACCAGGCGCCAGGTGAGATTACATTCTTCCTGGAGCCCGTTGATCGACCGACTATTGTTGTGACCAACCTGTGACAGTAGATGTATGATCAGTACCAGTCGGGTTTTCGGAAAAACATTGATGATGGGGTGGTTCCAGGTTTCACTTGACTTTAGAAAAGGGAATGGGAGATGGTGCGACTCGACTGCCTGCGATGAGGCCAAGTGAAGAGAGGCAAGAAAAGAAATACTAGGCAAGTTCTGCCACTTTCACGCCTCCTTGACACAGTGATATCTTCCTCCACATACATGTAATGTCTGAGATCTTCTGGGTGACGACCTAGGCAGCTTGCTGGTTTCCCAAGCCATTTTCGCGCCACATTGGCTGCATCTCTAGCCTCACGGTCCTCGATACAAAGGAACATACAATTTTTCAAGGCCATGGATATGACTGTATTTATATTCGCTGTTAGCCATTTTGAAACGCCTTCCCGATGACCAAGAAGGCCTCGACCTGGACAAAGCCAACATGTTGTGCAAATCCTCAGTACCTACACTTGGCTTCCGGGTGAGGCCTGATGGCCGCCGTCCTGGTGACCGAGCAAAGGCAAGATCCAATTGCGGGGATTGGAAAGCCCGTGGATGCCTTATTGTACGTAGAGCGATCTGCGTGGTAGACAGTGATGCAAGCCAAACTGGAGGTTGGCTGACGTCCGCGCCGAATGTGGATGTGAGACACTCTCGGTGGAAACGTAGGTACACAGCATATTACTTACTGATGTGAACAAGCGCCTCTGGCTTCTGGTTCCTGGTGAAATGCACCAACTACACAGGTATCCTGCGTGAGAGCGCTTCGCTGCAAAGGACACTTGGGCTGATCGCAGCGCCAAGTCAACAGCTCAGCGGGGGGAACAAGGGTTAGGGTTCATCCCGATAGCTCTCAACCCCTACGGATGCGACCTCAACTACCTGCCGCAAGTTTCCATCATTCAAAGCAGCGACATCAACGATATGGCATCTCCACACACAGAATTAGCACCGATACTGTTTCGCGCCGGAAAGAAGAGGAAGGCCTACCGTCACCGAGCGGACGAGGGTGAGGGAATCGCCACCGAAGGTGGCTGTGAGACACAAGAGATTGAGACACCAACCGCAAGCAACGGCTCTCTCGCAACAGCGACAGTTGACAACGAAGATGAAGATGATGGACCCTCTGTCGCCGATGCGCTGCGACTTCGAAACACGAAAAAGTATCGACATGGCGGTGTTGCCTTTCGGGCCGGCCCATCCTCACTTGGGGGGCATAACGAGAGCGAGTCCAACCCTGAGCAGGCCCTCGTCCTGCATGATGGCCCCGGGTCAGAGGACTCAGCCATCATTGGCGGAATCACTAAACGTTTTGCGCCGCAGACGGGATTGGTTGGCGAGTTGGTCAATAGGCACATGTGAGTGAAGTTCGGACATTGCATCTGTACAACATGGCATCGAGCAGTGGCTGATCAAGCAAGGGAGGAATACGTAGAATCCGAGCTGGCTAGACGGAAACGACATGCCGCAGAGGTTTCAGCACAGGAGCAAGCCGCAGTTGCAACCTCTGCCACCGTTGGTGGCGCACAATCTGGTCCGGCTCCGACGCTGCCAGTCCGTCAGGTCGAATCTCAGCGCGCCATCTTGGGCAAGCTCATGGAGGTCGACCTCGGAGAAGAAGCTCGAGCCCGGACCGCCGAGCTAACAGAACGCGCAAGAAAGCGTCTACAAGGTCTCAGTGCTGGAGAAGAGGAAGCTAATACGCGACGCAAAAAGCGTCGCCTTGGTCCAGATGGTAAGCCATGGCGATCAAGGAATCGGCGAGGAAGCGACGATATCAAGCGAGATCAGTTGGTTGAGGAGTTTCTCAGTGAGAACAGATGTAAGGCCCCCACCTCGTATCTTCTTCCTTACACCATGGACTGGACAGCTGCTAACCTGTCACAGTGGGTGTCTATGACTTGCCACCAGAGAAACCAGCCACTTCAGCAAGCTTTGGTGATGAAGGCGTAGCAGCTGATGAACGGATGGCTGAAGAGTTCCGCCGCGAGTTTATGGATGTGATGTCACGCGGGCGCCGGCGCAAGACAGCACAGCCAGCCAAACCTGGAGCCAAGAAGGACGACGAAGTTCTCAAGGGGCCAAAACTCGGTGGAAGCCGGAATGAAAGGGCAGCCATGAGAGACATACTTCTCAAAGAGCAAGGAAAGAACAAGCGTCGCTGATGAATCTGGGCACAGTTTTGTGGTGGTGCTGTCTGCGGTAAGCCAACCGAGTTGTGATAACTCACCCCGCGACCGGTCAAATGGATTGCTTTTGCCGTTGAACTGGTCTCCGCCGCCATGATAATGCCTATCATCCAAGCCCGATCTCGATCTTGCAAGTGCCTACATGGGCCAACTTTATTGTTAGTGCTGACACAGCACAGCCCGATTCAGTCGCTGCAGGTCGTAAACGGAGTTACACGAACAGGACATAATGACAAGAAAAATACAGTCGAGCATGCAACAGTGCAATATATCTAGATAAATGCCTGTCACGCAACAAGTAGGTGCCGCGCATCGATATTACTACAATGCCAGTGTCTACTTTATTTATAATGCCGGTCTTGTCAATGATGGCGGCAAATTCCCGACTGTCGACAGCCCTGCGAGAGGCTTCGCCAAGTCGGGGGGATAAGAGAGGCAAGGAACTTTCTCTCAGCCCCAAGTTACAACAACGTGTGGTCTCCACCCAGTGCGATTCGTCCTTGGTCCCTCCTCTTCACCACCGAAGATATCCAATTAGAAGGCGCATTTTGAGCGTCTTCAGTGGCGACACCCCGCTTCGTGTTGTGCAATGCACAGTGCGGGATCGTCTGACTTGGAGCTCACCAGGGGCGATCTCTCGAGGCTGCCACATATTCGCCCAATGTTCGTTCATTGGGCTCTTTTCGAGTTGCGGCACAATCTGCAGTCTCATTATTATTATTATTTTTCTTCTAGTTCTTGGTACGGCAAATAGAATTGCCTGGATGCTAAATCGAGCCGCAGGCCAAACGCGAGGAGGGACCCAAGGATGGAGGGATTGAGGCCCAGGGCGATTATCGCCCGGTCGCGCGAATGAAAGAGGGGAAGGATTGCGGTACAGCGTTCGCCGTTTCGCAGAACGCCCCTCTCCGCATGCATCCCTTTTGTTTCTGTTGGCAGCACTCTCATAGCGAGAGGATTCCGGTTAACCAGGAGCGGACGACTCTCACAGACGCAAAGCAAACTAAAGGCGGCAAAGTACAAGCTAGTGTTGACACATTGCTTCGAGAAGGGAAGATGCAACAAGAAAGAAAAAAAATGCAGCCATTCACCCCTCAAGTCGTCCATCACGCACGACAGCTAAATATTCCTCTTAAGGCCTAGCTCGGCACTCACAGCCCGATGATTCTCAGTATTCTCGCCTTCTGGTTGGATCAACCCCTGCACCCTCAGCCCTTTCCTGGCAGTGCAGCTCGGCCCGGACCACCCTGGTGGCCCCCCAGCTGAAAGTGCTTGACTTTGGGGTCTTGAGTGCGAGGGGAGAACGAGCAGGAAGTGGGAGAGAGAGAGGGCTTGCTTACACCCCAGCCTTGCCTCAACCCATGCTTCGCCCCCCATCTTCCCAGACAATTCCCGAAATCCCTCCTCTTCCTTTCCATTTCATTTTGGCTCTTGACCATCTAAATCGCCTCCACTTGTGACGTCGACGCTTCGAGCGACATCGATATCACGGCTGAGCGATCATTATCGTCGACTGGGCGATGATTGTTCAGGCCTGAACAATCCGGATCCCTGACACGTTTGGAGAACCGGACCCGACTGCGCGACCTTCTGAAACGACTGCAAACAAGGACACGATACATTTGAGAAAACATGCGAATATCGACATTCGACGCCGGATTGGCGGTGTTGGCCAGTCTTCCGCTTGTCGTTGCCAGTACGAATACACCACGCATCTTATTCCCAATTTCAAGCTTCACCTCCAATGCAACCAGCAGACCCGGGGGCCCCCAAGGTGAACTGAAGCTTGCTATTTACGAATCTGTGCAGGGCACTAGGACATTGAAAGTGTTTAACTGGAATCTTTCTAACCTGGCCGAGACCGTCAATGTCACTACCATCAATCTTTGTGCTGGGGAAAGAGTGTCACCTTGCAACAGAATCAGGAGCAACAATGGTACATTTGAGGACGAAACACAGGGTGGCTCCACGGTCCAAATTGATAGTATGATCCGGAGGCAGAGCACGTCGGGTGGCCTTCAATCAAGCGGTTTACCAATGCTTAATGGTATGTGAACGACTGCTCGCTGCATGGGGTGGCTGCTGCCAGAATAGCTAACGTTTGTGCTCAGTCACCAAGGCTCGGACCGGAGGAAATATAAGAATTGACCTTCAAACTCTCTTTGATCACCGCGGGCAAACACTGTTCTTTGAAGCAGTTTGGCAGCACAATTTGGAAGACGGGAGGAGTTATAGTCGCATTTTCGCCGTCGTGTTCCCAGGGGAAAATCCGGATTTACGAGGGTCTCCGGATTTACGAAAGTTCGTGCTCGAGGAACAGGACCCCAACAACTCCCCATTCATGGATGATGTTTTGGGGAACGGAAACGGAAATGGAAACGGCGCCAACACGCCCAGTACCGCGGTCCCGACAAGGACGGGGGCCAACAACATCTCGCCTACCAAGGGATTTGACGACGGAGGCGAGGATGGCAACAGCGAACCTAGCAATTCCGGACTCGCAGCCGGGGCCATTGCCGGCATAGCAATTGGCGGGCTCGCCTTCCTGGTGCTCATTGTTCTGGTAGCATGGTTGATCATTCGCCGCCGCCGCAAGTCCAACGAGGAAGCAGTCATCGGGTCATATGGCCACGGCCGCAGCCGTACCGACGAACTCATGGCCGAAAAAGAGGCCAATGCCGGCATCGATGCCGCTCCTCACTCGCCCTACTCGGATGAAGGTGCTAACAACTCCCTGCACCAAGTAAACCCCGCCTCCGTCCCCCCTGTCGTGTCACACCATCGAGACCTCTCTCAGCAGCCTCTCCAGCCCGCACACGACGCTGCGAGGTCATATACCCCCTACTCAGACCACCCGAGCGCCGCTGTCGGGTCACCCAAGTCCCACGTTGCGTCCGTTGCAGTCGCTGAAACTGCAGGCCGCGATGGAAGCCCAATACCAGGGCGGGTGACCCCTCACGGTATGACGCAGTACGCTCACCTCGTCGAGGAGGGCATGACCGAGGACGAGATCAAGAGGTTAGAGGAAGAAGAGCGGGCGCTAGACGCGGCTATCGAGCAAGCAGGGAGGAGAAAGTAGAGCCTCTCCGTGTCTGCTTTTGATGGGTTCTGGTCGGTATGTTATCATGTGCTTTTCAGGATATACCGGGTCGGTTTGCCGCCCATTGCGATCGCTATCTTCGCGACTGGCGTTTGGTGTTATTTAATTTCCTCTTCTAGCGGTTGAGAGGATCTGGATCTCTTCACTCTGGATAGGCGGGGTGATGCTTGTTGAACCTCGGGGTCTGCTCCGCCAACATTAGGTGTCCACATTCTGACGAAGCCGATGTCAAACATTTGCCATGTGGTGGAAGTGAGGCTCATGGGTACTGGGTCAACCACACGACAGGGCGGCGGCTAGAGGAAGGGGAGAGGATTTGCCATTGTAGAAAGGTTCGTATGCAAATGTAATGAAGTGAAGAGGTTTCGATTCTGTCAGGAAAAGCTGGGGGTGAAGTCGGTGTACATAGGATCGTGTTAGTGGAGGAATCGAGTTGTCCGTGAATCAAGAAATCGCCCTGCTTCATTTCTCTATCCGGTGAAACTGGTTGTCCACTTTCTGCGAATAATAAGACAACATGTAGCCATATCCCTGCCTAGGTACGCGCATGATTCAAACCGCCGAAGCTGACCTAGCTACCAAACCCAGTTTAACCTCAATAATTCATACAGAAACAAACTCTCTGCCCTATTTGCAAAGCCCGAGAGACTATCCATGATGCTAGCCGAACTCTAGCCCGCTTTCCAGGTCGGCGAGCCCTATCCTTCCTTCTACCAGGCAAGCACTTTCTACCTCGAGAAGAACCTCCCAACCATGTTGCTCGCAATACTCCCCGCCAGATTCCCCGAGCTGAGCGCGCTCCCGGCCAGGTTCGACGCCTGGCTGAATTTGTCGCAGCGCGAAAAGGCCAAGCTGTTGGTAATCGTCAAGACCAGCGCAATGGCTACGCACACCCTCCAAGTCAGCATCTTTACTCTTCTTCTCCCAGTCAACTCTCCAGAGAAAACACATACCAACCAATGGCAACCATATAAATTTGAGGCTAAATAGGGCCACAATCGCCAGCAAGATCCACAGCAGCGGCTGCGCGTATATAGCGAGCCAGAAAAACCGACTGTCGGTCGCGTTGATGACCTTGGTGCCGGGCTCGCTGCTCTCAAACACCCAGTGCGAGTCACCCGTAGCCGGGTCCACCTCATTCCACCAGCGGAGGCCGACGAGACGGCGTCCGGCAATGTTCTTGAGGTAGTAGAAGTCGGCGGCGAGGAGGAGGATGGTGATGATAAAGATCATGACTCTGGAAGTTGGACACAGTGTAAGTGGGTAAATCCTAATTATGGGAATTATCGGAATTGGGAAGGGGTGGGGCAGACGTACAGGCTGTTGGTGAAGAGCATGCCAAAGAGGTAGACGAGAAGACTAGCTGTTCATCGAGCCCGCCAGCGGCAACCTGTTAGCAATGACCCCCCCTGTTATGAGCGTTCCTCTGTCCATCCTCTTGATGATATCCCAATCATCAGCCGCAAAGTTGCAAGGAAAGAGCCAGCCTACAAATTCGAAAGGCCAAAAAGGTCAGTAGCGTAATAGGATGGGAGCTCAGCCGCCAGCTCAACGAGCCCGGCGCGGCTTGTTGCGATTCAATGTCCATCTTGATCAACGTGGCTCGGGAAAATCACCGATGGAGCAATGTCGAGGAAGTCGGCATGCGGCGAGACAGTGAGGGGCGACCAAAACTGTGTGGAGATGGAAAAGGTTGAAGCTGCCGCAATCTGTAAATGCGCATCTGCTTGTCTTGCTGCCGTGATTCACTCGGTACGTGGTGCGTTCTTGGACTTGTGTCGAACAGCTGCACAAGCGCAAGCGTAGGCCAAGCCACGGCAGAGTTTAGGTAATCTGGCACCAGGGAGAGCTCTGGCCAGTCGGGAGCTTAACGCACCGGCTAGCAGCTGTCAGCTGTCGACGGGCCGAGGGGTGTTGGGGCGGTTCGTCTTAACCGTGAGCCAAACCTCAAGCATATCCTGTGCTCGTTCAGCAGTGGCTGGTATCTCTCTGGCCCTTTGCCAAATGTAAAAGGGTTATTATCTTGTTTCTAGGGGTTTGTATTTCTTTTTGTTCTGTATGGCGTAGCAGCAGTGTAACTTCCCCCGGTGGCCCTCGACAGTTCCCCGACCGACCGCTCACTTCTCATCCCCACCTCAGCCTCATGACAAAGTGACATCAAAACATCAACCTCACCCCATGGCGTCACCAACATCCTCCGCCATCCGCCGCGCTTTACTCTATGGTATGGTGCCCTCAACTCCCCCCTCCTCCCTCTCGCTCAGCTAACTCCCTCTAGTCCCGGCCTCCTCCCCCCGCTTCCTCACCAAATCCCTCTCTCTCACCGCTGACAACATCACCTACGACCTTGAAGACTCAGTTACTCCCTCTGAGAAAACCCGCGCCCGCACACACCTTCGCACCCACCTCCTCTCAACCCCCAAACCGCCCTCCATTGGTGAGATCGCCGTACGCGTCAACGCCGTCTCCACACCTTACATAGTTGGCGACCTCCTCGCTCTGGCGCCCCTCCCCGGTGTCTCCACCATCGTCGTCCCCAAAGTCTCCAGTGCCGCCGACCTCCTCTTCGTCTCAGACGTGCTACGTCGCGCCGCTCCCACCCGCTATGAGCCCGATCTCGAGTCCAACCCCGTCCCAGGCCCAAAATTGATTTCTTCCTCTCCAACTACACCACCGCCTAAGCTTGGAAAGCCCGTCAAACTCCTCGCGCTAATCGAGTCCGCGCGCGCTGTAATGGATCTCGCCTCAATCTGCCAAGCCACGCCAGAGCTCGACGGGTTGATCTTTGCGGCAGAGGACTTTGCGCTGGACCTATCACTAACGCGGACGGCTGAGCTGAGCGAGTTTATGTATGCGCGGAGTGCGATTGTGACAGCGGCGAGAGCGTTTGAGCTACCGAGTGTGATTGATCTGGTGTGTACGTCATACCGTGGAGAGAGCGGATTGGAGCGGTTAAGAGAAGAGTGTAGGTCGGGGAAGGGGATGGGTTTCAACGGAAAGCGTAAGTTTTGTCTCTTCTCCTTCTCCCTTCACCCCTTGCTCAGGCTTGCCCGCTTGAGATAGCGCTTCGCTAACATGTTGAGGTAGAATGTATTCATCCTACACAAGTAGAAACGGTCCAAGCCTTGTTCTCGCCAAGCGAGGAAGAGATAGAATGGTCAGTGCGCGTCACCATTGCCGACGATAAAGCCTCTGCACGAGGCCGTGGGGCGTGGACCCTAGACGGGAAGATGATTGACGCTCCAGTAGTCGGCAGGGCGCAGGCTATCATCGACAAGGCTCAACATTGCGGCTACGATATCCAAAGCATGAGGGAAAAGTGGTATCATCAAGAACCCGAGTAGTATTCAGACTATGTTCTATGCCTACTAATATCCACCGTCGACATTTGTAAGAGCAGTAGCGATATCACTCCTCCAGGTGTCCTAGGTGACATACTCTGAAACCAGCCGAAAATTGGTGAATATTATGAGGTGTCTCCTGTTCACGGCCGTGAGCAGAAAATCGCCAGTTGTCGCGGATATCTGCTGTTTGGTTTGCCCCGACACAGTAATTCTTGCCTGTGCTGTTTTCAACAACACCGTGAGTGATTGCGGCGGCAGTTCGGTCCTGCCTGTCCTGCCGACTGATGTTACCTCTCGTCCATTGGGCCTTTAAAGCTGTTTCTTGTTCGATATGCTCAATGTATTCCCCCAAGGTCATGGACTGCAAATCGAACCGAGATACTGGGGTCAACGTGCTGCCAGTATGTGTATCAATGACAGCCGGTGCTGTTTGATGTGAGTATGGCCAGTAGTATACGTCGGGTTCTCCCTCCGAACTCCTAAACCCACACGTCCGGTCAACTGCGCGGCGCCCCTGTGTAAACTCCTCGCTTCCGGATGCAGCTGCAAGGTCTGGCTCTTGACACCGGTGGGTGGGTAAGTAAGTGGGATGAACTAGCTTCCAGCTCTCGCTGGGTTGGCCAACTTGGGCAAGAAACGTTGGAGGCCTCTGGGCTGCCAATTGCCAATCAGCCCACCTCGACTAATGTACGTTGATTCATTCTCTAGGCCCATTTGACTAGGGGTGGAAAGCGACGGTCCTCTTGATCTCTGCGGCCTCTGCAGTCTCTGTGGTAAATATTGTGGAGGACTGTGGTCTTTGTCCATTTTGATTGGTGACTTTCTCCGATAATCCTGTGCGCAGGGGCGTAGTTTATCTGCTGTTGATTCAGCTATAGCCCCATGGGGCATGATATGCATGTATGGCTCCAGTGCTGGTTCATCCATAACTGCTTGTTCCTTGTGACCTATATCCATCCTCGTAACCTCATCGTTGTGCTGTTTTGCAATGTATATTGATTCATTCTCCAGGCGCATTTGACTAGGGGCGGAAAGTGACGGTCCTGTTGATCTCTGCGGCCTGTGCGTTATCTGTGGCATCAAATATTGTGGAGGACTGTAGTGCTTGTCCATTTCAATCACTGACTCTCTCCAACAATCCTGTGCGTAGGGGTGTTGTCTGTCTGCCCCTGGTTCAGCTATGACCCTATGGAGCATGCCGTGCGCATATAGTTCGAGTGCTGGTTCTTCTTCCATAGCTACTCGTTCCTTGTGACTTATATTCACCCTCGTATCCTTGTCACTATGCAGTTTCATTCCAAGCCGAGATCGCTCGAACCGTGGTTTGGCAGACTGCTGTTCACCACCTGAGACGGAAATCTCCGATTCGTTCTTCTCGCACTCCTCATGGTGGCTTGTAGACCAAGTGATATAACTTCCAGAAACGCTTCCTTGACGCCCCTTGTCCTGGGCTGGGACATCGGGAACAGGCAGCTCGGGAGTGCTATCGTAGTGAAAATCTCGTCTGCCCCTTCCTGTCTCAATCAAAGAAGCATACTCATCTTGAAGATCATGAGAAGCCTGGCTTAGTTCGACTGACGAGGGGTTGAAAGACTCTTCGTGGCTCCTTGTCCTATGTAGATGTTCCTTGTTCGTTGTGTTGTCCTCCCGCCATGGGGAAGTGTCTCTGCCCATGTCATCGGGTTGGAAGAACGAAGCAAACTCTCGGAGCTCTCTATTGTCCCCCCGACCTGCCCTCGCCCGCCTCGCATCGTGGGAGCGTAAGAGTCTTCTGGTGGGATTTTCCGGGTTACCGGCTACCTTGCCGTCCATGGTGTAGAACTGTTCCTTAACGACTTCTGTCCTAGAAGCCCCATTCGCCACATTTCCCCACGAAGCGCGGAGAGCCCGCTCCTTCTCACCGGCTGACGGTTTGTTGGCGCCACTGGGCTTGTAGTCATATCGGTTGTCGCGGGTCTTGCGGCGAGCTCGCTTCTCAAATTGGTACACATCAGACTTCTCGCTTCCTTTAAAATCCACATTCTCGGGAGTGAGTTGTTCTCTGCGCCTTTTAGTGGCCTTACGTGGCTCAGGCTGAGATTGGCTTGGGCGTGGGTAAGGTAACTGTGGGTTCCGGGGCTCGGGTGTCGGCTCGCGGGGCGGCTCGCGAGCCCGCAGAGTTTGCATTCCATTCAACCATGACTGGATGTAGACGTCACTCTTCCCGCCGTCAAATTGTTGTGGCGCAGAGTCAGCACGGGGTCGGGGGGTGGTTCTTGGTCTAGAGACGTGTGTGGGGCCCCGCTGATGACCGAGGCTCTCGTCCCCATGGCTGCGATGTTTGTGTTTGTGACGGTGTCGTACACGGCTCGGAGAGTGCATGGCTTGCTTGCTTGCTTGCTTGCTTGCTTGCTTGCTTGGTATGGGTTCAGGGGTCAGGGGTTTGAGCACGGCGGGAACAAAATGCAACAACGGGAGCAACGTCCATGTCGCAGAGTTGCCAGCAGCTGTATCTGGAATAGGCAATTGATATCCAAAGATAGTCATCAACTATGCGCAAAAACGCCGTGATTCATCGTCCCTGCTCTGCTTTCAACAAACTGCTCGTGAGGTGCTGGAGCAGCCCCATGGGCGCCTTCCTCAAAGGTTCAAGCGACCCACGCATGGAAGAAGCAGCGAGCCGCTTCTCCGCAACCAGTAGTCACGATGCCAAATCGTTACGACCTGCCCCAGCAGAACGCAAAGAGCCGCAGGTAGTTTTCGTCTGCCTGTCAAGCCGGGAACAGCCGTCCGCGAGGTGATCGAAGCCTTTCTCTGCAGATCTCTTTAACCCTGCAGCCCATCGAAGCGTCTCTCGATCAGCCTCCTCGCACACGCCCTGCCGTTGATGCAAAAACACAACAAAACTTCCGTCGCCAAGGCAGTGAATTGTCGTGTGGCAGCATTGAATTTGCCCTAGGACGCACCAAACCTCCAAAGAAGATGAGCTGCCGTATTCGACCCCATAGACGCTGCAGCGCTAAATTCTGGCAGCACGGCTAAAAGTGCCCTCGATATGAATGCTACACCAACTGACACCTCCCGAGGTTGTTATCCCAGGATCACCCTTCAACGGGGATGCCTCCATCGTTCGTTTTCCCCAGCTGGCCGTCAACCGAACGGTGACCATGGGGACTCCGCCCTTAGGTCCAGCGAAACCTAGGACCGTGGAGGCGAGCCCGAAATGCCTTGAGCGTTCGTGGTACTAGATTGGCCAGCAATGCGGGCTTGTTTGACACTCTTCCCGGTCTCGGAGCCACTCCATACTGGCAGATGCACGGTTCGGATATCTCAATTGCTCTAACCAGGAGTCTGGGGATTTGGCTTCGCCGTCACCGCATGTACCGTTTCCCATCCTCAGCGTACATCATCCCGCATTCACACCTGTAAATGAAGTTCCCTGACCGGTCGTTGTGATGCCAGGGGTGATTGGCTGCTGATGAGCTCTTGGTACGATGATAAGTGCGGCCGGCTCCCTGAGGGTCTGCCGAATCGGCTTGGGGCGCCATGGGCTCACCCTTCTCTGGACGCTATGCAGGCGAAGCTATGCAGCGGAGCGGGAAATCCCTAGGTATCCAAACCCTACCCAGCAAAATGCATCAGCGAAATGGGCCACCGTTTGAAGCACCCCTGTCTTGGCACTGCACCTTGACAGGCACAAGAATATCTTGGCAATCTCGCACCCAAACTCCTCGATGTTGCACATGCGGATGAGCGGGTTCCTTGCCGCTGCGTTCAACAGCTCAGGGATCCAAGATCTCAGTCTTGGGTATCTAGCTCGCCGCTGGGGTATTTGTCAGGTCTATCATGCTCCAGCCAAGTCCCTTAGCTGGTTAACCACGTCATCAGACGAGTGCCGGGGTTTGGAGTCGATCGTGTTTCAATCGACAGTGCCCGAGCCTCGGCGGTAGACCGACCTTCTGTGCATCCCCCGGAGAGCGACGAGGGAGTTGCCTACCCCGCCGACTGAAGCTCCAGCTGAAGCTCTGGAGCTTGGGACGAACCCAGGCAAGTCCGCGGCTGGAAGCTGTGCTCGGGCCTAGCGCCACCTTGGCGGGTGTTCATGTGGGTACGATGCGGTTAAACTTGTGATCGACGACGGGATAATGGAAAAGGTGTCTACCATTTGAGGCGGTCGCACCATGGCATGGTGTTCTGGTGTGTCTGGCATGCGTGCCGAAAAAAGCCACGGATCCTGCGCAACGTACGGCGTGTCGAATTTCTGGCCGAATGCCAATCGGATGTGGTTGCCAGCCTGGTAAGACCGGCTTCTCCCCTGTCATTGCACGGGTTCCGACATCGCATACCGGAACACGACCCCGGCCTCCGAGCAGCACTCCGGAACTCTGATACGGAGCTCAATGGCGCCGTCACATGATGCCACCAGACTGCGGGGGTTTGAATGGTCATCTCGAGCACGGCATCGACTTCTTCAAGAGACGACCGCCTGTCATCGCAACGAAGTGACATCTGATTCTGTTCTGATTCGTTCCAGAACACTGCACGTTGAGATCGACTGTTGGGATCATAGGTCTGGATCTCCCCCAAGCGGTCCGTGAGGTAGGATTACTCCAAGACGCACGTGGAAGACCTCCTTCCTTGGCTTCAGTTGCGACTTGGACGGCTGTGCGCTGGAAACAGCTGGGTTAGGCCAAAACTGGTCAACCGGTTGGCGCATGCGAGTTTCACCTTGTGTTCAGGACGGAGCGGCGAATAAGAAGACGTTGAGGGTTTCGCATCGGGTTAGGATCTTCGCCGGTATTTCATGCTGCCACCCCTCGTCTGTTCTGCAGACGACTTTCCCCTCTCAACCAAGGTGGAAGACCCTGGTCTCCAGACGAAGCCCATTCGCCCTCGAGTGGTCGCGGCCGTGTTGCTCTGCGAGGAACCGCGATTTGTGATTGCAGGGTTACCTGCCTATGGCCAGGCGCGCATCGGGGATGGGGGCGGACCACTCGACGACTCTGTGGTCTGTGTCGTAAAGTTGTAGCGACATGGCTCGGCAGAGCGGCGATACTCCGCTCGAAGAAATTTCCGCAGCCTCGGGCAAGTATTTTTGGCGTCTTTATCGTGGGGATCAGCGCTGGGCTTGATCTTCCGGGGTGTGGTTCTTCGCTATCGATACCTGGCCCCACGAGCCGCTCCCACGAGCTGCGGGTAGCGGTTCTTGGATCCGTTTTCAGCACCCGCGTTCAGCACCCGAACAACCACACCATGGTTGGGCTGTCTGGGGTTAAGGACTGGAGGTGGCAGACCCTTTGACATGATGAAGCCCAAGATGGATGGTGTTGCATGATTAAAAGTCGCATATTTGCCAATGCCGGCAAAATCATTTCCCAATGCCTTTGAGCATATTGGCGTTTCTTAATACCGCTAGGGTTGGCGGGAGTGCAGGCGTCATCTCGAGAAAACCTGGATCTAAGGCCGGAACCCCCCTTCCTGGATAGGCCCGCAAATGCCTGCAAGCCTGCACCGCCAAAGCGTGTTTCTTGCCAGCCGCTGAGCCACAGCAAGGGTGTCGAAACTGGTATCATCATCACTACCCTCTTTGCAGCTCTCGTGCCTCTCTCGCCCCCTCGGCGCCTGTTGAGAGTGCGGAGAGGGTGTGGCTGTTGAAGCTGGTTCAAGATGCCAGCTTTCTGCTAGCGCGCTGTTGGTAACGAGATACTTCAACTGGAGTAGTGGATGTGGGGTCACGGGCGAACGGTCCTTGCCCATGTTGATCAAAGGATCTCGCGACTAGAGGGCCAGCCAATCCCGCAGCCTCGAAACCTTCTAGAGCCATCTTGCAAACCCAGTCACAGATGAAAATGCATCAGTCCTGGCAACAATAGCTCTAGGGGCGTTGATGGCCTTTGTCTGTTTGATGCTTGTTTGGGGGCCTAACCATGTTACTACGCTCATGCTAGTCGAAACATCGCCTGGGGCATCAACTTCCCTGTTTGGGAGAGCTCCCCAGGAATGCTCATCGCCGTGTCACAGAGTCAGAACAACCGAACGCCTTTTTGTTCTTTCCCCGGGAATATCCACTGGGCATATAAAGCGGCTAGGTTAGCATCCAAGACCCGGCCTAACTCGTCTTCGATCCCAGCCAGTCTCATCTGTCACGTAATTTATACCTCTCGATAACCCGCCAACCAGTCGGCACGGTAGAGAGGGTTTGGAGAACCCTTGACCCTTACACGATAATAGCACAGCTACACTAACACCCCACCGTCCGCTGTTCGCCGCCGGTCTCTTGACTTGACTGTACTGTCCTTCTCGCTTGGGGAATTTCCCAGAACTCTGCGATTTTATCGAAAACAGGTCGTCCGCTCAGGCTGAAGTCGGCGACCCGTCTACCCAACAACCCTCTCCAGTCATTCCCGGATAAGAGGGAGCTCGTCCAGCATCGCCAGATTCGCCCCTCTCTTTCATCCCATCTAAGCGCCGACCACCAAAGTGTTAGTGGAAATCCCTCCTCCTTCCTCCGTGCCTGGCAACCCTTCCCTGCGAAGCTCCTACCCCTCCCCCCCTTCCGCTTGCCTGGGCGTAACCCTTCTGCGTCGACCAGTCCAAGGGAAAAAAAAAATAGCCACTGGTGCCTGCGCATATAATCGACCGGCCCCATCGCATCTCCTTCCACATTATAACAAAAGACGGGGAAAGGCCGAAAAACACTCTTGTCACCAAAAAAAACAGCTGACAAGAATTCAACATCGCAGCAGCCCACATCGCGCACTTTCCCTTCCCTCCTCGCCGAGAACGCCTATCTGTCTGCGCAGCGACCTCAACACACAGGAGCAGAAACAACATAGCAAAGATGTCCAAGCTATTCATCGGGTAAGAAAACACTTGTCCCAAAGCTCTGCAGCAGCGGTACTGGCGCGACTGCCTCTTTCCCCATTTCGCTTGCTCTCTCTCCCCGGCAGCTGACCGAGTGCGTGCAGCGGCCTTGCATGGCACACTGAAGAGACCACGCTGAGACAGAAGTTTGAGGAGTTTGGTGTGGTGGAAGAAGCAGTATGTTGTGGCGCGCTTTTATTTTCCATGCGGCACTTGCCATCCTTTGGCTTGCGCCTCCTGACAACGCGTCCGGTACCCGACGATCTGACACGGATTTCTTTTCTTTAATCTAGGTGGTCGTCAAGGACCGTGACACTGGTCGCAGCCGTGGCTTCGGCTTCGTTCGCTACACCAACGAGGATGATGCCCAGAAGGCCATTTCTGCCATGAACAACATTGAGTAAGCACCACTGCGTTCTACGTAACTCTTTCGGCCAGCTCCACGGTGCTGACCCGGATGGAATAGGTTCGACGGACGCACCATCCGTGTTGACAAGGCTTCGGACACTGGTCCGAGAGGTGGTGGCCGCGGTGGCGGCGGCTTCGGCCGTGGCGGTTACGGCCAGGTTCCCGTTGGAGGCTCTCCCATGGGTGGCATGGCCTATGGCGCGCCCCAGCCGCAGTACGGCATGCCGCCCAACATGTACGCCCAACCATATGGACGCGGATATCAAGCGGCCCCGGCCGGTTACGGAGCTCCGCCCCCTCAAGGTACGCCAAGCAGCACACGGGCCCCATGCTGGGAAAGGGCACCGGTGAAACTAACATGACCCAGGCTGGGCTAACCCCTACACGTACCCCGACCCGTCCCAAGGAGGCCAGCCTCACCCTCCGCCTAACCAGGGCGCTGGACAGGGCGGTTACTAAGGGCTGGAACTCGCGAGTTGCGTCGGTGTTGGGAGTCGCGACGAGGGGGAACTGAGACGACTTCATCTCAAACCACGACGACGCCGGAAATGGAGACGGCTATATGAAATTGAACGGAGTAGGAAGTGTCTTTCTCGACGACGAAACTGAGCGGAAAGAAATACCGAACGAAGACATACCATGCCACCTTGACAAGGGAACCTGTATGGTCATCCTTGCCCGGCCTCTTCCAACTACCGTGCTGTTGCTCCGTGCGAACCCCGTGGCCGACTGCGATGTATTCTCTGCATGAACCCTGTTGTACGATCAGGCTTTGTTGCTCTGTGAGGACCACCACAATATACCCCATGCGCGCGCTATGTTTTATTCTTCTGGCCCTGCCGGCGACGGACGAGCTTGAAGGCCTGTCTGTCGAGATTGGGCAAACCGGTATGTTTGCCACTTGAGATGGAATGGCCAGTGTTGCTGCTGGCTGCCCTGTTTTTATGGTTGGTTACATGCTGGATAAATATCTTTTGTTTTCTTTTCTTTTTGCTCTGGGACTTTATGTTGACTCTGCTTCTCCGAGTTTATTTGTTTCTGTGTGACTCTTTCTTGTGACTTCTCGTTCTTATTTCGTTTTCGTTGGCTTTATATGTTGAATGTTGTCGAGGATGAAAAGTTTCTTTTTGCTGTTACTGCTGTTGTTACGTTTCTCCTTACGATGTGAATGAGGGGGTTTCAATGATGGGATGGGAAAGGACGGGGTACGGATGAGCTTGACTGATGATGGATGGACGGCCGACCCACTGATCGACGACGAACCTCATTGCAGCGAACGAAACCCCCAACGAGTTCTACAGGGCGGCGAGTAACTCCTTCGCTATGCCAGCGCGTATAGACATAGAGCATCGGACACCTTTTCTGATGTGCCAAGGGATGGGATGTTGACGACGGTACTGTTGGAGGAAAACGCCGAGAACTGATCGACTTGGATTGGCTGGGTAGAGAAAAAAGTTATGGCATGAACATGGACGGCAACCTAGGTAAGCAGGGAAAGGGAGGAGGTGAAGGGCAGAAATAGTGGTGCTGTGTTCTGTTTTTCTTCTTTTTGCTTTCCAACATCTGATTTGTCTACTTCTTTACGAAGTCTTTCCAGTTTCTTCTTGCTCGTCTACGCTGGTGGCTCTTCTGAAGTGATGTTGGTGAAGGTAAAGCTGCAAGTCCCTTTCCGATTCCGAACTGGCACTGACAGGAAGGGGCAAACTAAATCTTTGTGTGCCAAGTCTTGATGCCCTGTTTCCCATCCCGAAGCTCCATGATGGCCCGGAGGCGGTTGGATAGGTCCGTGACATGCTCGTCTCCGCTCTCCGGGCTGAGGCTGTTGAGGGCCGCCTCCAACTCCAAGAGGTAATCTCGGTTCGGCCCGCTGGGTCCATGGCTCTGGTAGATATGCTCGGCCAGCTGCTGCGGGTCCTGGGGCCCGACAAACTGGTCGTTTTCTGGGGTGCCGATGTACACTAACGTTTTTATGGGCTCTTGAGTCGGGAAGGGGGTGGTGTCTGTGCCTGGGGCTGCGTGGAAGGGGGCGTAATGGATCGTGTAGCCGTTGATCTCTCGGATGTCGAGGTACTCTCTCACCTCGGAGACGCGGTCAGGCTTGATACGGTAGGCGACACCCCAAACCTTCTCGGGTGCTAAGTCATGGTGATCCGTTAGCTGCTCCCAGTAGGACCGCTCAATCAAAGTTACCACGCGCCCAGGGGCTTCAGGGGTTCCGCGGTGATCTTGGCTGGGAAGCGCCACGGTTAGTAGGGCGAGGGAACTGGCGGGAGTAGGAACAGGGTGGTGCGGGACGCGAGAGAGTTGCCTTGTTCATATAAGTAGACACCGGCTGAGTTGGGCGGACTGGACTTCCAGCTCCTATCCCCAAGGAGCTCCGGCGGGATGCAGCGTAAGAGAGCTATGACTACGGAAGAACAGGATAGGGAAAGCTGCTTAATTACCTTGCCTATATGACCGTTAGTATGGGCACATGGCTAGTAGCTCTAGCGCTCTGGCTGAGAACTCAGAAACCGGGCAGTCCAGGTGGACAGTGCTCCGCGAGAAACGGGGGTGGAGGAGGAGCGGAATCGCATGACGAACATCATTCAGGGGTGGTCTAGGGGGCTTCTAAACAAGGACAGATGCCAAGGGCAACAGGGAAGGGGGGCACGGCAGGGCTGCGGGAGCCGCCGCTGACTAGTTATAATCAGAGAGCTAAAGAAAGCAATGACGGCAATGGGTGGGGATGGTGACATGGTTTTCGTAGGCCAGGGTGTTTTACCTGCCAGAAACGCCTGACGTATCCCACGACCCAACCCGGAATTCTCCTGTCTGGAAGAGGCGCATCAGCTGCCACCCCCCACAGGTAACATAGATTACGTATCGCCGGAACTCGGGAAGGGGTTACCAAAGTGTGGTGGAGGTTTCCAGATCAAGCTTCTGGGGACGGGATCAGTATGAGAGCGGATAGGAGACTTGGATCACACAAACACAACGCAAGACACAGACACTCTACTCACTCACCCGTATCCAAAGAGCCAAAACTCATCAGTTTGAACTAGCTGTCGTTGGGTCGACATCGGTCGAAGTTTGTTCGTGATTTTTTTTTTCTTTTTTCTTTTTTCTTTTTCTTTTTTTTTTTCGCCCCTTTTTTCTGGCGGCTCGTTCTTCCGGTGTTTGCTCGGCAAGTTTTCAGGGCAGTCTGGGGGAGATGATCGACCAAGTGATACTCGGCGTTGTGTACAACCGATCGAGTGAGTTCTCAGATCACGCGAGATGGGGGCGCTAGTCTTGGTGACAGGTTGGAGAAAAGGGCACACACGGTTGGCTCACGGACGTTTCTCATACACGAGCCCAGAAGTGTTCGAAGCGGCTGTTGTTAATCAGGGAAAGTCCGGAACAGTTCGCTTACATAACGAGGCCGTTGTTACTTCATGTTCCCCACCAGTTAATGACCAGTTCATCGTGCCTTCCGGCCCACTTGAAGAGGGCTTGTGATCCTTCTGGTGCGCGATTCAAACCTTCGATGGACCGGACGTTGTCGACCTGACTCAGGATAGAATCTAACACCCTGGCCTGGCACGCCAGAGCGCTAACAGCCCGACTTGCAGCTGGGTCTCATCGGGCAAGGAAACAGGTAAGGAGGCCCTAAAACCTGGGCGCTATGTTACTGAAACTATAAGGGAAGGGCCCGACAGCTGAGGTATGCTCTACCTTCGTCGCACAGGCGATCACGTTTCCCTTTGCCTTCGCAGCAACATGATCCCCTGCTGCTCTTGGCGCCGGCTGAAAATCCAGTCAGTCCCGCGCTATTGTTCCACAGTCGAAGTGTATGACCATTTTTTGCTTCCTCCTCTTGGATCGGCGGATGAATTATTGACCTGTTGGTGGCTGGCGACATGAGGATTCCGTGCAGACTGCGCCCCAGGCGCACCAGGCTGCGGGTGCAAGATGGCCTTGGGGACCTTGACCATGCCAAAACTGGAATCGGTAAACATTGCCAATGGCGTTGGAACTGGGTGATGCTAGCCTGTGAACTGCCTCCAAGGTAACTACCCGCAGTCAACCATTGAGGGCACAGAATCCGACCTTGCCGGATTGAAAAGTCCAAAACATTGTGAGCCTGTTCGCATCCTGCATACGTTCATCGGATCTGTCGTGCAGCAAGGCGTGCGGCTGAGCTGACAGTTGTTTGAGGACCATTCTCCGAGTCTTGGGTCTAGGTATAAGGTGCCCCTCGGCCTTGGCCTCTTGCCCCGCCCCGCGTCGCCCTGACACAAATTCACCACGACTGAACCACCAAAGCGACCGACAATCTGTATCGAAGCTCGCCATACCCCCCGTGGCCACTGTCAACATGGCATACAACCGACCCTACAATCCGGACGAGCTGCCCAGGTGAGTCTCGTCTTGCGCCCTATCTTATCCCTTGTTTAAAGCTTTCGCATCAACCCTCCTTGCCCCACCAACCTCTTCGATAACACCACGATCCTATTCTGAAGCCAACCCGCCCTACTGACACCTAGACTCGCATCTAGGTTTGCGGAGCCCGAGCAGGTAAGAAACGACACCCTGCCGCCACTGGAAGAAATCGGTTCCCCACTTTCCGTGCGCGACGAACGTCAAGCTGCTCGGCGCGTAGTACCCCTCGCAAGTGCTTCAAGTTGACTTATTGCGACTTCTAGAAAGGTGGCAACAAACAACAGCCCCCGTCGTCTTCTTACGCTCAACATCCGTCATCGTCATCCCGCTACGAGAACAAGCCGCCCCCGCCGCGCCCTTCTGAACAACGAACATCCTCCGGCCGCCACGATCGCTACGACGGCCGCCTGTCGCCGAGACATAGTCCTGGAGCACCACCTGACCGCTACGGCATGAGCCCCCCTCCCACAGCTTCCGGCCGCCCCTCCGGTCGGCAGGACCTCCCGCCTCCCAATTCTCGGCCCCCGCCCAGCCCCACTCCACGCGATGGTTCAGCGGACCCAACCTTGTTGCCTCTATTCAGAGCTGTGGACAAGGACGGTAGGTCAACTTGGCCCTTGGTAAACGGAGAAATCCCTGACAGTCTCTTCGTTTAGGCACTGGACAGCTCTCGGAAAGAGAGCTCTCGGCTGCGCTGGTCAACGGCGACTGGACGGCCTTTGACTCGCAGACAGTGCGCATGATGATTCGCATGTTCGACAGTGACCGCAGCGGCACCATCGGTTTCGAGGAGTTCTGTGGCTTGTGGTCCTTCCTCGCTTCATGGCGGACACTCTTTGACCAGTTCGATGCCGACCGTTCTGGTAACATCACTCTCGACGAGTTCAACCGTGCCCTGGTTGCTTTCCGCTACCGCCTGAGCGACCGCTTCGTCGAGATCCTTTTCCGTACCTATGACAAACGTAACGAGGGTGCCATGAGCTTTGACCTCTTTGTCCAGGCTTGCATCAGCCTCAAGCGCATGACTGATGTATTCAAAAAGTACGACGACGACCGCGACGGTTACATTACCCTCAGCTTCGAGGACTTCCTTACCGAGATTCTCCGCCAGCTGAGATGAGACCTTGCGGCATCTCTTTGCTAATCAACCGTTTTGTTTTCGTCCTCCCGGCCGACGGGGAAGTCTGAAGTCTGTTTGCATTTAATACATTTTGCATCTCGAAGGGTTTTTAGGGCCAAGCTCGGGAATACTACTTGTAGATGGGCAAAGCAGCGCCGTGTTTTTGTAGCAAATGAATACGATGCGAGATTTATACCCCTGAAGGTCACTGCACCTGCCAAGTAGATATGCAAAGTATACATCATACGCCGTCACTACCGAAATTTCATTGAGACCGAGTAATTCAGGCAAACATGTAGGGTGCTCATTGCAATGCACCTGCCAGGTGCCTATGCTAAACAAACGCATTCATATGGATAGGCAATCAGTTCATGTCGTGAAACTCTCGGAATACCTGGTTCCCTATCATTTGTTTCCAGGTATATATGACCTAACACCCGCCCATTTCTCTTTCCTTCCTGGTTGCCAGATAACAATCACAGCAACCAAAAGCATCGCCGAGTCCAAACTCAAAGAGACCCCAGCGCAATGCGCTGTGAAGCAGAAACGAAGTCCCTCCAGATTGATGATGCACCAATTACAACTAATTTTTTGTCAAACAGAAGTACTTCGCCCATTATGGAGAAGCAGAAATGAAACAAAAACAGGAAAGATCATCAGTCATCACGACACGTACGCAAAACTTCTTCGAGGTTGGCAAAGCCTGATGAGGTATCCAGTTTTGCCACTGGCAACACTGGGGCAGTGCCAGCGCTGACAAGTGGCGAGTTCTTCTCCGGCATTATCTCAGACTTAATTCCCGTTTCTGGTTCCGTTTCGGGCTCGTCAGTCAAGTCTAACCAACTCTCATTCTGGTTGCGCTTCATCCCTAGCTGTTGCACCATGGCAGGCTCCTCGGCAGCCCATATTCCGTCGCTAGTAAAGACGGCTTCCTCGCCAATGGCTAGGCTGAGCACCTCGGTAAATTGGTGTGACTTTGTCGACGACCTGCTCGTCATGCTCGTGGTCGGAGACCCTGGCGTTTGCGCTAGTGGCTTGTCCTTGTTAGTTACAGCCTCGGGAAGAGCCATACGGCCGAGCACTTCTTCACGTCGAAACTTAGTAGTGCGAAGGAAGCTGGTAAATACACCTCGGATGTCTTTCGCGCCGTCGTGGGCGCTGATCCATGCCTTCGCTTCCAGCTTGGTTGCAGTCTCTACGCCAGCTGGCGCACCAAGTAGTATCTTCCCGCCTAACCACCAAGGGTTGGTCACCGAGTCGAAACAGTGAAGCAATGCCGTCAAGGGGAGGGCAGCCTCCGATATCAGATGGCTAGTGACGTAACCGTGAAGCGACGAGTAGCTAATGCCGTGGGGAGAATATAGAACGCTTAAGGGACGGTCAAAGCTAATCTGAGATGTTGCCGAGTGGTAGCTGTGGCGTGACGTGGACAGTGACATGGCCGAGCGAACGGAACGGAGTGAGGTTGGGGATACAGGATGAACTGGGTGTCCGGCTGGCTGCCCCGCCATGAAGGTGACGCGAAGATGAGGATGGGATCCACGAGACTTGGGCGTTTCGGGGGGCGTGATAACCCCGCCATCGCGGAATGCGAGAACGGGAGGCGGAGGTGGTACTGTCGGTGGTCGGTAGGTGATCCCAATGGCCGAGTGCAGTCCAGAGAGGTCACGCCGTTGGGGGATGAAGGCGACTGTCACTTCTCCTGGGTCTCCTGCCTTGCTCAATGGGAAAGGTGGGACTGGAATTCGAATAACTGTCTGGCGGCCGGTCAAACGAGGATCTTCCCACTTGGGTATCGTTATGACCTTGTCCTTTTCGAAGTACTTCCAACTGCGGATGATGCGGGCAGCAGCCTGCTCCGCCAGGATGACCGTCTTCGCGCCAGTCCGAGGGAGCTGTCGTAACGTCGCTTCATTAAGATGGTCCGTCTTGTCCTGAGATATGATGACCAGATCAGGTTCTGGCAAGTCCAGCAGCGAGGAGATGCAGGCTCTTTCTTTGTGGGTTGTGACTGATATCCTTCGATGAAAGGTCGTCGAGGGACCTGTTATCCATGGGTCGAGAAGAATATGGAAAGGCTTTGGTGTTGGACCTGTGTAGTAGTGAGGAACCAGCGGTTCGAAAGACAAGAGAAATGAAGCATCGCCGTTGAGATGTTTGATCGCCAGAGCCATGGCTGCGGCTGGTCGAAAGACACAACCTGCGCTCTCGCCTCTCGTCGTGATTAAATATGAGACTGTTTGCTCATGATGCTGTGGTTTGTGGTAGTCGGTGATGAAGTCAGTACACACCACGTTGAATTTGAGGTAGCAGAACGGGGCCGGGGATATTGGATGAAGACTGAAACGGTCACGGGTGACTCCGTGTTGGGTCGTCCCCGCGTGGTGTACGGATTGCGGGAAGGTTTTCGCGAGTGCCCGGATTGTACAACCGTCATTGGCCGTGTTGTGATCATCCCGGTCCTCCTAGCAGAATTCAAGCTTGATGCTTCGATTGTCTTTGGCGTTATTCTCCGAGCCCCTGCATGGGTCAAAAATGCAGAAACAATTCCAAAGCACTATTGCAGCCACACGCAAGTCGCGGACTCGCGGATCGTATCCGTCCCTGTATGGCTGTCGGTGGTTCCCCATGGGTGGAACTTGCCGCCGCGACTGCAGAAAGTATGTTGATCGCCAGAATATTGTCACGATCACAAAATCTCGACGGTCCGACACAAATGGCGACCTGACGTTGTCGACACCCCTCCTCCAAAGCGTACAACAACGGCAGGGAACCGCGTTCGTGCGACCTCTACTGCGAAAACACAAACTCGATCAGCAGCGAAGCTCTCAGAAGGGGCGATGTTGGTCGATGAGATGATCAAGTGGGATCCGAGTTTCGTTTCGTTTAGCAGATCAATGCCTACTGTCAGTTCAGAGGCACTCTGCTGTGTTCACGCAGTGGTTTGATCAACCAGTCGATCTTGGCAGGCTCGCCTGCGCTTGGCTGGTTCATCACCATCAGCACCAGGCGCTTTTCCCGATAAAGGACACGCAAAGCATCCCGTAGCATAGGTAATCCAGAACTGATCATATTTTGCGGAAGATGTGATCTGGCAAGAGAGGGAAGCTCGCTCTTTCCACATTTGATGGGCTCCTGTTGAAGCTCGGAAGGCGAGACTGGGGCGTTGAGCTCAGGATCGCGAGCTCCACTGCCGAGTCCCGCCTTCCAGCTTTCAAGCGCATCTCGCAACTGTGGCGGTGGGTCCTAGGGCCTGGACCCTCCGGCGTGTTTGGGATGAAACCTAGGGCCCCCAAAAATGGACACTCAAAATCGGCTTGTAACATACAAACTGATTCGACGTGAGGCAGCAGCACCTTCATCCGATTTCCTGCCTCTGGATTCTCACCGCCTTCGGCAAACCTGCTACCCCCAAGACAGAAATAGACAGATATAATCGGGACTCGGGCTGGGGACGGGTGGTGTGCCAGGTCGATGGGCCGTCTTTGATGGCGGGGAAGGTCGCAGCGCCCAGCCGAAGGGTTGTTATCTACAGATCCATTGTCAAGCGTCTCCCCCGTTCTCATCCGTGCGGTTTCGTCCAACGCCTACTCTCTTGCTATCGTGGTCGCGACGACGTTAAAATGGCGCCGCTAAGTAACGGTAGGGACCCCTAGGGCGGCAATCGCTCTGCTCTGTGCCAGGTCACAGGTGAAAGGCTGCGCGTGGTGGCGATTGGCGTTTGGCGGACAAGGAGAGCAAAAAGCCACTCACGAAACCCCAGCCCACCCCACACTCAAGCTCGGGTGGGCCAGAGAGCTTTCTCTCGAGCTCCCTCGAAGCTCCATCGCGCATTCATCAGCCCCTTCCAGTGCGTCCTCGAACAAAGCACCCCACCCTGCCCTTCTCCGGGTCCCTTCGCATCCAATCCTTGGTCGAGTCAGCGCTGCCAGCCATTCGTTTCATTGCGGAAGGCAGAAAAATGTGGCTGCAAGCTGTCCGGTGGTGCCGATGTCAGCGGCTACTTCCTCCCAATGGCTAGGGACACCCAAGCTTAACCGTTTGGTTGGCGGAAGAGCGGCAGCTTCAGCTTCTCGCCTCTTGCACCATGTGGACCGGTCTGGCCGATGAAGAGAGAATCGACCTCCCGTTGCCGGCTGGTCTGAGAACCAGCAACGTGAGACTACGGTAGTCTGCGACAATCCATCATCTCAGATATGAATTTCTGTTTTGAAGCCTGGCTGGGCCGTTTCTTCCTTTTCTTGTGGAGGATGGAAACGCACATAGCCCACAAGGGCGGATCACAGAGAGGCGGCAATTGATGCTGCACTGAGCCCTTGCCCCCTCTCTCCCCCCTCCCCTGACGACATAGTGTATCCCTCCTTGGCCGCCCTCCAACACAGTGCGGGACTCGACCAGTCAGAACTGTATACACAAGTGGCTACCTTGGTCAGGTGTGGCCAAAGGTATTCCGAAGCGGCACCGCCTCCTCCTGCAAGAACCCCCGTTCTCGACAATGCTGCATTCGGTACCCCCTCTCTGACGAACAAGTCCAGGATTGAGTCGCTCCCGACCATCGGTACGGTCTAGAGTTCCATGCTTGTCGCTGGTGCAGCTGCTGCTATCCCCCCCTTCCCCCGCTCTCCATTCAAGATGCCCTGTTGTCTTTGCGCCCACCTTTGGCCATGACCTGCCTACCTTTACCACAAACCACCCACATCGTTCGAAACACCGCCTGTTACACCTGAAGAGGAGCTTTGGAGCTCTCCTTTCAATGAGTGCCGGCTTCAGGACGCTCTTCTTTCAGCTTCGCGCCGACAAATCGCACACGCAATAGCTCTACGATCGCGAAGACCAGTAGTCAGCAACAGATCAATTGAGTCGTAGCAGCCGTAGCCCTATCTTATCACCCAGCTATCACCAGCACTCCCCGCCAGACGCCCCTCGACATCGCATGGTGGGGGTTTCAAGATGCCGCCGCGATCTTCCCTTACCTCATCGTTTTCGATCACAGATGCCAATAATGAGGTTGTCTGTCCTCTTCGAAATCAAGATGGCTCCAGCTGCCGCAAGCGCTGCATTGGCGTGAGTTGTCCTGCTTATGCGCCCCTCTCCTTGGACTCACGCCGCAAGCTGTGGACCGCGCCCAGGACGAGCTGACAGGCTTTGGCGACAACAGGAAAAGAGATACCGCTCCATGCAGGAACACATTCGCCGGGCGCACCCGGAACACTACATATCGAAGCTGCCGGCGACCGAGGACAGCTTCCTGCTAATGATCAGCACTCCGCCGAGTGAACGGCCCCCGACCCAATCGAATGCAAGCGGCCAGCCGCATGGAGGCCAGCCAAAGGGCCTCTCGCATACGTTCCGGCGCGACGAATCCAGCGCTCCGGGCACGCCTCGGAACCACGACGAGTACACAGGCGCCGCCCTTTATCCCGCCGCTGCAGCTCTGGCCCAGCTGCACAATCACAAAAGCGAACCAGGCTGGGACTCGGAAGGGGTAAGTGGAGCTAGGCCTGTTTTGTTACCGCAGTGCATGTCGCTGAGCAGGTTTCTTCATCGGTCTAGGACTGGCATTCCGACCACGAAGGAGGGAGACGGCCGAGATCTTCAATCGAGCTGCCTCCAATACACCTGAACAACGCCGAAGTAACGAGTGCACCATATTCCTCGCACGACTTGTCCAGACAGAGGGAAATACTTCCCTCCATACTTTCCACTTCGCCCCCTGGTAGATCTTCCACGCTACCTCCTCTACACCGACCGTTGGGCCCAAATCGCCCAAGAAAGCAGTCAATTACGAAACGGGGACATGGAAGGAGAAAGTCCAAGGGTGCAGGTGCAGCCGCTGAATGGCTTCGCCGTATGCAAAACGACAGCAGCTCCGACTTTCTAAGGCCTGGAGAACACGACCGAAAGGCTCTTTCAGCTGAACCACCTGGGGAGTTTGGCAAGCGTTGGGAAGACCTGATTGACGCGGCAGCCTCGGCAACAGAAGACATAGATGAGGACAGAACTCCCGTGAGTCGGAAATCCCCCGGCATGCTCGACCCGCGCCTAACAAGGCAGATGCCCCAATCGCCGGTCTCAATCCAACGGGCATCCTTGCCGCCCTTCTCGCAGGGCACCTTCACGGGATATCAAGCATCCCCACTGCAACAAGCCCTGACGCCCCCGTCGTACAATCCAGAAGCACCCGATCCTTTCCCTTCGGTGGAGAGCGGGGAGAGTGGTGACAACTTCCACATAGAATCCCGTGGCCTGTCGGACTCTTCTCCGAGCTATTCGTCACAGAATACGCAGATTTACTGCGCCGCGTGTAACCACCTGTCCCTCCTCAAGGAGTCTTATGCTTGCACCGAGTGCATTTGCGGCCTCTGTCAAGCTTGTGTTGACGTTCTTATGGGAGAGCAGGGGGCTCGAAGGAAATGCCCCCGTTGTGCCACTATTGGCGGCCGTTTCAAGCCCTTCCAACTCGACATTCGGTAGCGCGGAAACACCAGCCAGCACGCAGCATTTTTGTTCGGTCTCTGATTTATTTTTTTGGTGTCTATATATCAACACTGTCCATTTTTGGGCACGGCGTAAAAGGAGTTGTATACAAAACTCTGGGCGAGTTACATGCATCGGATGGGGCTTACTGATACTGGACGCGGAAACAGGCTCATATCTGGCTTACGAGGACGGCGGCATGCCCTCACATGATTAACGATAACATGAGCTGACGCTCTCGGCATGAACGTGAGCGCTTTTCCGCTTCTCTACTTTCGTTCAGGATACCCCGTCATATATCTCTTTTTTGGGACAGCGATGTGGCTGCAGCATTCTGGGACTGGAGTATTGGCGCGACTTGGCCACCACTGTTTTGGGTTACAACGTTGGAGTTTACACTGGCTGTTTTTCCTCTTTGGTTGGAGAGTGGGCCAATAGCCTTGCTGCCTGTCTCGTGATGGTTGGCATCTCGGGCTGAAGCCGTCCGCCCTCGACGATGACGAGCGTGGAACTCCCGCTCTGTATCTATTGCTTTTTACCGGCCTGGTTTTTCCTTTCTTTTAGGGTACCTGCAAACACGCGAGACGCTGTTCATCTGCCTTTCTCTTTCTTCCGAGATCCTAGGGCGTACAAAGTATCGTTGCATTGAATAACACTTATCCTATCTTTGCATTTGTGTGGTTATTGTTTATTCTGTGCCCCAGTCAATGCGTTACTCCAGACATTGGCAAGCAAGAGGTCATATTCCTCTTGCCACCTGGGATTGGAGCCTTGTCTGATAGATGGTTACGCAAAGGCTAACATCAGGTGGGTTTCTCCACGACTGGATGATTCACAAGGCTTGGAGGCTGAAACCTGCCATACAACTTGTGATTGTCCAGATTCCTTTGTCAAAGGGCTTGGAGGAGGCTTGCCCAACAGCAGCCTGATTCACCATATAGCCAACGACTCGCCCGGGGGTTGATGGGATCAGGAAGGCGGTTACTAACGCCTGATTTCATCAACGGGTGTACGTGTCAACAACGTGCGGGACCTGTCTCGTTTCCAGCTTCCACCTGCCGTGGCAAAGTGTGTGTGAGGTTGTAGACAAGAGAAGAGCGGTATAGCCTGTCTTTAGTGTGACTATTAGGTATCTGCGGGTCCTGGGGAATTGTCGATCTACATATGCACGTGTGATACATGTAGTCTGCTAGAAAAAAGTGGTGTGAAAACTGTCGTCATCACGCTTTCCATAGTTGGTGCGTGTGATGCCCTAAGAAGCAAAAGGCTCCCGAGACCGATGAGTAGGAGGGGTAGCGGTTGAGGGCGTACATGTACTCCTGGAGCTTTCGGAGGGATATGGTATAGCCGGTTCAGCGTACAACAATGGGGGAGGAGTTAAGCTGCCATGGTTGCTTACACCATTCTATTGATTTCTTATATAAGAAAGACTCTTCACTTCCCTGATGAATACATACAAGGCACCTAGGTAATGAACTTGATATTCTCAGCTTCGAGGTGAAAATTCACTGCACGTATTTACCTTGTTCATCACTGAGGGAGATCACACTAAAGTTATCAAGCGTGGCCCTTGTCAGGCAGAGAAAAAAAGAGGTAGAATAGTGTAAAGTTGATTGCGTTTTCTTGTCGGAAGTGATGTTGTATTGAGAGCAGGGGGTTGGGCTGGGCTTCCGGGGAAGGGGTTGTGCGCCAAGTTAACCAGCCCTACGGAGGACAGTGGTCAGGGGGTTAATTCAGGCTCAGAATCGGAGTGAGTTGTGGAGGGATACAGTATCTGGAAAATATTCTTTACTACCTACCTAGGTACTGCATTGTGCTGCTCCATGAGGTAGTTAGATATGATCAATCGCGTTTCAGAAAATCTTCCAACACAAGTTTATTTGATAGCAGCACCCTGGTATCTATGTACTCAGGATGCTGGCCTCCAGAGCCAGGTGTGTTGAATAATCATCCACGATCGCGCGCCGGAGCCAAGGGAGCTTGGTCTGTAGATCGGTCAATCGGTCAACCAGGGCGGGGGATCCCGTCCTGCAACCCCAGTTTTGAGCTCCTGGCCTCCTTTCTTGCACATCTGCGAGAGCCCTTATTGCCCTAAGGTCTGGAACCTGGTAACTGGGTACAGGTATCCTTCTGCAGATTTGTTTCCCGGTCCAAGGTGTCAAGCTTGAGGTGTGTGCAGCTATCTAGCTCCGCGCATTCAAAAGCCGTTGCAACATCTTCATTTTCACCTGACCAACACACTGATTCATCTTCGCAACCCTGTTTTATTTATTTTTTGGGTCAAGAATGGAAAAACGAGCCGGATTTCACAACAGGAACACCTGACGCCATCCTCAGAACAACCTGTGTGCTGTTCGTAATATGGATGAATGCGCGAAAACAAAAACCCCCCATGAACCGGTGGTGGACGCGGATTCGTTCGTTCGTGGGTGGGAACTTTGCCGGACTTTTTCATGGGCCGAGGGGATGGGATAATATACGCTGAGCTGGGGCGTCGTCATCATCGATAAAGGGTGCACCTCAACACCCACTGGCCGAGTCAATGGAGGCACTTTTTTGGTTGTTCGCGAATTTTTTGTCCCTCTTCCAACCGCGATCTGCATCCTCGTGGTTTTCCTCACTGTACTCGGTCCAGGTTTCTGTTTGGCTGGCCGGGAAATTCGATACAATCTGGTGCTCTTGCCTCTCCAAGCCACAACAGCCGTTGAGATTCTGCAGTTTTCACCATGGCGCAATCCGGGGGCCCCGTTTACATTTAGCCTGCCGAGTTAACTCCCGCTGCAAGGAACTCCCCGCCCCTGATGTTGTTCTTGCTCGGACGGTGGAGAGACTGAGGTGTAGGTATTGATGAATGGCAGCGGCACCATCGGCAGTGACAAGGGCAAATGGGAATATGAGCTGAAGCAACCTGGCCAGGTTCAATCATGGACGCCAGGTTTTAACCCCCCCCTGAACAATGGCCATCCATGTGGCTTCGGTTCTATGTCGCAAATGTCTTATTACCCCCCTTCTCAGAAAAATCTGCTGCTGCTGCTGCTACCCGTGAGACGGTCCCATGCTCGCTCATACAAGAAGCAAAGGGATTCCGTCTGACCATCCTGAAAGTAGGCTAAGACGGTGTCCTGTTGATCTTTGTGTTGGCCTCCTTGTTTTCCCATTCGAGTATTCGGGCTTTTCGATTTTCCCCATCTCAACACTAGACCGCCAGCATCAAATCTGTGTTCGTTGCCCCGGCATCCGCTACGCATATAGCGGCTGTTTAACTTCCCTTCGGACATCCTACACTGCTATCCTTGGCAGACCAAATCCGATCTTAGCTATAACGTTGGTCCGCAGTGCCAGGTCCGGTTACCTCGCTGTCGCTGGCTGTGAGGTCCACGTTGGGACCTGGGAGCCGCCTAAAGGCGGGTGGGGCTAGCGCACTGCGTCTTTCCGCGTTGGTCTTTCCCCCTTTCGTTTGCAAACAACGTTGAGGTAGTTGAATTCTTGCAGGAAGGAACCCGTTTGGTGTCTTCCCCCCTCCCAGTCTGGAGACATCAACTGCTCCAGGTCAAGCGTTTTCTGCTTGATATCTTGCCCGAGGATCCGTTTGCCTGCTGGATTCGACAAGACCTGCCGCGGCGAGGTTGCAGTTCAAATGGCTGGTGATATATTCTTCGTTTCCTGGGAACTATGGCAGCAGATGACCTTTGTATGGGCCCTCCTGTGCTAGGCATGCAACACGCTAACTTCCGTTTGTCAGGTACTTGCCATGGGCATTGTAGCCGTTTTCTTTGCCGGTCTAGTCAAACTATGGTGGAATACGCGGTTGATGAAGAAACAAGAGATTTTGGACGAAGAGAAGAAAGCCCGACTAGAGGAAATGCGGAAAACAGGAATCCCCCTGAATCGGCCGAACGAAATACCATTCGGTGTCCGGGCGATTCAGAGCGGTGTCGAGGTTGACGGCATTTGGATATCAAGGCCTGTCTCGCCCAACGAGGCACCGCGGGCGAAAACGGCACCCTCGGTTACCGTCATCGACCTCGACCCGGACAAGGCGGTGGAGTATTCGGGAGACTCCAAGCGTGGGTCGCACATGACGGCAAGCTCCGAGAATGCGCCGCAACAACATAGCCTCCCCAACGGGTCTATTTCTGAGAGGCTCAACAACGCCGAATCATTCGATGAAAATAAGCAAACTACCGCTCCGATTTCGCAATTTGTGTCGCAACCTAGGAGACATGTTCGCCGGTCCCGCGGCGTCTTGAACGAAGATACACTTCGAAGGCTTGAATGCCAGGTGCCTCGGGTGTCAACTCATAACACGTATACCCCAACGTCGGCCCCACGCAACGGACGGCAACCAAGTCAGCGGAGCTCCATATCTTCATCGGGTGAGTCGATGGACTCGCAAACTCGATCCAATAGGAGCATTAGCGGAAGGAGTTATTCTTCCTCACGCAGTTCGAAACTTTACATGGCGAGAAATGTAAACGAGAATAGGGGCGGCTACAACCCAGATGCTATGATCCACGCTTGGCAAGAGGAGCAGAGAGACCCGTTTGTGACACCCAAGGAAGGGACACCAGCTCGAACACCGAGTGGGTTTTCAGCTTTGTCCAGCGGGGAATACCGTGCGAGTCCCACTCGTTTACTGATACCGGAACCGACGTTTGGGCCTGGCGACTTGCATGTCAACCGAGCTACTCGGAAAGTTAACAATGGGTTTGAGGTTCTTCCTGCTGGAACATTTGGAGTGCTGCATGAGTTTGAGGGCAATGTTGCGGTGAACGGACTGGATTGCGGGAACCTGGATCAAGAAGGCCGACCGAATCGGTCTTTGAATAAGCTGAGGAAAAAATCGAACGGACAGCTTCAAGGGGATGGGGCGGGGCTTGAGTATACTGACTGATGTTGACGTAATTTCTGGATACTCTTAGTTTGGTACTTGGTTCAGGTTGCTCTGCATTCGGAGGTTATCTTTTACCATCAAATCTTTAGACTAGGCTTGGGAGCTGCTTACATATTTGGGTGTTGGGAAAATAAAAGGTGGACACGCAACTGCATCGTGGGGCGATTGGATCTTTAGATCGACCAACCCGGGTACATAATGAAATTATATAAAAAGTCCTGTCACGGAATCATTCTAACTTTTACACTATATATGGAGGTGGAGGAGGAAGAAGAGTTAAGATTTCGGCTGGGAGTGGTGAAGTGGGCCAAGTGGCTGCCGACTTGTTTAAAGAGTCACATGACTCCGCGTTGTTCCTTCTCCGGCTGACGCGCTTCGGAACCCCGCGATTTTGCTTCCCCGTCAACATAAAATCGTTGCTGCCGCTCGTTTCGACCTTGACTTTATTTTTGACGGCGCACCCTATCCGAAACTTGTGGACTGCTGCACCGAAGCAATAATGTCTGCAAACGACGAGTACAACGATATGGACAACGGGAATGAGATGGGCAATGCTGGACCCGGTGCACCCACTCCGCTCACAGCGCTGGAGGGCGTTGGGGGCCTCACGAAGCGCGATATTCAACTGATCATAGATGGAGGCTACAATACAGTGGAATCCGTCGCCTATACACCGCGCCGAGTGCTGGAGCAGATCAAGGGGATATCTGAGCAAAAGGCCGGGAAGATTCTTGCTGAAGGTGAGCATTTGTGGTAACCAATGCATCGGCAATTCCAGGCTTACCTTTTGCAGCTTCCAAACTCGTCCCTATGGGATTTACCACCGCTACAGAAATGCATCAGCGCCGAAGCGAGCTGATCTCGATCACGACTGGATCTAAGAACCTCGATACGCTCCTAGCAGGCGGTGTTGAGACAGGCAGCGTGACTGAGATATTCGGTGAATTTCGGACCGGAAAGTCACAAATCTGCCATACCCTCGCTGTGACGTGTCAGCTGCCATTCGACATGGGTGGCGGCGAAGGGAAATGCATGTATATCGATACGGAAGGCACATTTCGACCGGTCCGATTGCTTGCGGTGGCCAACCGATACGGCCTGTCGGGGGAAGAAGTGCTGGACAATGTCGCCTATGCTCGCGCGTATAACTCGGATCATCAACTACAGCTGCTGAACCAGGCAGCCGCGATGATGTGCGAGACGCGCTTCAGTTTGCTGATTGTCGACTCAGCTACCTCTCTGTACCGAACAGATTTTCTTGGCAGAGGCGAGCTTAGCTCTCGGCAGACGCATTTGGCAAAGTTTATGCGGACGCTTCAGCGCCTTGCTGATGAATTCGGTATTGCAGTCGTCATCACGAATCAAGTGGTAGCACAGGTCGATGGTGGGCCATCTGCCATGTTCAATCCAGACCCGAAGAAGCCGATCGGCGGAAATATTATTGCCCACGCAAGTACCACACGTATTAGCCTCAAAAAGGGTCGAGGTGAGACAAGAATAGCCAAAATTTACGACAGCCCTTGCCTTCCTGAGAGCGACACTATCTTTGCCATCAACGAAGATGGCATCGGAGATCCGGCCCCGAAGGACACGGAGAAGGAATAGAATCGCAAAATCAATCGTGACGGTAATGTTTTGACGGAAAACAACAGTTCGCATGGGTGGGAGGTCACGTGTAGCATGGCGGCTGGTTTGATGATGGGGCAACAGGATTATTGGAGAGCGTCCAAGCTGGGATCTTTGCATGGCATAGGGGAGGTGGCGTTATGAGTGGCAGTTGGGTTTATTTAGAAAGCAATTTTTGAACTGACAGCTTCGCAATGTTTGTGATTTTATGAAATTTGGCAGACTCACAGGCAGGTACCGGCAGGCCATGGCTCGGTTGGTTTCTAACTTGATCCGCCTCGTCTGAGGCGCTTATTATCCACCCCCACATCAGCTTGCAAGGCGGCCAAGAATTCTGCCGCAAAGCTCAACCGCGTTGCACCTTCCGCAGGCGCGCCAGCGATATTCTCGAAACCGCTGTCTCGATCGTCGCAAACGGGAGCAATCGCGGCAAAATGGCAACCAGAGACTTGAAAATACTTTACAAAGAGGCCCGGCTCAACCTCGAGCCACTGGCGCCCTCGTTGATAGTCCCAATTCGCGTTGCACCCCAGAGCTCAGGCGCCCGAACGAGCTTGACCCACGCAAGCAGCAATCCCGCCGACGACGAAAAGGCCTACCGAACCCAAAATCTCGCGACAGCATCTTCCATATACTACAGAAAGCACAACAGCTCACCGCGCGGGATCCTCTGGAGCGTCTTGGAGAACAGCACAGTCCTCAGCCTACGCGCCGCTGATGTCTGTAGGGAACAGAAAGAGCCCGATGCGCCGCTGATCTTGCATCTGCGGTTCCCCTCGCCCATCCGCACACACTGTATCGGCTTTTCAGACCCCGAGGATCATGATGTGCTCTACGTCTACGCAGTCGACCAGGCGAACCAGCTGTATAGTATTACACTGCGGCCGGACCACTTCAAGAGAAAGTCAACGACGGACGGAGGTGTTCCAGGAGAGGCATGCAAGGTGTACTCGCCGCCTGGATTTGGGTTCAAGCACCCCCACCGCCTGGCTGTGGTGAATCAGGACCAGCTGATCGTCAGCATGCATGATGGGGGTATTCTGAAGTTTGACAGGAATCGGGCGCACGACGGTATGGCTCTCCATCGAGCTCCGATGTGTTTCAGAATTGGCTGATGCTGACTTTTACATAACATCAGGCGGAGTGCCCTGGAAGGAGACAATATACAACGTGGCCGGATGGGGCCAGAGCCTGCGCGGCTTGGTCCCGTTCCAGAGACCCTCGACAGTCCGGTACGACAAGATCAACCTGGAGGCGACGGCAGCAACATCGACAGCGGTGACGACTATGGAGACGGACAACTCGTACCTGTTTACGGTTTGCTTGGACCATCGGATGAGAGTATGGGACGTGCGTTCAGGTCAGATTCTTTATACAGGCGACATTCTCAACGCAAAGCGCGACCCCCAAGAAGACGGCAGGTGGTCCATTGATCCGTCGCAGAGCAATCTCATCCATATTTTGGAGGGTGTCCGTGGCCAGTGTCTTGTGGTGACTTACTCTCCGGTCGGAGCAGGCGAGTTCAAGTTCTGGAAGGTCAAGGCGAACGACCAAGGGTCGATTCACGTTGCCGACTGCTTCCCGGAAGCCCCCTTGGTGCCTCCGAGCCCGTCTTCCCTGGACGTTTGGACGCTGGCAGACTTTGCTGTAGCACAGCAAGCATCAGGGCCAGAGCTATGGACCATGTGGAAAAACAACACCACTTATCGCGTGCAGAGACTGCAACTGAATATTAGGAGTTCATCACCGTTCAGTGATGGCTGGAAAGGTGTGTCAGTTGACAACTCTGTACCACCGGTGCAAACTTCGGGACCATGCGACCCGGTTGACACGACAGAGAAGTGGCTGGAGCTCATTTTTTACCCTGGCCGTTTCTCCAAGTCGACTCTGGAGACGGCGCTGGCAATGTACGAGAAGGGCCTGGGCACATACAGGGCGCCTTCCTCAAGGTCGGGGAAGAGTTTGGCCGAAGCGATGTGCTCTGTCTTGGGTTCAACAACGACGCTAGACCGGACTTCGGCGGGCGGCATGGACTACGAACAATTCAGAGGCACAAGTGAGACACAGTGGATGCGTTTCTGGCGTCTGTTGCTCGAGTTGGATAAGCAACGCGGCGAAGCGTTATCTCTCGTCTCCGACGCCGAAGACGGTATGATCTGGGTTGTCTGCGCCGACTGCATCGCTGCTATCCGGCAATGCAGCGACTTGGATCGCATCTTTCACAATATCCAGTCGCCTGAAAGAAAACATGAAAATGTTGCTGCCTTGGTGTCCGCCGGCCTTACTTTCGTCGACACCTTCTCCGATAGCATATCGCAGCTTAGCAGGGCTGCGTTACGAGCCGAGTTGTATGAGGACTCAGCCCAGTCTGATGAGGATAGAATGCAACAATTCTACGATAAGGCTGGGTTCTGGCGACAAATCACAGACGAAGATTGCGCTCAGGTTGTGGAAACGCTGGGTCAAGGCTTCAGAATGGTAACGCCAAGGCTTTACCAAGACTTGTTCGATCTCATTACATCGTCAAGCGAAGCCAATTCGCAGGAGCTGCGGGAGCCGTTTACTGGACTTGGACGGAAAGTTGTCGTGCGAGCTGTTCAAGAAACTGTTGACCTCCACTGGCAAATTCTCTTCAGCCAGCTACTCCTCCTGGTTCACATGGAGTACGAGATCGAGAATGATGATGAAGTCCTACACGCTAGGTTTGATGTTGGGGCGATTTATCGAAGACTCGTCGCCGCACTTCGGAGGCTCGACCATTTGAGGTGGATGAGCACTGCTGAACTGAGCGCTTCCCAGTCCAAGGCCAACCGGCTCGGCACGGGGACAGGCGGCTCACCGACGAGACAACGTGGAATTGAAGAGATATTTCCCATCACGGCTTTGGAAGGGCTTATTGGCCACCTCTTTGGGTTACCAGAGAGCGCTGGCATGCCGCTCACCGCTAGCATCACGGACATGGTCCTGGACCTCTGTGCTCCCAGCAGCTCGACGGTTTTGCAAACCTGGCTTCTCCAATGCTCACTCCTGAAACAGGACCGCCCTGACCTCGCCTTGGAGCTAAATCCCTTCGCCGACCAAGATCCCTTTTCTACTTACATTCAAGGTCGAGTATTTTTGGCGCTCAAGGACTACGACATGGCTTCTTTCTACTTCAAAAAAGCGTCAATTGGCCTGAGCATATCGACGAAGCAGGGCGAGCGCCACAGCGCTGGGCTCCTCGACGACACGGAGTGGAACCTTTTAAACAGTGGACTGGCCAACTACTATGCCCACATTGTGAACCTGTACGACCGGCAAAGAGCTTACTCGTATGTCATTGAATTTGCTCAGTTGTCTCTCCAATTTACGCAAGTAAGCAACCCGGAGATGGCTGCAGCGACTAGGACGGAGATGCTGAGCCGTCTCTTCACGGCTGCGACTGCAATCTCCCATTTTGATGTGGCTCACACCGCATTACTCTCAATGGGAGATGATGCTCTGCAAAAGGCATACCTCCGCAGACTCGTTGAGAAAATGTGCGACAGCGGCCAGAACGGCGAACTCATCAGCTTGCCATTCTCGGGTCTCCAGACCAAAGTGGACGACATTCTGCTAGAAAAGTGCAGATCGGTCAGGGACATTGTCAATGGTGTGCCGTATCACCAGATCCTTTACTCGTGGCGCATCAACCACAACGACTACCGCGGTGCCGCCGCCATCCTGCTCGACCGCCTGCAGAAGCTGCGCCGGGTTGGCGAAGGCGACAAGATCGGCACCGACGACGCTCTTGACACACAAGTTACCCGTCAGTACCTCCTTCTCATCAACGCGCTCAGCTGTGTGCCTCCAAAGGAGGCATACATTCTCGAAGACATGGTCACTCCAGAGAACGACGCAAACCAATCCAAGCGAGGGGACGATGATCTCGAGGAATGCCTCGGCGACCTGGTCCAGCGCCTCGAGGCCGATAACAAAGCGCAAGAAGGTAGGGGGCTGCCAGAGGATGAGCAGGCGCTGTTGCACAAGATGGCGCATTTCTCGGCCAAGTTGCAGAACAGCAATAGCGGAACACCATTCTCAGGCCGGAGGTTCTTGATGCTGGCGGATTTGCGCAAACAGTACCAGCAGGAACTGGACCGCATCGCCGCAATCCAGAATAACCAGTTTGGATTCAGCGAGGAGGATGCCATGGACATGGAGATTGCGGCTGCCTGAGGTGACGGGATCTACGAGTGGAGATAAACTGGAAAAGACGAAAGTGAACTAAACGACTGGGCTGGATTGGGCTGTCTTCAGGGCGAATAAAGGTAGAGAGTGGTCTATACCAATGGCGATGCCCCAAGTCTGTCGGGCCGTGAACGTGGAGGCCGATGCGCATGACCATAGCCATCTGTAGCTTTGTTGTTTATTTGTGTTGTGGTCGTGTCGGGCCACTTTTGGTGTAATTGATGATTTGCATCGAGAGAAAGAGGGTCAGGCTTTGTGCTCTTTTCTTTTGCGCGTTGCACAATGGCCTAGGGATCCAGGAAAGGATACCCACCATACTGAACTATTGTCAATTGAACAAGAGAAAACGTCTTGGGTCTTGTTGCTCTTGTTTGGATCTCGTTTTCGGGCTGTCTCTCCGTACAGTGACGCCCCTGAAAGATTGTTCGCGCAGTTCTTTACGGCTTAGCTACAGCCTGTGGACCAAAACTGCCCCGGCATTCTTTTTCTTTTTTGGGGAGGTTGATGATGGAAGCTTGGGGCCTCAATGAGGAGGTTCAAAACCTTAGCGAGTAAATTCCAGGGCCTTGAATATTGGAATCAAGGCCTAAATATTCCACCTTAACCCCCTGCAGAACAGTTTCCCAACTGTTCATGTGTTGTGCAAACCCCTCCTCGATGGCTGGGTGTGCGCCATGTATTGCACACTGCAAGTTGGAATCAAGCTGATAGAGAGCCCAGAGAGCACGAAACGCTGTGCAAATACAGAATTTGAAGAGAACTTTGATTTCCCTGAAAAAACCGACAACGCCGTGCCATGCTGGTGGAGTGTAGAAGAAAACGCTGAATACACGACCAATTACGAAACAACTGCTTTCGTGCAGACAAACCTATCGCCGAGCCCCGTATCTTGAAGCCGAGATACCAATCACTGTACTTTGCACGCTTACCGTCCACCTCTCTCTCCATCTTCCCTCATGTTGTCTACACTGGGACAGCCAAGATTTTGCTCTCGGGCGTTGGTGGTACACCATCTGGCCCGTTTGTCAATTCGGGCGCTTGGCGGTAGAGTATGATTTCGGATTGTTTGAAGTATCTCCTGGCATCTGTAGAATCGCATTAGTGGTTTGCGTGGGAGATCTGGTTTGTCAGTCGACAGGGCTTACCCTCGTCAATCAGGACTAGGCTGAGGTAATATCTTGTTGAGAACTTTTTGTTGACGTCGCGAAAGGTAGGTGTAAGATCGAAGCCACCTAGGAAGAGTCGAATGGGGATCGTTTCTCCCCTGGAAGGCGAGCCATCCATGATCTGCAGCCAAGTTAGTTACGATGACATCGCGGGCCAGCGGAAGGATTTGTACCTCAAACCGTACCAGCGTTTCGCTTTCGTTGTATTGGTTCGGCGCGGCACCCGTAGTCTCGCGCCGGATAATGCTGAGCTCCATATGCTTGATCTTGAGGCGCACAAGAAGGAAGTAGATTCGCCCGACGATGACATCCTTGAGGTGGTATTTACTCTTGCTGTACTCGAACTCAATGTGTAAACAGTCTTCAATTCCGACATCCATCTTGATACTGCTGTTCATTTCGGGCGGAATGCGGTAGCTGTAGACCCAGATATCCTTTTCACGAATGACGTCGGCCATGCGGCGGGAGACGGTGACGCGTACGAAGTAGCGCAGCTTGACATTGATGCCGTTGTATGACTCGTATTGCTTTTCGACGTTCTTAAAGTTGAAGTCGAAAGTTTGGGGGTGTTGGAGCTCGCCTGGTGCGGCAAGTTCTTGGACGAGGGACAGGAACTCGTAGTGGTTGCCACGGTCGAAGAACATCTCGATGGTGCCGATGAATTGGACTTTGATTCCAGTGTGCTCTAGTCGCTTCCCATCCTTGGGCCGTACTGTCACAGCACCCTTGACCGACTCGCCATCCATGTAGAGAGGCGCTTTCTCGCGGCGGTTCTTGTCGAGTTTGACGTCCACCATGGACCGCTCATCGGCATCCTCGAGGACCACGTCGATGTCGACGGGCGTCGCAAAGAAGTACGACATTTCGGCAGTTGCAATTTGTGGCTTTCGGCCCGGAGGCGGAATGTCTACAGTTGGGATAATGCTGTAGAGGTTCCTGCGAGAAGAGGGGTGCAAGATGGAAACAAATCTCGAATCGAGGCAGATTGCAGTGCTCAGCTGCTTGATTTATTGCCCACGTAGCGAGGGTTTTTATACAGGGCAGAATTCTACTGGAGCAAAAGTAGGCACGGCGATTTGGGAGACAAGTGATTTGAATTGCAAGATTGAAGCTGGACATTGGGGTTCGGAGCTTCACGTCTGGGCCGCGTGGATCTCTGATCACAATCGCGGCGCCGCGTCAAAGTGGGGCACGGTATTACCCCGGATGGAAAGTCCAACCCCAGTCACCGAGGCTCTATTGCACTTCAGCGCTTCAAGCCAAGAACAAGACATTATAATGTTCAAGCAGTGCAGTATCTCCGATCTGTGAAGGACCTACTTCGTATCCAATATTCTCTTCCTGGTAAAGTCTGCGAAATCTCAGGGCATTCATGGAGAAGCCAGAGACAGCTTCAGCAAATTTTGCTCATTGAGAGGATTTCAGTCCGAAGAAGTAGTTCTAAATACATGAAGCACAGAACAAAATAGAGGTCCAGATCGATCATTGTCATCACAAAATCATGCGCGGGCTGGAGGCTGGAAAAGCACCGTAGCCAATTAGAGTGGGTCTTGGAGCTCTGCCCTAAGCGAGCGCCAGTTGCATCAGCCAGCCGGCGCACACAACTTGAATTATTCCGGGGTCCAAATTCGCCTTGGTTACTTTTTTTCGGGCCATTGCACCAACTCCCAGTCCACCTCGACGACGAACTGACAGTTCTCTCCTCACACCCAAACCGACGCAAAGATGCGCTACATCCACAGTGAGGAGACCCTTGAGGTCCCGGAGAACGGTACGTCTACCAATCCCAATTGCTGCGAGCCCTCGCAACCCTCTACACCTCCCCACTTCCCCCAAGCGACGACCATCCGCGATCGACGGTGAGAGACAGAATACCCTAGAGAAGGAGAAGCAGAATTGAGGATAAACGTGCGCGGTCGGAGATTCATCGCTTTGGGGAGAAAACATAATTTGCTCACACGCCTAGAGGGGGTTGATTTGCTAATGCAGGAATCTCTTTCGATGGGATTTAGTCAAGGTCTCCATCAAGTCGAGACAGGTCACGGTCGAGGGCCCGCGGGGCAAGCTCACGAAGGACCTCAGCCATATCGCGGTCAACTTCTCCGCCCCTAAGAAGGGTGTCATTGGCATTGAGATTCACCACGGAAGTCGCAAGAACGTTGCCGCCCTCCGCACGGTGAGGACGATCATCAATAACCTGATAATCGGCGTCACAAAGGGCTTTAAATACAAGATGCGTTACGTCTACGCACATTTTCCGATCAACGTGAACGTCGAGAAGAACGCAGAGACGGGTCTGTTCCACGTCGAGATCCGGTACGTCTCAAGCTCATGGAAGTTGATAGGAGGAATCAGTGGAATACTGGAAAGATATGACCGGGCGGAGGGCTGATTAAGTTGGCGTCACAGGAACTTCATCGGCGAGAAGATCGTCCGAAACGTTGTCATGCAGCCCGGTGTTGATGTGGAGATCTCCAAGGCGCAGAAGGACGAGCTGATTCTATTGGGTAACTCGCTCGAGAACGTGTCCCAAAGTGCGGCCGACATCCAGCAAATCTGCAAGGTGCGGAACAAGGATATCCGAAAGGTATGTTTCCATTCGGTGCGGAGGGGAAGCCTAGTCGTTTTTGCTGACTTGGGGGTAAGTTCTTGGACGGTCTCTACGTCTCGGAGAAGGGCAACATTGTTGAGGAGTGATGGACTTGCGGCCTGGTTTCTTTGTGCTTTATGGGTCACCGGAGTGGCAAGGGGTCATTGGCATTTGCATGTTTTGTAGCGGGAAAAATCGCTACAGCAAAATGGGCAACCTTTTGATGAACCACACAGCCTGGTGCTCGACCAAATAGCACCAAGTTCAGAGCCAAGGTTGTGAGTGGTACGGCGTGATTGTGCTGCTCTAGCCGGCCAAGTGGCTTTATTCATGCCATTTTGGCACATCTGCCATTGGGAGTCTGGTGCAAACAAGAGGCTTTGGGCTACAGGGTTGGTCATCTATGAATATGAGACATTATGACCATTCTACGCCGTCGACGTGCCTCCTTCAGAAAATGCCACAGCTGATGAACGGGGTGTATAGGTACGGTTCACATCAAAGTCACTCGGATCACCGGTTTGGCCTAAAATTGATGCGGTGATCTCATTCCCCAAAACGCCATGCAGGACGTGGTTGGTTATGCTCTCTCCCATTATAGCTTTGTTCTTTTCTTGCTCTCTGCTTTCCTTCCCAATCTCCCGTCATGTCATCGTGCGTCTTGTGTCGCCAAGCAAACTCCCGATCATTTTCTTCCCTCTCCGCCTTCAAAATTTCAGATTCAGATTCCCATCTCTCATATCTCATGTGTCCCGTTGCCCACATCTCTTCATCTCATGCTGTGCTGCATGTAAACACCCCCCCTTCGCTTCCCTGGTATCCTAGGTGGCCTTGCACTCAGCTTCCTTTGCCTTTCAAGACTAAAGAAAAAGAAGAAATCACGGGTAAAAAGCTGCTCAGTACATGAAAAGGTAAGAGAATCTATGCGGTAGAATCAGTGGTCATAGAAAATCAGCTGGAAATATGTTTATATACAGGTGTCGGTGGGGACAGGGTTGGTGCTGATCAGCTTTGGGAATTTGGTTGGTCATTGACAGAGCGCCGCCGTCTCACGGTGCAGGAATAAGGGCAAGTGAGAACGACACAGTGAGCTATTGATGACCTAGAGACCGGATCACCTAGGAGGAGATCTTGGAGATCTAGGAGATCTTGATGGTGGACCGCGGGACGTGCGGGATACACGTGTCGTCCTGGTGACTCTGCTGGTGCCGCTTCGAGCCCTACTGTGCCGAGAGTGGCGAGAGCGCCTAGTCCGGCTGCTCATGGAGCCTGTATTCAGTGTTAGCACAGGTAGATGAGATGGGCACACGATCGAGACTTACTTGGACTGTCGGCAGTGTATGAAGACGAAGACCAGTAGCTGCTGCTGACATCGCTGCGGGTCTTGGTCGAGCCCTTCTTCTTCTTATCCTTGCGCAGACCTAGGAGGAGCCACAGAGTGCCAAGGGCAGCTCCCAGGCCCAACAACCCCTTGCCGCTGCTCTTCTTCTCCTTGCGCGACGCGCTCACAGTGCTGGGTCTGCCACCATACCACGATCCATGGTTATCCCGCCGAGAGTGTCGCGAAGAGCTTCGGTGATCTGAGTCATGCTCTTTCTTTTTGCCGATGCCCAAGATGGCTGCAGCGCCTTTCCACAGACCCCGGACAATGCAGCATGCGCAGATCAGCAGGAGAAGCACGATACCAGCAAGTGTACCGATAACAATACCGGCAATGGCTCCAGGGCTGAGACCGCCGCCGCCGCCGCCACCACCACCCGGGGCAACAGCGCCTGAAGTAGTGGTGACCTCGCCAATGGTGCCCGTTGCTGTCCCAGTTACTGGGCCACTCGTCGGACGATACGGCGGTATGAACTCTGTTGTGACGGGACCGCCACTGCTCACGGAAGGGTTCATGCCCTGGGCCAGGCATTGGCCCTTGTACGCACAGAACTGCCAGCTCGCGCAGCAGATACTACCGCATGGTTTCTGACCAGAGCCGGCAGGAGGGACGCAGTCGCCCGAAGCGGCCGTAGCAGCACCAAAGTAAGAGCTAAATGTGCTCGTGAAGGTCTGAGTTGAGGTCCACGTCGTTGTATAAAATGCAACACCGCCACCTGCACCTGCTGAGCATCCAGCTATGCCATTGGATGTGTAGCAGGTTGAGCCAGGAGTGCAACAGTACTGGTTGTTGAATCCACAGTACTGCTCACATTGGCGGGGCATGAGGTATCCAAAGCCCGCTGCGTGCAAATCATCTCTTGGATACGGAACAGCGAGGGCATTCTGCGCTAAATATGCCAATAGGATGGTAAATGGGGAGCGGAGGCTCTGGGTTGATTGCTGGTGTCGCCGCATGTCGGTGACTGAAGAGTGTGAGGAGCCGAAAGGATGAAGTCGGTGGTGAGACTAGCGATCCCAGAGACTGAGCTCCAGGAAATTGACAGTCGGTCTCGCTGACGAGTGGTAGTTACCACGTGAGGCTGAAAGCCGCTCCCACGAGCAGCGCACTCGGGCGCACTCGTTGATTGTCGTTCCCAAACAAGCAGTGGGGTCGTCAATGTCGTTTTCGTCTTGGTGGTGGCCGTTCCAAGTCCTTTGCTAGTGTTTCGCCGTGTCTCAATGCCTGTGGTCTGGAGACGCGCAGTGTTTGGCTTGACAGCGCCGAGTGGGTAAGGTATGTTGCGCGGATACCTAGCTGCTAATGTTTGTGTCACGATAAAAGTGTGGAATGAAGCCGGATTCTGTTCTAGACCCGTGCGATGTATGTGGAAGAAGGAGGGAAGATGGGGTGGAAATGTCAATGCAGGAATAAAAAAGAAACACGACTTTACCGTGGCCGGGCAGAAATGCCAGCAGGGTCCAGTTCGTCCCAACCTCCCGCCAGCGTCGCTGTCGTGATGGTGGTGCACCCAACCTCCCAATTTATCGTCCTTTGCGATTGAGGATTACAGGACGCAAGCCGCCCGACGGTTCCCGTTCGTTATTGGACCTGACTTGTCAAATCAGCAACACAGTCCCATTCACTTGAAATTGCCAGGGGAATCTCTCCTTTTTGTGCACCCTACAATCATTGGAGTGGTCAATGAGTTGGCGTGATGCAAGCTCCCGCAGCCTGTGGCCGAAACTCAGGTCTTCCCTGTTTACTTGCCCCACTTCCTCGTTTACTGGACGACTATCGTTAGAGCTCTTATCGCTGCGGCCGTTACCCCACCTTAAGCTGATGGAGACCAGGTTCTCTCGAGCCTCCCTCCACGCCCGTACTTGCGGGAATATCGACTCAGAAAAGATTTTAGTTTGGTAGAGCAGCAGCGCCTGTGTAGTTACAAGTAACTGCAACTGAGAGAGTTCTTGCTTCCCGTTGAAATATATAGTTTGTCACTGATGAGTGTCATTGCCCAGGTTTCCCGAGAGCTTGTTCGCAGGTAGTTAACTCGTGTGCTTGTCGAAATCCGACGTCTGTTCTCAATTTGCAGCGGGTCTATTCGTAAAGTAAGGTACCGTCAAATCGGTCGGTGCATTGCATTGTGGGGGGCTGGAGTTTGGCAGTAGGGCGGACAAAGGTCCACTGGGTTACGTAGGTACAGGGCACTGTGTCACTAGCAACCAGACAGCCAAGCTAATGGACGAGCTCCAACTCCAAACGGAACCGCAAACCACGCAATCTGGCATCGAGCTCCAATACTGAGCTCAACAGCTCCCGCAACATGTCGCTCGACCCACCGACGTACCTCGCATCGCTACAGGGCAATATACGCCAGCGACCGATACCCTGGGACGGTGCGGTGCGCGCAGGCACCCTGACCGACGAGCAACTCGCCCAGATCCGCGCCGTTGACAAAGTCAAGAAAGATGCGCGGCGAGAGACAGTCGAGGCCAACCTAGATGGCTATCGTACCCTCTTTGTCGGAGAGTCCGGGAAGAAAAGCGTTTTTGAGTTGGCTTCTAAACGCCAGGATGTGGTGCAGTACATTCTCGTCCTGCTCTGTGACCTGCTGGAGAGTACGTGCCTTCCCATCTCCGCTGTCCTTGAATCTCGAACTTTGACCCTTTGCGGTTTCCGAAAGCATCAGCAACCCTATCCGTGGCGCATCGTTTTCTGCAATTGATGCCCTGTCCCACTGTTTTAAATTTCTCGACAAACGCTTACCTATGACATCACAGGCATACCCACTCTAGCAAAGGCGCTTTTCAAGAACGGTGACCCCTATCGGCACTTCCTCCCTCTGCTCGCCCACTCCCCGAATCCCGAAGATCCTATTCCCCTTCTGACGTCCACGGTGCTCGTTAATCTTATGGCTGCCTCCAAGGACGAATCAACAGCGACAGTAGACAAGGCGCTACCTGTTATATTCAGTTACCTCTCCTCATTGACCAAGAACTCAGATGCTGGCTTGCAAGATATTGGTGTTCAGGAGTTCTCATCGTTGCTCTACGGACGCGTTACTCGGCAGCAGTTCTGGAATCAGAGGAGCGAGACCGTCGCTCCGCTAATTCAGATCCTACGAACGGCGGCTGGAATTAGTGATGACTCGTCAGCGAGCCTGTGGAGTGAGGCGGCGGCGACAGCAAGGAGTGGCTTCGAAGGTTCTCTTGGTGGTGGCGTTGGTTTACAGCTGCTCTATCATGTGCTGCTTGTGGTGTGGCAGCTGAGTTTTGAGGCAGCCGAAGTCGGTGATGATTTGAACGAGTAAGAAACCCTACTTGATCAGCTTGTCCGACATACTGACGCGGCCCAGCGAGTATGATATTGTTTCTCTGTACACAAAGCTCCTTCGGTTGTCACCCAAGGAAAAGACTACGCGCTTGATTGTATCGACGTTGTACAACCTCTTGTTGGCGAACCGGAACACACTCCTCCCCATGGCTGTTCTTGCTCGCCTTCCCGCTCTGCTACAGAACCTGGCGGGAAGGCAATTTCCCGACCCAGACCTTCGGGAAGACCTGGAGAATCTTCGAAATCTGCTCGACGAGTATACCAGGACGAAGACGACATTTGACGAGTACGTCGGTGAGGTCAATTCAGGACACTTGCGGTGGTCACCACCACACCGCAATACGGTTTTCTGGGCGGAGAACGCACGCAAGATTCTTGACCACGAGAACGGCGAGATTGTGCGCAGGCTGGCGCAGATCATGGCGAAGCCATGGGACAATGACAAGGCGGTGCTTGCTATTGCGTGCAACGACATTGGCTGTCTGGTGCGCGAGGTTCCTGAAAAGAGGGGTCAACTTGAGAAGCTGGGGTTGAAGACGAGGGTAATGGAGTTGATGGGCGAGGCGGACGAGAATGTACGGTGGGAAAGCCTGCGAGCATTGGGCGGTTGGCTTCAGTATAGCTTCGACACCAAGTGAAGCTTTGAAGCTGTGTTTCTGTAGACGGTCTGTTTCGCGAGGGTTTTTTTTTTTGGAGTGATTCTGACAGTGTAGCAATGCATAGGTAGTGGACGGGCTTTCTGTTAGACTGGATTGACATGAGTTGGTGTTCACCTTACCACCTGCTAGTTGTATTTGGTGTTGTTTGAGCTTGCAGAGCCGAAGCGGCTTTGGCAGTCTCCGCTTATCGAGCCCGCCCCTCCATGGTTTCTTCTTGCGCGCCAGTGACATCACATAACAGTAGGTCCAGAACATTGTCTTCGCGCAACCTCCATCATTTCTATATACCTAAGACTGTTTTTATATTCCAGCATGGGCAGCGAGGAAAGTACCGAGCCCAAAATGTCAAAGAGAGTTGAGTATCCCTTGCGGTCGGCTCCTGTTCATTCGGCCACTCTTGCCGACCTGTTCGCGCTGATAGGCTTTGGCTTTTGATAGCTCTACTTCCTTGCGCATGGTGGTATGGTTCAAGGTAAGTTCTCGCACTGCTAGCAGTCTGGTCCTGGTTCTGATTCCCGGAGATCATTGAACCATCCGAGACGTTGATGACCTGTGTTTCGACTACACTCAGCAACCTCCCGCCTGTGATCGCAGCGCATGTGAGACGACGCTGACCAGTCCACAGGCGTAGGATTCCGGTACGGTGTTCCAGACCCCTCTGCTCTCATACAGAAGACCGTCCTTCAAATGCACGACACAACTGTCTCCAACGACCATCGTGTAACGCGCATAGCAAAAGTTAATTATGGAACCATAGTTACTTCACGCAGAAACGTGCCGCCGAATATGGCCTCACGGGCTGGGTGCGCAACACGGATAATAACAAGGTAGGTGTTTCCTCTTTCCCACCGTACAAGCTTTCTCTACCCAGGCACCCAGGTATTCATAGATGTGCTGATGAGGGGGGGAAGGTCGAAGGCGAAGCCCAAGGCCCTCCTGATATGCTGCACAAATTTCTCAAGGATGTGGATAACGGGCCGATACATGCCCATGTGGTTAGGTTGGATAAGGAGGAGAGGGGGGTGATTGAGGGGGATGAGAATTTCGTTGTTCGGCGGTAGAGCTGGTTATCGGGTTGATACGAGGGAGAATAGGGTATAAATGGAAAGGAGAACGCTTGTCGCCATGGCGGTTCTGTGCAACAAGACCACTTGGTGTTTTGTGTTTGACAATTTCTCCTCCGCCTCGTCCAACAATTCACTCGCAAACAAACGTAGTCGCACGTATGGGTAAAGACAACGGCTCAAATCTGGTTAGATGTGCTTGTACTAGGAGGCAGGGGTGAGGAACGGAGAAAGAAAGAGAGGTTAGTCAGAGCTTCAGGAAGTAAACACATCATAGTAATACATGGTCGCCTTTACGAACTTGCCTCCACCACCTTCCTCTTCCTTCTTCCCCCGTCCCGACTCTATCGCCAGCCATTTCTCATGCCTCTTCTCCTGCGCCTCACACTACTTTGTCAGCATCTTGTGTCTGTTGGGCCGTGACATGGAGCTCTAATAGCGGCGCCAAGATCGCGCAATACGCACCTGATCGTATAGTTCATGTTGGAGTGGGCTCTGATAGCTTGCTTGTGATTTCCCCCGGACAGTTTTGCAATCGCGAGGTGGCCAAGTGGGTTAGAGTGGGCGAAGACCCCCACCTGGTCGCGCAATTGCAATGCCTGGTAGGCATCGGTTTTTGCTAGCTCGGGGAGGATATCAAGACCTAACAACCCAATATGGCTCGGATCATTGGGACGACCCTCGGAGTCCAGACCAATGATGGTGGTGGCCCATGCTACCCACCGCCCAAGCAGCAACACTGTCTCGTCTGAAAGTTTTTCTTCCTGGTTGTTAAATTCAGGGATAAGATCAGAGAGGATTCCCATGACAGCTCATGTTTTGAAGAATCACGAAGGGAGTCGTTAACGTCAGCCTTTGCCTTTTCCAATGCCGTTAGCAGCCGCTGTTCTATCAAGGGAGCTGGGCTCTTTCCTTCCCGTGAACCAGGCTCGGTGCTGGAGTGTTTCTCAAAGTGCCCAGGCTCTCGAGGGAGAAAGTGTTCATCTTGTCCTCCCCGCTAACAACCTCAATTCCGCCAACTGCGCCATGGGTGTAAAATAATCTGTCCATTGTGTTTAACATCGCGGTGTGGGCCAACATGCCTCTGGACGCCGCCAGTTGTTGTCATGGTGCGGGAGCGAATGTCAATGCCCAACGAATGGACATCGACCGTGTCCCGATTGATTTTTCAGACGCTATTGTTGAGCACTGAATGTGTTACCCTGGCCTTCCAGGACCGCATGGACTAAGTCATGCCGGCTCTCCGGGTTTGCTGGATGTCTATACGGCAAAATAGTTCCTGCACCATTTCATCGAAGCGGCTCTAGACAATGAGCCTTCGCTATCAGCTGTTCCCGGCTTTCTCAAACGCTTGAATGTCGAAGTATACCGAGCCGTTGGGGATGACATAGGCGAAACCGTGGGCCACTATTTTCTTGGTAAAGGTCACGATCTCAGGGACATATTAGGTCAAACCGGTCAGTTTGTAGGGAGGGAGGACATTGATCGACGCAATGTCCTCGAAAAAGCGACCTTCAAATTTCGGGCTCAGCTCAAGATATGTCCCATGGTTGTTTGCGTCCACTCTGCACCATGGAGCATATCGACATGTATGTTATCAACTTTGTCACAATCTTCATCAGTGGCAGCTTGACGCTACTGTCGGGTTCAAAGGGCGGTCCTATCATCGGTGTCGGTCGTGTTCATGGAAAACCTGAGAGGGAACCCAACGTAGTCCTTCATAATTCGGCGAATACGGTCTAACCCCTGAAAGATTGTTCGCGCGGAAATGCACGGCCTGGCTGCAGGCGAGGATGGGCTAACATACCCCGGCATTTTTTTTCTGTTTTTCGAGGGCTTGATGATGGAAACCTGGGGCCTTGAATGTTCTGGCTTGAACCCTCGCAAAACAGCTTCCCATACTCACCAAGTCCCGCGCTCACAAACCTTCAGGGTTGGATTGTAATGTTGGTCGATATACATAGTAGTACAAGCTTGGCATGGCCGAGGGGCGCCACTCATGGTTGTTCAATATTGTCGGCGGTTTTCAGGCGTAGCGTCGATACAACACAGAGAAGAGGGAGGGAGAGGGAGAGCAGTGAGGACTTCCGGTGGTCAATTGGGCCGTGCAAGAGTGCTTATGTTACTGAGCTGGTCCCCTTACTTGAATTCGAACTAAGATGGCTGATTTCGTGCGCCTAATTTAATGTTGCCGGACTCTGTTGGCGTGGGGGTCGCCAAGCCCCTGAGGCTGAACCTTTCCAAGCTCCTGTGGGCGCGATGCACTGCAGCTCGCTTCCACTACAATTGTGGGACCACTGAACAATCAACGGTGGGGTTCACGCTCTGGAAATTTTCGGAGTTCTGCCACAGCATGGCAATAGCGACGACCTAAAGCTCAATCCAAGCAGACCTGTTCAGCTCAGCTCCACCGTCGACTCAATTAACATCCCGAGGAATCACACAGTCTGCCAACCGAAGAGTGAGTTTCCCGTGCGACAACCCAGGTCCTCGGCATTCACACAAGCTTCCGCGAAAATGGGTAAACGGACCAAGCAGTACAAAAAACTCATGCGCTCGTTTGAGTTTCTCGGTTTCCGGCAGCCCTATCAGCTTCTCATGACCAGCGATGTTCTTCTCGACACCCTCAAGCTGGATCTCATTCCGCTGCTTGAGAAGACACTGTCGACCAAGAACCTGAAGCCCATGATCACACAATGCTGTATCGTATGTTTACCCGTACAGTCTCTCACTCTGGACATGATTGCTAATTTGCGGCGCAGCGGACACTCTACGACAAGAACAAGGGCCCCAATCGGGATCCTGCTGTTGTTGCTGCGATTGAGAGGGCAAAGACGTTCGAGAGGCGGCGATGTGGCCATCTCATGGACGAGGGTGCCAAGAGTGAGCGAGAGTGCATGTTGTCGGTTGTAGACCCGAAGGGGGATAACCAAAACAAATTCCGCTATGTCGTTGTGACACAAGATGAAGCCTTGGTATGATTCCGCGCTCTCGTTGCTACAGGGGGATGCTAACCGCTCCGCCAACAGAGGGAAAGGTTACGATTGGTGGTGCCTACGCCGTTGATGTATGTCCGGCGAAGTGTCGTGGTATGTTTTTCTGCTATCTGCAATCCGAATACCGAGCTGACAGGCTTCTGCAGATTCTGGAGCCCATGTCTTCTTCATCGGCACAAGTCAGGAATCGTGAGGAGGTTGCCAAGTAAGTAAACTGGCAAACAAACTTGACCGAGCTCCAACCGGCGCCCTGAGCTAACACACAACTCAGATTTAAAGATGGCATCGTCAGGGGTCACCAAAAGAGGAAACGAGATGAGCATGAGTCTGACTCTGGCAGCTCTGGCGACGAGGATCAGTGGAAGGAAGCCACCGAGTCACCAAAGAAAAAGAAGAAAACGTATGGTCGAAAGGAGCCCAATCCGCTTTCCGTCAAGAAGGCCAAGAAGGAGATCACTGGGAGCGGACAGTCGCGGAAAGCAAGCGATCCAGCGGCCAACACTCCGGGGGAAACAAAGCCGAAGCGAAAGCGTCGAAGGAAAGGCGGAGCAGAGGGGTGTACTGGGGAGGAGGCGCAGGATCATCAGCCAGCGGCGAATGCTGACAAAAAGACAGACGATTGAAGGAAGTTGGAGTCAGCAGCAGGAAAAGCGTGGTGTATTACACGGGAATAAAGCCAAGAATATTCTTCGCGGTCTGGGTTGAGAGAAGGCCGAGACGAGCAGCCCTACGGGGACAGGTGGGTTGTAATTGGAGATGCTACTGCTAGCGTGGGGCATGGGGGGCAGTGTGAGAGTGAGAAACGGCCCTCGGCTTGGTGGTGGCTCATTGTTGGAAGAGAGCAGTAAAATTTACTGATGCACAGGTTGATAAGGCCAATCTCGGAGAAACACACATGCTCTGGTTTCAGAAGCCGGATTCGATCTCTCCTGATGTAATTTGGCGCTGAGTTACATCGACGCGAAGCTTGAGCTTCTCGGGCAGGCAGGGTTCCCCACATGATCTCGTCTGTGCATTGATTCAACGCCTCCCGTCTTTGAAACACGCTGGACCGGCCCCTGATCTCCATTCCGCTGCTCATTGTCCCGCTCACTGTTGATACGGAGGCCGGCCGCGAGGGCGTGATCTGGAATCGGGATCGAGTTTTGCTTTCGGCTCACCCTGCACACAGCCATGCCAGAGCCGAAAACAGGTGTGGCCTCCAGCAACAGCAAACCACGCACCGAAAATGACCATGCCGCTCCTCTCACCCCGTCACGAGCACCAAACCCAACATCGGACCCAAAATCAGACCCAAAGCCAGCCGCGACCATGGCCGTCGAACCGCCCGAGCTAGACGACTTCGGTCTCCCCATTAAGAAATTCAAAAGTCCATCACCCCCCGAGCCAGAAACTACTGCGCCCAACGGAGCGACGAACAGGAAAGCGAGTGCAAATGCGAACGTAACAACGAGCAGTGCAAAAGTCGAAACCAGCATATCGGAGCCTGCTGAACCCCCCCGGGTGACCAGTACGACGACGACAACAACAACAACAACAACCCAAGAAGGCACGGAAAGCAAAGACTCTGAGTCCAGCAGCGAAGACGAGTTCAAGGATGCTGTCTCAGCCCCTCAGTCTGGAGTGGCTTCACCAGTCGACGACGAGGATGGGAAGGGAAACCCAAAATCGGCACTCCCCGCGAGTGGGGCCGTAGCCAGCGAAAAAGAATCGGATAGCCTTAATGAGGTAGAGGGAAAACAACAGGACTCGAAGATGTACACAAAAGCGACCAAGACCAAAGCGAAGCCGGAATCTTCGGATCCCGCAACACCCGGCGAGACTCCCGCAACGGTCACCGAGAAGCTCCCCAAGGAGGACAAGGCGATATCGCTCGCCAAAGAGACCACGAAACATGAATCCAAAGCCGAGCACAGTCGCGAGAAAAGTGAGTCAGGTGTAGCTGTTGGCACTGGTGTCGTTTTCTCCGAGTTCTCGCACCAGCAACTCATGACCAAGAATGAAGAGAAAATTGTGGATGATGATGGAGAGTGGCAGGCTATGCCCTCATACGCTCCCTACGACATTTATGACGATGACAACAAACTCGTGGCCCGGGAGTACCATGAGGAAGAGGACGAAGAGAACCAAAAGTACGGATACGGCGGGCTAGGCGGTGCCGGAAAGGGGTATACCCGCGTGTTTGTGGATGATGACGCTGAGTCTGCGACGAGTATGGACGAAAACACGCAGTATCTTTTCAAAGACAAGGGGATATCTACGGCCGTGACAGACGAGGACGACGTGCAGCGAGATGCCGTCAGCCAGCTTCAGGCGACAAAGGAGTTGCTCACCGAGGGCCAGAGGATCGCCTATGTCGGCCTCGTAAGGCTAGAGATATCGGGCATGCTGGGAGAAATTGAGCAGGTGAAACCCGGCAAACGGGCCAAGAAAGAGTGGACGACGGGAGCAGAGAGCATGAGAATGTGGAGTCAGAAGATCATGATTCGACTCTATTCACACATGGACGTTAACTCGGCCGAACAGATCATGATCGAACAGCTGACCGCACACGGCGTCATGCCCGCAGATCTCACTCCGGTGCTTATGGCGAATGCCCGGGTCAAAAACCCAATGGCTAAGAAGGACGAAGACGAGGAGAAACCTGCGTCTGGGTCAAACAGCGCCAAGGCCTCGAGGCCAACTTCGGCTATGTCGGCGCACTCGGAGGAGCAGCTAGCCACACCACCGCCAGCCTATATGGTTGACGATTCTGAGCTGACAGCGCCGGTCAAGACACCGTCTCAGATGCCGACAACGGAGAAGATCGACATCGATCTGAGATGGACAGTTCTGTGTGATTTATTCCTCGTGCTCATTGCTGATTCCATATACGACTCCCGATCCCGGGTCCTCCTCGAAAGGGTAGGTAAAGCCCTCGAGATTCCGTGGCTTGACATTTGCAGGTTTGAGAAGAAAGCGACGGACGCGTTGGAAATGCAGCAGCAGGCCGAGAAGGAGAACTGGAATGAGGATGATCACATGGAAAGCCGTCGCAAACAGGCCCTCAAGAGGCGGTATGTGATGATGGGTCTTGCCACAGTTGGTGGTGGTTTGGTCATTGGCTTGTCGGCCGGCCTGCTCGCACCCATGATCGGCGCCGGCCTAGCGGCAGGATTCACCACGATTGGCGTGGCGGGCACAAACACTTTTCTGGCTGGTGCTGGAGGCGCTGCTATCATCACATCTAGCGCAGCCGCGTCGGGCAGTATTATTGGCGGCAGGGCGGCCAACCGGCGGACTGGGGCGGTTAAAACGTTTGAATACAGGCCGCTGCATAACAATAAGCGGGTGAACCTGATTGTCACGGTTTCGGGCTGGATGACGGGCAAAGTCGACGATGTTCGGCTGCCTTTTAGTACCGTGGACCCAGTCATGGGTGATCTCTATTCGATTCTCTGGGAGCCCGAGATGCTGAGGAGCATGGGTGACACCATTAACATCCTTGCAACAGAGGTAAGCAGTGTCGTGACTGATAGCCGGGCTGCCCACTGACACGCAGTTGTGACCAGGCCCTCACCCAAGGCTTGCAGCAGGTCCTTGGCAGTACAATCTTGACCGTCTTGATGTCGGCGCTGCAGCTGCCCGTCATTCTTACCAAGCTGTCCTATCTCATCGACAATCCTTGGACTGTGTCGTTGGACCGAGCCACCAGCGCCGGACTTATCCTAGCAGACTCGCTGATTGACCGCAACCTCGGCACCCGTCCTGTCACCTTGGTGGGCTACTCAATTGGGAGTCGTGTCATCTTCTCGTGCTTGCAAGAGCTTGCCAGGAAGGGAGCCTACGGCCTTGTGCAGAATGTCTACCTCTTTGGAAGTCCCATGGTCGTCAAGCAGGATGAATACATGCGCGCGCGGTCGGTAGTGGCTGGCCGCTTTGTTAACGCTTACAACGTCAACGACTGGATTCTCGGCTACCTCTTTCGTCTTACCGGCGGCGGAATTCGACGTGTTGCAGGCCTCGCCCCCATTGAGGGCGTTCCCGGGATAGAAAACATGGATGTTTCAGAGTTTGTTGCTGGCCACATGGACTACCGTAGGGCGGTTCCTCGCCTCCTTCGCGAATGCGGCTGGGATATTGAGAGTGACGAGTTTACCGAGATCGAGGACCCAGATCCTGATAATCACGCCGAACGGCAGCGAGAGCTGATTAATGAGATTGAAGAGGCCAGAAAAGAGGCGCTCAAGGAGCAGAAGGAGGGCAAGGGAGCAAAGGGCGCTTTCGCTTTCTTCCGGAAGAAGAAGGCGGCAGAGAAGCAAGAGTGGGAGGTGTACGAGGATTCCGGCAAGGTCAGGGCAAGCGGAAAAACGGAGGATAAGGAGGGCAACAACCACGGCGTGTTCTTTGACATTGATGCCATTCGGGCCGAGCTTGCCAAGGAGAGGTTGAACAGCCAGAATGGGGCCGAAGAGGAGCTGCTGCAGATTAGGGAAATCAAGAGCACACTCCCGCCCATGAAGCTCGACCTGAGCCCGAGCCCGCCGCCTGCAGTGCGGACGCCTCGGGATAGTCTTCGGGAAACGCGAAGCTCGGAAGCGGTGCCGTACCGGACATCGGGCGAGGATCGATCTCCAGGCGAATTGCGGGCAACGCAAACGCATTCGCGAAAGCCATCAATTACACAGCGCAAGGTTTCTACAACGCACCAGCGACAGTCATCAAGCTCACACCGGGCATCGAGTGAACGGGCTTCAACCTTCCCACCAACCCGGCCAGACCCTGAGCATTATCCGGGGCTCTCGGACACACCACGGGCTAATACAACCCATGACGAGATCCAAATGACTTTTGATACCTCGTTCGATCAGCCAGCACCCAAACACAAGACGCCGGTCCCCTCCCACAGGGTACCGGACACTGACTTCTCAGGCACCATCAGTCAGAGCCGACCGGTGTCGTTATCGATGAACCCAGCGGTAACTTTCCCAGCGGATACCCCGACAATACCGGCGAGACCCGATCTCATATCAGCAAGGACGGATCCACTTCCGAGTGCACCGCCCACGAATCCCTGGGCTGATTTTGTAGATGATGAGGATGATGATTTCGGAAAGGAACAGGAGATATCAATGACGTTTGCTTAGTTGATGCTTAGTGGCAAGTCGGTGCTGTCTGCACACGCAACCTGAATAGTGATTAAGCTTGAAGATGTGGTTGTTGATGGGGTATTTACGGTAGATATAGATAGATATCCGTTTTAAATGGGAGCCGTAATTGATGAGGTTGTAACCATTTCATCGTTTCCTGGAGTGTTTGGTTGCTTGGTGTGATATGATGAGAAACTGGACAGGCATCGTGGACCCTTCAGTTCACAAGAGGAGCTGCCTGTAGGCCTCGCAACGAGCGTCTTCTCCCTTGTTGATCAACTAGGAAGTCGAACCTAGGATTAGACGTCTACGTACCGTTTCTTGGGTCTTTGGTGGAAGTCAGGAGTGAGAAAGGTGGTCATGGACTGGGTGGTAAGGAGTTGGGGTGATATTCCTCGGGGGGGGGGGGGGGGGTTGTGGGGGGGGGGGGGGAGGGGGGGGGGGGGGTGGGGGGGGGGGGGGGGGGGGGATTGGGATCTGCATTAGCAGGCAGGCAGGTACTTACTTGGAGAGGCCTTTGACATATCAGAGTGTCACCCCTAGGACTGCCAATTCTTACCACCAATGGTGTTTTGTTGTTGAAATCCACGGATGGTTTTTTGAATGATGTACCCTGCGCACCCAGGGCAACGCCACTGTAGGGGGCAAATATAAACACTGTCCTACTTTTCAGCGGTCCATTCCCGCCTACCATCATACCGCCATCGGGCTAAGTAGACCCAGAGTACCACGGCTAGGAAGAAAAAAAAAAGAAAAAAAAGAAGAAGAAAGACCCCAACCCAATCCATCTATACCCTGATCGGGTGAATTTCATTACCGTGGAAATAACAAGAAGCAATCCCATCTCCTCCTCAAGCCAGCTCCTTCTCGGTATTTATTCTAGCCGCATGATTACTACCATCTGTTTACAATCCAACCGACGAAGGACGATCAGTATGGGACCCGGTAGGGCCTATGTTACCCGGGAGTTGCAAGCCTATTGTGAGATTCCCACCTCGGGCATTCTGTGACCCAACTCAGATACATATAATAGCAAGCAATGTCAAAAGTTTGATCATAGTGGTGGTGTCCAATGAACAAAAACGAAAGGAGAAAAGAAGTCGGGTCCCAAAGCTTGAAAATGATTACCTACCGATGAGTGCTCTAGCTACATATTCCTCACGGTTACCAGTGAACCAACGATCTTAACCCAGTTCTAATTCATCCCAATGTTTACAAATCACACCTCCCCTGCTCAACAAGGAACACCCCAACTCCATCGCCACTTCCTGAAGGCAACTAACCAGCCAAGTAACAAACCGTCTTCCCTCGTTGTAGATGCAAAATCCCATCAAAATCACACACATCGGCTTCAACACAACGCATACTCACCAAACCAGATCGAAATTATCTTCTTCAGCGTAGAATGTCCCCATCTCCAGTTAAATCTGGAATAGGACGACCCGTGCCTGTTCCGGCCCGTCCATCTCTGGACTGTATCTGTCCCATACCTGTCTGTCCCATTTGCCCTGTCCCTGGCCGAGTATCCAAACCTCTATCTTTCTCTCCTTCTCTCATGACTATGGCGCATCAAATATCGTTCCGTTCACACAGTGCAGAAACGACGCTAATATCGTCCATCTTCCCTGTGTCCATTGCGTTATTATTGCCACTTCCCGCAATATGAGAGGCGAAGAAACTCACCTCCCCCACTAGCCAAACCCTCCTCGATCGCATGCTCCATAAACGGACTCTCACCAAACGGATCCATGGCAATGACCTTTGCCGCCTCCATCAGCTCCTCGGCCACGAAGCCCATGCCGCTGTCGGGCTCGTCGGCGTCTTCCATCCCTAACCTGCTGCCTCGCCTCTTGACCTCGCCGGCCCGCCACCTATCCAGGCTTGTACAGACGTTCTCGACAATCTCATGCGCCCACAGATTATCAATGACTCCGTCCGACATGGCCAGCACCACATCTCCCTCGCGAATTGGCACCTTATCCACAACAGCACACGTTTCGGGCGTATCAGGGCTGTTTGTTCCCAACTGCCGGGGACAGTCAAACCAGTGCCACTGCTCCGTCGACTTATAGACCATCTCTCTTGTGGCCGGCCTTACCACCATGACCTGTGAATCACCGAGGTTGGTGACGTAGAGTAGCGGTCCCGGCTCTTGAGCTCGCCCCTCCTTTCGGTAAAACAGCTGCGCGCCCGCAGCGGTGGTCGTTCCCTGCCAGTCATTGGGCGGACTGGTTGCCTCGACCGTTTGTTCGTATGCCCGCTGTAGATACGTTGCCGGGTCTGGCACGTATTTCCCAGGATCATCCTGGTACCGCAGTGCATCTTCCATCATCGCAGTGACCCAGTAATGCAGGATCAATCTTGACCACAACCTACCACATCCTTACCGTATTAGCGATCCCATGCCCCTTTTCCATATGCGACCAGGGGTAAAACTCACCCAGCATGCCCCCTTTCCCGTGTACTCCATGCGCCTACTCCATCGTTTGCACATATAAAGAAGTTGTTCGCAAACACGGCATCATCTCCATTCGTGTATCCCTTGATCCGCTGGCCGTCCACATATGCCCTGCGCCGGTCCCTGCTACGGTCGTGCGTGCTGAGGGGGTCCGAGAAGGACCCTGATGGCGGAGAGAGAAACGGCGGCGGGAAGGGCCGCGGTGGCCGCTTGGCAAAAAGGGCGACACCCGTGGCGAAGCGGAAAGGGAGGTGTAGGAGGCGGGGGATGTCGGGTTTCGGCTGCAGTTGCAGTTGCGGTTCGGTGGTGGAGGTGGGGGCCTTATCGCCATCGGTGGATATGGGCGGTGTGCTTGTTGCCGCTGCTGTATTTGAGGGAGGAGAGGAAGAGGAGGATGAGACGAAGGGAGCGCGCTGCTGGTGCTGCGCCCATGGCAGAGCCTGCACATGCGGGCGCGGGCCCAGCCGCAAATGCTGGTACGGATGTAGGCAGGTTTGGCCTTGACAGAAAGTAGCAACTACTTCCGGGGCGGACCGGAGTATCGTCGTAGCATGAGAAGTTGAGGCCGACAGTCGAAGAGCTAGTCTCCTCATTCCAGCGGGGCAACAGCAACAGCGGTGCGCGCGAGTCGATCGGGGCGGCGGCGACACCGTCGTGCAGCATTCGAGAGAGTCGAATACAAAACTGCTCTTTTCCCTTTTTTATCTCCGTCGCGACTACCTGTACATCGAGTTATACGTCCCTTTCCCTTAGGTTCGCGAGTTGTTGGGGAAGTGTTGGGTGGAGAGATAGCTTTGGTGGAGGTGCAAGTTCCAGTCGAGGCTGCTCGTCACAGCGCCCCCACTATCACTGCAACCCTGCAGGGAGTTGGGACTGAGTGGCTCACTGGGTTGCTCAGGAACTTAAGATCCGCGTTTGCAGGCCGCGAATGGGGGCAAGGAACATGGAACAAGGATGGGTCAAAGGACATCTGCTTCCAGCGAGCACTCCTCGTTATCACCTGCAAATTTAACATCGTTAGGCCTCAACATAAATACAGTAATCCCATGCTTTTTTAATCTCGTCAGACTTCATGACTCAAGCCTCGACATGCATTGCTAGTGTACTCCAGCCAGACCTCGAGTGGCAAATGATCAACTTTCAATGCTTTGTCCGTGCATTTCGTCGACGGACAGTTTAACCACCATCATTGTTGGAGCCATGTTGGCGAAATTGATGCAAAGATAAAACTGAATAGCCCCATAACAGATAGAAACGAGACAAGGTAACATGTATGCCAAACAATCTAACCCACGGGCATTCAAGACATGGTATATGACCCGAGCTCCGTCATTTCTCGTCCATCATCTATCGTGTCCAAGCTAAATACCTATCTTAGTGGTCTTAACCATGTCATATTCTCGTTCCCCTAGAGCCCCCAACACCTTTCATTCACTGCCTGTACGCTCATAAACTTTCCTGAGATCTCGAACCCTGACCCCTGCCTAGAAGGCCTGGCCCTGGAACTGCATCCGACCCGGAGTGTCTGGTCTCCCTGGCGTTCCCGATGCAGCATATTGGCCCTGTGGTGGCGGTTGGAACCCTGGCGACTGCGGTTGTCCGCTTTGCATGCCATAACCAGGTGAAGGTGGCTGCAACGGTGGCGGTCGATGTTGCAGCGTAGCGTTCCAACCTGCTTGTTGTTGCCCGCCCTGTGGCGGGCCTCCTTGCGGTCTCATATGCGGAGCGCCATATCCAGGTCCTTGCTGATATCCTGGCCCGACCCGTGGAGGCCCCATGCCTGCTGCTGGGGTGCCGTACATCATTCCGCCCCCCTGGGGATTTCCAAATCCTTGCGAGGCAAACTGGGCTTGCTGCTGGGCATATGCAGCCTGTGCCGCTCGCTGAGCTTGCTGGTTTTGCTCCCGTGTCCTTTGATCAATAGCCTGGGCCACTGCTTGACCACCAATACCAGCCTTCATCTGTGCTCTCTCGCGCTCCCTGGTCTGGATTGCTCCGACTAAGCCGATCGAAGACTGACTGGGAGGCCTGTTAGCCCCAAGCGCGATCAATGGACTCCCCGTCACTCGGGCTATGTGTTCCTGCTCGCGGGCTGAGAGGTGAGACGACACCTCACCGCCGGAAAACGCAACTGCTGTTCCTTGGCTAGCGGGGCGACCACCGTAGAGCAAATCAGTCGAATTGTGGCGCGAATGAGTGGCGTTGCGGCTTCCAGGCCGTTTCTGGGGCGAGTTGGGTATGCTGGCTTTAAAGTCCGTCATCATATTCGACGATAAATTCCGTTGATGAGTGAACGCAGGAGTGTTGTTAGCTGCAGCTGCAGCAGCGTGCTGCTGCGCAAACTGCCCAGACGAGAGTCCACCATCTGCTAACATGGCAGCACCAGTACCAGTCCCGCTTGGGTGCCAGGGCACCCCGCGTCGGATTGTATCGTCAGATTCTTGGCGAAAGTGAGAATACGCGGGGCCTGGCCCAGGAGATCTGCGACCCGAGTCCGGCAGAGAAGCCTGTTGGGGAGCCAGGGGAGCTGAGCTTGCCGAAGTCGGGATCTTTGACGCCGCATAATTGATAGTGGGGCCGAAATTGATATCTGGGACACTGTATTCCGAAGGATCCATCGAGGATCCGGTGCCGGGGCCAGCGGGGTCATTGCCGGTCGTTTTCAGAACACCCGCTCGGGGGCGATCAATAGGCCGATCCACAGAATTCTGAGTGTCTGTGGACCGCCGCGTGCTGGCATAGTCTGGACTCGTTGTCGATGATGCATCGTCGTGTTGGTTGCTCACTACTATGTGTTCATTGTGCTGGCGCTGAGGATGGTGTGGCGGGACGGCTGGGGGAGCGCTATTTGCGTAAATTAAATCTCCCACCTGTAGTCCCTGTTGTGAGAAAGGTATTGGCCCATTGCCAGGCGACTGGGGAGCGCTACCATTCCCGTCACTGCCAGGAATGCTGGCTGTCCTGGGGGGAAGAGGCTTTCTGTTGATGGGCGGTGAGCCTCCGGCATGAAGAGGGGGTTGTGGTCCTTGGCCAGGCGGCGGCGTACGACGGGGGCCGGGAGGCGGGCCTCTCTGTTGATAGCGGGAATAACCATCGGGCGGTCCTCGCTGAGGCGGTCCCATCCGCGGGTCGTGAGATCCAGGCGGTAGGCCCCGTCCATCAGGGGGAGATCCACGGGGGTTCATCATCGGAGGGCCGCCGTGACCGTGGGGTGGAGGTCCCATCTGTTGGCCAGGACGGGACAGCGGGCCCCCGGCGGGCGGTGGGCCGTGTCCAGCTAAGGGAGATCTGGATCGCTGCTGGGAAAGGCCCATGTCTGCTGGGGGGAATCTCGGGGAGGGGCGGGAGCTCGTGCTGGAGGGCGATGTCAGAGCTTCGCGCGACGCGTTGACGTTAGCATACATCCCTACTGGGTTGGCGCTGGCTTGTGGCTGTACCGCTGGACCGCGCGGGTCTATTTGCGAGGGTGCTGACCCTGACCTCCCATCCATGAATTGCCGCTCACCAGAACCTTGCGTCAAAGCTTCGGGGCTGAGACCATTGGCATTTGCAAGCTGCGACAGAGTCGCCTGTGATAAGCGGTTGTTAGCCCTACGCATATCGGGAGAATGCTGCGGCGCCTGCTGTGGCCTGGAGCCCGCGTTGTGAGAAAATGCAGGCGGGGCGTTGACCGGCTCGGGTGTGTGCATCCGCCGCATATCCCCCATGAAAGCGGGAGGACCACCCCTTCCAGGCATGTCATCTTCCGAGCTAACTCGCTCGGGAGTTGAAGCCAGATCGCTGGCGAACCCCCTCATCTGACGGTCCTGGGGTCGTGGGGGAGGCCCATCAAACCCGTGTGAAGGACCATCCTCTAACGCTGGATCGGAGTTATTGCGCACATGCCGAGAATGTGCTGCCATCGCCGAGGGTACACGCTCTCGAAGCGGGTCCGGAGGTGCTGAATCGGTGCGGTGTCCGGGTCGCGACAACGACAGTGACCTCGAGGAACGGTTGGATGCAGCATCATCTGCAAAACCAACACGAGGCCGAGCTGCGGCAGGGTTCTGGGGACCAAAGCTAAGCCGTTTGCTGCTGTTGCTACCACTTCTGCTATGTGTAGCATCTCCCTCGTCGGCTGTAGTCATGCGCTGTCCCGTCAGTTCCTTCAGCTTCTTCCTCCATTCTCTCTCTGACCAACTTCCACTCCCAGCTGTGTGAATCAGCCCACTCACGTCCAGAGTTTCGAGGTATCCATATTTTTTGTGTTTGGGCATCGCAAACATTAGAGACCGCGGGTCCAGCACACTGGCCACGAGACGGCCGGGACGGCCATATAAGTTGAATATATCCCAGGTTGGGAAAAGGAACCGCAGCAGCATCTCAAAGCCTGAAACAGCTGGGGGCACTTCGGGCATAACAAATACAAAGCCATCGGCTGCTGATGGCGGATCCGAATGAATGTCAATATGCCCTTCTATTTTCAGAAGCGTTGAGCTGTCGATGAGGGCCTTGGACTGTGGGTACAGTGCATATGCCGAATATGCATCTGTGATAGTCGCAATTGGTTTCGAATGCTTCTTCTTCTTGTCGGCCTCCTTTTTCGAGTCATAGAACCTGATCTCGCCTTTCAAAGCCGGTGCGTGTGACCGGTCATATGGGGATCGTTTCTTGAGCTCTTTTTGAGCCTTTTGGTACTCTTTCTCGCTCGGAGGCTCGATCACACACCAGCAGCGCCTCCAAGGAACACCAGCACCGAAGCGCACGCGTACCCATTCTTGGATGGGTAATCTTGCCCGTTCCATAATGACGCTTATATTGTTCAGCAGTTTGCCCTTTCCAGCTACTAGCGCCCCTGTGTAGGCTTCTTGGAGGGTCGAATATTCAAACATGGCTAGCCGTATGCCCGAGGTCCATTGGATTAACGAGTGATGCGAGTTGAAATGAAGGAGGTAGCGGTTTCGTCCGGCCGTGCTAATACTGAGAATGTTTTGGAGCGGTTGTTCATCATTAGTTCGTGTTGGGAGTGATTCGATCTGACTGCAGGTTAACCTCCTGTCGACGGCGCCGCCGCGGGGTCGCAGATGCGGCTTACCATTTTGATCGAGGCATCCGTGAGATTGATGAATTTGGGAAGAACTTCGCCGTCTTCACCGGCAGCATCCAGCTCGGCGGCATCCCAAAGTGACAGGACAGTTCCGACGAGCTGAGCAAAACACTCGGTCCATGTTCGGTCTGTATTGGGGTTTCCCTCTTACCACAGAATTAGCAAACAGCCCAAGTCAAGTCACCGTGGCAAAGGCCGCTTACTGATGTCCTGATCATCCAACTTCAAGAAATAGCCCTCCTGGTACAGCTTGTTCGAGTGACTGTTGAGGAAGGCGAAAACCGGCTGCAGCTCGGGAATGGTCTCCTTATTGATATCCATGAGGGGCGGGTGATAGGTCTGCACAATCGACGCCGGGCGTGTGCCTTTCCGCGACTTGCCGACAGGGCTGCTCGATGGGGAGTTGCTTAGAGATGCAGGAGAAACGGCATTCTCGGGTGATGTGGGCGCCGTCGAGGGAGAAGTCTGATGCGAATCCGAGAATCGGGGTGGTGGTGTGGGTGTCTTCGTGTTGACGGGAGCGACGGGAACACCGTTGGAATCCGGTGTTGAGGAATGCACCTTTCGAGGAATGTCGCTGTCGGGTGATGATGCAGGCGTCGGGGATCTAGAGTCCCTGTGTGACGCTGACAGCTGGGATATAAATGAGAGAACTTATGACAACCAGATTGTCAGCTCGAATGGAGGAACAAATCACAGCTGAGTGATCGGTCGGGGCGCCGAAGTATTTCGGTCCAGCTGGGGTTCGCGCAGCGCCGCTCCTTGGCGATTACCGACAAAGGTACACGCGGCACAGGCCTTGTTCGAACGAAAAATCGGGCAGGCACTGCGGGTGGGTGGGAAAAATGCCACGAATTACGACAGCGGCTTGGATTCACCAAGGGCAGACGGAAGAGGGAAACAGAGACATTGGAATTTTTGGGTTTTGCAACAAGAAAACATACCTCGATTTCGAGCCATTCCTCCCCTTTCCAGCCTGTAGTTCTAGTCTACAGGCCGCACGGATTCCACTGCAGGCTGCGTGCGCCTTTCAACCTTTCCACGTTCTTTGGCCGATTCTGTCGTTAATAGACTCTTGGCGCCAGAGGTGGAACGACGGGAAGCACACAGGGATGAGATCCTGCCGGGATGTGAAAGTGGTGTGGTGTATTTCGTCCGGGGGAGCACTATTGGACTGACAGCGCTGGGAAATCTCACCGAAAACAAACAGCAGAAGAACGGAAGAAATTGAGTTACGTCAATGAACAGCCGGGAGGGGTCCAGCAATATAGTAAAACCGGAAGTTCTGACGCAGGGTCCGGGACGGGTTGCGCTTTGGGGGAGCGGTTCTCTGGAACTGGGATTCGTATCAGAGATTCCTTGCAGGGATCCGATTTCTTAGCCTCTTAGGTCATTCTTCTCTTGGCCGGGCTACATTTGGGAAGACGTTGGAGGGGCGGATGCGTCGGACAAACAAAGACAGAAAACGGCGAGTTGGTTTGTTTGGGGCCAATGACTGAGAGGCTCGGGGATTTTTGTGGATGGAAAACCTAGGATTGCTCAGGACGACGACTTGAGTACTGGGAGAGGCGCGCGCTGCTTTGTGCTGTCTTCCAGGGTTAGACGCCGGCTGCGTCCAAGGATGCGCTGACGTCGGCTGAGCTAGAGGAAACAAGCTGAAGTACTGTGTCCACTTTTTGGTGCGTCAATCCATCGAGGGTGGAATTGCAGCGATGCTTCCAGCTTCGAACCCTTTTGAGCTTTGCGATTCACCGGGAATACAAGCAATTGCTAGATTCCCAATGTGAGTTAAGGGCTGGAGAGGTGCTTGGTGCCGCGTCTACCAGCCTCAAATTCCGATCTGAATGCAGGATTCCTTGGTCTCGGTTGCGAATCTGGTCGACGTTGGGCTCGTTTTCCATTTCAGCCCCGGATGGTCAATTGAAAGTTCAATCCGAGAACCGCTGTGGGGGGGAAGGTGGCAGTGGACCAGACACACAAAGCGTAGAACCACGCGAGAACGGGCTTCTGTAGACACCTAGCATGAGCGAGCGCTTCTCGTATTTGCGCACACGTACGGCCGCTATCAACCATTGCCCGAGGGCTCCGGGTAGGCCGCGTTGTCACCATTCCCGCCAAGTTCCTGGGCGGTCCGGACAAGGCAGTTGTTGCATCGTCGCTGACTTCATACATTTCCCCCCTTACGCCTTCTGTGCACTCCATACGAAGACGCGATCAGCTGCTCCTACGGATCTCAAAGATAGTCCAACCAGCTCACGATTTCACTCCCATGACTAATGCCTTCACGCTCGTTGAAGTAAGGGCCGCTCGCTCAAGGAAGAGATGGCTGCGTGGCTGGTCTTCAAGCGTCTGGCAGTCACACCCACGCCCACAACCCACTCGCCCTTGGCTCAAGACGCTAGAGATGCGGCAGAGCGCATTTCCTGCTCGCTAACGTTAGTATGCAGCATGCTACATCATCATGGCTTAGACTGGTAGTGGGGCATTACTTCTTCTCAAGCCGCAGCCGCCCGGTGGTCTCTCTAGCGGCTCTTGTCCACACAGTTTCATTCGGGGGATGGTAGTTTTGAACGGCATCAACGACTGCTGGCACCGTGATTGGTCAGCCAAGATGGTTGAACGGAACCGGCTGGCTGTTATGCATCAATAACTGACACAGTCCCGCTGTGGCTACGTTGGGGAACTTTGAGGCACTACATATGGAAGTCAGGTGGGAGATGGCGGTTGCTCCCCCTGATTATCCGCCAGGGAGCAGCAAATCTGCTTATCAACAACCTTTGATCTCTTTTACACGACACACCTCAGCTGTGCCATGGAAATCGATGCAGTAATAAGCGAGAACGCCCAGAAATTCTGCCTGCCACCCGACTAGCAATGAAGACGTTGTGATCTTGGCATCTGACTGGAACCGCAGTAACACAACCATAAAACTCCAACAGACCCTGGAAGCTGGAGGTGACCCCTCCCCCCAAAACTGCAACTGGCCTTTTGTCCGTGTTCCGGATACGAGGCGGTAAGAGACAGTTTCTTTTGCAAGTGAGCAGAATCCCAGCTCAAAGGACGCGCCAGCATCACTCGTAAGCTAGCTGCAACCAGCTAGTGCGATGGCGACACGGTCGAAACGGATTTCTTGGGCTCAGCAATTTGACATCGTGGATTGTCTGCTTCGGTTGGTAATTACGTCATTGACAGCTGTCGGAGTGTGCATTTCCTCCATGAAGACCATCACGATATCCATGCTTCCTTGCGAACTCGGTACTTAGTTTACACTCCATTGCTATGTGCTAGACTACACCTTCCACATCACCTGAAAAGGAAAGCCGCATGACAGGTCTTGGGTAGATGTGCCTCTCGTGGCCTGGCGTCATACGCCAGCAAACAAGCTGTGTTGCGTGACGAAGCCATCTGCGCACACGTAGACCCCACAGCTATGTCCTTATGAAGTTACACGCTTCAGTTATTATACCGACTTCTGTGATGTGGTGTATTACACAAATTTCGCGCCAGAGTGCAACGACGAACGGGAGGATCCCGCATCGGACTTGTGCAACCGGCCTCTTTCCTCGCATGAACGCTACTAATCGCCGTTCCCTTGGGCCTGTGTCCCGTCTTGAAGGTGAGAGGTTGGGGAGAGGCGGTGACGGGACGCCCCGACGAAGCACAAATGACCAGCCGCTACCTCTCGAAGGCTGATCGTCTTTGTCCCCGGTGCTCTATCTGCACTTGCCACCCTTCATCTAAGCAGCGTGGAGGCCCGAGTCCAAGTCCGGCATTCAAAACATTGAGCAACTTACTCAGAACCCAGTGTGCAATCGCGCCTCGGCATGGAAAGCCGCAGCATGCAGCAACGCGTGAGGGAAAACCCATGAAACAAGCATGCCGAAAAAAGCATTCAATTCACAAACGCCCATCCACAAGCATCTCCGAGTTGATGCACGGAACGCCAAACACGCGCTGTCCCACACACCACAAAGCTGGGGAAGCGCGATGATCGGTGAGCCAGGGCTTCAACAGGGCTGGGTTGGTCACGCTTCCAGATGCCCACCAAAGCCGCGACGCTTTTCCGGGGAGCAATGGCATGAGTGGGTGGCACCGGGATCACAGCCGGCGAGCCGGGGTTGCTGTCCTCCAACCATTCCTCAAAAGACCCGTCAGCATGGAAAGAGGCGTCCCCTGGAAGTTAGCGCCGGGGGAGGATAAATCCTGAAGCCGACCGCGTTAAACCTTTACCAGTTTAACGCCCGTCAAATCCAGCAATGTGCAGTGAAAACCAGTGGAATCCAGGAGGATGGCACGGCTCCGTGCACCTGCCTCTCAGGCGGTGCAGTGGGCGCGGTGTGAACCGAGAGCCCTATCCTCCCAAATTTTGGGTCGAACCGTCGAGTCCTGTGATGGTTCTCTCGCGGTCAGTTTGTCAGTGCACCTGACAGGCTCCTATCTCCAGCACCAACTGGTTCGCAGCCTTTCACGGCACGTTTGCTTTTACCTCTTTTTGATTTCACTTTTCACTTTTCTTACCTGGATGTTGGTCATCTTTTGGCCCGATTGCACGGTTCAACGCCTTGGATTTGGTCGCTGGCCGCCGCTAAGAAAGGCCTCCGCTCTGCCGTCTTGCTGCGCGCGCACCACGCACCACGGCAACCGTTGACTGTCCTCGGACCCGCTACGATAACCTCCACTCCCCCGCCCCCGAAAACCCCCATTTCATTGTGCCAGCGTTCCCGTATTTCCACCATTGCTCCTCGGGATCGCTCCGCCTCTCGTCAACATCATCCCCGCCGACGTGCCGAGGCCTCGAAACGGCGTGTGCACGTTGCTTGGACCCGGCGCCGAGGCCAGCATAACTGACAGTTCCTCGCTGCATTGCTCGCTCCAATGGATTCTTATGGAGATTCGCAGCCAACACAAGGTTCGCGCTGTCCCCATTGTTCGCCTCCCAAGCTTTGAAGCGGCGCTAATCAAGTGCGCATGTCACAGCGACGCAGGGTGTTCTTGACCCCCGACGACTCGGCGAACAAAACTCGGGTCTCTCAGACGAGGACATATCTGATATCATCTGTATCCTCGTGCCTTACTCCGACCATGCTCGTCAGGGATTGAGACAACTAGCCGAAGAGCACTCGCACCATTTGCTGGCACGACAAGATGCAGATCAGCTTGACCTGGACTACCAACAGGAAGATGAAGCCCACAACTTTGGCTACATACAGCAAGATGTGGGGGGTCATCATATTGCACTGAGGTTCTCTGCCAAAGTCAAGCTGCGGTCTCAGGGTTTCACGTTCGGTCGGAATCCTGGCCGCTGCGATATCTGCCTGAAACAAGACCCGCGCCTCAGCAATATCCACTTCCGGATCTACCTCAACGAGCATGGTGTTCTCATGATAGAAGACTCGTCGACAAATGGAACCATTGTGGACGAAGTGCTTCTCAGATACAAGCCGGTCAACCAGTTTCCTCGAAAACGAACTCTCAACAGTGGCTCCAAAATCAAAATCCTGCTAGCCGATAATGGCAATGACCTTGTCTTCCTCGTGCGTGTTCCTCGCAGGGAGGGCAGGCACCTCGCGGAATACCAACGTAATTTGGATGTCTACATGGAGATGATTGGACACCAACCCGTAGATGCTAACAGGACCATTGTTCCTGGACCTGGAGGCCACGTGAGTAGATCACCCAATCTGTATGTATCCTTTTCGTCCCTAACAGTCCCCTAGGTTGACATATTTGGCGTCCCTGCCCAAAAAACGCCTGCCGGTAACCCTCCAACGGCTAAAAAATACCCGCCGCCCCAGAAGATAACGCAGCACAGCAGTTCGCTGGCTACCCAACTCCCAAGATCATGGAACGGATCTGACAAGTATAATCGCGTGGGCGAGATCGGAAGGGGTGCCTTTGCAACTGTCTACAAAGTGACTTCCAAGTTTGACGGTCTGCCCTACGCCGCGAAAGAGTTGGACAAGACAAAGTTTATGAGAAACGGCATCTTAGACCAAAAGGTCGAAAACGAGATGAAGATCATGCAACGGGTCAAACATGTCAGTATCCACTTCTGTAGAATCTGTCCTGGGTTCAAGCTGACCAAAATTTGCAGGATAACATTGTTCAATACATTGAGCACCTTGATTGGGACGACAGGCTAATGATCATCATTATGGAGTACATCCCAGGGGGCGACTTGGGAAAGATGATCAACGAGGTGGGGCCAATCCCGGAATTCGAGACAAAGACCATCGCGAAGCAGCTGCTTGACGCGCTTGGGTATCTACACAAGATGAACATCACCCATCGAGATGTGAAACCGGACAATATCCTCGTCAACTCCAGGGAACCCTTCGTTGTCAAGCTGACAGACTTTGGGCTATCCAAAATGATCGACAATGACCAAACATTCCTTAGGACATTTTGCGGCACTCTGCTCTATTGCGCCCCTGAGGTATACTCCGAGTACGCCGACTACGATGAGTACGGTCGTCGAGATCCCCGGAATCGTCGTTTCAACCAAGTGCCTGGTCAGCGTTATGATCATGCTGTGGATGTGTGGTCCTTGGGGGGGGTGCTGTTCTATGCTCTGACAAAACGCCCTCCTTTCCCGGCCAAAAGTGGCGCTAGCCACTCCGAACTGCTTCATCAGATCATGACGAAGCCTCTTGATACATATCCACTCGCTCGGATTGGCGTCTCGCAGATCGGTATCGACTTCTTGGCTAGGATGCTTGATCGGAGGCCGGAATCACGGGCCACTGTCGAATCTTTGCAAAGCCACCCGTGGATTAATGACCCCGGCCTCTCGCAATCATACGATGAGATCTCAGACGAAGAGCTCCACGTCGAAGCCTCTCAACTCAGCCTTCAGGACTACGACCGGGAGAGAACAGTCGATGTTGAGGACGATGTGATAATTCCAAACAGCGACTGTGAAGACATGGACGAGAGCGAGGTAAATGATGAGAACCAGTTCAGTGGTTACGAGTCCGAGAAGGAAAACTATACATTTGGCCCTGGGGCCTGGGAGAACCGAGAGAATCGGCCTCAGCCAAATCGTCTCTTTGGCGAAGTCAACGCATCAGCAATGGGAAGCTCCGGTGCCGTCGCAGCAGAGCGCCTCAATCTTCCAATCTCGGCAACAAGCTCCGCTACGACCCAAATCCTGGGAGGTGTGACGGAAATCCGAGACAGCTTCGACTCTTCGGACGATAGCTTGACCCCCCGTCAAAAGTCTCAAAAATCCCAGAGGTCTCAGCCCACACCAGGGGACCTTCGAGCTTCTGCACTGCTGGCCAGCCAAAACAGATCCGTCGAGAACCTCAACAACACCACTTTCAACATCGCATCCCAGAGCCTGGGTGGCGCTGAGTCCTACCTCGAGAATCTCAACATGAAGTCCCGTGCCGGGTCGCTTCTCCGTGGGAACAGTGATCTGAATTCGAGCAAGAGAAAGCCTTCACCCGACAGCAGCGACGAGATTGAGCCTCCCTCGGCAAACGACCGACGGGGACTGAAGAGATTCCGCTCCGAAGCCTTTGTAAACGCGGTGTCTGAGCTACCATCCCTAGATGAAGGTGATTACGAGCTATTTGCACACATTCCCTCGATCGCGCGGCTGCAGTCAGCCCGCCAGATTGACAATCCCGTTCACAAGTCGGCCTTTTGGGTAGCTCAGGATCGGAAAACGTGGCATCTTCAGTACCCCGAGATGACGCAGCTTCAGTTCGACGCTTTCAAGACCGCGGCCGCAGCACGGAATGAAGTTTTCGCACCGGGGAAAACACCGCTGTGGGATCTCGCGCTCAAGTATTTTCCCGCAACCCGTCACGAGAGGATTGGGTCAGAAACAGTGCCCACGTCGGAAAATGGCGATGATGATGTGATGCCGTCTACTGCTATTCTGGATACGAGTAGTCAAGACGACATTCCCGACACGCAAGATCCAGGCCGGTGCATTCCGCTGCCTGTCCAATGGGACTCCTTGGAACGACGAATAGTGGCCACCTTGCAATCCGCCCCTGCCGCAGCAGTGGCTAATATATCGGTCCACATTACCGAATCTATGGTGTCGTGGGGGAGAGCTATGGAAAACACGAAGCCTTATCCGTCCAAGTTTGAGGCAAAGGTGCCCAAATACGCGTTCAAAATCATCCTGTGGAAAGAGAACTACGACCCATGTCGAAACTTCCGTCCTTGGAACCGGGCGCCCGAGCTGGATGAAAATCGCTTCCACTTCTACATCTCGACCAAAGCGACGAACGGCATCTGGGTCAATGACGTCCAACTGCCGTCGGACAACCCAAAGAACCCTGGTGGTCCTCCGACCCACTGGATGCGGCTGCATGATAACGACAGCGTTGTTGTTTGGCAACCGAGCGACGGTTCTTCCAGGTCAGAGCTCATATTTCGCTGCAACTGGGGTGGTAGTGGACAGCCTCGCTGCACAAACGACAAGCCACGATTGCTGCCAGGAGCTCTGGCCAAGCGGCTTGATGAGCTATGCGTCCGGGCAGAGAAGAAGATGCACGGTCTGAGTGAGCACGACCTTAGGATGGAAGAGGCGAACTATGACTGTGATGAGCGCAAGGCGACAATCGAAGAGGAGCGGAACCGGTCACGAGCCTTTGAGCTCAAGAGGCAAGAGGCGTGTCGGGCTCTCGCGACTCGACGTGGAAGTCCAGCACCCTACGGCGGGGGGCACGGAGAGTCGCTGGCAACGACTCAGAATACTTGGCTGTCCCAGGTGCCAAACCGCACCGTCCCACAATTCAGAACAGGGTCCCCGAGCACCATAGGCCTTGTGAGGAATGGGAGGAGGTAGACATTGCAGTGCATCCGTCAAAGCACCTCGAATTTTTCTCTCTATCTTGGACTACACCCAAATCATTGCTCTAACCACATGGAGCGACCCTCGACCATTTCATTTTCATTGCTTTATTCTTTATTCGTCTTTCATTCGCACCGAATTTCCATGGGGCGTCATTATCAGGCAGGAGTCCTTCCGCAAGGATCGGATACGGCTAATATGGGCGAGCAATACGTATTTTGAGCTGGTTTTTTCCTTTTTTTTTTCTCATTGAATAAAAAGATTGCGCAATAGCAATGCATGTCGAAGAAGGAAGACATCAAAATCCAGGCGTAAGGGCGAGAGATGATCGATCAAAGCAGGGTGTTGAAGGCGTTTCTTTTCCCTTTGTTACCTGGATGTTGACAGGGTTAGTTGAGGTGCTTGAGTAATAAGGGTATATTCTGAGGTGCGCGGCGTGTTGTAGCTGTGTTGATTAGTTGGGGATCAACAGGAAGGGAATTGGGACAAAACTTGGTTAATCCGGCTTGTCAGAGCTGAGCCACTTGGCGTGTGCCGGCGTTATGACAATTAAAAACAAGACAGTAGATATAGAGAGACGGCATGCGGAACACCATCTCGATTGTGATAGTGTGTTGTTGTAGCACCTGCTGGTTACTGGATAGGCGTATAGTAACTACGCGCGCGGGTAGAGATATAAGCAGATAGTCTAGGGAGCATACTCAAAGCCATATCAATACTCCGTGATACTCCTGGAACCCCCCCCCCCCCCCTTTGCTGCTGTTATTCCCCTTGTCCATAGCTGCTCTATTCGCCCAGCGCAGAACACTGCACCGTCGGCCCTCGACACCAGACCTGAGCATCTGGGTCTGATTGCGTTCCTGGTGGTTTCACCGGGATGCCAAGGCAGGTGGTACTCATCCCTGGGCGGCCGGGCTTGGGTTGGTTGGTGATTGAGGTTGAGATCTATGACTCTCACCTCATCTCTAGCCCCAGTTTTCATTCAGAGTCCGACTCTGACTCCACCTCTGGCTGCGAAACCGACTCAGACCTCTCAGACCCGCCGGACCTTGACTTTGCACCCGATGCTGCAGAATCCTTGTGTTCACCCTGGTTGTCCCTATCACTGCATGCTATCTCCCTAGCAAAGTGAGTGGTAGCCATGACGACGACAGCCGCGGCGGTGATAGTAGGGACGGCGAGCAATACGGCGGCAAGTCTATCAACCCCAACCAGCACACCGTCTTTATCCTACACAGTGGACGGGCGGTTCACGGTCGTTGGTAACCTCATGAGTCACTCGGCAACCCAAAACTTGTGATTTCAACTGTCTCGAATAGTATAGTATTCATTACTCCAGTACGAAGTAACCGTCATATAACCACACTACCAAAGAACCCTACATCATTCCATGTCACACAGCTCAAGACCCGAGATGAACGGCAACTGCACAAAAATGACATCATTCAAACACCCTTTTTTTTGTGTACAACACCTGCCTGACCTTCTTCCTACTCCCATCAATTGTAGCAGGTACCCCAAGGAAATATGATCTAACACTGTGTGTTTTACATAATGCCCCCTCCTCCCGTCTAACCTCTAGTCTACCCGGAGCTGCCGAGGGCCTCTCTTCTTGGTTGGCTTCTTCTTCTTCAGCCCCCGGTCGAATGCCGCCGCCGAAACGTGGTCTCGCCCAAAGGTATCAAGGTCCTTGACCTTGTAGATCCGGATAATCCAGTTCTCGCTCGTGAACGCCTCCTCGATGGTGCTCAGAGTGGGCCCAACCTCCGGAAGACGAGATCCGCGGACACGATCTTGAGCCTGCCCAGGCGGGAACAGGGAGTTGTAATTGTAGTACGACATCTTGTACCTATAAGACGGTTAGCCTCACTCCGTCGTCGGCCAAGACAACACTCACATCAAGCTGTTCTTCATCGTTTCACTGGCCTCGTTGTCGACGCGGTACTCGCCACGAGGCGTGAAAAACTCGCGCTCCTTGACCTCATCAGGCCAAATACCTTCGGCGATACGGACCATCCACAGAAACTTGTTGATGTCGTCCCCTGAGTAGCCCAAAAGACCTCCGAATACCACCAGAACGTAATCCACCTCGTGCTGGCGCATGATCGGGTAGCTGACCTCCTCGCGAGAACTCATGGCCTTGCCAACGGTGGCAATATGCGTGTTATTCCACGTATTGTTGTCAACCAGCGTGGGACGATCCGCCATGCCACCAATCTGGTAGCCGTAATCCCACCACGACATGATCTTGGCGTCCTCGGGTGTATTTTGGCGGAGCCACTGGTAAGCCTCACGGTAGTCGTCGATAATGTGTTGCTGGCCGTTGGGAAGCCTGCTGGCCAAAACAACCGACGGTGATGAGTACGCGTTGGACGTGACCCATGTGCAATGCATGACGAACAGCAATAGGTAGATTGTCATCGCCGTAACGACTGAACCCTTCGAGAAGAGCCCATATACTCCAACAACTGGCTTACTCATCGATTTCAGTCCCGTCTTGGCCGCTTTCTTGGCCGCGCCGTCAGCACCCTCCTCAGTCGGCTGCTCGACAGGTGCGGGTGACTCGGCTTTGAGATAAGTGTCAAGGAGTGATGATGCAGCCATGGCCGCGGCAATGCACACAACAGGTGTCAGGGTTAGCATCAAGCGAACCATAACGCCGGCGAAGTAGCTTCCGAACAAAGCGTAGACAACAATGAATACATGCTCATCGGCAAGCTGCTGAAAGCAGAGGTAGACACCGGCAGGGAACAGCCAGATCAGCATGTTAAGGTCGAAGAAGAAGGCGGGCCATGCGGTAGGCTGATGTTCCGAAACCGAAGCAATGATAGGAATGTGGATCTTAGCATAGCCAGTATCCCAGAGTGAATAGAAACGACCGCTCCAAGGGGCAATGAATCCCGCGCTTGTGGCAATCACCAGCGCAACAAGGCCTACACTAAAAGTTCCTCCAGCAAAGAGCCACAGGAACGTCTGGAACTGACGGCTAGGGATGGCAGACCTCACATAGTCAAGGAAAGCCAGGAGCTGCAGAAAACCAAATATGCCTGAAATCGTGTTAGTAAAACCAGTGGATAATGTGGGCTCAAACCGACATACCCAAGGCCGGCATGTGCTCGCTGGTCTTGACAGGCAAGAAGCCGACGAAAGGGATCTGCATGCTGGCCAATGTTCCCAAGGCATACCACGTCGTGTACGCCACATATAGCCTGGTGCTGTAGCGGCCCATGCAAATCAGGACAAAAGCATGCAGCGGCAGCAAGCAGGTGATGAAGGCATAGCCACCCCAGGAAGCTACCATGTAACCATAGAATAGAGCGCACAGAGCGCCCCAGAGCATGGAACCCTGCTTCAGAGCCTTGATCCAGAGGAAAAAAGTGAAAACGAGAAGAAAAATCGCAATGGCTTCGTTGTCGTAGCTGCCAGCAACTGAACGAGAAATATAGCCAGGGGCGATGCCCATGAACGCGGCGGCGAGGAGACCGGCCGAAGATGAAGTCGTCATCTCATTGGTAAGGAGATACGCGGCGAACGCAGTAAGACCCGAGAAAGCCGGAGCGAGGAGAACACAGATATTACGGATATCGACGGGGATCGTCAAGGCACGGAGGAGGTGGTAGATGATGCCGCTCGTCACCATTAGACCGGGATAGAGTGTTCCTCCCGTCACCCGGCCGAGGGGGTGCCATGTGCGGTCGTCGAACCAATCCCAGAAGTTGTAGAAGCCGTTCGCCACGAGATATTTGGTCGCTCGGAAGTTGAACCAGGGGTCGACTGCGATATCTGTCAGTTCTCGGGTTCCCAGTTTGCGCGGCTACATGCACGACGGAGGTTACTGACATTCGTGGATAATGCTCTCAAAACCTGCATGTAGAGGACAACAATTAGCACCAAAGCTATGCGAAGAGTTTGAACACGATGATTCAAAGGCCGCAGGTCTAGTGCGCCCGAGACAGCGCCTGATCCCATCTTCTGCTGGTGGTAGACTGGGTCACATACGAATCACAGAAAACAACCGGCTTGCAATTGCGGCGCCGGCAATGAGGCAGAGGATAATGAATCGCAGCAAGCCGCGAGTGCTCTCCCCCTTGCCTGCACTGGCAAGAACATGAAGAGTATCGGCCGACATGGTGGCCGCTGTTGTCGTGTTGTGCTGCCTCTCGCCAGTTGGAGTTGGGAGGGCTGCGACAAGTGCACCGTTTTGGAGAGGACAGTTTGGAGCTTCTGGGCAATTGGGGTGCCCCTGCTCCTGTGCTTGGCGCGCATTGATTGGGTGGCGGCAGGAGGGTTGCTTCAAGTTTAAGGTTGCGGCAATTCTGCCGGCGGTGAAGATTTCCCTTGGAGAGGGTAGGTAGCCTTGTGACTACCCTGGCAGCGTGAATCAAGATGGAATACCGATGCACCTGTGAGACTCGATTGACTTCCTGGAATTGATTTTACGGGCGATCACGCTCAGCAGAACCTGAGTTCAACTGCTCCAGGCCAGTTGCTTCGAAAACGAATTGAAACCCGAGGCCGCATTACAAACGTAATTCAATGACTGTTGTTGGCAAGACCAACAGCGAACCCGAGTCATCCCGAAAGTAGTCGCCATTGTGCACTAGATTTCCCTTTGTAGCTGATACATGGCATTCGGGTCAGGCAGGTGGCATTCCATGAGACGAACAGTCGCCACAGACACGATATTGCAGCAATGCCGGTCACAAAGGTCCTTCCAAGGCTTCAATAACTGTTGTTTTGCCCGATTTTATTACGCCGTAAATGCATCGATGCCCACACACTTGTCACCACCTCGAGAACGACATTGGTGTCAGTTCGGTGCTTTCATTCGGCAGCTAACGCTACCTAGCCAGATCGAGATTTCGTCGACCTCGTAAAACACCCAAATCCCGAAAGCAAGATTCCCGGGATGATGCTGCGTGTTGAGTGCGAAATCTTTTATAACCCGCGCCGCCGGTGCCCAGATACACAATCATCCCTAAAACCCAAAACTCCTCTATGCCTGTAGACCAGTCAGCGTCTCGTTCCACATAGGGCCACGAAAGACAGGCACCAGTTGGCACGAAGCTAACCAGGTAGTCCAGAACTTCATACCTTGACAGCGAATTTGCGTTGAGGGAAGTGCGTTTGGCGCTTCTTGGTCTTCTCCAACACTCTCGAGGCGTCTTCCTTGGAGAGGCGGCGGCGAATCGCGCGGGTCTGCTTGGGCCTAAGATCCAGAGGCAGGTACTTCTTGTTCTTGTAAAATAGGCGAAGCTGAGCCCGTTGTTTCGCGTTGATAATGGTCAACACACGGGCGATCGACTTGCGGAGGTCATGGCTTAAAAAAAAGTCGTTAGTAAAAATTTCCCACGGTAGTAACCCAAGCTTGCAGGCTATCACGATTCTACCATAAAAACATACATCTTCGTGAGCTTGGTGCCCGAGGACACAATCTTCTGGATGCGGAGCTGGCCCAACTCGGTCTTGAGCTCACCCAGTTGCTTGGTGAGATCCTCCTTATTCTTGGACCATAATTGGCCTGCCTTGACCTTTCCGGAAGACTGTGGCAAGATCGTAAGCCAGTGCACGCCAAAATTCGGTATCGAAATTCGGGATCGGGAGAGCACACAATGCATCGGGAAGAGAAGGGTTCGGACGTAATCAAAACTGCCAGAATATCAGTTGCGGATACAAGAGGCACTTACCATTGTGATTTCGTCTAACTGGGGGTTAGTAATGTGTTGACCGCGACGAGACCGTGAAAGGAACGAGCTGATGTGCTGCCGACAATAAAGTCCACGAATTCGGAGTGGTGTGGATGCGCAAAATCGCAGGCCAGGGCGGAAAACCCTACAGCTGTGGGGGGGGCTCGTGCGCCCTGTCGCCTCAGGCAGCTGCCCCGCCACTTCCAAAATCGGTTAGCTTGGGGTTTGGTGCTTTTTCGCACATGCACACAACTGGGGCCGCTCTACCATTTCAAAATCTTGTGTTGGAGCCGTGAAGTTCGACGACCGACACGAAATTCTACTAACCTCACAACACAGCCAAAGTTCTCAAGATGTCGTCCGCGGCCGCTCCTACGACAAAGACCTTTGGCAAGTCGACCCGGACGGTCCCTCACGCCTCCGAGAAGGCTCAGAAATGGTACCCTGCTGAGGATGAGGCCAAGCCTCGCCAGGTACGTCGATGCACTCACATTTGAGCTGATTCTCGGTATTTTACGGCGCAGAGAGATGGACTTTTGTGGGTTTCGGGCCATTGGTATTGACGAAAATTCTGCGAATTCGATGAGGCGGGGGAAACCCTTAAACAAAAGCCAGGGAACGTCGAATGTTATTTGCAAGCGCAAATGTTCAGGGAGGAGTCTTCTGGTGAATATTGGCCATAGCATCCTGCATTTTCTAACGGGCTTCTGGCTCTAGGTCCGCAAGACCCAGCGCGCTTGGGCTCCTCGCAAATCTCTCGAGCCTGGCACCGTCCTGATCCTTCTCGCCGGTCGCTTCCGCGGCAAGCGTGTGGTTCTCCTCAAGACCCTTGAGCAGGGTGTCCTCCTCGTCACCGGCCCCTTCAAGATCAATGGTGTTCCCCTCCGCCGCGTCAACGCAAGATACGTTATTGCCACGTCTCTCAAGGTTGATCTTGCTGGTGTCCCTGAGGCAAAGATCAACGAAGTCTCTACACCGAAATATTTCACGGCAGAGAAGGCCAAGGAGAAGGCTAGCGAGGAGGCTTTCTTCAAGCAAGGCGAGAAGGCACAGGTACGATCCCCCGAATGGACGCAGTTTTTGTGATGGCGAACCTGACATATTTTACAGAAGAAGGAGGTTTCGAGCTCCCGGGCAGCGGACCAGAAGGCCATCGATAAGGCGCTCATCGCCAACATCAAGAAGGTTGAGCACCTCGCCAGCTATCTCGCTTCCTCGTTTAGCCTGCGCAAGGGTGACAAGCCCCATGAGATGCGGTGGTAGACGGACGGTCGGGTTTTGACGGGTGAGACGGCGCGGTTTCCAGGATGGCTTGGCCAATTGCATTTGGACGTTGAGGGTTTTCGGTCCATTACGGCGTCTGTAATCAGGGTTTACAGTCATCTGAGATCATAAAATGCTTTCGGCTTTGCAAAGGAACAAACCGTCGACGACCGAATTAGAGACAAATGGGATGCCCCCAAGTGCACTGTATATTTGGACTTGCGATGGCACAAGGGAGGCAGCACCGGCAGGACAAATCGTTCATTGATAAGCCGGATGTTCATGAAGCAACGACATCAAGTCTTCTATTTCCCACCTGTCAGTCTACAAAGTTGTGATGTGGACTGCTAGTCCTGGATCCCTGCACCTGTACAGTGACGGGAGCCACGAGCTTAGAATATGTTCCAGAGACTCCCCACCGTATTTTGGTTTGAAGGTATGTACGCCGTTCTCAACTACTTGCGATTGGTCAACAGGTGATAAATTTGAGAGTCGTCAAGGTCAGATGGTTGGAGCCTAATGGAAGAAGAATGCAAATTCAACTGATAACACCATTCTACAGAAATTTTTAGCAGAGACCTCCTTTGTTAACTAACTTGATATCATACATCACCTCATTGGCAGGAGTCCAATGCTATTCTTTCCGCATCATCTCTGGTCTTTCTGTGGGCACGCTACCCCACTGCGGCGCTGAGCGGCTGGGGTGGGGGCTGGGGCGTCCAGCGGATTGGCTCGGAGGGTGGCCGGCTGGCTTCCGCCGCTGCGAGCTGCTACGTATTTCCAAAGAACCGCGACATCACCACACCTAACGTATAAAAACCAGCAACATCCACACAGCCGAATCTTTCCAGACAGTATTCCTGGTCGCCGTAGATTGCGCTCGGATGCCGACTCCAAGTCCCTAGCACCCAACACCGAGAGAAATGGCCGCAACGTCAGGGCAGGGCTGGGCCCAACTGCGACAGCAAGCCCGGACATTAGAAAGTCAAACAGAAACGCTACTGCATACCTACTCGCAGTTCTCGACAAAGTCCAACATTCCCCCAACCCCCACAGAAGATGAAAGGACTGCCGAGACCAAACTTCAGGAGCTTCTTGACCGGGTATTACCGCTGTTCTCCTTCTCCTCGTCGTCAAGGTTGCCGAGCTGACCTCATCTCCGGCTTTCCCAGCGCGAAACCGTTGTCGGCCAACTCAACCGCATTCTCGACTCTGAAGCCTCACTGGGATCCTCAGCACTAAAGCAATCCAACCTCTCCCTCCTCCGCGACAAGCTCGCCGACCACCGGCGCGATCTATCACGGCTACGCTCGACACTACAAGAAGCGCGCGACCGCGCCAACCTTCTTGGCAGCGTTCGTGATGACATCTCGGCGTTCCGTGCCGCCAACCCTGAGGCAGACTACTTCTTGCAGGAACGAGGCCAGATAGACCGCAGCCACGAGGCGACCGATAGCGTGCTGAGCCAGGCGTACGCGGTGCAAGAGAACTTTGCACTACAGCGCGAGACGCTGGCGAGCATCAACCGACGTATCACCATGGCGGCAAGCCATGTTCCGGGGATCAATACGCTGATAAATCGCATATCAGCCAAGAAGCGGCGGGATGGTATTATCATGGGGTCGTTCATTGCATTTTGCTTTTTGATGTTCTGGTTCTTTTCGTGATGTGGGCGACGAAACAAAATTGCCGGAGATGGGAGACATTCTATATATCTTTCAGGTGGGGGGACTTGTTTAAGGATAAAACATGGAGAGGCTGGCGTTGGGGAGTTTTATGCAATGGGTTGTTAAGGCAACTGAATCCTCGAAGGAACAGCCTTCTGTATCCTATTTTTTTTAAAGCATGTTGTGGTCATACCCATTAGAACTACCGTCTGATTTGCGAGCAAGCTGTGGATATCTGGGAATCGAGTGTATATGGACGGGGAAAGTGGCGGCATGAGTATGTTTGTTGGCGAAATTTTTCACGTTGCTGTTGAACAGAGAAGGCAATCGACAGGATTCGACCTATCTTTGTACACTCTACTCCTGCGTCTTTTTGGCTGCCGTTCTCCTGACATAGTTTTCATCGATGTTCTCATTGCGCATCTCATCCAGAATTCTCTGCATCCCTTTGACCAAACCTTCACACTCCGCAGGCTCGGCATCGCCACTACCAGCCCAACGGATGCGGCAGTTGTGGTCGACGAGGTAGGTGTATCCCACTTTGCTGTTAAGCACGCCAATAGATTCCCGGATATTTTCTGTGATTCCCTTGCGCACCAGAAAGTACTTCCCCCAATTCCCCTTACCAATGCGCCGTCGCAGCGACCAAGAGAAGAGCCGGATGAGCATTGACTTCATCGGATCCTCCTCGACATTGATCTGCACCAGTTGGGCGCGCCCATTGCTGGCCGCCAGAACTTCGTGTAAAGCCGGGTTTGCTTCTCGCGAAGTGAAGCTCTGGGCCTGCTTCTCGGCCCACATACTGCTGAAGATGGTGACGACCGAGGCGTGGCCCTCAATGACGGGTGTAGTATCGGCCGAAGTGGCTCCCGGATCCTTAGCTAGGGTACGGCCGTGTAGGTTGGGGAAGTAGAGCGACAGGTCTGCTTTGAAGAGACGCGGTGGCGCGAGGAAGGTTTTGCCTTTATGGAATTGCATGTTGCGCCAGTCGCGGAAATACGGGCGGGACAACTTTGATTTTCTACCACGTATGTTAGATTGGCGTTTATGATGGCCGGGAAAGACAGGAATCCTACAATTCCTCACGACGAGCCAAATGCTTCTCGTAGTTGACAAAGTCATCTCTGCGCTGCTGCAGAGAACGGCGGTCTATGCCTGTGTTCTCGCCAGCCCGCGGGGGGTCAGACATTCCAATTGGCCTGCTCAATGACGTCGGCGTGAACCCTTCCACTTTCTTTCCATAGCCACGGGGTGCGTGGGACAGTGGCCCCTCGTCCGGCGCTGTCTTGATGCCATTGAGGGGCGATGGCGTTGTCGATGTTTTGCTCAGAGTCGATGTTGATGTCGGCCGTGGCCCTGACCGTGGCCGGGGCGATGAGAGAGATGCCGATGGTTTCTCAGCGAGGCGCCAGTAAGAAACGCTAAATGGTCTCCATTGGCAGAAGAGACAAGTCACCGTCTTGGAACCTGTCCGGGTGATCATGGTTGCGGGTGTTGCGGCTCAAAAAAGGTAATTGACGTCGGCTTTCTTGATGTGCTGAGAATGTTTCCACCTAAACGCCCGCCGCCCCTGGCGGCTGGCTCAGGTCCCCCCGTCTTGTCGCCAAGATGTCGGCTATTCGCGGGGCGGCACCTCAGCCCCTCAAATCAACGTCATCGGCTTAAACAGCTATAAGCCGTGGGAAGCCATCTAAGCCGAGCTCCAGGATGGTAACTTCAAAGGGAGAGGAGAAACACTCAAACGACCTTCTGGAGCTGAACACCGAACTGCAAACTTCCCGGGACCAGGAACATATTGCCGTTGTGTAGATATTTGCAATGTTCTGGCAGCAAGGCTCCCGCGTCGCCCGCCAACAAGTAAGGCTGTGTCGAAACGTCATCTCTCGATCCACATTCTCCCCGCCTCCGCTTCGCGCGTTCCACGCATCAAGGAGCTTGCTTGTCGTCAAGCCTGTACTCCTGGCTGACATAGGTGAAGGTGCGCACGCTTCAATTAACATGACCTTGGCCGATCGAGACGTTACTAACGAGAATTTCATAGGGATTGTCGAGTGCGAGGTGATACAATGGTTCGTCGAGCCAGGAGCCCGTGTCGAGGAATTCTCTCCACTCTGCGAAGTCCAAAGCGATAAAGCATCCGTGGAAATAACCAGCCGGTTTACGGGCGTTGTCAAGAAGCTACACTACGATGCGGGCGAGATGGCAAAGGTCGGCAAACCCTTTGTTGACATTGACATCCCGGAGGGTGTCAACGATGAGGACGTGGTGCCGGCCACGGCCGAGGAGCTCGAACTACGAGACGCCGCATCTCCACAACAACTAGAACCTTCCAACGTCCAAGAAGTGCATACATTATCTGAAATATCACCCGGACCGGCGACGGAAGCCACCATCAAACACCGAACATTATCTGTACCTGCTGTAAGGCACCTGGCTAAAATATCGAGTGTTGATATTGAACAAGTGCCTGGGACAGGCAAAAATGGGAGGGTAATGAAAGAAGATGTTCTCCGTTTTATCCAGATCAGGGATTCGTCAGTGGTAGAGCAGCCATTTCAAACCGCAAGTCCTTCTGGGCCTGCTATTTCTTTCCCTCCAGGCTCCATTGCGGATCTGGGGCAACAGCAAGACACGCCAATAGCCTTGACGAGAACACAAGATGTCATGTTCAAGACCATGACACGTTCCTTAAATATCCCGCATTTTCTCTTCGGCGACGAGATCGATTTTACCTCTCTGGTTGAGCTCCGCTCCCGTCTGAACAGGGTTCTCGCAAAGGGAGGACTGACCGATGGTCAAGTCAGCAAACTCTCCTACCTCCCCTTTATCATTAAAGCCGTTTCGATGGCACTTTACAAATACCCCATACTCAACGCACGAGTGGATATCGAAGGCATCAACGGCAACGGCAATGGGAATGGGAATGGCAAGCCAAGTCTCGTCCTGCGCAGCCAACATAATATTGGCGTTGCCATGGATACCCCCCAAGGATTACTCGTCCCAGTTGTCAAGAACGTCGGTAGCCTCAACATCCTCAGTATCGCCGCCGAGCTTGCCCGCCTCCAGACCCTAGCCGTGGCCGGGAAGCTCTCGCCTCAGGACATGACTGGTGGCACCATCACGGTCAGTAACATAGGCAGTATAGGCGGCACCTATTTGTCACCAGTTGTGGTGGAACGGGAGGTTGCCATCCTTGGAATAGGGAGGATGAGAACAGTGCCGGCTTTCTCGACGGTCCCAGGTGAGGAGGACAAGGTGGTGAAGAAGCAAGTGTGTAATTTCAGCTGGTGTGCTGACCACCGCGTTGTGGATGGGGCCACCATGGCGAGAGCGGCAGGGGTGGTCAGAGCGATTGTGGAAGAGCCGGACGTGATGATTATGCACTTGCACTAGGTAATGTCCTTCAGTTGATGACGTGCGCGGTCATAAGCAGATACCAAACGGTGAGGTGGAAGAAAAAGTCATGTCAGGGAAAACGGAGTGTGAGCGAGTCTAGTTATGCCTCTGTCGCCAATGTACCGATACACCCGTACAAAGTGAATGGAGGGTAGGCCCATGAGAAGAGGATTTATATGAATGATCTTACTCCTACTAAGCAATATCTGGTGCCGAGTTTCACGGCCATTGGCGACCTCACTACCCGTTGCCCTAGTATCGATCGTATGGTAGTATTCATTGCTTTTACGGCTGACCCCCACCGACTAAGGGAAGCGCTAACATCCTGAAGTCGTGAAATCAGTGCTCTCCGAGAGTTGCATTTACCTGCGTAGTTACATACTTATGCACCTCGACATCGTCGGCGCTTCGGAGCTTGATACAACCCGACCCGTAGTTACGCTTGTGCTCTGGGGAGGCATATTGGTCCCATGCAGTTAGTTGTAGGCTCGGCATACCCAATGGGTATAAGTGGCATGGTGAGGCAGGTCGGTAGGTAGATAAGCCCAGAACGGGGCGACCAGAAAGCAGGATCAGGAGTCAGAAAGCCGAGGTGGTGCGATGGGAATGTATCATGGTAGCATGGACATGCTTAGGTACCAGGTACTTGGCCAGGAAATGGGAAGCCTCTTTCTCACCTTTCCGAATAGACTGGTTTGGTGGCCTTGCGTGCGTGGAAGAGGGGATGGTCGCTTCGGTATGCAGGGAGAGGTCACGATGTCCCTCATTCACCGCCAAGGTGCCTCAGGTGCATAATCTAGTGTATGTACGGTAGCTTGCCTAGGTGCTTTGCTTCGATCTCTTCCGTTCTTCAGTGTGGTGCCTCCACCCCGCGGAGCAAGGAACCTATGAGTAGAGCAGAAGGCAGGGATGGGGTGGGATGGGAAACGGTTGATCCTTCCCTCTGCCTCCGCGGTTCGGGTTGAGAATTGGATAAACGACGGTGATGTGAGGACAACATAGGGGGCGTCTTCTTCTTTTCAAACACTCTGTAGTTCCTTGATTACCTAGATCTCTTGCAAAAGCAACCCGAGGGGAGATCTCCCGATGGTCCACGATTTTAGCTGCGCCGGGGAGGAGAACGGGTCCCACGCGGGGGGGTTGGAAAAACGGGAAACGGGGATTACCCCATTCCCAAGAGGTCGAGAATCAATGCGGAAAAGATGGAAGGAAGTGGAAAGGAACATGGAAAATGGTAGCGTAGACGATGGTGTGGGGTGTGCACATTAGGGAAGTTACGAATCAGAGTATATGCAGTGCTGGCAACCCTTCGTTGGCGCCAAGGCCCCGCAAAGAGGTGTTTGCCCTCATCTTGCAGCAAGGCAGCCTACAGGCAGCGTTCCCCTCCCTCCATCGGCTCGATGCCGTGATGCATGCCTCCAGCTGCGGGCCTGTCCACAGGCATCTGTGGGATTATGATGGTGATGGAGTAGCCGGGTGATGGAGTAGCCGAGTGAGGGAAGCCGATTTCTCACGCATGCGGTATTGGTTTCTGTACGACCCTCCCCCATTTTCGACGTTTGGATTTCCTTGGTTTGAACCCCTAGCGATTTCCAAGTGCCGTGCTGGTTTGGTTGGCTCTGAGACGGAGGGTGGTAAACGGCAATGCCCAGGGTGGACGAAAACACCTCATGCAGCACCCGCCTACGCATCCCTTCCTTCCGGATATCCGCCCGGTAAATTGAAATCGGTGTCTTTTTTTCTTTTTTTTGGGGGGGGGGGGGCAGGGAGAAAATTGTCTGAAAGAGCTGGAGTGTTTCTGGTGTGGTGACTGACGATGAATGTGGGCCAATCTTAGGCGTCCATGGCAGGTAGATAGATCTCGGTACATGTTCTCGTTGACCGGAAAAGGGGTATTTTTGTACCATTCGTTTGTCTGAGCAACCAATTGTCGATTGCTGGTTGTCTGAGAATATGGAACTCCGCGATTGCATAAAACCAAATCCAGCCAGTCTCTCAATTGTCGATGTGAGGCCAGGTCATCATGAATATCTGGTTGTCCCAACTCAACCCAAGAAATATGACGCTGAGATGCTCATGGGTGGCAAGTCAGCAATTTTAGCAGTGGTCAGAGTTCTTCCCATCAAAACGTCGTCGGCATCATTTCCGCGACGATCGACAGACATCTTCTGCGGGCCATCCCGCTAGCCAAGGGAAAGGTGTTACTAGCAGCGTGGTTTCATCATGTACAAGGCCGTCGGTTTTACCGATATGAACGAGGAACCAAGCAAACGATGCTTACAGCGACCTTCAAATTGCAGATTTGGATTTCGCACGTGCATGAGCTGCACCAGGATATACATAAGAAAACGAAGGCGGTGAGTGCTCATGGGGAAACAAAAAGCAACCCAAATCATCTTGTGCTGCCTCGATATAAAACGCAGTATAGGTGCACAACGATTCTGACAAAGAGGAGAAGATAACGGGAATGCTCTCGTGACCAGCGTCTCCATCCATACTACGTACCCAACACTCCAGTCCTTGACCCAACAAAGGAAGAACACGTGCAGAAGGCCTTTCTGCCCCTTTCTTGGTCTACGCGCAATCCCTTCTACCAGTCGCAGAAGAATACTATCACCAGCCGCCTGTTTTTTAACGCCTGACCACTACAGACAGGGCTTTGCAGCCCACTTCGCCCGATGCAACAAAAAAGGAGCAACCCATCCGGTCCTGATGTCGAACCAAGCCATTTTTTCCTATTCCACCCGTCCCGTGATGCGCCCTGGAAAAAGAGAAACAAAGGAGGGGAAAGCCAGAAAGGAAAGCAAACATAAACAGAGAGAAGCCAGAGAGCCGACGTCAGTTTGAGAACTCCGTACCCGATGCGATGGTGGGGCCGTTCAGGGACGGCTTGTTCGTTAGCGCACATGCAGCCAATCGTCTTATGCACGTCATTTTTGGCCCTGAGTCTTTGGCTCGTCCATGGTTCGAAGGACCCGGTCGAGCGCCTCGGCCATGACAGCCTCTACTGGACGGCTGACGTCAATCGAGATTACATCCACCTCATCAGGCGTTGGCCTTTCGAGAATATCGAACTGGCTGTGAACCATATTGGCACCCATGTAGTGGTTCTTACGCGCAAGGACCCGCTGGAGAAGGAGCTCCTCGTTGGCATCCAGGTAGATGAAGTGCAGCCGGAGATTTGGTGTGAAGTATGGCGCCACTCGGATAACGTCTCGGTATTTACGCTTCAGAGCCGAGCATGTGAGCACAACACCCTCGTGACCTTGGTCTAGCTCGTGGATCGATGCCTCGCGGAGCGCCGTCAGCCAGTCCCATCGGTCCGCATCAGTCAGCGGGATGCCGGCACTCATCTTGTCGACGTTCGCCTTGGGGTGGTACTACCGTGTGTGTGAGTACGGAGAGACACCCCCCCTAACGGTGATAAGATGAGAGAGACGTACCTCGTCACCCTCGATGTACGGCCAATGCAGTGTGTTGGCGAGGAACTTTGCTATTGTGCTCTTTCCGCAGCCGGCAGGGCCTGTCACCAGCCAGATGTGGTGTTCCTTCGCCGGCGGGACGCTGGGGATCACGGCACCATTGGTGCAGACGCCGTTGGGAAGTGACGGTGCCGGCAAGCGCGCTACCTTAGGTGGCGCAAGGTTGGCCGGTGTCGAGGGGCGTTGCCCATTCATTTGAATACCCGAATCGTAGGAGAGCATAATGGGCGAGTTAGGGGCGAGGGGACGAAGAACGTGGGGCTTCTGTTGGTCGTAATAACTTCAGATGAGTGTCGTGTGTCACTGCCCGACTGCTTTATTGCATGTTGTGGTGCAAGCAATGACGCTGATGGGATGAGGTGTAAGTGATGGACTAGGTTTCAGTAGCAGGGAGGGTAACTGCTCGGTTGGGCTCGGCGGTCGATCAAGTTGGAAAGGAAAGGGTGGGGGAAAGATCAGATCACAACAGGAGAAATCGTGCCGATGCCATGGATGCCCTGTACGTCGAAGAAAAGGAGGACGACTTGGAAACTGGAGTGGAATCCTAATAGACCAAACAACGCTGAGAAGGGGGAAGAGGCTGAGGGGGACCGAAGCCGATGGCGGTGCGCGGGTATTATATACATCTGTGTGCTTCAGCAGTCATGGTAGGTAAGACCTGGGGGAGCGATGACCTAAAACTTTTCCCAGCAGTGCCAGGTGACGGGCTAGGGTAACTAAACTTTGCGAGTTCCCGCTGGTGGGCAATGGGGTGCGCGAAAGGGCTGAAGAGAGCGGGGGGACGGGCTCCCTGGTTGAAGGCCAGGTACTGCAGCCAAGTTACAGTACCACGCGGCGTGTGGTACCAAAGTACACGCCGCCGTGTTGGCAGATGGCGGGTCGAAAACCCCACTAAGAGATTGATCCCATTGGCGCGCGGGTCTGGAGAGAGACAGAGCTTGAACCTGTACCGTGACGGCTTTGACCCCACCTAGGCGGGCAGGGGAGGGCGTGTGTGTCGGTACCGGTGCGAACGATTGAACAAGTATCCACAAGTGAAGGCGAAGTACCTCGTTGGAAACTGGGGAAGTTCTTTTCGCGAAGTTGAGCGTAGGTTGACCATTGCTGCATATAGGGAAGCCACAACCCAAGCCAGCCCGCTTTGTGAGCCATGGCTGAACTGTCGGTTCAATCTTGTTGCAAGTCATTTTATGCTGTTTTTTTTTTTTTTGTAAAGGGCGTGACCAGATGCTGTGGATGTCGTGGATGAAGCGAAAAATGTGGTAGGCCTTTTCAACTAGATCGGGTTCCCTGAAGCATCGACTTTGGAAGTCATCTGGCGAAAGCCATGATTTTCTTGCATACATGAAGTACAACCACACAAATAAATGTTGGGCACAAACTGCCAGTGAATGGTTATGTAGCAAAACAAATTGACGAGAGAGGCAATGGCGGACCAGTGGGAATGAGCCCAGGTTCCAGTTCAGAGGCTGCTCGCCAGTTGTAGTTGTGGTACTGGAGAGTACCTGGGCCTACATGGCCACGGCAATCGAGGAAAGAGAGCCAGGGGTGCGGGATTGAAAGTTTGCGAGAAGCAATTCTCCCGCCACTCATCAATCGTGGGGCAAACCTTTGGGAAATGTGCCGTCGTGGGACCCGAGTGGCACCAAAAAAAAAATTCCGCCAAAAGCTGGCTGCGCTAGTGCACCACGAGAAGGGAAAGAGCAGACGCGCTATTTGCAGCCATTCTGGGCTGAAGAAATTTGCTGGACTGAATCAGGTACAACGGCGTGGGAAAGTGGAGTGGCCACCGTGAAGGTCACCGATGAGGTACGTGGACCGGGAGAGGTCCTCGGGCGGGCCTGCGTAAATCGAGACGAGGTTCGGCGTAGCGTGGGGGCTGCGCTTTCCGGTACAGCGAGGATGGGGGGATGTCCTTGCCGAAAGGACGCCGGCGAGCACTAGGGCGGCGTGGAGATAATCCCGGAAAGAAGGTTCCACATCGAGGACACGGTCAGGCTCCATTGCAAAAGTGACCCTGTTGCCCTCCTCCCGCGCGCAGCTTTGGCCTGCATCCGATCATTCAACGACAATTGGAAATTGCGCGAGACCTTGGTGGTCTGGTGAGAACCTAGCGCACCTGCCCGGGGCCAGTTTGGTGATCTGATCCCCTCGGAGCTTGTATTGTGTGCCGCGGTAATTCACACGGCAAGACCGTTTGCCCCTCATCTTGTCGGCGGCTTACATCATTGCGGCAAACATGACCAATGATTTCCACCGCGACCAAGATTTCGGCTCTGCAATGTGCCATAAGTCACCCCAATATGGGAACGGGACAAAACCAAGAGGACAGCACCACTGAATACTAGCAGTGTCGTTGTCAGCGTTTCAGCACTTTCCACGCCTTAGCGCGCCGCCCGTCCAGCAAGCGTGGGTTGCGTAACCAAGGGATTGGCCTCGTGACGTGCCGCCGGTCTGGGTGGCCCCCCGTCTGCCCCATCATGGCTGCTGCCAGCGTGGATTCTGTGGAACTTTGGAATCTTCCGTCCGCTCGGCCCTGCTTCCGGCGTCTGACGAGGGGGCAGGTAGCAACTCCGTCAGCGGCGCCCAAACTACAGCAATCCTTACTTCGTCTCCTAGCTTCGCTTCAAGGGAGAGTCGTAAACTCTATCCGTAGAGAACGGTCTGGTGAGCAGTTGAGTTTTCCTCCCCCTGCGTCTTCCATCCCACATGGGGTGCCTGTACCGGTCGAGCTTTTTTTTTTTTTTGGGGGGGGGGCGGGGGCAGG
>Ga0247765_1000013_pt1 | contig 121634 bp, 108 predicted proteins | sample UWRJL106311C6_FD_179949 | JGI IMG/M metagenome (GOLD analysis project Ga0247765, IMG submission 179949) | Plant litter microbial communities from Arlington Agricultural Research Station in Wisconsin, United States - UWRJ-L106-311C-6 | ecosystem: Environmental > Terrestrial > Plant litter >... | reverse complement strand
AGGGTTCCATCCGGCGCCGCGCGCGGCGTACCGCACCAGGTCCTCCACTCGCGTTGCTTTGATGCGTAACTTCTCGTTGTATTCGCCGGCTGTTCGTCCTTCTTCGCCTGCAGGCCGGCCCTCCGCGCCTCCTGAGCGCGGCCCTCAGCGGCCGCATACAAGCTATCGGCCATAGTAGGATATCGGCTAGTGGTGACAGTGGTGATGGTAGTGACGGCGGCGATGGTGGTGATCGTGGTGATGGCAGGCGGGGTAAGGCGGCCTTACGGCGCCTTACAGTGGGTAGTGGGGGATCCGGTTGCGGAATCAGTGGCCGGTAGCGGTCGGCTTCCAGCGGCCGGTAGCGGTCGGAAACAGGCGGTCTGTGATAAGTGGAAAATCGCTTATCGACGGAAACTTATCGGCGGCCTGCAGGCGATTACGCCGATTACAAGGAGAGGGTTATTGGTGGTGGTGGGAGCCGGAAATGGTTTAGCGGATTACGACGTAATTGCGCGCCCCCTCGATAAGAGTATTAACTATTACAGCAGAGCATCACTACGCGGCGTCGACATGTGATCACGCGAGGCAGTGGATACTAGAATTGAGCGCGAAAATAGCCGAGGCTGCTAGACCGGAGAGAATACAATACCGCAAAGTAACTACGTACCCCTCCTGGACCCCAAGACTATGCGAAACCCATAGCACACTAAAATAAATGTTAGGACAATGAAAAAATAAGTGAAATGTATTATCATTATTATTGATCTTACAACGCAGAGGACCTATAGTCCTCACCCACAATAGGGCAAGCGGTCCCTTTATCTAGGTAGTTATTTAGGCACCTTGGGTGCTTCCATAGTACAGGTGTCGGTACGCTTTCGCACCTAAACCAACTCTACTTTTAACCTACTATCTACTAGTCTTGGTTTCTCCTACCCAGGGTGTGTAATAGGAAGGGAGTTGTCAAATTTGAAAAGAAAAGGTGGGGGGGTCGTGCCCGTATGTCGGCTCGAACTCGGGCCGTACTCGCTCTTCGGCCCCCGTGCCCCGGCCGTGTTGTCGTCCGAAGGGTGAAAGGAATGAAAAGGGGGGGAGGAGAGGGGGGGTTGTTTGTTTCTCTCTCCTGATATCATTGCAGATGGCATCATCAATCCCCACGACAAGTTTTGTTCCCCTAGATTTGTGTCAAATTGACTAGAGAGGTTGCCATTCCATGTTGAATCGATGGTGCCAGCTTCAGTGGCATTGTAAGGTGGAGAGCTCACTGTGTTCTTTATATGGAACGCCATTTGGCTTATTTCTGGTTCTAGGAAATTTACGGATAACTAGGGAGGAATCGACGCATTCAAGGTATCTCAACTCGCCCAAAGCATCGATGGACTCAAAAGTAAGTCGCACGCTGTATTGTGTTTGTATATCCGCCCGCGTCTTTACTTGCTGCGCTTGTAGATCTTGGCCAAAAATGCCTCAAATACACCCTTCTTGAGGCCGTCGCTCTCGTCAATCTGAGAAATGAGCTCGCGGATCTCGCCGACGCGCTTCTCCTCGTAGTCCTGGTAGCGCCTCTCGAGCTGTAAATCGTCGTAGAGCTTCTTGATGACTGCCTCCTTAGCCTTGTCCTTGCGGCCGTAGTTCTCCTCGAGAATGGCGTGTTGCTCGGGTGTCGCGATGGCGAGTGCCTGGTTCACCAGCCAAGAGCACTTGTTGTCCATAATATCAGTGCCGATCTTGCCAATGTGTTCAGGCAGGCCGAAGTTGTCGAGGTAGTCGTCCTGAATCTGGAAGTATTCGCCGAGAGGGATAAGGATATCCTCAGCCGTCTTGAGGTTCTTGGGCGACGCCACGTTCAACAAGTGCAGGGCAAGAGCAACGGGTAGGTAGAAGCTGTAGTAGGCCGTCTTGTAGATGACGATGAAGCGGTACTTCTCCATGCTGAAGTTGTCGAGGTTGACCACGTCTTCGGGAGCGGTAAGAAGGTCGCAAAGCTGGCCGATCTCGGTCTGGAAGGTTACCTCGTGGAAGAGCTCGAGGAGGGCGACGTAACTGGGATGGTCACGGAAGTACTTCTTCAGGAGTGTGTAGATGGCGGACTCAAGCATGAAGGCGTCGTTGATTGCCACCATGCCCACGCCTTCTTGGCGGTACCAGCACGGCTTGCCGCGGCGAGTGATGCTGCTGTCCATAATATCGTCCGAGACGAGGAAGAAGGCCTGGAGCAACTCCGTCAACCACCCGAGTGTAGCCGCTTGGAAGTACTCGTCCTCAGTAAGCCGCCGTCCCAGTAGGAGGGACACCGAGTCCGGCACCGACATGCCGCGGTTGCATTTTCCGCCAAGTGTGTTGACTTCGAGACTCTGTATCCAGGGTAGTGTTAGCCATTGCCGCCTTCTTCACCCAAGCCAGGGCAGTCCATTGGGCAGCGCCCACCTTCTTGTACCAATCGAGCTGTTCTTGGGGCAGCTTGTACGACTTGGCGTGTTCCAGTAGTGCCTCCTGGAGCTTGGGGAAGACAGATTCGAATTCCTGGAGCGTGGTCTTTTGTGCCATGTTTGCTGCAGTGGTCGGCGGAGTGGTCGACAAAAGTTTGCGCTGAGGGTAGATCGGGCGCCAATTGGTTGACCCAAGGCGGTAGTTGAAATCGATCCAGTGGCTTTAAATAGGGATTTATGGGCGGGCCAGCGGGAACCTGCAGCCAGTGAAGCCAATTACTGGCCGCCGTTGAGGGGGCGAGGGGGATGGAGCCCTTTCATCTTGAAAGGAGCGGTGTGGGGTATGTGAGGGGTTGATAATTTGCAGCGGCGATAAGGATAAGGACTTTTGGCTCCCTCTCTGTATACTCTTCATGGGAGGAGTGGCCGGCGCGTCTTGCGCGTCATCGTCAAGGAGGACAAACAACACTGAGATGCAAACAAAGCATGGGAGTCTCTTCTGCGCCGTCTTTCAGCAGTACTGGTTTTGAGCGCAATCTACTTCTTCTCGGGAACTGCTTATTTATTTCCCGACACCATCACGACGGGCATGATGGGTGGTCTTTCGGCCAAAGACGCGTTGCATTTGAAAGAGGCACTGCAGATTGCTGTAGTCAAATGCTCAGAGCGATGTCTCTATCAGTCGGCAAAGTGGCAAGTTGCACCAGAGGATCGGTCAATGTCATGAGATATGTCTAACTCGCGCCAGGGCGGCTGAGCTACTTGATGCCCTTCCAGACCGTACAAATGAGCTCGGTGAGGCGGCCGCTGCTACATTCGGCAATTATGTGCATCCCGCCTTGGTCCCGAGCCCCGATGCAGAGGAGGCGGCGTTGGAGGCCAAGGAGCTCAACCGCTATCTTCTCGCAAAGTCTTTCTTCGACTGCAAGGAATTCGATCGATGTGCGGCTGTCTTCTTGCCCGAGTCGGTGCTCTCTAGGTTGCTTTCGGCGAAGTCGCCTGAATCGACCTCATCTAGGGACAAGGGCAAAGCAAGCACATCATTCACCGCTGATATCACGCTCCCGGAAATCAGCCAAAAGAGCCTCTTTCTGGCCCTCTATGCCAAGGTCATCTCCGGCGAGAAGCGCAAAGATGAGGACTCGGAGATGGTTCTAGGGCCTCACGATTTAGGTACCGTCTCCAACAAACAGCTGCTAGCGGTGAGCCGTTTCCTCGAGAGATGGTTCGAGGAACGTAAGGCGACCGAGCCCGAGCGTCCTCCAAGCCATGGATTCCTCGAGTATCTCTACGGCATGGTCCTAGTCAAGGAAAAGAACGACACGGTCGCACTTGATTACTTGATGCAGAGCGTGCATTTGTTCCCGTGGAACTGGGGATGTTGGTTAGAAATTACCAATCTGATCTCACGAGTTGAACAGGTATGCTTCAGCCCTAGCTCTAAGATCCGCGCCTAACTTCAAGCAGCTCAACAGAATCGCCCCTCATATGCCCCAAAACATCATGTCGTACATTTTTCATGCGAACACGGCAGTCAACCTTTACCAACATGGGAATGAACTTGCTGTCGCCCTTGCTGACCTATTGGTGATTTTTCCGACCTCTTCCTTCCTGCTCACATGCAAGGCCTTACTGAATTACCACTCTAAGGACCTGCTGGCGGCCGAGCAAGATTTCAGCAATCTGCTAGCCCTTCATCCGCATCGACTTGATTCCCTGGATCACTACTCGAACATTCTCTACGTATTAAATCTTCGGCCCAAGTTGGCATTTCTTGCCCACCTTTGCTCCAACATTGACAAATTCCGACCCGAATCCTGTGTTGTGATAGGAAACTACTACTCACTCCTGTCGCTTCATGAGAAGGCGGTTCAGTACTTCCGCCGGGCCCTGACCCTGGATCGTTCATGTCTATCAGCCTGGACTTTGATGGGACACGAGTATGTTGAGTTGAAGAACACACATGCAGCGATTGAGTCGTATCGCCGCGCCGTCGACGTCAATCGTCGGGACTATCGTGCCTGGTACGGTTTGGGCCAGACGTACGAAGTGCTCGAGATGCATGCGTACGCGCTCTGGTATTTCAAAAAGGCGGCTGGTCTTCGGCCGTGGGATGGCAAGATGTGGCAAGCTGTTGGCTCATGCCTCCAGAAGATGGGCCGTGACCTGGATGGCATCAAGGCTCTTAAAAGAGCCCTACTTGCTGATAGCTACTACGATACGACGTCGAGCAGCTTTGGTAGTGGCGCAGTTGACCGCATGGCACCAATGGACCCCGAGGTTCTGCTGCAAATCGCGAACATGTACGATAGATTGGACGAGGAGGACGAAGCTAAAGCTTACATGGAACTTTGTGTAGCACAAGAGGATGGTGGGGCAGGAGCAGAGAACACTAACCTGGGTGACTCGGTTGCAGTTCATCACGACTCACCAGGCGGTGTGACTTCGGATGGTGAAACCGAGGGCGCCGACAAAGAAGGCGGCCACGAGGGGACTGGAGTAACAGTGGCGACGAGCAAAGCTCGGATGTGGCTGGCGAAACACGCAATGCGGACCGAGGACTACATGACGGCCAACCGGCTAGCAACCGAGCTGTGTCAAGATGGCGTCGAGGTCGAAGAGGCCAAGGCCCTGATTCGGGAAGCTCGATCGAGAATGGAGCTCGCTAACATGATGGAGCGCTAGAAGCCGCCCGAGTTGCAGTTCATGAATCTAGCGGGCCTCTTATCCTACAAGGGGAAGACAAGGGCCGCTGTCAGGCAGGGGCAAAGCCTTGGGTCCGATTTTGGCGATGACTATATCGTGGACAATGGATACCAAGCGGACTCGGATGCGCCCATGGCGGTTGGTGCGTTGCGCGGCTTTGATGATCAAGACAGTGATGACTTGTGAGCGACTAGTTGGCCGGGAGCCGATGGGCCTACCACATCACCGCCTGGCAAGGGCAAATTGGAATTGGTCAAAGTGGCCACACTACGGCGTCATGGTCTTTTACGACAAGCATAGCCAGTATGAGCTATACCGCAGGTATGGTTAAGACAAGGGCACATCAGCGGGGGTTCGTCACTCTTTGGGGGATGCGGCTTCACGGCGGATTAAATGATTGGCTCGCGCTTAACCGGACGTCGGTCATCGGCAACATGTTCCAAACTCATGAGAAAATCAAGGCTGCGAGTATCCGATATCTTACCACGTTGGCCAGATTCTTGGCAGAGATATATTAAAAACAAGAGACTTGGTGTCACCGAAGCATGTCGGCATTGTGAGTTGGCAAATCTGGACCTAAGTTGCAGGGGTGGCGTCGCAGAGTCACATGCAGTGTTCCAAAGAATCATTGAGGGATCCAGAATCTCACAACACCCTCTCCTGGGTTAGGCGGGTACGTACCGTACCGCCCCTCGCCCCCACCTGTTGTCCATATGCGTATTCTCAACCAGCGATCGGCCATTTGCCAAAAGCCTGCGGGCCGACAGTCATTGTGTCCCATCGAATCCGGGTTGGCGGTCAGGCCACACCTGGCTTCACCCAAGGTTGCAGGAGGCGAGGCCTGTTACTGCCGAGGCGAGCTGCACATATTGGACTACTTTGGTAAACGCCTCCAGAGCAGGCACGGCAGATGGTTCCCAAGGGTAGGTAGGGCATGGAGGCGAGCGAGGCGGATGGGCCACCGACTCGAACTGGGTGCAGCTGGCAGCAGCATAGCGCCATCTACTATGTATGGGGCAGCCTTGCCGGGATTCTAGCAATTATGCCAATTAACAATCTGTCGGGGCCGGGCTTGCCGCCGCTCTGCCCGCCAGCTTTGGGTGGGTGGTGGGCTCCAACACAAACTTTACCTTCCGGTTGGTAGCAAAAAGTCCTCCTCGAAGCCAGAAAGATGCACTCAAACCTTATAAACCACGGCGAGGTCGGCCACTCTTACACACACCCATCTTCATCTGCGGGCACGCATTCGTCGTTTGCCGGTTGGTCTATCTCGTGCATCACTGCATGCCCATACGCAGACGAGGAAGACTAAGCTGTCAAGTCATTGCCAACACACGCAGCGGCTTGCCCGCTTCTGTAAGGCACCCGGAACAAAGCAATTTGTCCAGCCAATGGCGTTGACGATGTGCCTGGATTCCCATCTGCAACTCTATCGGAGCGGCTGCCACCCTCCACCCTCTACCACATTTACCTTCCTCGCATGGGGGTATTCGAGAGTTCTGCTTCGTCCCGCGAGTTCCCGATCATCACGGACCTACCATGAGGTGTTACTTCAACAATGTAGGGGTTCACGACCGGACGAGGTGGCTCTCGGGGCTAGAATCGTGTTCCTACGTTGTCACTCGACACTCCTTCCAAGTGGTTCATCCTCCCAACTGCACCAATGTCGCCGGTACCGTGTAGGGAGCCTCGACATCAGCATTGGTCGGATTCGGTGGCCTGCAATTCCCGCGAGGGTTCCACACTACCACTTGGGAGTCACTCACCAAAGTTCCCCCCATGCCCTCATGCGGTTTCCAGACCCACCACGGCAGTCGAGATTTTGGCTTTTTCCCTATTCATTTACTAGTATGTTATAAGTTAGGTCTATAAGTATGGACCTGGCACCATCCGCCCGCGAGCCGTGACCTCATCTCCTACACATGCTTTCTCAACCTCCACCTTCGGCTTCGTTAGGCGCAAGCCTTACTCTCCTTCATTCCAGGCTATTTTCACTCCTTGAAACTTAGTTGAGCAAGAACTTCAGTACGACTCGGTGGCTTCACCTAGTCACGTCACAAACTCGATCTAGTTGGGAATCATTTTCCTTTCTCAATAGCCTTATTTGAACAACACCACCCCTGCCAATTTCGAGCCTCATCTTCCGGGTTTCGGCTCGTACCCCATTCTGCTTGATCTACGGAAAAGCTATCGCTCGTTTCTAAGACGGCCTTGTCAATGCTTGAGATCATTCTTGGCTTTCAAATACCTATAAGCAAACACCAGCAAGATGAGGTTTACTCAGGCTGTTGCTGCCTTGGCGTCTGCTGCCCTGGTTTACGCCGAAAATACCATCACATTCATTTCTCAAGACTCACTGGACCGCACCGTTTACTTCACAAGTAACCCCGAGTGCCCAGACATTGATCCGGTCCGTGTCAGGGGACACGCGAATTTGACCGTCGACATTCCCTTGGCCTGGGTTGGCAATTATTACGCTGTTGTCGACGGCAAGGAGAACGTCCCTGGCATGCTTGGGGAGTTTGCCTTCAACGCTTGGGGCGGCCACACCTTCTTTGACGTCTCGGCCATTGTTAACCCTAACGACTGGGACGGCGTCAAGAAGATCTGGCCCGTCAATGACCCCGAGCCATTCTCAGGATGTGATCTGTTCCCTTGCAACTTTGTCTATTACCTCCCCGACGATATTCAGACAAAGGCCACCCAGACTACCGACTTCTTCTGTACACTGGGCAGCTCTGGACATCATCCGGGCTTGCATGCCCATAGCTACGACGACTACAACGACGACGATAATGAAGAAGAAGGAGAAGAAGATGATGACGGGTCTGACGACGGCAATTTTACCAGTTTCGGTAATCAGCAAACTTGCCAATGCCGCAAGAGACGCTCTTTTGCTCGCCGCAGAGCGGATAAGCGCCCCCCTTCTTCGTATCCGCGCAGCTTCGTCACGGGCAAGAAGTGATGGTGCGAGGGACGCACAAAGGAGAGAAGGGAGTTCGAGTTCATGCGACGTCTTTTAGGCTCCTGCCTCTAGTTTTGGCATCTTTCTGTTTCTTGCTTTCGTTTGCCTAACATTATCACTACGTCTTGTCCATTCTAGAAGCCTCGGTGTTCTTGATTTACTTCGTTCTCAGTACCTGTTCTGTTTCTTGCCTTGACGAGGTGGGCTGGCTATTCGGCGGACAGGACACGTGCGGGCAAACGCGCTGCGCGCCATGATGAAATGGTCTCGATGACTTGGCCACGACCGCCGAGGAATCGTAAGCGTGGATGGTGTTAAGGTTTCCCGATCTGGAAGGAGTAACTAGAGTGCAAGCTGCGGAAGGACAGTGCGTTTGTTGCCGGCAGTCAGTCTCCAGCATCATTGCCTTGGGTCCGGACCCTTGAGTGCATCTGCCCTGGGACGTTATATGCACTCTGCCGCCCTGAGCCAGTATTCAGTTCCAGTTCATCAACGAAGCGCGGCACGAGTGTTCTGCTACAGGAAAACAGTTTATGTGTGGTTCAGCCTGATGTTAAAGTTCGTGCCGAGTCCAGATCGGCATGGACATCAATTACCAGCCATGGAGTTCTGCTGAGTGCAAGCGGGATTTCTGGGCCTTGAGAAACTTCTCAAGGCTAAATCATAAGTGGTCAGACTCTGACCAACGTCACTGCAGACAGATTACACACGAAGAGCGACTTGGTTGCTGGTCTTGATTTCGAAAGGATTACCAAAGTAGTCTTCTTTTGAAATCATCACTGTCATTATTGCCTCTATCTGACCAAAAACTGCCATGTGGTTCTAAGTATGCCTAGAGGCGATTCGCGTCATCTTGATGCTATGTTGATGCCTTCTCCTCTGGGGCCTCATCTGCAGGCGTATCTCGCCGGGCTGGCAACGGAAGTGGAGCGTCAGCAGGCGTAGCAACGAGCGGCGCCGACACGGGTGGGGCTGGAGATGGCGTTGAAGGCGGTGCTGCGACTTTGACTTCTTTGCTCTGGATGATGTTTTCAAGGTATTCGCCGGTGTCCTCAAACCCGTCTAGCTTGGAAAGCCGCGACGTGAAATGCGAAATATCGCGTAGCATGCTATATCGTGGTCAACATATTATGAAACTATCCTTGTTGTGTCGACATACCTTTTCCGGCCGGCTTCCGTGGTTATCTCCAAGGCCCGAAACGCACTGCCAAACGTGTCTTTGTAGTTCTTGAACACAGCAAACATAATCATCCGCACCGCACCCTCGGGAAGGAATTTCGTGAGGTTACGATGTAGTGTAATCGTTTCTTTCGACGAGGTCTCCATATACTCGTGAGCTGCTTGACCTGGTGCTTCCCAGTCAATATTCTTGAGCTTCCTAGATGCTGCAAGAGCCCGCCCGGTCATGATCTCGACAAGCTTGTCGTATATACTGTTCTGGTGTTCTTGGTACACACGTCGCACCTTGTCAAACTCGCCCATGATACTTGACACAGCCGATCCAGACGCGCAATGTCTCCGCACCAGCTCGCGAGCATGGGGTATAACAGCCGCGATAAATGCCAGAGCTTGGGATGCGAGTGCAAGATGCTTTGTAGTGATATTTTTCAGCCCGGCAGAACATATAGCCCCCGCGCAAAGGATCAACTGCGTGCACAACGAGTTGAAGAGGTGTAGATAGGCGACAAGAGATGCTGCTATCTCGACTGAGAGCGAAGGGATGCTGACGATTAGGTGCAAGAATTTTGCCGTGCCGTTCATGCAGAGCAAGGCCGGGTTGGGTAACATGAAGGACTCCTCTTCGATGACAGCGCTCCGGGCCTTGGTCTTGCCAGCGCCGTTAGCTTGGCTTCGCTCTGCAGTTTCGATTGCTGGCTCGTCGTCTACATCATGGTGTGGGATCCAGATCTTGGTGACTTCGGACCAGGATGAGGCATCCCTAGTGCTGCCTTCCAAGATCTGGTCAAGCAACGCGGTCTCGGCCTCACCAAAGTCTTTAGCATCCCATTGATCAGACTCCATACCCTGCGCGAGCTTTTGCTTCTCAGAGTCCCCGTGATGTTGGATAAATTCCTTGATCTGATTGTTGACAACCGTCTTGAGAGCCGTCCCGCTACGTCCTGAGATAGCCTCGCACTCGTTGGCGAAGTGGAGGTTCAACGTGAAGTATCGAAGAAACCAGCCGAGGTCCAAATGCGTACTCTGCTCCGCCCGAACTCTCAGGAGCTTGACAATCTTATCTTGAGCAATATCGACAGCCTGTCCGAGGAGGTTGGAACCATCCAATGCTTTGTGGATTTCTTCTTGAGCGGCTAGACCGGCGGCGGATGGATGTCTCGGCATAGGGCTATTGGGAGGAGATTTAATAGGCGGAGGAGATTGCAATCCAGACGCTGTCGAGGTATCTCCAATGGTACTTGCCACATCTAACAAGACCTTAATATGGGTGCTAACCCTCCTCAAGGTCTCAGTGACACCAATGTACACCCTGATCAGGAGTTCTTCCGCATCCTGGGGGTCTAGGGCCCGGAGATTCCTGGCGAGGATAGATGATTTCTCTTGTTGAGACCGTTGTCTCCCTCCAGTGAATGTGGACGAGGACATCATCGACTCGTTGTCATCGTCAGTGGAGCTGGGTAGCGGCTGACGAATAATATTTTTGATCTCACGGAGTACGGCTTCTCGGAAGGCTGTGGCAGCGGCCGTCAGGCACCTAGCCCGTTGCAGACCCGTGAGGCTCGCTAAAAGCTCGACCCTCAGTTCCTCGACTGAAGCCATGTACGAAGGGAAAGCTGAAGGCTCCCGATTGTGCGCTCCTCGGCCACGCATTGAAGCACTACTCCAACGCATCAAAACCTCCTGGGTCGACACTTGATCAACATGGCGTCGCAGGTCATTGAGCAAGAGGCTGAGAAATCTCGACTCGTAGGTTTTGCCAATTCGGAGGCGGAGTGTGTCTAGATCATCGTTCACCCCCCGTAAAGCAGTCGCGCCCCGTAAGTCCCTTATTGTATATGAGCTGGAGGCTGTTGTAGCTGACGCCTCGCCGGCGATGAGCTTCTCCAAGGCATCGATATTATCAAGAGCCGAGTCAGCCTCGCCCAAGTCAACCAAAGACTCACACACAGTTACACCCCGGGCAACGTCTCTCAGCTGCGAGACTGCATCATGCAGCTGTTTGAGATTTTCCCGCCTTCGGCGTTGCTGCACAATCTCCAAGCCCCCGGTGGCGATTTCGGTATCTAACGCCTCGAGCTCCCTTCTCAAGGCCTTGATCCTCTCCACAGATTCTGCCGCTTCCGAGTGCAATTCACGGAGAGAGCCTAGAGCAGTGAAAAAAGTTGTGGATGCCGTAGATATTGATTGAATGAGATGCATCTCGATTGTGTCCATATACCAAGAGAGCTTCTCCTGCAAAATGGCATTAGTAGCCAGAGCCTTGCGAGGCGGGGCGGGGTTGCCGTTGGCGGCCGACTTGTCCTCGGTGCCTGGAACTGGGCGGACCACCTCTGACCTTTCACTGACGACATCGAAGGTCCGTGGGTTCTCGAGGTGAAAGTCTTCTTCAAAGTAAACAGCGGGGATGGTGGATAGAGGCGGCGGGCCATGGGCAGCACCCTTCTTGAAGCTCGAGCCGCTACGCCTAATCGGGCTCGGTGCCTCTATAGAGGAGAGAGAACTAATGGAGGTAGTCGATGTTCTCCTCGATGGCCCCGGTCGCTTCCCGGGCCGTAGGTGTCCCTCATCTGGCATATCCGATATGTCCTCACTCCTGGACCCCTTGCGGGTAATCGAGGCCGATCCCTCGTCGTCTTCCTGTTGAACACGCCTGAGCTGTTCGTATAGGGCACCGACCTGAGCCAGATATGGTTTGAACTCGGAGGCATCGACGACGGGTATGTTCGTCAAGGTCACGGGAGGGATGTCACGGGCTGTCGGAGGCTTGTGGGTACTCGAAACGGGGGCAGCTGTGTGAGGAAGGAGACCTGTGCGTACTATGGGGGGTTGGAGGAGGGTTGAGATGGCGTTTTGTCCCAGCTCGAGGACAGAGCCGTTCCAGGCGCTGGGAGATGTGTCGAGAGAGCCGCCGACTGAGTAGATGGAGCTGGCCGTTGAGCCTCGTCGCTGATGGGTGCGCGAGGGGCTGTGCGGCCGTTTTCTTGAAGCTATCAGCACAGATCAATCGCATCTCAGTCAAGTTGGGTGCCATCATACCCATGAAACGAAAAATCGCCGCGAGGGCCCGTTGAGATTGTTGGCGACAGGCTATCGACGGATTTGCGAGCGCCCTGGTTCGAAAACATGGCGTCTCCCCAAGTAACCCCAGCCGGAGGCGACAGAGGCAAAGGTCATCCAGGTCGTGATGGAGGCGGAACAGAGGACAGCTCTCGCGGAGCTCCAACCACTATGAAATCAGCTTTTAAATGCTGCAGAAAGCGGGAACCAAGACAAAAATGGAAGAAAAAAAAAACGTCGTAAATCACCAGGGTATCATAGCGAAAATGGCAGTGCAATTAATCTTATTTCACGGCGGTAGGGCGGAGTTATAGCGGTTAAGGTTGCAAAGTTGAGACTGAAGCTGGAATTCGTTTCTTCGTCAGCTGCGTCGTCAATCGTGTTTATTAGGGAGCGCTGGCGTACTTGTCTGGGCGACCTTGAAAGCCACGAATCCCACCAAGGGTCAGCCTTCCAGGGACCAGAAGTAGCGCATAAGTGCATAATCTAGCTGTCACCCGAGTATCGGCTTATGTGAGAATCGCCAAATCCCTGTTATTGGCAGTGTGGGTCTCATTAAAATCCTTGCACAGGGTCGCGTCTTGTCGCGCAAAGAGACGCGTCACACAATCCGGAGCGGAACCCATCTCTGCCCCTCGATCACCGCCCCTCTTCAGTCCCAAAGACCACTATAGAGCCCTGAACAACACCACGGTTCGGTTGCACCAGCACGCTCCACAGCGAACACGTTGATCCCGTCCAGACAAGGTAGGCGTGCAATATGGACCGGCAGTCGGTATTCTCGAGTCGGTTGTACCCACCGTCGTTTGGCGAAAACGAAGACACAAACAGCCAGATCCGGACACTTCTCGAGTCCTTCATTCTCGACTTCAGACTCGACAATAGTTTTATTTACAGAGATCAACTGCGCGAGAACGCCCTGCTCAAGAAATACTACTGTGATGTGAACATTGGCGACCTCATCAAGTTCAACGAGGAAGTGGCTCACAGGCTAGTCACGGAGCCAGCAGAAATCATCCCCTTGGTATAGCTCCCAGTCACCATCAGTGAGAATCGTTGACGCAAAATGCTGATGTGTTTCTCTCCAGTTCGAGGCGGCTTTGAAACGGTGCACGCACAGGATTGTCTACCCCCACGAGGCCAAAGTTAATCTTCCCGAACATCAACTTCTTCTCCATTCCAATGCAGAAGATGTGTCGATCCGCAACCTTGACTCACTCACCATCTCGAGGCTTGTACGAGTGCCTGGTATTGTCATTGGGGCCTCAGTCATGTCATCCAAGGCCACCGAGCTTCATATTGAGTGCCGTAATTGTGGACACTCGCAGGATGTTCACGTCCTCGGTGGCTTTTCCGGTGTGACGCTTCCGAGAACGTGCGGGAGGCCAAGATCGCGCGAAGATCCAACAGAGCGCTGTCCCATGGACCCCTACTTTGTCTTGCATGAGAAGTCCAAGTTTGTCGACCAGCAGATCATCAAGCTGCAGGAGGCCCCCGACCAAGTGCCTGTTGGGGAACTGCCGAGACACGTTCTCATATCAGCTGACCGCTACCTAACCAACCGAGTGGTGCCCGGCTCGAGGTGCACCGTCATGGGCATATTCTCCATCTACCAGAGCAAAGGGTCCAAGAACTCAACAAGCGGCGCCGTCGCTATCCGGACACCTTACCTCCGCGCAACGGGTATCCAGACGGATTTGGACGCCACCGCCAAGGGGCAAGCTGTCTTCTCTGAGGAGGAAGAGCAAGAATTTCTCGAACTCAGTCGACGGCCAGATCTGTATAACGTCATGGCCGACTGTATTGCGCCATCTATTTACGGCAACCGGGATATCAAGAAGGCTATCCTGTGCCTCCTCCTCGGCGGATCCAAGAAGATTCTGCCAGATGGCATGAAGCTCCGTGGTGATATCAACGTGCTATTACTTGGCGATCCCGGAACGGCAAAGTCGCAGCTTCTCAAGTTTGTCGAGAAAGTCGCTCCTATCGCTATCTACACATCTGGCAAGGGCTCGTCTGCCGCTGGTTTGACTGCTTCGGTCCAGCGCGATCAGTCCACGCGCGAGTTCTATCTGGAAGGAGGTGCCATGGTTCTCGCCGACGGTGGTGTCGTTTGTATCGACGAGTTTGACAAGATGCGTGACGAGGACCGAGTCGCCATCCACGAAGCCATGGAACAACAAACAATCTCCATCGCGAAGGCCGGTATCACAACCATCCTCAATGCCCGCACATCAGTGCTGGCAGCGGCCAACCCGATTTTCGGTCGCTATGATGAGTTTAAGACACCCGGTGAGAACATTGACTTCCAGACCACCATCCTGTCGCGTTTCGACATGATCTTCATTGTGCGTGACGAGCACGAACGTGGAAAGGACGAACGCATTGCCAAACACGTGATTGCCATCCACATGGGTGGTCGTGGTGTGGAAGAGCGTGTTGAGTCGGAGATTCCCGTCGAGAAGATGAGACGCTACATCAGCTACTGCAGAACGTAAGTTTCCCTCTTTTTCTATAAATCGTCCACTCTCTAACACACTTTCCTAGACGATGTGCTCCCCGCCTTAGCGAAGCCGCCGCTGAGAAGCTCTCATCCCATTTCGTCGCCATCCGCAAGCAGGTGCACGCCTCAGAGCTCGAAGCCAACGCCCGCTCTTCCATTCCCATTACCATCCGTCAGCTCGAGGCCATTGTACGCATCACCGAGTCTCTTGCTAAACTATCCCTGTCGCCCATCGCCACCGAACAACACGTCGACGAAGCCATTCGTCTCTTCCTCTGCTCCACCATGGATGCTGTCAACCAGGGTAGCAACCAGGGCAGCCGCGAGCTCAGCGATGAGGTCAACCGTGTTGAGGCCGAGCTCAAGCGCCGGCTGGCTGTCGGCTGGAACACCAGCCTGGCGAACTTGCGCCGCGAACTGGTTGAAGGCAAGGGCTTTAGTGAGACGGCCCTGAATCGCGCGCTCATGAGATTGCAACACAAGGAAACCATCGTGTTCCGGCATCAGGGCGCGCAGGTGTGTAGGATTAACGCATGATGAGCATGGCGCAACAGCCACGAGTGGAGTGGGGTGGAATGGAATGGGATTACAACCAGGGCCAAGTGATAGCGCTCGCACGAGTGAAGGCGCAATGGGCTATATGAAATGTAATGTGGTTTGTGTCCAAGAGCGCTTTTTGAAACCGGCGTTCTTGATGTACTACCTACCACCTAAGTACTATCCCAGTTTTTGCCAAGCACCTCTGGAAGTGCCACACCCAGATGCCTACCCTCACCCGCGATATTTTGTAGCTTACCTACGTATGAGCTCCCGACTTTCACATACGGAGCAGGAATCGACTTGTCAATTTGGCGCGATTCTCGGCATTGATGATACAAAAGGCCACTTTGTACCGAGAATGATACCTAGTCTAGAGATACCATGACGTTGCAAGACCTCTCGGTAAAGTGCCTGACTATCACCCGCCCAAACACGCCACATTCATTGGTATGTGAAGTCAAAATAATAGAGGATAAAAATCGTATCATTCCGTCGTGAGATGCCCATATCAATAAAGGCTCAAAGGTATGCTAGCGTGTTGTCATCGCGGATGTAGCCTTCCACTCCCAACGACGCCTCGCTCCCTGATACGGCTGGGCCGCGGACAACAATCTGCTCTTAGTTAGCACGCTAGAACGGGGTTTTTATAAAGTACAGCCACATACCTCTCCCCTACTTTCACCATTCCCATTCTTTACGGTGGGGGTATCTTTCAACAAAATCTCGGTGCTGGTCAAGGGCGGGCCGAAATGGCACCGCTTGTCATCGAAAACGCGGTAGTCATAAAAGGCCGTCTGGGTTACGGCACCGGCAACCTTGGGGGCTGTCAAAGCGTATACCACTCGGGCGCCCGTGTAAACGCGAAGGTCAGATAGGACTTGGGATGAAAGCGCGGGTGTTCCGGCTCCAACCCGTTCGGCCGCGAAAACCAGCCGTAGCTTTCCAGGCTTCTTAAGACCAATAGGGGGGCGGTAGGCATCATAGTAACTTGATAGAAGCTGGCCAGTGGGCAAGACACCCTTCTGGGTCAAACTAAGGGTCTGAATCTTGTGGAGGTTGCGAGCCATGAATGACGTGACAGATCGGCTGGCTTGTTGGTGTGTCTGGAGAAGCGCAGCAGGAGTGGTCACCAGGATGGTGGGTGAGATACCGCGAGTTACAACACCAAGGTCAGTAGCCTCAGAGGCGACAGAATTGAAAGCGACCGAAGCATTTGAGTACAATGCAGCGAGAGTGAGAACAAGCGTATGGGTGTTAGCCAGGGAGTCGGCAGGGAGAAACAGATCAGTAGGCTCAATCCGCCGAATGGTGGGGATGGCGAAGATCTGAGCGGCAACGGCAGAGACTAGATTGGCCGCGGTGAAGCGCGCCATCTCCTCGGTAGCTCCGGGCTTGGACTGCCAGAATACGGTGATGTCACGCGGCTCTTTTTGTGCGGCAAGCGGCGGCAGTTCCTGTCCAGCATCAACGGGATGCTCGGAGATAATATCCTGCCACGTGGAGACGTTGACCCTGCCGCCAGTGCCCTGGGGCACCTCATTCCAGTCCAGATGGGAGCTGCCCTCATCCACAACCCAGATCAGCTGGCGCAGTGAAGGGTAGCTCTTCACAACAGTATCGAAGGGAAAGGAGCCAGGGGCTGTGACGACGGTATCGGCGGCGGATCTGCGGAGCATGGAGATGACGGCGTCGTCGGGCTGGTTGAAAGGCAAGATGACAGCCGTCAAATTATAAAAGGCGCAGGCGAAGAGGGTAACCAGAAGCTCGACCGAGTTAGGCAAGTAGATGGCGACGCGGTTGCCGCCCTGATCGAGAATATGCTGGCCGATCAGGTTGATCTGGCGCGTGAGGTCGTCCAGCTTATGCTGCGCAACGCGCTCGGTGCCCTGGACGGTGAGGATACGGCCCTTTACGCCCTTGAACTTGCCATCCTCCTGCACGCCGGCGATGACCTGGCGCCAGATGTCGCGCAGATCGCCGTCTCTGCCCTTGGCCCACTTGGAGACGCCGGGATCCTTGACATTGAGGCCAGGGTTGAGAGGCATGCCATGAGGGGCAGCTTGCGAGCGGTACACAGGCGATTCACCCTCATGGCGGACGGGCGAGGGCTGGGCTTGCCGTGCAAGCAGGAAAGGGTGTGTGTCGGGCTCTTCGTTGGTCGCAGCTTGGTAGCCGATGAAGGCGCAAAAGAGGGCGAGAATGATAGTGCTGAAAATGTTCCACTGTCCAAACAGGCCTGTGACGCCTTCGTCGAGCTGGAGCATCAGCTGGTCAAAAAACGTCATGGCGGGCAATGTGGCTGCTGCCGCTGGCGCAAAGCCTCAGACGTACGTGTTTTGGGTGTTTGTCAAGGAAAAGAAGGGGAAAAAAACGGTCGTCGCGCCCGTCGGTTGTGTCGGAGCTAAAGCCGCCGTGGTATCAGTTATTACACTAGAAGGTGGCATGCAACAACCGGCGGGTCGGCTGAGGTCCGAAAAGCAGATGGCGGGGAAGCCTGACGGAATGCATGCTCGAGTGAGAACGCTGCAGGAGGGCGCTCGCCTGTTGCCTTGCCGTCAGCCGGGCCCGACGGCCCGTCGCAACTGGTAGTTATGTGCTCCGTCCCAAGCCCTTGTCGCATTGGTCGCCTGGGAAAGCGCTGCAATGTTGACATTGGGATTCGCGCGGTACAGGTACATAGATTTTCTTTCGACACTTTCAACAAGAAATTACCAACAGCACAGCATCCGCATCGGCCTACGAGGGGTCACACGCGCAACGTATGGCTCCGGCCCGAGAGATTTACTAACCCGGCAAATCAACAGCAATCGAGGGAGACTGAGGGCCCGTCAACTCGACAAAGCAAACCCAGCTCACAGAACACGCCCTCGTAGGGTCAAAAAGCCTAAGACAGACGCGAAAATGCCCCCAAGTGCACTCGCACCCGCAGTGCGGGGAATCGTCACTCCGGTAAAGCAAACTGCAGCCGCGCCGGTGACCAAGGAAAGCCCGGGAAACTGGAGGCACCCACGGCTCGCCGAAATTACACAACGCCAGAGCAAGACGGTGTTTTCAGAGAAGAACGCAAAACAGGTAGCATACAATGTTGCAGCACTTTCTATCTTCATATTCTTGCGAGGTGTCGTACGCTCGCAACTGCTCGAGACGTGAGTTCCCATTGTTCACTGGGCGACATGGCGAAAATGTCTTGAAATCTAACATAGCCACAATCTCAGCCCTCAGATCCAGTTCTACGGCACCATTTTATCGGCGATGGCGGTACTTGTTCCGATTTTCAATATCAGCAGGGCGCTGCTCCCTCTTGTCCGCCAAGCAGACGACCTTTCCGACATTCCCCTGACACCCGCCCAACGGAAACTCCTCGGTCTCCCACCCAGCTCCAAGCCCGAAACGCCAAACTCGGCGTACAGCACACCGCCTCGATACTCGAGAACGCCGTCGCTCGCCGGCTCACCAGCCAGCATCAGAAGCTATGCGAGCTCGCCTACAGCGGCCGTAGGAAGTCCTGTGTCAGTTAGCAACTCGCCAGCTGCAGCGAGTCCGCTCTTGCACAAGGTGGTAGGGGGTGTGAGGAGGTCATCTTTTGGAGCGTCGGCCCAGTTTGGGGCGAGCACGACAAGTCTGCTTGATGGGCCGCCAACGCCATCACCAGTCACGGGTAAACGGTCAAGTGTCAGTCTAAACAACAAGTGGCTGTATGAGAAGGGGAGAAGGTCATCTGGGAATCTGCGGCTGCAGGGTCTCTAGGAGTGCGGATCATGCTAGACGTAATGGATGCACAGCTTTGGAAAGCTGGATTTGACCTGCGTAATCTAGCCGGGCCAAGTGTCAGTCTCAACCTATGTAGGACGGCGGTCCGTGTGTTTCCTGAACGGGTTACAGACAGCGCGTTATGGGAATCGAGAATCATGTAAAGAAGAAGCATGTACTGCTGAGTTCGGGTCTTCGCAAGTATTATGCAAGACCCTCAAAGGGGGTGAGCAGACATCATAGACGGGTCAAGAGGCAACAAGAGAATCGGCCATCAACTGTTGATGGGTATCATGGTAGTAGTCCAACCGACAAAGCCAGAACATGAAATAAATCCCGAGCTCGCTCCAGAAAGAAGAACCATACTAACGTCTCAAAATAATGGTGGGAGGGCAAGGACAGCGAAATACAAAAAAACCCCGGTGGGTTGTTGCTTTGGTATGGGGGGAAGAGGCAGTGACGACTACACCCGGACTCAAACCCGGTGACCCCCCTTCGGAGGGAGAGAGTAGTCACCTGACTCCAACCACCGCTGAGCCATCGTGCCTAGTGTCATCTGCTGCCCAGAGAGGGCGGATGGAAGTGCCATGCTCAACCTCATACGTGTACCCTGCTACCGTGGTTGCTTGGGTAAGCAGGCCTACCACAATCCTCGTCACGTTGTCTTTTCCAACATCGGCGTCTTACTCCCCTCGACCAACGTGTCTGGGCTCTCCTCATCCAACTCTCTCATGGAAATCAGTGCCCGCGGGGGCAGCAATCCTGCTTCCCCCTTCTCCTTCTCTTTCTCCTTCCCCTTGCCCTTGCCCATGTCACTATCCCCCTCCTTGTCCCCATCCGTATCCTCACCCTGCCCTTCCTGGTCCCCCTCCCCTCCCCATCCAGTTTGCAGAATCTCCCCTCCCCTGTCGGCTTCTTTTTCCTTTCCTTTTACCTCTCTCGCAGGCTTTCCCGCCTCATCTTTGACAAAAACCACTTTCTCGAACGGCGCCAATGCGGCACCCGTCTCAAAAATATGGGGGTCCCCCTCCAAAAGCGCCTTCGCCAAAGCGCGCGTCCCGCCAATGATGATTTCGGAATGCGTGAATGCCAGGAGTCCCATTTTCTCCTTGAGGCTCTTACCATGTCGGTGTGTGCAGACCACGTCGTATGTAGTAGATGCCCAAGCGGGACAGATATATTCCTTTGCGGCCACCACGCCTGTAGAGTGGACAGGATGAAATATGGTGATACCAATTTTGGGTTTCGGTTTTCCGCCTGGCATGATAAATGGACGATAGATTTCGCTCCCGGCCCAGAACCGCAACGCATGCTCCGGCCCGGGTAGCCACGCGAGCATCGTCGCCGTGATGAGCTGTTCGGGGGAAAATATTCTCCTTCCTCCATCGTCACTGTCACTGTCGCCTCTCAGGAGCGCCCTCGCTCGTAAGATCAGCGCCAACATCCCCGCAGGGGAATCACATAGCGCGTAGGCAAGTGAATTTGGCTCTGTTAAACGTCCAATTCTCCCTTCCCTCTCCCCTCCCCTCCCCTCTGCTGTTGTCGCTGTCCCAGCCCCTAATCCGCTGGAACCACCAACTAGATCTAGAGCTTTCCAATCCTCCTCATCATAGCCGCAGATCCCTGCGCGGAAAAACCTGGCAACCGCCCACTTCGCCCACGCCCATGGCGCCCTCGCCAGTGATGGCCTTTCGAGCTTCGGAGAGATGAGATGTGCTCCGACGCAGTGTTCAGAGTAGGTGACCACCAGATGGGAGATGATGTCGGTGTCTACCGAAGGCCAGTTCGTGTCAGTTTCCGTTTCCGGGGAGGACGTGCTGGCTATGTATCGTGGATACCTAAGGCGGGCGGTCATGAGATTACTGAACAGCGAGGCGGTCGCGGATATCGGTGATTCGGCGAGGGGGTTGGGGAGGGGGTCGCTGAAGCCGAGACCCGGGAGAGAGGGGATGACGAGGTGGAAGGGTTGGTCCTCCCCTGAGGTTAAGGCGGGGATGAGGTGGGCGAGGGAGAGGTTGGTAAAAGGGAAGGGAGGGAGGAGGAGAAGAGGAATGGCATTCGGATGGGGAGAGGGGACATGAATGAAGTGGATTCGGAGGGAAGCATCGTGGGTGGGGAGGGAGATGGAGGTGCGGTATTGGGGGAAGGAGGTATTGAGGACGCTTTCTTGATCGCGCCACGAGTATTTCTCTACCCTGAATGGAAGGCAAGTCAGTCCGGTGTTCTTTGGGTTCGGAGAGAAGAGAATCATAAGTACCAGAAGTCAATGAGCTCCTCAACCTCGGCTTTGGGCGCCCACAATTCTTCAGACTCGGGTCCCTCGTGCGGCAGACGGGTAAGCTCGAGCTTCCGCTTGGTGAGGTTGAGATGTCGGGTTGGGATCTAGTTCTCTTGTGTCAGTACCTAGGTGACCTATCATATCAACACTCCATTTCCTCGGATAACAAAACCCTTACATGTATCTTATAGGCCTTGACCTCCTCACCCGCCATGAGCTTCACAGCATCCCCCATATCGAGTTCTTTTCAACTTCGCTGAGATACACCGATTGGTGTAGCCGTGTGAACAGCAGACGGGTTAAAATAAAAATAAAAATAAAAACCCTTACACTTCTTTCAAAAGAAGCAATGAAGAGAAAAGAAAGTGTAAATCTTGAAGCAGCCTCGTCCAGAACGAGGAATCCCGAAATTAATATGCCAGAACCTACAAAATCGGATGTTGACAACCTTCCGTGTGTCTGCTTTATTATCCCCACGCATATAATGAATATGCTGGGAACCCGTCCCTACCTATAAAAAGAAAATAGCTTGAACCGCAAGGTTCCAGCAAATATAACCCACCCATGGCATCCATGTAGTCGCGTACTTATTACCCACCCACCACCAGCACGCTCCCGTCCAAGTCTACTAACTACCTAGGCCCCCCTCATGACAAAAAAATGTGTACACACAAAGCCGACCTTAGCTTCCCACGCTTGCCGTAGCCCTCAAACAAGAGTAGAAAACTGAGAGAAAATTCGTCCTGGACTGCCTCGGTCAGGCCATCCCATCTTGGAAGTTTCAATTCCGATACTGCTGCAGGTGAAGAGTATTGTTCATCGATATGTTGGACGCAGTTTGAAGGGTGATCGGCAAGGCCCCCACCCGAATTGGGATATGTGTGTACCTATTTTTTTGTCATTATGGAGGCTCCCAAACAGGAAGAAAACGCCACACCAACATTGTGCTGAGGCAGTGGCGGTGCAGTTGCCAGGTTTGGGAAATGATTAGCCCAGGGTCTTCAGGGGTTTGGCTTCAGAAGCCTGCCATTGGACCAAAATCTAATGTTTCTGGTTTGCCACATCCTAGCTTCTTCAACGGTTCGCCACGCACTGCCAGGATCGCGGCTCGAAAGCTCCGATTAAGAACCCCCATGCCTCCTCGAGAGCCTCCTAGAGTCCTACTCCCCCCAAAAGCACGTTACACCAACAATGTGACGACGCGTCCCCATGGTATTCATGCAAATACTTCATTCCAATTCACCACTGCAGCGCTCCTACAACATTCGCCCCAGCGGGGCTTGTCCTCGACTAGTGGGCGGTCTCCTAAAATAGATGCCTGCCTCTCAGGGCTACAGACTACTCGATAGAAACTTGGCAACCCACCCTTGCTAACTTGATACTGGCGCAACAGGACTGGCTGGCCAACCAACCGTCAACCGCTGCGCGGTACGCCGTGGTTGCCGCCAGGCAAGGGCGCTGGTCCCGATGGGGCTGGCTGGGCTTGCCCACGAAGGTTGATAGCCCCGATCCGGGAAACTATGTTACTCCCCACCGCGTCTACTGCTCCGCGGGGAGATGTGAGAGAGGGACCCTGTGGCGCCGTCTCTTGAACCCGGAAGAGCTTGATGGCAGTGGCATTCCAGATTCCCACCGTCCCCTTGGCAACTTGGATCTCGCTGGCAAAGATGAATCCCCACAGTAGCGACTCGTACCATCCCAGCGCTAACTGCGACCACTCAAACGACTGCACCCGGATCGGCGACGCGTCCACGCCTACGAGCTTGATGCCCTGAATCTTTTGCAAAACTGGCAAACCAGGACGATCTGATGCCAGCTGTTGACGGGGAACTAGCGCCGTGAGTTGCTGTATTAGAGTCAAGATCGTGTGCAGTGGTAACTCCGGAAGCCAGCTCTCGATCCATCGCGTTGAAGGTTCGAACCCGCCGAACTGGGAATGGCTAGTTGTCGGACTTCCCAAACTTGTTACACTGTTCTGACGAGAGAAGGTGGGAACCCCTGCAGGCATCTTTCCCCTTGCTTTTTCTGACATGCCGCGGAGCTGTCGCGGAACCTCATCCTCGGGCTGCCCAGCTACAGAAGACGCACGCGATGGGTTCTCACTAGGGCTCGACGCTGCTGGTGTCGGTCGTTCATCTCCATCGCTATCATCGTCATCGTCCCCAACGGTAAATGTCCCATCCTCTTCGGGCACCTCGTGCAGAGTTGTAGTCCACGAGTGAGGCGGTGCAGGGTTTCTTAAACTTTCCACCGAGTTCCTGGTAGAATGGGGCTCCAAACCATCATTCAGCGTCGCCTGCTCCTTCCTTCGGCGATCTCGCCTCTCTATCTCCTCCTGTCCACTTTCAAGCGTGAACGAGCGAAGCGCCTCAAATCTCTTGCGGTTCTTGATCACCGCAAACATGAATTCTGGGTTTTCTGGAGTTTGCCAGAGTTAGCACCGGTAGTGCAAGTTGGTTCACCACTTACTTTGGTATTGATGCTCAATGATTGCGTTTATGGCTTCCAGTAGAGACCGAAGCAGGTCGTGGTTAGTCTCATTGGCTAGAAGGAATGACGGCGAGGACATGGAGTTGAAGAGTTGCATAATTTTGAGGCATGTGGGTCCCGTCAACCCTTCTAGATGTGCTGAAATATTGTTGATAACAGCCAACAAGGCGGGGTAAATTGCCGTCAGTTTCCCTTGACTGTTGGTGATAAGGATGTAGATCGACTGCCTGATGGTGAGTGTCCATTTTCATTCTTAACAAGGGTAAGTTTACCTGGATCAGGAAGTCGGCATATGTTCCCCTGAAGCCCGCGATCCGGATCGCGGGGGGTAATGTATCTTGAGCCTCAAAGGTTTTGTTGAGATTGACGCCGAAGTTCTTCTCAACACTGAGCGTCTGCAGGAGAAAGGCGCACATCCGGACGACCCCTTGCTTGGATGCGTCACCCTTGTACTCGAGGGCGTAGAAGAGTATCAGGATGATAAAGTCATGAGCACGCTCCGTGTCGATGATGAACGACCGGAACCGTTTGTTGCACTGTGTGATCTCCCAGAACAACATGATAATCTCGGGAGCAAATTTGACAAATGCCTGGGTCCCCGGGAGATACGAGGCGTTGGTCTGAAGTGGCTGGTTCAGTATCCGCGTCATTCCGTCCACAATGAACTGGAAGTCCTGCGGTCGGTGTAATCGGCCAAGGAAGTGACGGTAGAAGTTTTTGGGTGTTGCAACACCTGGTTGTTCTGGAATGGGATACAGCAGCATCACAAGGAGAAGCTGTAGTGTGTAAGTAACAAGGATTTGTTTGGGATCCTTGAACATGAGGGTATTATACGGCACCCGCCAGGTCGCAGGGTTGTACTTGAGTGTCTGTAGGCTTATTAGAGATATTTCTCATCATTTGATCCCGCTCACATACCGTGTTCAAGAGCGAGCATAGTACAGAGAGGACAACCTGTTTTTCAGGACTGGTGCAGAGGTAGGTGAGGGCACGGGTCCCCTTTTGTGGCAGTACACTCGAAGACATGTACATACTTTGGCCAGCAAGGGTCAATAGCAAGCGTAGAATATCGCAGCGATTGGTCTCGTGTTCCTTGGCGGTGGGTATAGACGCATTACAACCTACGCCGCTCTGCCAAATGGTGTGGCTGACCTTGGGCCGGCTATGCGGCTGTTTCGGCACCGTTAGATCGGAAAAGAATAGCAGATCGATAAGCGTGTCTATGAGCTCCTCGGCCAGAGGCCTGGCGTCTTCAAACTCCTCAATGGGCGACTGTGGCTGGGAATCCCGAACACCGTCGAAGATGACTTCGCTGGCGATAGATGCCTTGCGACTCCGCTTGCGACGCTGGCCCCAGAAGAAGCGCTCCTCCCATTCCTGCAACGACTCTTTTTCGTAGACAAACGGCAGCACCCTGGTCAAAACACGGACGCAGTTGAGGGCGTCTCTCTCTGGTGCGAGTTCGGGATCAGGGAAAGAAGGGTGGTGACGAAGCAGGAACAATCGCGATGTCACAGCGAGTAATAGCGTTTCGAGATTCTCGAGGGCATTGTCACGGGTGCGGCGGATATCAGCGGGAGAAAAGAGGCTGAATATGTCTTCTGAGGACTCGGGAAGCTCCCAAAACTGTACGGAAAATACAGGTCAGTATGTGCTTGCTGGGAGAAGAACATTCCCCGGGGAAGGCTATCTGTGGCCTGGAAAGCACTGACAGAGGCCCAGTACGATTCGTCGGCGGGAATATGTCGTTCTTCGGAAAGTCGGAAGATTCCCTTTTTAAATACGAGCTTCGAATCACTAGCACCCATTTTAGCGGTCAGGAGAGCCGCATCGTTGGGCTTCTTGATGGCTAGGTAGCTTGGAGGCCGAAGTAGAAAGTTAACTGGACGTGAACCTTGGATAGATGCGCAGCAGATGTTCGAACAGTTACATCACTGCGGGTTCGTCAGTCAACTTGTCCCAATCCAACAGTGGGTAAGCGGGGCGCCCCGATAGCCCCAACCCTTGTTGATGCTTATCAACTCCCCAGTAGCTGCATAACGATCTGGCCTCAACGACGCCTCTGCGGCTAAGAATCGGGAGACCCACAAGCAAGCAAGCTATCAAGTGCTTGCGACAGCCGCCCCGACCGCGACATCTCCACGCCGAAGCCCATAAGAAAGGCCCTGGCAGCCTCAGTAACAACCTGCTTCATTCCCAGGGCGTCAATTGCCCATTTTCACACACTGGGAACCGTACGAACGGACCTCGACCCGCTGGCGACGACTGAGCGCACAATGTATTCTTCTCTCGTCAGGATACAAAACACCTTCGGGTTCTTCACCACGGTGGCCTTCGTTGTCGCCGCTTTTATTGCCGCCTCAGACTTTACAACACCACGAACTCCAATCGTTAACAGTCTCAAGACAACCAGCCTTCAGGTGTAAGTGCCCGAACCCTTTCCCACTCTCTGCCACAAACAAGACCCACCGCTCACTTACAACTCTCCTCCCTCTGTACAGAGTCCGCGGACGTCCACACTACTACAGCAGCAAGAAGGAAGAGTACGCCATCATAAAGTTCTCCCTTGACGCCGATCTGTCGACCCTGTTCACATGGAACACCAAGCAGCTCTTCGTCTACATCACGGCCGAATGGCCTTCGACCACATCCTATGGCGCCACCATCACCAGTAACGCCACCACCAACCAGGCCGTTATCTGGGACAGCATAATTACTTCGCCCAGCGCTGACCACCTCTCCAACCTGGGCCCCGTGTCCATGAAGAAGCTGCGCAGGAGCGCGCAGGGCAAGAGCATTGATCCCAGCAGGTAGGCTGGCCCCCCAGACATTCGCACTTAATAGATGAGAATAGCCACCTAACTAGTTAATTTTCTCACAGGGGCAAGCTCTCCCTCAAGAACCAGCGTCCCAAGTATCAGATTACGCACCCCTCAGGTAAGATGGCGTCGACTGAGGACGTGACGCTGCGGCTGCACTATAATGTACAGCCGTGGGTCGGGATTCTTACGTGGAACCAGAATGTAGACTATGGGCGGTGGAAAGCGCTGGTGGGCGGGCTGAGCAAGAAGTTCAGGCTCCCGGCGTTGAAGAAGAAAGACGAAGGGAAGAGCAAGGTGTAGTATAGGTATCTGGTAGATTTTACTCATGTCTTGAAGCAAACCCTGCTTTGGGTTTCAAATAGTCACCGATGAAGCAGGTCAACGCCAATCATGTGCCGTTCGCTGGCGAGTAGAGAGTATTCCTCCCCAGGCGGTCTCGGGTTGCGAAAGCTCATGATAACATCGGTCATGTCCATGCCAGCGTTGGTATACTATACACATGATTCGTCATCTATTCACCCAGTCCAGCCCGATTCCGCCATTTGGATCTATCAATTCTCAAAAGCGAGATCCAGTTCATCCGAGTCAAAGATTTTCGGGGTGGTGTCCTAAAAGGGAGGAAGAAAACCAAGCACCAGGTAGAGATCGAGATTCCATCTGGAAAAATCAACGCCAGTGCCCATGACCAAAAGCGCCCTGGGGTCCGTCTTCGCTGCCGTATGCGTATCCTGACCGGAGCGTCTAGTTCTGGCCAAGGGCAGCCTGGTGATGAGGGACGCCTCCTCCACGGCCTCCGCGAGGTACGCCGCGTCCCCGGCCATCACCACGTCCGCGTCCACGTCCGCGACCCCTTCCACCGCCTCGAGGGGCGTCGAGGTTAGCCGGAGGCGGGACCGCGCCGTATAGAGCAGGCGTGGCTTGCTGCCCATGCCCCTGAGCCTGACTCGCACCGTCCAAGGAGGGCGATGCTCCGCCACCGCCACGGCCATTGCCTCGGTGTCCACCTCCCCGGCCGCCTGCTTGGTAGTGGCCCTGTCCGTCTAGTTGTGGCTGTGAATGGGGCGAAGGTCGATAGACCATGCTACTATGCATGAGACTCATTGCACCTCGCTGACTCTGCGGCGGCTGCCCGCCCCGGCCCCGAACCCCGCTGCCACCTCCGTTGAGGGCCCCGCGCCAGCCTCCTTGGAGGGGAGGAGGTGTAGGCGCATCACGATATTGTCGACCGTTGTTCGACATATATCCACCGTGGGCAGTAAGGGTAGTTACCGACGGGGCGACTGGCTGCCGGGCGAGCGTTGCTTTAGATCCTGCCACAACTTGTCGGTGTGTCAGGTTGAGAATCGTTGTTGCAGGTACCGTCTGCCCCCGAAATGGTGGGCATCTTTCTCCGAGTGTCGTACCACTCATGAAGGCAATGTCAAAAACAACATCCAGGAGTTTCGCCATCGGGGTCCGGCTGATGCCAACCACAGTTCCTCGATACGCAATGGGCACCTTGCCCGTTTGGGCAACATACACAACCCGGTCTCCGAGGTAGAAGTTCTGGTTTCTAAGCCGGTGCTCGGCGTCCTGCGGACGCATAAGCCCGTTACGCGGAACACCGTTCAGCCTCTGCGTTTTAGAAGGCAACTCGCTGAGCTTGAGATTGTCCGCTTCCTGCGCCAGCTGCATGACGACGTTGGAATCGAGCTGCTCGGCATCCAATGGTACCCTATCCATCGAGCTGGTCTTTAGCGTTTTTAGCCAAGCGCCGATCTCCTTGACTCGTGCTGTGGCAAAAGCTTTGTCTGGCCAGAGATCCGTTTCTACCAACTCGTTGCCCGATGGGTTCCGCTTGACGGCAGCGAAAAAATCGGGGAAGTTTGTCATATACTCGACGATTAGAAGGATAGCTCCCTGGCTGAACTCCCAGCCCGTTTCCGATTTCCGAGAGTAACCAAGAACTTTCTGTTTCCTGCCTTCAAACTTGAGATTGAGTCCCAAATTGACCCGCAAGTTGCCAACGCTCTGAACGAAGTACGAAGATGTGATTTTGCTGAGTGTCAGGGGGTGTAGCTCAAGCTGCTTCGCAACCATATACGAGGGAACGTATGGGTTACCTTTCTGAGCGTCCCGAATAATGCGCTGCGCAAAGTCGGGTTCCCGCTTCTCCAGCACCGCGAGCCATACACTGAGCTTGCTGTTGTTGTAACCGGCAACCTCCAGTGGCCGGCCATAGTTAAATTCTCCCAAAAAGAAACCCACAGACTTGACTGGGAATTCTTCTTCCAAGGGTAACGCTGCCTTCTCGATGAATCGTTCATCTTCGTTTTCGACTTCATCGACGATGATCTGCGAGGGGTAGTCCGTTTCCATACCCTCAATCACGCCGTACTGCTTGATGGTGGCGCCCTCATCAGTTTTGATCAAACCCTTGAGCATGTGAACGTGGACAGTAGATTCAACCAGACCAATCAGAATTCCGAGGCGTTTGCTGTAGAGATTTTCCATTTTCTCCGCCTTTCTGTTGAAATCTTCGATCTCCCTGGGTGTGTGCTCCTTTGGAATAACCTGCTTCCTTTCATCCTCGGCAAGCACGTAGTCGAATAACTCATCGGACACATGAACGATCTTCGCCTCCTGCAGGAAGGGATAACCAACGAAGCAACGTTGGCCAAGCTTTGCCTTGGCAGCCTCAACCTTGGTTCGTTGTTCAGTACCAAGCAGAGTGACCACCATACTCTCGTTGCGGCTATCCTGTTGAAAAACGTTGACTCCGTGAAAACCCAGATTGGCCATGAAGGGCAGCGTCGCTAGCGACGGGAATCCTGCCAAGGCTGAGACCTTGAGGAGTGCCCCATCGGTGAGGCCTTCGCGAATCTCTAGCCCTTCGGTTGAAGGCAAGTCAAAGATATTCATCACACAGTGGCAGTGTGGGATGGGAGGAAACACGTCAGCCAAAGAGGACGGATACACAAAATCCACATCCTCCGAGTAGGTAAACTTGAGAGCGACGCCGAAATCATTCCTCGCTTTTTCGTCGTCAGTGAGAAGCTGGTTCTTGGGCTCCATGGCCGCCAACAAACGCGTTTCGTCGATGAACGGGATCTTGACCACGGCTTCCCAGTCCATCTTCTTTCCGTTCATGTCCAGCTCGAAGTCCCTGGGGTAGAAGTCGATGATGGGAGAGTTGGGATCCGTCATCAGTGGCCAGTATACCTGGGGAACAATCTTCTTGCTCCGGTCTGGCAGCACTCCCATGAGCTGCTCATTCGGCCGGAAAGGTTGGCCCAGCTTGAAGTTGAGGTCCGCGTTCAAACCCTTCATGACGTCTGAGATCATGGGCGAATAATGGTAGGCGTAGAACCAAGGCCACGAGGCAATACCACGGTAGTAATAGTAGAGAACCCATTGGATGCCTTGTATGTAGTTCTCACTCAACTTTCGCAGCTCCTCCTCTTTGGTTTCTTTCGTCCAGTGCTCAAATTTCTCCAGATAGTACTTGTCCTTCCATCCCTGAAACTTCTGCTGGTATTGAAGGTCCACCGCCGCCTTCGCATCATCCGCTGTGAGGTCAAGAACCTGGGCAGCATCATACTTTCGAACGATCCGAAGTACGGCAGATTGTGCCTCCTCATCATCCTCTTCATCCTCATCTTCGTGACGGGGAATGGACAGGACAAGATGGCGGCAACCTTCGTCGTCCTCCTTAGTAGCCCAGTTGACATGGGCGGCGTCGGCGAGATCCTGAACGAACTTGCGATCCTCAGCCTTCAGTTCAGTACCGAGATCCAACGTGGTAGAGGACGGGCTGGTGAGAAACTTCTTGATTTTTCCTTTCCAGAGGTTCTTCTGGTTAGTAGTGACGATGAGTTTACCCCTGGTCATCGCCTTGGACTTTGCTGCTTCCCTGTTCTCAAGCATCTTTTTGCCTCGTAGCCACGTCTCGTCTTCGTTCTCATGCTCGAAGAAGCGAAACTCTTCCTTGGAAAGTTCTTGGATGAGAAGGCCAAGTCTCGAAATGTTGACTTTACCGCCTTCATTGATATATCCGCCACATCGGGGAAGTACGTCCTTGTATATCCTGAACATGGTAGCCAGGGCTCCCTCGTTGATGTGCAAGTGAGGGAGATTGGGCAAAAAGTCATTCCCCACGAAGAAGGCCATGAGGATAAAATCGTCAATAACCCGTTCCATGTCAAAAGAAAATGGCATTGCGCCTTCTCCTTTGAGTTCCTGAAATTCGAGTTCCAGGTACTCGCGAACTATGCAAAGATGCATGAGATAAAAGTTCTGTTGCTCCAGCTCCTTGCTCTTGTGCTTGTTCGCCCCTCTCCCGAAGGTGACCTCCTCGCGGAGGAGGCAGAAATGGGGGTCATGGCTGAGTAAGCCAAGCATGATCAGGTCGGCATCGAGGCCGTAAAGACAGTGCCTGACATTGGGGCTGTAGTCGGGTTGCGCCCGTGCGTTGCGGATGTACTCCATGATTTTATGCTCTCCCTCCCCAGGGACCTCATGCCCGGAGAGAACAATTTCAGGGCCTTGCCACTCGGCATCTTCCGAAACCTTCTTGTTGATGAAGTACTTGAGTTGATGAGAGAGCTTGGCCATAAACTCAGTGCCTAAGCATTTTAGCAAAGCGGATGTGAGACGGAGGAATCAGATCGCCGTACCTGGAGTAATACAATTGCTATCAAAAGGCTCTTCTTTAGGGAGCTCTTTCCCCTCCCTGATGGCCTTCTCTCTCGCCTTTTCGGCGTCCAGAGCCGTCCGAAAGCGACGGGCTCGCTGTTGGTTCATTTTCGCCCGCGGAGCAACACCGTCTATTGCCATGAAGAACAGCTTCTTGGGTTTGATCTTCCCGTATAAGTGTTCGATGTAGTTAAATATAGCGATGAACATCTCCTGCTCGGTGATGCGGAACGAGACATCATCTGAATCCTTGTGAGTGCAATTATGGATGATACCGTTCATGTCTAGCTACAATTCTGGTTAGCAGCGATCGTCATGGGCCAACCGAGCGAACTGGCCCTGGAACAAGAAATCCATACGTATAGGCAGTCGAACTCAGGAATGCGATTCTCGGCGATGAGCTGAGAGATGGCTGGGTATCGCTCCGAGAGCCACCTAAAGAATTTGGGAACACTAGTTGATGAGAGTTAGTACCTTGTCTGCAACTGGGCATGTGCGATTACAAAACGAACCCCATTGTGACGGTAGTCGCTCAGCGAGAGGTGACGAGTTGGAGATGAGAAGGTTTCCGCCGCAGGTAGGCAGCCGAAAGTTGCAACAAAATCGACTTTTTTTAAAATAAAAAAAATGCGGGCTCCGAAACGGACGACCAGGTCTTTTAGAGTCGCAATGGGAAAACTGAGCGACACGAAACAAACAAAGGGTGGGCGATGTCGAAACAGCTGTAATGTGGACGAATTGAGATAGGGGGTTTCTGGGTAGCTGAAGACCTTCAAAGGCCCACACATGGCAGTTTATGAATCTACTGCTCTAGGAAAATCGCGACAGCGCAACTGGAATTGATGGTTTGCGGCCTTCTGTGAGGCTGCGTTCTGCTGAGGATATTGGAGTCTAGTGGAACCATACGCCCGTTCCCCCGCCTCAGCCCCACCATACCAAGCCTCAGGTACGAAGTACCTCCCTGGACTTCCTGAGGTACCCTCTTGCGGAACTAGCCGTTTAGGGAGAGCTCGCGCGACGAGTGGCTGTTTAAACTTTGGGACGCGCCGCGCCCGCGGTGACAAGAGTGCCACCCATCAAAAATCAAACCGAAAACGGAATTTGACGATACCACACAGGTGGGCCTTGATCAGCTTCAATTGTTTTCCATCCATCCTAATTGTCCTCCCCGAAGCACAGCATACTCAAGCGCTCAACACCAAATTGCGATGGCCCCCCCTGAAGTTGTCGATGATGCGGATGGTACGCACTCTTCGTGTTGCATTTCCCCACGATGGAATGAAAGAGCCGCTAACATCACACGCACAGCCAACATGGAGGATCAAGATGATGTCGACCAGGAACAGCGTTTGATCAATGAAGGTGTGTATTGCCACAGCTTCTCGCGCAATGCTGGATCTGACCGCATTCCAGAGTACAAGATCTGGAAAAAAAATAGTCCATTTCTCTACGACATGCTTCTCAGGTAAGTTTACTGGTACCATCACTTTAAGTCAAAGTGTGCTGACAATTCTATCCATTACAGCACGGCACTCGAATGGCCGACCCTCACGACACAGTGGTTCCCAGATGTTAAGGACCTGCCACAAGCCAAGAAGACCAGGCACCGTTTGCTCATTGGAACACACACGGCCGAGGGGAAGCCCAACTATGTCCAGATCGCCGAGGTCGAGATCCCCAAAATGGGCACCGCCAACCCGGAGGATTACGACGAGAACACTGGCGAGATTGGTGGTTATGGCCGAGGCGGCGAGTCTCCAGTCATCTCATTCAAGATTACGGAGAAGATCGACCATCCTGGCGAGGTCAACAAGGCAAGATATCAGCCTCAGAACCCAGACATCATCGCCACCCTAGCCGTGGACGGCAGGGTTCTAATATTCGATCGCACCAAACACAGCACTCTTCATCAGACCGGTAAACCCAATCCCCAGATTGAATTGATCGGGCACAAAGAGGAAGGTTTCGGTTTGGCGTGGAACCCTCACGAAGCGGGAAAACTTGCATCAGGTAGTCAGGACAAGACTGTCCTACTCTGGTATGGTCTCTTGGAAGCTTGACTGGACAAGGACTGGCTGACTCTCGTCCATCTAGGGACCTCAATACTGTCCAAAGCGGCAAGACGTTGAAGCACTCGCGGAAATATACGCACCACGATCACATTGTCAATGACGTCCAGTACCACCCCATTGTGAAGCCCTGGATTGGCACCGTGTCGGATGATCTCACACTGCAGATTCTTGACGTGCGTCAGGCATCCAATGATCGCGCAGCCCGGGTTGGCAAAAATGGCCACACCGATGCGATCAACGCCTTGTCTTTTAATCCCCGGTGCGAGTATTTCATTGCCACAGCATCAGCTGACAAGACAATTGCGATTTGGGACCTTCGAAATATGAACCAAAAGCTTCACACACTGGAAGGCCACAATGATGCTGTCACGTCAGTTCAGTGGCATCCGAGGAGAGAAGGCATTATTGGCAGCGGCAGCTACGATCGGAGAATCATATTCTGGGACCTCAACAGAACTGGCGAGGAGCTGCCTCCAGACGAGCAGGAGGATGGCCCACCGGAGTTGCTATTCATGCATGGTGGTCACACCAACCACCTGGCTGATTTCAGTTGGAATCTCAACGACCCCTGGATTGTTTGCAGCGCTGCCGAGGACAATCTCCTGCAGATCTGGAAGGCGTCAGATTCGATCATCTACCCCCCTAGTGATGACATGTCAATGGATGAAGCTGTCAACTAGGGGTAAATGCCGGACAAGACTCGGAGTCGGAACGATGACGATGATGGGACTGGCAAAATGATGTGGGGGGCTCTATTTCCAAGAACAGCACCTCGCCGATGGGCTCTGCTAGGGCGGTGAATCATGCGCAGGGAAGTGATGGCGTTGCAGGTTGTGGTTCTGAGAGAGGCACATCGGCAACAGGAACTTTCAGGTTGGGTACCCTTGCGCAAGGGAGTGGTGGCGTTAGGCGTGGTTTGACCGTTTTCGAACCCAGCGGGTTTGACAAGTTGGCGATCTCTGAGGAGCCGGGCTCGGCCAAAGTCGTGACCGGCCATTAGCTGTAACGTAGCTGGCGTGCCTACATGTCTCTGGAGTATAGGGTTGAATTACCGCAATTTCTTTTCCAACACGTTCTATTTGGCCCTACGAAAAGTCATGCAGCAGGACTCACAAGCTGTGGTTCCCGCTGCCGAAGGCTTTGTGATGGTAAATCTTTGACAACTTTCTCTACCCTCGGCCCTCCACGCATCTGAATGTCCCGAGCAACAGCTAGTGAGCTCCACCTACCAATCTTCAGGCGGTTAGAGTATACGAGGATAGTGAAGTGGCTGGGTTCAAGGAGTATCTCTGGGCTGAGGATCGACTCGTTTGTGAGAAGGGCTTCAATGTTCGCTCTCGGACACAGGGAAGTGACGCTCTCATGGCAGTGTCGGACAGGGCTGGAGGAACTCCGCTGAACTGCACCTGCCTTGGGGTGCAATGTTAGGATGAGATCGAAACCTGCAACCAGTCGCCAATTCTGGGCAGTCTATACATAGCTATTGTTGTTCGCAATTGTGCTGCTATTGTTCTGTTTAGCTCCCTATTCATGCACTGGGCAGCCGGGCATGACGCCAACTCGTCGATGCTCCGCCGTTACAAACAAGTTACACCGCAAGCAATCTCACATGCCTTTTCCAAAAACCTCCCATCTTCGTCCCAATTTCCGATTTCTCCTTCACTACCGAAACAACCGACGACATTGAACTGCCCTGTCGATCATGTCACTGAGTCCCCGCCACCCTCGTCAGGTCCCCAGCCCTCTTCCGGCGCTGGGGGAGCTGTCGTTGGGGGGAAATTCCACCGAGGAAACCGAGTCGAATGGTCATGCCGCCGAACCCACTATCACTCGGCCCCTGACTCGGAACGAGGATGTAGAAGTCGATGCTGAGGATATTGCCGCCTCGATGGACCGCAACCTCGACGACTTGGTTGAGCATACGGGCAACCATGGAACGGGCCACAAAATTTACAAGCCTCTCGAGTTTCAAGAGTTCCTTCAAGTGACCAGAGCACATTACGAATCAGCAGAGCCGGACCACAAGCACAATGCTCACCTCGTCAGCAGCACGATCAACGCCCCAGAAGCAAAGCCAAGCTGGGCACCAACAAATACTGAAAAATACTACTACGACCGCGCCCAGGTCACTACGCTCAGCATTGAGGCAGCAACAGAGGAGTGGAAAGAGCTCTTTCTCTCCGACGCCACAGCCATCACAAGGGCCTCTCAATTTGATCTGATCGGTTCTATCTCTACCTCCGTGGATATCCTTGTCGAGGTTGGTAAGTTTCTCGATCCGCGAGATATCGTTAATCTCTACAGCATCAGCCGCGACTTCCACGCTACCCTCAACACGCATCTCCAGAGCTGTGTTATCGCCTGGGTTCGCCTCTATTCTGCTGTGGGTGGTCGCATCTACACATCTGGCTTCTACCGGCCCTGGTTCATTAGAGATCCCGCTGGCCGCCCCCGCGACCGGAATGCTCATGACATGAGCTATATTACGCAGCCCGAGAAGGTACTTCCCCCCATTACCGACAACGTGGTTCGCCTCGTCCCGGGCCTGCGCTGGCTGCAGCTTGTCGTCAACCGTGCTAATCGAGCTCGGGATATCCTTGCCGTCCTCGCTCGTAACGGCCACCGTACACCCCCCGAAACACATGGCGTCCTGCTCAAGCTTTGGATGCTCATGGACATAGCCACGTCTCGAGCGCGCTTGAGCGTTCTGCGCCAACAACGCTTCTTTCCGGACGAGGACCTGGTCTTGGCTCACACCTTCTTCATTAAACTCCGTCTCCTATTCAACGACCCCATTATCGGCCCTGGGTCCTCTACTCTTCTCAAGGTCATGCTAGGTCAGCGGTCGTTGTCCACCCTCTGGGCATTCCTCCGGCGTAAGCAGTATGCAACACGCTACGAGGTAGCGACCCTCAAGATTCGCTACGATGTCGGCCCCAATCCATCACAGATAGCCAACGGTTATCCAGTGAACGGTGTGCCGCTGACAGAGATGGGCATCGGTCACCTCGAGGCTTGGGGTGAAGGCTATGATCACCTTCTACGCCCGGATGAGGTTGTTTTTATCGAATCGGAGCGGCGCCAGCTGGACATTGCCAGCTTCATCCGCAAAATGATGCTCTATGGACATGTAGACCTACGAACAGGTTCCACCCTTGTTCCAACTCTCGATGAAATGTACATGAGCGACTACGACTTGCCGAGTGGTGGCTACAACGACCCGATGCGGAATGCCCACGTCCTTGGTCGTTGTGGGAATGTGGCGTTTGATAGACGCAACTGGCAGCCCCAACATGCTCGAAAATTTGCGTGGGAAAAGCTGTCTGACGAGCAGAAACGGGCACTCCTTACAGAATCAGCGAAACAGATTGGGGACGACTGGGCCGCGGAATTCACAAGGAATAGTTACGAGGTCGCCAAGGATAAACTGGAGCGCGAACTCAAAAATTGGCTGGGGGAGAGAGGCAACTGCAAGTATATCAGGACTCGGCTGCCAGCGGGGATCCCTGAGAACAGCGAAGCAGATAAAACAGACCATGAACACAACGGCGGCGGAGAGAGTGCAGACAGCAGTGAATACGGCTGCGATAGAAGCGAGCGTGGGAACGACAGCTCATGGGAAAATAGGCAAGAGGCTGTTGATCCAATGGAGGTCGATAGCGATTCCTCGTCCGAGCCCGCCCGAGATGAACATGGTCAAATTTTGAATCCCTTTGGAAATGTCGACGCACTGCAGCCGGGACCCCCCGTACCGGTCCAGATCTTTGCCGCTCCCCCCATGGCTGGCCCTTTCCTGATGCCCGCGCTTTTCGACGAAGAGAATGAAGGTGGTGCCGACAGAGAACCGGGACACGAAGAGACCGGACGTGGGGGGAACAAGGAGCAGTACGAAGGCAAGGAGCTTGAGAATGCCGGCGACGAAGAATCTCGAGACCCCAAAATCTTTGACGAAAATGGCAGGCGCAGAGACGATGGCGAAGATGCATACGACGCTGACTCGGAAACCTCAGAACCCGTTGATCTATCCAGTTTGAACATTCAAGACCAGCTCACGTTTGATGACTATTTACTGTCTTTGGGTGATGAGGAATACGATGAGGAGGAGGTTGGCTTTGACTGGGAGGGCCGTATCCGCGCGCTGACAATCGATGACCCCCGCCCCGACATCGTCACGTATGGCGACATCGAGATGCAGCCGAGAATCAAGATCAAACTTGCCAATGAGGAGACTGAAGCAGATGCCACACTACGGGACCATGCTAGACTTTGGTAAGTGGCCACTTCGTCGTCAATTTTTCGCCCGGTTGAAAAAAGTCATCATGATTAGCGTCGCGATTTGTTACCGTTTCCCAGGACGGCCAATTAGGCACGCAAGGAGAGTGGCGTACACACGTCAGTTGCGTCAGTACAGACCGCCATGGAGATGTATATGGAGAGCCCGTAGCAAGGATTGAAGTACCAAATCTAGCCGTTCATAAATAAGACCGAAGTTTTCGCAGATCGTTTACCCCAGATGTTCCAGTGTGATCAACCATTCCCCGAATGGCTGACTCCGGGTTCCACACGACAGGGGCAACAAGTATGGAAACATAGATGGGTAACGCGCTCTTTTGTTCAACCTTATAACAGGTGCAAAGGAGTTATTATATCGACATCCCGCGAAGAGAACAGCAAAGAAGGGTAAGGTAACGGTCAGGTTCGGCAGGTTTTCAAGAACCGCCGCCCCTCCAGGCAAGCCCGCACCATCATTGCCATCGAGCTGTCGCTTTTGGTGCCCTCTTAAGTGCTAGGTGAGGGCCAGGTTAAGGAGTGTGTGAATAGAGAGAGAAAGAGAGACGAAAAAAAGCAAATGGAGAATAAAACAACGTCCCACCCTGCCGTTCCGAAAACCCAACACCCCTTCGCCCCTTCGCCCCCTGTTTCCACTTTACTCCCCTGCCTCCCATTCAGCGATTTTCCCCTGCAAACACAAATACCAAGGAGGGGAAGGAACGAGAATTTTCAATCTGATGAGAGAATGGGAAAAAAATGGGCGCAAACAAACCGCAAGGACCGGAGAGATAAAAAAAAAATTAACACAGGATGTGGAAAGAATGCCCAATTCGAACCGCGAGCAGCAAAGGCCAGGTTTACCCTTTACACGCCCTCGCTATGCACGCCCCTCCTGTACTGCCGAAGACAACCAACCCTCCTCAACCAGACCGATTTCCCCCCTTCGGTGTTGTTGGAGGCCCTGGAGATGGGAAACAACCGTGTAACCCGAGGCGACCCGGGCAAATGAGAGGCGACAACCAGCCTACGCCCCAAATACCGAACTTCCAAGATACAATGGTGGTCGAAAAAAAAACTCCGCCCTGAGGGTTCCTGTACGAATGGTATGTTCTTTTTTTTCTTGCCGCCCCTGCCCACGCTTGCAATTTTGACCGCTTCCCGTCGCAACCAAGTCGCCCGCAAACCCGAATAATCCGCTTCGACATCGCTCCCAAAAAGCTTGCCGAATCTCACTCGTTGAAACAGTGTTGTGTAAGTCCAGAAGCTATTGCCAAGGCCCAAATGCTCTCTATTCCCTGTTCCCAAACCCACCACAAAATATAGCCACATGTGAAAGCCGTCGAAAAAAAACTGGTTAGGTTGCTCACGTTGCTACCACGCCAAAATTATCAGCCCGGTCTCTATGCGGGGGATTTGTTGGGAGGCGCAGCACCACCGTTCTGTCGAGCATCCTGGTTGCTGACGGAGAGACTGCCGATGCCGGTGGAAAGGAAGGCAAAAGGATCGCTGTCGCCCTGTCCGTAGAAATTATTTCCCGGACCAGCCGAAGCGGGACCATTGCCAGCAGACTGAAATGCAGCTTCGGCGGCCCGGCTGTCAAAGGGACCGGCCGAGTGAGAGCCCGGGGCGGGTCCGAAGTGAGTGTTCAGTGAAGGGTAAGGAGCAGCACCACCACCCAGGCCCGAGGGGAGAGCGTAAGTGCTTGGCGGGCCGCCAAAGGGCTGTACATAACCACCGCCAGAGTTGAATCCACTGGTGGATGCAAAGGGTCCGGGACCGGGCGTGCCAGTCATGGAGCCCTGGTTCATGCTGTATGACGAAGGCGTATCCATGGGCGACGGATAGCCAGAATCAGCCACGACAGCTGCGCCTGCGCGGCTAGCACCACAGCGGAGGCAACAAACATTCTTGGCAAAGTTATGGTAGCCGCAAACCTCATTTCCGCACTTCCAGTCACCAGCACGGAAAGGAACGACACCGGAGCCGCCCATGCGGCCATGACCGCCGCCATGTCCATGGTGGCCCATGTGAGGCGGAGGAGGCATCATAGCCGGTGGGCCGTAGCCGTAGCCATAGCCCATTTCGCCTGTGGGCCCAGCGCTGACCGCGGGGAAGGAGCACCGGAAGCAAGCGGTGCGGCGCTGGAAATTGGAGAAGCCGCACGATGGGCAAGTCCAATCTCCAGGCCGGGGCCTATTTTTGCTCGGAGGGAATGGTGTCAAGATCTCGGCAGCGCGATCAAGGACACGGCTACTCGAGGGCGACACTTCGATGGCTTTCTCATTGAGCGCGCGCCCATTCATGCAAAGACTCTCAGCAGCCTGATAATGACAATTAGTGGGAGAATCATGGATCACAGCACAGTTATCGACACACCTCTTCGTGAGACGAGAAAACTGCGAAGCCACTGCCAGTCGGCTTGTGCTGCTCAGGGGTCCGCAGCGTCCAGAAAGCAATCGGACGGCCACCAAACTGCGTAAACCAACTCTCCAGCTCAGACTGCGTTGTATCGTGAGGGAGGCCAGACATGTGCAAAACCTTGCTTCGTTCGGACAAGAAAGCACGCACGTCAGCACGCGCATCCATAGGCCTAGTCAAGACATCCGGGTGCTCATGCGCAGGCTGAGACTTGCGGATCAGACCACGAAGTACCCGGGCTAGGGTAACCGCCTCCTCCATGGCGCGGCGCGGTGAGGCAGGGGCCAAAGCCTGGAGATGGAACGGAAGGTTGTGCTTGATCGGGGCGCTCGACTGGACGGCTTCCACCTCGAGGGCAGCGCAGATGTTCGCGAGGGACGAAGGGCCGAACGGCAACGACTCGGGATGGTGCTGCTGCCATCTCTGGTATTCGGTGCGGAGATCAAAGGTTCTCGAGTGCTGCAGGTACGGGGGGAGCACAACAGCCTTGTCGCGGGCTTCTCGGGGAAGCTGCACGCGAAGGTCCCAGGCATCGAGCGTCACGAAGACAAAATCGAGGTTCTGCGACGTGAGGTGCTCTGAAGCGAAAGCATCGAAACGATTGATGGCATCCCGGAAAGTGCCAGCATTTCGAACATGCTCCCACGTCAAGGTCGTTAGGCTGGCTATAGTTGAAAAAAGGAAACAACGTCAGCAGGCGGGCGGATATTAGAGGCGGTCAGAAGTGACTCTCGATAGCAATCGCAGAGGCGCAATAAAGACATAAACTCACTGCACAGAGGCGTAATAGGCGTGTTGATAGGCTTTACCAGAATACTCTCCCGAACGATCTATGGCTGATGGTTAGAGGAAGCTGTGCTTTGCATTGCCGGGGCAGTCTGTCTAGACCCACCTCATCTAGTGTGCTCGCGTCGAGCAGAATCCAGCCGAGCTCGATAACCTCCGCAGAGTCTTTCGTCACATACACGCCGTGTTCGTCGCACGTCGTTGCGACATGCATGACCACATAGCGGTCAACCTTGAAGGGTGGGCTCTGCTGGCTCGCCATGGTGGCGATTGGAGGTATCGGCGGGCTCGGGGCCTGAGGGGATTTGATACCCGATGATATCTCAGTGTAATCCTCAGAATAAGAGTCTATAATGGAGATTCGATGTCAGTAAAGTTTTGCCTGACTTGTTGAACGAAGAGGCGCGGGATGGCCGAATCAGCTAGCTGTTCAGGTACCAGGCGCGCTGGAGGGAGAATGGTAGCATGTCGGGGCAATGTGGAAGAGACTGGCCATATCCGGGCACCGGTCTTCCGGGCACCCGCAGGAAAAGTGCAGAATGTGAAGGTGTCAGAGAGAAAAGAAGTCTTACCGGAACTGCACTAAGTGAAAACCTCTGAGAAAAAATGACAATTGAAACCTGGTGCCCCAAAACACGCTTTTTAGCACAGAAATGGACGAGGCCTTTCTGTGCCAACACTTGAACAGCTTCACGACCCTCAGAGGTAGGAGGAAAGGGTGGAGCAAGCAGCGGGAGAAGGGGAAGGGGGAACGGGGGAAGCAGATGGAGGTTGGCGAGAAAAAAGATGCTCCTGCCTGTGGTGGATTGAACAGTGGGCCCCGACCACGGGCTGTGAGCAGGGAGGTGCGTCTGCTGCGTTTGGTTTGGTTCGGGGCCAGGCACTTCCAGGTTCCCTTACGCTAACGCTAGGTATTCTTAGTTAGCTCGACCCAAACTGCTAATCTCCATAAACGTAGGATGGAAAAGACAGCAAGCACACCGGACCGCAAGCCTCTAACAGCTGCCTCCAGATTGCTGCGTGGAAGCCCTTCAAGAGTTCCATGTAGCTGCGTCCTTGTGCAGCACCGGTACCAGCTTGCGACGCCTGTCTTGGATCTGACCGTTGCCGCTGGCCGTGACCAGGTCGCGGCTGCATACACCTTGGCGGCCTGAGGTATCTACTCTACCGACTCCAAGCGGGAGTATGCAGCATGCACGTCGAGCGCCATGTACAGTACCAACAGCTCCGCAGCTTTAAGTTACTGAGCAGCTTCTAAGGAAGTTCAAGCTATTTGCTGTGTATTTTCTTCTTCCTCCTTTCGCTGATTTCCACGTTGTAGCCCTTTGGATAGATAAGCTGAGCAATAAGGGGCTCGTGTTGCCGGGGAAGAGTGATGCAGCCAGCACCGTGGTTTTGCCGTGGATGTCTGGCCCATAATCCAACGCACCCGACCTTCTCCCATTTTTCTAGCTTGTTTCCAATTCCTCAACCCATCTTGTTATTGACCAGCAGGTGGCAGAATGGAACGCCCCCCTTTCTTTGCTCCGAAACTCCCACCCCGCTTTATTCACCCATGAGCAGATTTGATGGGTTTTTTGTCGATGTCTAGCAGCGGGATATAAACATTGCTGTGCAAAAGGGCGCGTCTTTGCGACGCTGATACGAAGCCCGGGCAGAGTCGATTGGCAATGGCTGGGCAGGTGCAGATGACTGGCTGTCAAAAGCAAACGTATCTGCCGGATCATAGGCGCGGCGGAAGTGGAGGATTTCCCAACAGCTCCTCAAGTGCCCCTAGTGATTGTAGGGTGATCACCGGCCGCCGTATGCGCACACTCACAAGCTACACGCACCATTACCTATAGCAAGACCTGTTGACTACTGGCCAGCCTGCTTCAACAATCGGGCATGTTTTTAGGGGCCGGACCGGCGCCAATTGGGCGGGCAAAGGGTCCGGCTGCACGGCTGGGGCTGCAACCTGTCAACTTCCATGGCCAGACGCACCTGACACCGCAGAAGCCCGACCATGTGAAGCCGGTTCCAAGTGGTCTTTTGGGGCAAAATGCTCTGCAACGGTTCTCGACCTCCCATGCCGGCATTCCAATGTTTCGGCGTTCCACCGCCCAGAGCATCCTTCGGCTTAGGCGAGGCGTCATTTCGCTCCGAGCCCACAGCTGCTCCTTTTCCAGACCCCCCACACTGGGCAACTTATGGTCAGTAGAAACTGGAATATTAGTTTGCCATCACGGCCGTCTCAGTAGGCACTCAAACAAACGCGCAGACCTCGGACGAGGCACGTTCCCCGGCTTCCTTGTGTTACAAGACTTTGCGACTGCACTTGCACCACATGGTGTCAGTCTCGCACTGCTGCACTGGAATTTTCTCCTGGCTGGCCTTGATGGCGGAGCTCCCCTGCAATGCTGCATCAACGATCAGACCTTGATCCAAGGGGCTCCCCTTGTCCAGACTCAAGACGACAACTGACCATGAGACAGTGTGCCACGGTTAGTATGAAAAATCTTCTTCCGATAATATTGTGGTGTCCGGTTGAGTGCTTGGTTAGCAGAACTGTAGCGTGGTATGTAAAGTTATAAGTTTTGATTAGGTACTGAGTACCGCTTTCTCTCACGCAGGTTAGGTAGTTGTTCCAGGTTCACTCCAGCGCAGAGGCAGCTCCTGGATCTGTGCAGCCACACGAGACTTTTGCGCTGTGGCGACCAATCCAACCCCGGTACACGCACTGAACCTGGAAAACCCAACCTCGTTGGGAATCTGACCTACACACGTTAAAAAGAGATTTGAGAAACTGTCCAGGTCTGACTGTCTCCAGCAATCTTGGCGAGGCCGCGCCAGCACAGCGACAGCGACAGCGGCACAGATTATGATAACCATGTTAAACAGGTTGGCAGAAAAAGTTGCTGTTGCTCATACCATCAAGGTGGGACTTGGAGAATCTAAGATATCTTTCCTGCCGAGGTCTTGAACTTTCTCATCAAGGACCTTACTTTGGTGTGATAGGTAAATAAAATAACCCTGGCTGGTACTCTGTATCGACCAGGATGAGCGCCTGGGTTGGCCAGGGTTAGTGCCCGCCGATGGGCTCGGAAAAACCTCTGGTGGATAGTCTAGAGGTACCTGACAGGGATTTTTTTTTTTGCTCGTAACCACAGTAGGATGTTAAACTTTCCTCGCCAAGCCTTTGATAAGAGGGGAGGACACCCTTGTAGGTTTCCCTGCACAATCTGTGGGTGCTCCGACGGCTCTCAAGCTATAGAGTACCGCGCGAACATTCCTTCACAGGTTGGCTCGGTTGGGTTGTACGTACCTAGAACTATGAAGTAATTGGTACGAAGTAACGTGCTGGACGTCGCATTTTGCCGTTGCGAGCTCCCTTGGCCCGTGCCTTACATGTACGTCATACGACTGGCCGCTCACCTGGCTGGCTGGATATAATGGCGGGCTCTTCCTGCCCCTCACCGCAAGCCACAATCACTTGGCCATCTGCATACTCGGCATCAGCTCCTGGAACCCGTAAGTATCCAACATGGGTGTGGCGTCGGCGATTATCTTGGTGTTAATCACCATCCTATGTAAGCCCTACCACATGAAGCACCACCAGTTACTGACGAGTAAACTAGTCCCACCACTCGGCGTGTGGGCGATCGCAGGATGTGGCGCCGATCTACTGATCAACGTCTGCTTCACGCTTCTAGGGTAAGCGATGCCCCGTCAACCCCTCTCCACTTGTCAGGTGAAACTGAGAACTGATGGCTCGCTTCTCCAGGTTCTTTCCGGGGCACCTCCATGCGTTTTATCTCCTCTATGTGTACTACGATCGCCGAGAGCAAGCCAAGGTTGGGGCTCCAAATTTTAGCCGCGCGCCCGGCGTTTACAGCGAGAGAATTCAGAGTGGTGGGTACGGATACGGAACTATCGTACAGCCCGTAAGTCACTAGGGGCGTTCGGAGATTGAATGGTACGAGAAGAGAGACAATGAAGCCTCTTCACCTAGATGTTTCGGGCACGAATACTTCCGTATGTCGGTACTTGGACGTTGCCAGGGGTTTATGTCTTGATGATGATGAGGAATGGCAACCTGTATCTTGTGTGTGGCAGAAACTTTCGAAACATAAATACATCTGCACTGACTGCGTCGACAGAGTTCTCAATTAGATACATGGCGACAAACGGGCAACATCCCGCGAACTAGGATACATTTACCTAAGTTGTCCCGACATTGGGCACGGCCGTCATCATAGATTTCCCCGGGCGACGGAAGCCGGCTAGGTATTTCCGCCAGAGACGAGCTAGCTGGCGGTGAGTTTCTTTCCCTTGGATTAGGTGGTGGTTAAGGGCCCTCGGGTAGATTTATGGGCTTCTTGGTTGCGACTCCATTAAAATGACCAGGCTGTATTGTAATTTTCGCAGGTAGGTAAAGCATTTCGGAACCTACTGACAAAGTTCTTGTCAAATAGGATATCTTGCGTATTTCTTCTCTGTCCTTCCCTTTCTCTTGCATCGCCTGCAATACAGTAACATCCTATCAGGATGACAGCTAGCAATTTGATATCTAGTCTCGGCATTTGCTAGAGAGGTCCAGCTCCCTGAACCGTACAAAACGGACTGGCTAGGTACTTAGGGTATGTACCTACCAACCTACTTCGAACTTTACGCAGTGTAAGAAAAGAAAAGAAAAGAGAGACTATTCCCAAACCCGTACGATAGCGGAATCCAGCTGGTATTGCTTTGTAATACTAAGGAAATCGTACCTTTCGCCGGTATTGCACCTTGGTACTGTAAGGGCTAGCTCTTTACAGTCGTTTTATGGCCAGGCGAGCCAAGCCGTACTGCCCGCCAAACCCCGCTCGTCGCCCACACCCCTGCAAGAGGACTTGCATGGCCCGCCCTCAGACCATCCTTTAAACGTCAGCCACGACTGCTTTGCAGATGCACCAGCTGTCATCCAATGGCGGGAGCGACTAGCTTTCTGACGTCCCCCTCTCGATGCAGCGAGCCAGTGAGCACGCCCGGAGCAGAATAAAGAAGAAAATTCCGGAGCAGAAAACTGCGCGCCCTCCAATCTCGCGACTGCAATTCCCTGGACTTTGCTTGGACTTTCCTTGGACCTCCTCACTTCTGATCCAATCTCCCTCGCTGGCGGGGACAAGCACCCATGCCGGAACGCCAAAGTCAAACGCCCACGTCGACTCACATATTTTTTTCTTGCTGGGGACTGGCGCCTCCTCGACAAAGACGCGGCGCATATTGCGCGTACTGCGCACCTCGCAACGCGGCCATGTCGTCTATCCTATCGTGCCGTCCATAATCCTCGGAACGCCCCAGTGTCACCACGACACTCTGCATGCTGCGACCCCAACCTATTGATACCATGTATATATACAGCAAACCAGATGAACCCCATCCGGGGAACATTCAAGACACAGAGCGGGACTCTGCCCACCAGGAACAGCTTCGCCCTCCATCCCCAAGACCCACAACTCGTCCCCTTCACCCTCGTCCTACTCCTCCGCATATCTCGCAACCCCCTTCCTCTACCTCCACATCCAAGTGCAGGAGGAGCTCGTTTCCGGTCTCTTTCCCCTTTCCGCCCCTCTTCCAGGCGAACACGTCCTCGACATCTCTCGCCTCGTCGACCGCCGAGGGCAAGCCCATCCCCTTGGATAACACGACTACTGCCCACCGTACCTCGGCTCTCCAGAAGCTCAACAGTACCTACCCGTCCCAGGTACGCCGTCATCGCTACGCCAAGAGTGCTGGTGCTCAAAGCAGCACCTACTCCCAACCGGTGCTCGTTCGTACCTACACTGGCCTTCCTCCCGCCCAAATCTCACAGGGTGCCCGCGGCCTTCGCTATCGACTGTCCAGCGGTAGCCGTGGTGGGTCGAGGCGTGTCCCACTCCCAGCATCTTCGAGACAAAGCACGGTCAATCTCTCTGGTGGACCGATCCAACCCGCACTTAGTGGCACTGGAACGGCCTACGCGGGCAGCACGAACGCCAACCCAGTCAACGAGGAGAATGAGAGGCGTATCGTTGGCCTGACCATGCCCCGTCCCAAATCCAAGAAGAGTAGCAGCAAGCTCCCTCTCTCTCTCCCGCTATCCATACACCTGCCTGTTCCATGGCAGTGGCAGTCATCGTCACCGCCGCACCCAGACAATGACGACACGAAGCTCCCACCGCTAGAAGCCTTTTCATTCAAGAGCATTCTGGCTGACATGCAAACTCGTGGCGATGGGGGCAGTATCAGTGCCGATTTAGATCGGATTGCGGAGATCTGTGCTCGTTCACGCTATTCTTTGAGCAACCAGTATGAAGTTCATGTTGCACCTCATGGTTCGGGAGAATCCTTTACGACGAGTGGACGGTCATCTGGGGGGCATAGAAGAAGAGGACATTGTCACGGCGTTGCAGGACCTACTCTCCAGGCATTCAACTCAGACGATGATGAGAGCGCCGCCACTCGTTCCCACCGACAACGGAGGAGCGGCGGAGGTCGACGGAAGAGCGTGGCGTACGGTACACTCGAGACAATCATGTCTTCAAGTCGATCCTCGGAAGAAGATAAATCAAAGAAGAAGCCGGCTGCTGAAATTGCTAGCCAGGTTCGGGGGAGGGCTTCGAGAAAGAATTGGGGCAGCTCAACTGCATCCGGCTCAAAATCAACCTCGACGGTTAACCCGGAGACAGAAAGTCAGGGTGGAGGCGCCCACGACAGCAGCTCTACCAACCCGGACCCCAAGGATATGCTAGCAAGGAAGAAATCTTTTTCATTTGCGACTGCCATCATTGACAGCGGTCGGAGCGTCGGGAGGAACGAGGCTGCATCATCTCTTGTTAGTGAGCCTGCTCTGCCGCAGACTTCGAACACAAACTTGGGCGTCAGGACCACTCTAGCCGGAAGCGAAGGCTGTTCGCAGGGTAGTCGATCTGCCTCACCAAATGAGCGGATCGAAGTGCAGCTTGCCGATGAACTTCCTCACCAGGAAGGGTCAACTGTCTCTGGCGGAAACATACGTCCTTGGAGCAGCTGGATCCCGTGGAGAACAGAGTCGATGGGTGATACCGAAGTCTCTTCTCATAGTCAAGGCACACCGAGCCATGCAGAGGGCAGTCTCAGACAGCTGCTCAGGTCGGTTGATGTGACCTCGGACAAGGGCAAACAATCGACTGGGCAGCCTGATTGAGCTTGAAATTCCCTGCCACTTTCGGTGTGGGCATATGTACCCGAGACGGACCTCTGTGATCCGACCGAAACAAGATGAATGCATTGTGGGATTGCACAATTTGATAGGTCGCCGGGTTTCTGTTTCTTGCTCACGCCATGTTCTACAGTGGTTGTCCAAAGCCAAAAAAGGCAAAGGTGAAACTGTCAGGAATGTTTTCATATCCATATACCCATTTTCAACTATTTGGCATTGCTGGGATGCGAGTTTTGATAAGTTGTCCTTCTTTTGGGGGGGGGGGGCTCGACCTTTCGGCCCCAGCATGGCGCTATACTGCCATCCTTCAACTGGGGGGTGTTTCGATTTCATGATAGCATGATGACCATGCGATGCTTGAAGTGGGGGTAGAAAGAGAGATTGGATCCAGGCTAGACCCGAAATTTATTAGTTTTGAAGTCGGTCGATGGGCTTTTTCATCTTCTCGGCGGTCTAGGAAACGGCCAAAGAGATAGAGCGGCCGCGAAAAGTTAGACCAGACAAATGCACTCTGCTCATTTGCCAAATCCTAGGTGATGTGAATTCCACGGCTGGGGGAGTAGAGGTTATCACGTGAGCTCGCGTTGAGTCTGACCCTAACCCGTGGAGCAGAACCAGTCATTTCGCGACTCGCGTCACCCTTACAACCACCAATTCTCTTTTCCATCCAGGAATTGTGACCACTGCACCAGTGATTACAGCATCGATATTGAGGTCCAGTGACGTACTAGAGGCTCACCCAGCTATTCTTCAGACCACAACACCAACCTAAGCGACCAGATGCAAAAGCTAAACAGTGGACGGAAAGAGAAATAGTGGACCTTACCTGCACCGGATCACCTTACCATCAAATACTCTGCGAAAACCCCTTTCCCCCAAATACCTAACCTCTTCAATGACAGATCGCCATCACCACGGTGGCCCGCGCGCCCCAAATGGCGGCATCTCTAAATCTTCCGCGAGTTCGTCTTCCCACACCGCAACAGCAGGACCATCCCGCGTCGCTGGAGGAGCAGGAATAGTGGGAGGGGGTGGAAGTGGAAGTGGATCTGCCATGTCGAGCGTTCGTCGCAACCTGTTCCAGAACCAGCTGACGCGGCGTCCTACATCTGGTGCACCTGGATCGGCGTCCTCCGGTTCTATTGGTGTGGGCGGGGGCCCCACACCGTCGAGCTCATCAGTCTCGCTTGCATCGTCCGTGGGAGGAGATGCGCTGCGGTTGGACTCGGCGGAGCTGCAGATGGGCCCGGAGACGGCGGCGGTTGGCGGTGCGGCGGGGTGCCTGGATATTGTGATTCGCGACAAGAACGGGGAGATTGAACTGGGGGACCCACCGACGCCGGGGGTGGACGAGGGGGATGATGGGATGGCGGAGGCGAGGCATGAGAATGAAAAGGAGAGGCAAAGGTTGGCAGAGGCCGTGAAGCAACATCAGATTGACAAGAACAGTTTGCCAGTGCAGCCAGAGGGTGAGTTTCTTTTCTTCGTGGGGATCTCGTCTTCTTTCATTTCTATTCCTTGCGTGGGGGCTACGGAGTATCAATCTCAGACTCGTCTCGAGCTGGTCAAAGCCCGGGTCTAATTTGGGTTACAGAACTCCTTGAGGCGGTAAGGGCAAGCTTGCGCGCAAAGGTATCGGCACTGGCAGATGACAACTGGATGTTTGAGCGCGAGGAGCTGCCACGGCACTAGTGATACGAAGTACGACTGATTCCTTTTGTTTACACCCCTTTTATAAGCGGAAAATGGACCCATCTTCCCTTCCCGCCGACCCACTCGCCAGCGTGCTGCAAGGATGAAACCCGGCCCAAAAAACATGGCTCAGTCCAAACCCTCGGCCACAGGAGCTTCTACCCTCTTGGTCGGCCTCCCCGGAGCTGCCCCAGGGGCACCGCCAAAGAGACTCCCCATCATGTCGAGTAACGGGTTGCTCTGCCGGGGCCGTTGAATTCCGAAGTACATCTCGGCAATCATCTCCAACGCCTGGTCCCATGCCCCTCCCAGCTCGACGAGATGCACACTATATTTGGCCATCAACTGTCGGAACAAATCTGGACTTTGTTTCTGTACCGCAAGAAGGAGAAGTCCAAGAAAGTTGAGGAGCGGCAGACTCGGTAAGATTCGGATATCTGAGCCCTGCGAACTGACGTCTTGGACGGCGAGACTCTTGTTCTCTTCAGTGAGGGCACTGATGAAAGCTCGGTACGACGCATTCGCAGCCCGGACATTCGCAGTGAGGAGATGGGGAATGACGGCGCGGGCGGCGTAAAGCGGGGCCGTGTGGGATTCATCTTGTCTATACCACTTGTATTCCAGACGTACCAGCATCTCTGGTGAGTCTCTTGTGCCCAATAGCAAGTGTCTCTCAGCGTCCTCAATCTCGTGCTCTTCAGCGAGGAGTGCGCCTACGACGTGGTGCAGCTCTGGGTCACCGGCTGGGTATTCGCCGAACTTCTTAGACCAGCTTTCCAAGTGTCAGCTCTGCCAGTCTGGTAAACACGAGAAATTTCAATTCCACTCACTCGAACATCTCCTTGATGAATTTCTTGCGTGTCGGTTCCTCGCTTTCGAACAGGCGCAGGCATGTCAACAAGCGACCCTTGGAAGCGGCATCCGGTTTCTGCTTCGACTGCTTGTACACATCGACAAGCAGAATGGCTAGATCACCACCACTGCCGCCCTGCCCAGCCTTGAGCAGCGCTTGTGACACGCTCGAGAGGATATCGATAGCAGCACTCCAGTTTCCGGTCTTGGTGTAGCGCGCAGCAACTAGGCGTGTCTCCTGTTGCGCTTCGTACTGCTCGCCGGGCTCGCCTTCGGCGATGCGCTTCTGCAGCCGCGCAATGATGCGGTCAATTTTAGATGACGACATGGTCAGGCCGAGAGAGAGGAAACCGTACTTGTTCAAGTTCGGTCCTCCTGCGTTGGTGTGTTGGTGCGTCGGTGAGATGACAGCGCTTTTGTGCCGAGTCGTGGGCCGGATTCTAGAACAGGCTGTGGATGACACACTTGATCGCAGCAGAGCAGCTTGCAGTTTCCAGTGTAAAGCGTGTAAAGCCCACCAGCATCCGCCACACAAACGCTTGGGCCACCCCCACTTCCAGCTCCAACCCCACTCGCTCTCTCGCGGAGTCCTCGATACGCAAGAGAACAAATATTCAAAGGGTTGTGTTGTACGCGCGGGACTTGATGGGTGTGGAGTAAGGGGTTATCATAATTGAGTATGCAACTTATCACCGGTAGAAACGTGAACCAAGAGTCCGACATCAGATGCCACGCTTTCTTCGCTTCTGTCAATTAAGAGCACCATCTATAGGATGCTGCGTGCTACCGTTCCAAGAAACATGCCATTAATCCTCAAACACGGCTAAACCCTGTTGCTGCTGAAGGAACCCCTGCACCGCCATCTTCTGACCACGCCTTGGAATTCAGAATCCGATTTCTCTGAGCGACATTGTCCATTTGTTGGTACTGCTCCATGTCTGCTCGGTGGACTTCAGCCTCAGGACCCGTTGTGTGTTTCTCGTCTTCCCCACAAGACGATGGGATGCCGCAAAAACGTGGTGACGTGGTCTAGGCACGTTTTGAAGACCTCTGGCGTAACCCTGAAGTACGGATTCTAGGTCCCGGGAGGTTACTCAGAGAGCCAGAAGGACGCTCTGGCTTTGCGGATCGATTTTTGGAGATCATGAGTAATGTGCAAGTTTTCCGTATGACAGATTCCCGTGTCCCTGAATTACGAGATTGGTCGAGTACACTTTGGGTTGGGAAGGGGAGACTGCAGGTCAAGGGGTGGTCTCTCCCGATTGAAAGAAATTTCTTTTTGTTAGGTGTTGAAGTGCGCTGGCCAGCTCAGAGGTAGGCCCGTAATCGTGTTCGACTAATAACCGTCGTCAATATACGAGGCTTATTGCGGATGTTTCCGGGCGAGAGGTCGCGAGCATCGCGTTAGCGCGCCTAGGTCCTGGCCAGGTCTGCCCCTGAGATAAAACTAGTGCTGTTGCGCTCCTGCATCTCGTGGAATTCATCCACGGGCGCCAGTTCCTCCGGCGAGCCTGCTGGTGGGGCCTCGTCCAATGACACGTCTACCAAATCATCTGTTTGATTCCCGTAATCGAATGTTTCCTTGCTGCTTCCGCCAGCAAAAACGTCCCCTGATTCATCAAAGGTAGCATTGCGGATCTCATCGTCGAAATCTCCCATAGAGGCCTGGTTGGTAGCCATGGAGTCCATGCTATCGGACCTTGCCTTCTTTATCCCGGCACCACGTAATGTCGAAGTGTACGACATTTCCTTCATCGCATTGCTGTGTTCCTCGGTGGCTGCTGCGCTTACCTCCTGCTTGAAATAGCGGTTGTCGAACTTAACAAACGTTTTAAGCGCATCCGAGAGCGGATCGAGGGTTTCATCCATGGCCTTTTCGGAGGCGTATATCAAAATAGGTTTAGATCCGTCACTGCAAGCCTCGCGAGTTACGCCCGCGAAAGCCACTGGCTGAGAATGAATCAGAACCACAACTCTTGTTCAGCCAATTCTGTGCTCACCTCTGAGAACACCGCATAATCGTTTGACGGGTCACACCAAAGTTTCCACCATTGTTCAACCGGTGCCGTATCTTCATCAAGTTCCATGAGCGGTGTCTCGCGCTTCCGGATGAAGATGACAGAAGCATCGTTGATCACCCCACGGAGAGTATATTTATGCGTCGGGTTCCATCGCGGTATTGGCGAAGGGCGTGTCAACCTGGAGCTGAGTAAACGAGACAGTCTATCGAGCTCTCCTCGTAGCGGCAGGATCATATCTGTCAGGGACCAGGTTGTCAGTAGGTGTTGTGATTATAATATGGATATTCCTACCGTTCACGACCCGCTCAATTCTTGCGTGGCTTGCCTCGGCCTGCTGGATGCGTTCTTTATAAAAGACAACCACCTCGGCCTCCTCCGGTTCTAAGCTCGGTTCTCCCTTGTGAAGAGGGAGGTAAGACCCATCCGAACTGCCCTCAGCAGCCGCCAATTGGTGAGCTCTATAGAAGGCCCGATTCTTGATCCTCGTTATTAAATGTTGGTACCGACTAATAGCAGCCTTGTTCACTACTCGCAGGTCCGTAACCTTGCCGTTTACGGGATTCACCCAGACTGTCTCACGTTGCTCCCATTCTTGGCATTTCTTCAACGCCGAATTGACTTTGGCGATGTCCAGCTGGAGTTGTTTCATTTCCTCTCGGTGCGCCGCAATGTACCTGTCGATGTAGAATGTTTCGGGGACGTCGATGGCTTTTGGCCAGCCATCCTCGGTACTAGAACGATAGACCACGACATCAGCTGCAGTAGTTATCACAGCCATCCGAGCGGTCTCCGGGTCTTCGCCGGCATCAGTATAGAATATCATATCCCATATACTGTATAAATTCTCAGCCATGGCAAGGTTCTCCTTCTGAGTGTGGTCATCGAGCAGTGTGAAGAACGTTCGACTCGGCTGCGAGTCCCCCGACTGTATGTTCTCCGGTTGTGTGTCCTCTAGCTGTGAGTCTCCCGAGAGCGGTCCTATCTCCACCTTTGTCCTAAATACCGCGGCCGACCGCTCGGGGCTCTTTTCGAGGTCCTCAAAGAAGTCCCTTTCTCGGTCACCGGAGGGCTCACATGCCATTCTGCATTCAGCAAGTGTATCGGCCGTCCCATAACTTCGATCCGTTGAGTCAAGGAATGCAATCATACGGTGCAGTTCGTCTGTGAAGGGGGGGGAAATTGTGGGCTCCCAGCTGTCATCCTGCTCAGCTGACTTCGCGGCTTCGAGTTCAGGTGGCAAGATGTGTGCCCCCTTCCACCAATCTGGGTTATGGCCGTACCCATAAGCTGGTTGCTTCCCAATCTGCAAAAGGGCGTTGCGGGCGGAAGGAATCGAGTGGAGAATGGTCAATATGCCACCCAGACGGTGTGTGTTCCATCCATGGTCCCGGCACCGGAGAAAGACGGGTGTTTCGGGGTTTCGTATCCTGCGGCTAGGATCTGGGTCTGGTTCTTGACGTTTACTAGGGACCATCGCCCACTTTTCAGGATCATATTCTGTCCGGTTGGCGGGCCCGAAGTATGGCGCGCTGTCGTCAACTACTGTTACACCCGACTGCTGAGGATGTGATGGCGGGGGAAGGCCGGAGTGTGGACGATATGATTGTGAGCTTTGCACTCCGGATGTATTCAGGGATTCGCTGAGGGCTAGCCGCATTTGTTCGTCCTCTTCGTCTTTACTGTTCGGTGCGGTGGTCTTCAGGTCACCAGTCGTCATCTCCACAGCTCTGCTGATCGGTGTCCGGTTGTTTATACGTGAAGGGGGTCGGGAGGAGGGCGGTACGGGTGGGTAGTCGTTGGGGTCTAAGCCGTTGATGACCCCTGCATTGTCGGCCGGAAAGATTGTGAAGGCTGTGAGTTGGGAGTCTAAGTCAGCATAGAATTTCAAGTGGCTGCAGTCACAGGCTCTCACATGGAAGGTTCTCAGCCGGCGCCGTTGCCAAATTGTCGCCCTCTCGACTGGATCCAAACGCTGTTTCATCCCAGCTGAGCTCGTACTTTTTAAAGAACTGCAAGCCTCCAATTAGTAACTAAACGTATCCTAGGAGTTGCGTGAATGGTCTTGCATTTGCTTGGTCGAAGAACCCGTTGACAACCGAGAAAACATCGTTACCCTTGTCCACCAAGGCCCTCTCAATGAGCTCGCGGGGATGTTCACACCCGATAATATCGAGGACCTGTTGAACCGCCTCTGGGTCGGCGACTGCAGCCATGTTGGCTACTGTGAGTGCTATGTGGCAACTCGAGGGATTGTAGGTGTAAGCCTAGTGACTTAGACTAGGTACGGGCTGCGGAGCTTGCGCGATGCCATTTGGCAGCCAAAGCTGATGAAGTCAAACGACGCGGTGGCAGCGGCGGCTCCCCCGATTTTGACGGTCACCCAAGCTCACGGTGGGGATGGTTGTATCTAAAGGATGCTGCGCAACAAAACCATGACTGAATCTGGTGAGAAATTTGAGGCGACGTTAGGACCCCAAGGACGTTGCATCAGGCCGGTACTGGCTGTCGCGTTGCTGAAATCTCGCGTGGGTCGAGACTTACCACTTTGAAGGAGGTACGTATTTTCTCACTTTCTCCAAGCTTCCAGTGGCACCCACGAGCCACATGACATGCTGCAGAGTGACTTGAACAATGCGATTCTGCGCAAAGCCGTGGAGGTGGAGGTACTACAGTTGAAAACATGTCTCACTACTTATTTTGAGACATTTGCAATCAATAACGTGCTTTTTCTCAGTCGCTAGCGGTTTGCAATACCTTATTGCCAGCTAGGTAGTTATGGTTGTGGCGCTCTCAGCCACAAGCTGTGCGAATGGCGGGGTTGCTGTGGCTCGAGTTGGGGTTCAAGCAGTGGGGCGGGCTTGCTTCGGCCATGCCAAGACGCAGCAAGGGACGTGCTTTGGGATCACACGTCATGCAACAGTTGCAGCTCAACCTGAGTGTTGGGTCTTCCAACACCGCCCGTCCTCCAACCCCCCAAAAACAACAACGAAATGGCTGACCGATCCGGCAGGCCTTCCCGTCGGGGTGGAGAACGGTCTTACGATGACCATAACCGGCGAGATCGCTTTGGTCGCGGAGGCAGAGATCGCGATCGCGACAACCGACGAGATCACGACGGCGACGGCGACGTAGGCCGCGAGAGAAACAGGGCTAGGGATAGAGATTATCGTCGACATCGCTCCCGATCCAAAGACCGGAGAGATCGGCGACGATCGCGATCCCCAATCCGAGATCGAGGCTCCAACCGCCGGGACGAGCGGCAGCGAGATGACAGAGGTCCTCGTCACCGCGATGAATCCACAGATGACCTCCGCGGTCGTGGCAAACGAGCTGACGGAGACAAAGGCCAAAAACCTCACCGTTCCACAAGCCCACCTCTTCGACGAGATACAACTGAGCTCGACACCAGGCTTCCAACACGATCGAAACCCGCTACTCCAACCGCAGGAGCCGGTCCGGTTTCCTTTAAGGTCAAGGCGCAAGACAGTAGGGAGGGCAGTCGCGGGCTGGAGCAACAACGACGGGAAGACAGCCATGACAGCCGTGACAACCAACACCACGATGACGAGGATGATTCAGCCAAAGATCGGTTTGCTAGTGATCCTATGATTGAGGATCAGGAGGAACTTATTGTTGAGGATGACAGCATGGACGCAATGCAAGCGATGTTGGGATTTGGTGGGTTTGGGACAACCAAGGGGCAGAAAGTCTTGGGTAACAATGTTGGCGCAGTGCGAAAGGAGAAGAAGACGGAATACAGGCAGTACATGAACCGCGTTGGCGGCTTCAACAGACCGCTCAGTCCATCTCGATAAGCAATAAACTATCCCGTAGCCGCAACCTGTTTGTCTTGATACCCAATCAACCAATACACCAAGAATTTATCTTGCCTTAGCATCAGATTGCTTGCATGAAAGTACTCGTCTGGCCTAAAACCGTCTCTCCTACCTCCGCTTTGCTATGGATACGGCTGGTCTTGTCGCTGCACTTTTACTCACTCCTTCTGAGTCCTGGTCACGCCATATATGGGGGTTAGGGTTAAACACCAAAACTGGGCTCAGCACCTCATGAGATTTTACAATGCTAATCATCTCAGTGACATTTCACACTGAAGGCAATCACAGCGTTTGCAACCAACCCAAGTGCGGGGAGTCTGAATATTGGAGTCCTAGGAGCCGAGGGAGTGTAGCTGAGAACTCTGTCCGAGCTGCGCGAGCCGTTTTTTTTTTTTTTTTTCAAGATTTTCTCATCACAAATTTCAAAAGCCAACACATCAATCTCCGCCAACTATGGGAAACCACAGATCTGAGGCTGCCGCCGTCTTTGATGCAAATAACCGGGCCAAAAAGAAACCGAAATCTACATCCCACATTGACGATCAGAATACCGAACTCGCCAGTGCTGCCGGACCGGAAAAGGGAGCCAAGGACTTGCACAAGAAAAAGTCATCCAAGCGCAAAAGGGACGGTGTTGAGCATGAGTCCAAATTGGAGGCCGAGGCGGGAGCTGAAGCTGTTACTCCGGCAGCGAAGGATGAGGAGCCGCCCAAGAAAAATAAGAAGAGCCACAGGCAGGAGGGTGGTGAAACGGCGTCTGGGAAGAAAATGTTGAAGGACAAAAACACGAAATGGAAACAAGCCGCTGTTGAACAGCATCGAGCTTCGGACTCTGAATCTAAGGAGGATGTAAGCAAGGCCGAGGAAGAGGTAGAGAGAAAGAAGCGAGAGAAGGAAAAGAGCAAAAGGAAAGAAAAAAAGAAGAGGAAGGCGGGACAGAAGACGGTCGACAGTAACGCTTTACAGCCCGAGTCCGAGGCCGAGAGTTTCAAGCCCGAAAAAAAGAAGGTAAAGAAGGAGAAGAAGGGCGTTAAGGGGAAACAAGAGAAGAAAGAGAACGATGAGAAAGACAAGAAGTACGAGACCACAGCCGGCGTAGAGGATGATGCAACACAAATGCCCACTAACACCAGCTCGAAGAAAATCCCCGCTCCTGCAGTCTCCGCCGACGACATTAAAGAGCGGTGGAATGTACAAGGACTTGGGGGCGGCGCAAAGCGACAGGACAAGTTCATGAGACTGCTAGGAGGCAAAAAAAGCAGGGCGGTTGCGGCCGGAGCTGGGACAAGTGGAGCGGAGAGCTCTCGCCCAAGGCTTGACCTCAACAAAACTTCAGAAGAACTCGAGCAGCAGTTCAACGTTGGTGTACGCATGAAGTTCGACGTTAGTGGGAAACGAAAGGGGCTCGGAGCGTAAAGATCATTATCAAAAGGGCGTTGTGCTTAGCCTGATCAGATTACTATTGTGGCATGACTTTGTCATTCGTCAACTTCCTCTCCCCCTAAATTAGAACCATACAGAAAATATATACTTTATGAATGCTGTGGCTGCAAAATGTTGCAAGCCTCCAGCTAACCGTTGACTGTAAGTTGTCGCGGACCACTGGAAACAACACAACAACAATATCCCAGCCCCCAATAAGTGAAAGCCAAAAAAAAAGGCTTATATACCTGCCCAGATCTTTCGGGCCGCATCTCTTCCTACGAACGCCCCTGTGCGTGGTAGCTGGCCTGCGACTGGCTCAAAATGGGAAAAACCTCGCTTTTGTATAGTTCGGAAGTCATTGACGCGCTGAAAACGATAGTGCCATTTGAATTCATGGTTGCGTTACGGGCACGCAGCCCAGGCGTGGGCCTATGTATAAATAAGTATTGCGACGATGGCTTCATCGACCGAGGAAGAAGCGGGAGAGGACCTCGACGAAGAGGCCGCCGAAGACGATGAATCCCAGGACAACTATGATCGGCGGAGTCAATTCTCTGTGTTTCAAAGATCAAGAGAGCTTCTTTCTTACTAAGCCAGACAGGGGAGATGGGTGATTTTGCCACGTCTTTTGTGCGCTTCTTGAGCTGGTCCTCAGACTTGCCCATGCGGGCCTCGTTATCCTTGGCGAACTTGAGGTTCGCCCGTCGCTGTTGCGGTGTCTGGGCCTGCGTGAATCACTAACATTAATCTCTCGGGTGCTTGCGATGAGTTGGGCCAAGACGTGGACGGCGTACCATGGTGAAGGTGGTCAATTGAGGTTGAGGAGGCGAAGATGAAGGGATGATTTGGGAGGTTCTGTGAATAAGAACAGGAGTTTATCGCAGGTTGGCTGTAACTGATGGCAAGGCCAAGATCGTGAGGAGGGTTATGGTTAATTCCGCCCGAAAGGACAAAAAAAAAGGTCGTGGGTTGGAATTTCGGGACAGATTGCACTTGAAGTTATGACTTCTCGCCTTTAGGACATGTGTCGTTGGAGATGGCCAGCCCGGAGCTGATCGCGTGCGACCTAGCGGCTGAGCCATGCAGGGGTTAGAACATTGGGCCACACTGCCTGGGGTCGCCCAATCAGCGTTGATCGCCATGCTTCCAGGGCTGTGGGCCATTGCTTGGCGTTCCTCATTCATCGTTGTCGAGCTGAAGCTTATTGAGATGCCAACATTATCAATCTACCGTGACTGAGCGTTGGTTGAGTGACAGTCTTACCTCCCTCAAAAACGATAATCGGAGTTCTCTGCGCAAGGTGTAAAAATGCTCCCACAACGAGCAAGCGTCCTTCCACGTCGGGTTCTCCTCAATCCACGTGCCCCTCCCACATCTCAATACGTGCTGCAGCGAGTCAGATGGTACTCACAGCAACCCCCATCGGCAACGGTAAACTGCCACTCCTACACAATCACGACTATAATTTGATGTCTCGTGTACAGCGGCTCACAGGAAATATGCTCTAGGGACAATTTTACAAGACATTCACCCGCCCCGTAGCGAAGTGCCTTTTGCTCGCCCTGTTCACATACCAAGTCGTGTACTGGGCGTGGGTGAAGCTGGAGCAGGACGAAAAGAGGAGTGAAAGAGAAGGTATGTTTATCCCACTAGATCTAGCCACCACATGCGGCGGCAGAGGACTCACGCTAGCATGCACATTGCAGCAGAAATAGCGAGACTGGAGGCTCAAGTTGAAACACTGCAGGCCGCGGCGAGGGAGAAGGAGAAACTAATGGAAGAACCACAGCAGGCGGTGAAAAAAGGGTGGTGGCCATTTTAATATCCTAGTGATGGAGGATGTGTAAAGCTGCGCTATTTTGTACATGATCTTGATCGAGGTATCGGCAATTGACCTCACGCCTGTAGGAACGCCAAGTCACCATTTTGCTGACTGGAAATACCCCATCTCAATAAACTGCCGATAACGACTAGGGTGTCTGTTAACCTATTCTAAACATTGTCGCCGCTACCTATATAATCGTCCATTGACATGACCTTCCCTATCCCCTATAATCAGAGTCTTGGTACCAAACGCCAGCCGCCAACCAGAAACCTTATGCAACACATTAATCATAACAACTCGTACCATGTCCAGTACCTAAATAAGCCAGTTGCCAGCTAGCCAGCCAGCCGTAGTCGTCTAGCTTACCACACAACCCACCATACTAAAGCAGTAGTAACCCAGCCGCCGCCATCGCTGCCCCCAGCCCCATTCGTGTCCATGATGGAGGTTCTGCTGCTCGCTCGGAGCCCGAGATTTGATGTGCCGAACCTGGGTAGTTGCATGTGAGCCCTGCCGCGGCTCGTCGGCCATAGCTCGAGCTGAACCCAATCTGTCCCGGCTGCGGACAGCTGAAACCCATTGATGCCGGACAGCTCCGCACCACGTCGTAGCATAAATCTTCGCAGGGGAGAAGCTCTTTGTAGGGTCCAGGCTGGATGGTCTTGTCGATTCGCGAATTCCGACTCGAGTTATATGCTAATGAGTTCGCGAGTGGCAACTGCGCGCGCGCAGCATCGTCGAGCGCATCCCCGTTAGGAAATGGTTGTGCCATGGCTCGTGGGTGTAGATACGGGGCCGGGTTATCGAAATCCTCGCATCTTGGGATTGTTACGGAGCAGAGCCAGGCCTTGTAGGCGGTCGCGCAGTCACTGCAGTTGCGTGCAAGAGAGTAGCGCTGGCTTGAAGGTGCCTCGCAGGCAATCTGGGCGAGAGATCTGTTGAAGTTCTTGTACATTTCTGCCGCATAATCATCGTAAAACTTGGCAAGCTGCGTTGCGTTGCCAAAATTGGGGTTGCTAGGGACTGAATAAGCGACCTGGTCGCAGAAGGCAAGATCAACGATGATACCACAATTTCCATGGTCTGCGCCGTTGGTTAGCAAAATCTGAGCGTGTGATGAGACGACCAAAGGCAACAACTCACCTGATTTTGTACTGAATTGGGTAGCCTTGGAAACATGTCCACCACCCGCCACACGGCCATTCCCACTGATTGACGAGTTCCCATTCTTCGCCAGGATACCGAGATATTCAGCACTCGAGTTCAGTCCTGTGAAAAAGAACTGCTGCTTCGGGAGATTGCCGGGTCCTCTCTTAGTCATACCAGTCGAAACCATGCCCGAGAATTGGCCATTTTTGGTAGCGGCAATCTGGGCATGATTTTGAAGTCCGCAGTATGAGTGCATGAGGCCGTTAATGGAATGGTCTTTTTTGTTATGTGCAAACATGACGTAAGGCTGTGTACTCATGAGCTTCTGCTCTTGTTGCGGATCAGGAGCCTGTGTGAGGTTATGCGTGATCAATAGAGCTCCTTGAGCATCGCTGTCCACCCAGATAAGATCAGCATCCTCAGCTACGTTGTAGCTGTAGAAATAGGCATCGGTTGACGCAGCAATCCTGAGATTATAGGTGCCTTTGAACTCGCTAGTGACGTTTGGAGCAGAGACCCCGATAAATATATCTCCGCTTGTCGTCATATTGTACATGACGGCCCCTTCAACGAACGCAACGGCAACTTGTTCCTCGGCATTTCCGAGCGGTCCTGGAGACTCGTTCGATGCTGATGTTGACACGAACAATGTGAGTTGGGGGGGACCCTGGGCGGTTTTAGATGGATCAACAACCTCTGGTTGTTCGCATGTGTTTGCTGATATGTATACCGTTCGTGAAGTTTGTCTTGTCGCTAGTCTCATCTCCAAGCCTGTATTTGATGTGGAAGTAGTAGCAGTAGTATCGATTGCGACTTGCGGGTCCGTCACATCATGTTCACTCCTCAACTCTAATGAACTGACAGTATCCCCTCGAGCTTCGAGAACGGTAAACATGAAGAACTGCGTCGAGCCAGGCGGGATGTTCATCGGCATGGCTTCATTGTTCGTTAGAGCAGTCACACCCGCCGGTGCACGCCCAATGATGCTTCGATCGAAAGCTGCAAATTCAGGTTCGTAAGCCACATCTAACGGACTTCTTGCAGCGGCGCCTGGAGAGGCATCGACATCATCAAGGGCGAGCGGGGAGAGTTCCCATATCTCGAGAGCGACAGCGAAATGTGGAGAAAATAGAGTAAGGTAGAGGAGGATAAGTAAGCAGGACGCGATCAGCGACGCTGCTAGTCGCGACTGCAGAATGCTTAGTTGCATCGCAAGAATCTGCCCCCCTTGGGGCTGTCAACTTCGGGAGGCCCAGAATCGCGGGGCAGTTTGACGCTGGTGACAACTGAGATTCGCGGCTCGGTTCGAGGATTTCGGTTGCAGAGGAAGGGGCGCTCGCTACGGACTAGTTGGCCGCAAGGACGGAACCGTTATCGCATTATAACAGTATTTGTTTTGTCAGATACAGAGTACTCGACACTGGATTCGATGGGTTGGTTCGTGGGACAGATTTGATGTGGTGGGAGGCGTTGGTCGAGCTGATCACCAAGGTGTTTCATGCCGCAACAACCTGGACGCTGAAAACTACACTAGGCCTGCCAGGATCAGCTGTGGGGGCCAGAGTACTCCGCACTGACGGCACGGCCCATGTGAGGGCTGGCGCCAAGGTCAAACGTCTAGGTGCCACCAGTTGCTTTTTCTCTGTTGCCCGTATGAATGACGCGATTCTGCACTAGAAGGGCAATGTTTGGTGATAGAGGGTCCGGATAGCGACTTTTGGTGCACATTTCACCGTAGAGGCCAGGACTCTCATGGATTTCCCTCCGTAACTCATAAGTATTTTCTCAAGTTAGTAATGTCCATCGCTAGATTGCTAGATCGGTCCACCTGCCCCAACACACATGCAAGATGTAGAGCATGAGAAATATCGGGCATATATTGAGGAGCCTTTACTAGGTGACGGCTAATGGAACAGCTGATCCAGAAAGGAATGCAACAATCTCCTATAAACCTGTGCCCTTCTTCCCAAGTCAACAGCATACCGAACGACTACAAGTCCAAAAGCACGACTCTATTGACGAAACTGACCGATCCAGACAAAGGAGCCCTCACGATCAACAGTGCCCCATACAATAACCCCATCCTCCAATCCCATAGCCTATTGTCCATGCTCTCAACCCGTCGTCGATGTTCATAGTCCTATCGTGAATCATTTCGACGTCAACAGGGGATAAGGCGTTTTCCACGTGATAACAATTCACACTGTCGTGTAGCGGCCCTATTCAAGGCTACGCACGCCTTGCAGACGAGTTGACGAGACCCTAGCCCTCGCGACCATTCAGTCGGCATGGGCAGCATCGACCTTCGTGCGAATGCCGGCAGAAGGGGACGTATGGAAGTAGCGGCCAAGGGTCGGCGCAAGGAACGAGCGGAAGATGATATCGGCGCCACTGTCATAGATACATTAGACACGAAGCAGAGCACCAGAGGGCAGGCAACATACCGGAAGGCGGGCAACGAAAGCCACAGAAGAAAGATGAACTTGAATGTGAAGTAGAAAGGGAACCAGTACACAACGCTGATAAGGCTCTCGATGACACTGAAGAAGTTAGCGGCTATCGTGCGACTGCTCTCACGAGAACCTACGTGAAAAGAGAGAAGACGACCCAGTACTGTGAGGCAGGTTAGGGACAACTGATACCATCCGGTAAATACGGAGCGCCTACGGTCAACCACTGCGTGTCATCTGCCTTCGACGCAGTAAAGAGGGCGCCAAGCGAATAGTAGGCCGGGATCAAGAAGCCGGCAATATTGGTCAAGAGTTGACCGCCGAGGTTGAAGACGATAAGGAAGAAGTAGAGCGCAACCACGCCGATGACCGCGTACGCCTTGGGAACCGAAGTGGTTTTCTCGAGATTGTTCAGGGCGGGGTATTTAGAGAGCTAATGATTCAGTTTAGCGACAAAAGGCGCAGGTCGGTGAGGGTCTCAGATTCCAGAGTCCCGAGGACAAAGCCAACGCACCTCCTTGTCAAGCTGTGAAATATACTGCTGAACGCGATCCTGAGGGGACGACATGATTGCGAAGTCGGTTGATGGAGAGAAATGGGTACTTGAAAAGCCAGCTGTACGATCGTTAAAAGCTGATAAAGATGCCGACTGGATGTGTGGGAAGAAGAGGGACAGTGGGGACGCCGTGGAACTAGAGGTGGAATGCTCGGCCGCAACAGAACGCCGTTGGATGCGGAATGCAAGCCAAAGGTTTGCTCACCTGTAATATTTTCAACAAGAAACAAATTCCGTGTGCGAATATCGTAGCGGTGCGGTGGGCTGATCTCTTGAGGAATAGAGTCTATTGCGGTTGGTGGACGTGAAGAGGTGCAGGCAATGACGATTGATACGTGTGCAGAATGGCGAAAAAGGGGCACCCTGTCTGTTCACAAGCTTGCCCTGGGGCAGGTGCTATCAGTCACAGAATTATGACGCTGTCACACGGACGGGCCACGGAGCCAAGCAAAGTCAGGTGATTCGACCGCGCGGAAGTCTTGACCCTACACTACAGGGTTGGGGACGAAATTTCGAAAATCTGTTGTTGACAAGACACGAGCCCGATGAGACACCACTTTATTAGGTTTTGGAATCTTTCCATTTCATAGTCAAGGAGCATGTCACCAAAGGTGGCTGCAAATGGAACCATGAATGTGCGGCTTTTGACCCAGTCTACAGGTATTGTGACCTGCTAGAGGTGATAAGACGGAGTTCAAACCACTGAAGGAGTTAAGGACATATAACGGTACACAGTACAAAACCTAAATGCCACTGCGAAGTACATCAACAGTTCAGAGAGCAGCTGGAGATCCGTTCTCACTTCCAAGTCACAGCCAGAGAGCCTGCGAACGCACAGTCCAGCCGATCATCAGTCAACATTGCAATTCGCAAATGCTTTGTTTGCCTCGCTTGTAGGCAAGCGAGCCAATAACGGCGCATTATTTTGAAGTGGGGCTCTTGTGGTACGTGCGGGGAGCTGACGGCTGCAAGGAGGCTGGAGCGCATTGCCCCGGGTAGCGCCTCCATGTTTGTTGATTTCTTTCTTTCTCCTCCCCCCAAGGAAATGTGAAGTGAGCACACCAGGGCAGAACCACGCCCTGCGATATCCCCATTTTGCGCGTGTACAGCGTGCAACTTCTAGTACCAGTATTTTTTCTCTCCTATATCTCATTCTCTATTTTTCGGGCGGCAATTTTTTGCGCGCCATCGCCGTTGTCGCAACCGTCGACTGGTATTGTGTGTTTTGATAGCAGTATATCTCGACCACAGCGGAGCTATGGACTCGACCCACGGTAAGGAAGCGACTCCACCACGGCAATGCTTCTGCGCCTCGCTTCGACAATACCTCTCTTTGTCGGAAAGCGAATTGAATTGCTAACTCTAGTCCCAGATCCCTTGGTTGTGACCAAGACGAGAAAGCGACCGAGATCGCGAGGCTCAACAGCCTCCATCCACAGCGCTGCAACCCAGCCGAATATGGATCCGCATGGCTTCGTTGACACGCCAGAACTTTATACTGGGCAATGGGTGCACAATAGCCACACTCATGCCAGAGAACTTGCTAGCGCGCATAGCCAAATGACACCCGAAGACCTCCTGCTCGCCTCACAACTCAGCGGCCGAGATTACTCAATGGATCCACCAGTAAATGCCTCGCTCCAAAGTGTATCTTTCCACCACGGCCATACCGTGAGCCGTCACTCCGTCTCAGCGGAGTCCTTTGGCGGCAATACGAGCTTCGCCGATGACAGCCAAATGCTAGATCGCGACGGGAACGAAGACAATGATTCCTTTGTGGGAGTCCCAACCAATGCCAAGCCGGGCTCTCGATCCAGCGCTAACAATGAACTGGAAATGCGACAACTGTTCAATGCCAACAAACATCGCAACCTGCAGGAAGTCGCAGAAGAGCTTCACGGCAACGAGCGCGGCCCCAACTCAGAGCGGACCCGCCAGGTGTTTGCTATGCTCTGGTAGGACTCGGTGTCCCATACATGCCGGAACAAGCTAACAGCGGACTTTTGTCTAGGATAAATCAAGTTTGCTCAAAGGGCAAGGGTTCAGTTCCCAGAGGAAGGGTTTATGCCAATTACGCATCTCGCTGCGCAACAGAAAGAATTACTGTCTTAAATCCCGCGAGCTTTGGCAAACTTGTCAGGGTGCTCTTTCCGGGACTGAAGACCCGGCGACTCGGCGTCCGCGGCGAATCGAAATATCACTACGTCAACTTTGCGCTGACCGAAGATCAGCTGGACATTCGCGAGCCACCAAACCAGCCGATCGGCACAGGAGATTCTACTGCCTTTTCGCAAAGTTTCAGGTGCGTAGTAGAAGTCCCGGGGCCTAGACCACAGCTAATTGGCGTAGCATCATGCCAACAGCCGCGACCATGCGGACTGAACGCGTCGTACTCCCCACTCCCGAGATTGGGCAACCACTCGAGGCGCCCGCCAAGCGGTCACATGAATTTCAACACAGCCTTTACAACCAACCTCAAGTTGCAAGTCTGGACCAGCTCAGCAACACAATGAGCAAGACGGCGTTGAAGCTGTTCTTTTCGCCCAGTCCGACAGAACCATTTCAGCAATCAGACCCTCTCATTCTGCCACGCATTGAACCATTTCTTCCCCACGGAACCGACCCGGATGCAGCCAAGTCACTCACGGCGCTGTACAGGTCGCACTGTACCTCGCTTGTGGAGTGCATTCGGTATTGCAAGGAGAAGACTTTTTTTCACCTCTTTACATCATTTCAGGGCACTCTCACCATGCCTGTCCAGAAGCTATTTACCAACCCCACGGTGGCGCCTTGGATCGAGGAGTGCGACTTCATCCTATACCAACGCATGATGCGCATTGTCTCAGGCCTGACTCTGCAAGTGGTGCCCAAGCCCGTGCTTGACACATTGCGGAGCATGTCAGAGAAGCTTGTGGCCCATATCAGAGTATCATTTCAAGGCCTCCCACATCACGTCATCCAGGCCAAAGAGGCGCCTGCTACAATATTTGCCGGTTTACTTGACCGTGCGCTCCGGGTGAATCTAACGGCACATGCGGCGGCGAATATGCTCGCTAACCCGGCCAACCGTGATTTGATGTACATGGAGTGGATCTCAATGATCAACGTCCGGAAGATTGCGGAGAGCATCCCATCGCGCGGCATGGACGACGTGGTCTCTGTGCTTCTGAACGAAATGCGGGACCTGCTAGATCCTGTCAATATCCCCTGGGATATCGAGTGCTTAACACTACACGGCGAAATTGCTGAGCGGAACGGAAGGCAAGCCCGCGAGGCGGGTTCCGACGAAACGAGCGCATCCAACGTGCTGGATCGTTGGGTAACATTCCTGCACTCGCTTCCAGAACGGTTTCCGTACGCTTCGCACACGCAGATTGTGTGGTGCGTGCAGCGACTTGGCACAACAGTCATGCGGGATCTCACCATCGCTCAAGGGAAAAGCTTCGGGTCCTGGTGGGTGACTAAGTGCTGGATCGACGAGATGATTCAGTTCCTTGCGGAACAGGGCGGGTTCATGAAGCAGGCATCTGGCGAGGAGCAATTATCAGTTCCGAATCGGCAAGCATCCAAGAAAGAGGCAAGCAACACAGGCTCCCGGTACAGCAGCACTAGCGAAGACTTTAGTATTTCTCGAATGTCAGAGTCGCAGCCGGATCGGGCGCCATTCCCCTCTGTTGCTCCGGCGAGCGCCAACCAGCAGTCGAACCCTGATGACAGCGGCATCGGGATTAGGACACCCGATGAAGATCTGCCAGGGGAGAAATACAGTTTTGCGACTGCGCATGGTTCTGATCTATTCGCCGGCACGGAGTTGGCTGATCTATGACACGGATGACGTGGCTGAGGTGATTCGTATCTCAGACGACATTCAGGAAATGTTTTACTAAGGGCCGGAGTTTGGTGTGGTATACCAGATTTGACTTCTCAGTGTCATGATGGAACGACGGGACGACGCAATGACAGGAAACGGGAATTTGTAATGGGGTAGGCAGAGCCTTCAGAGCAGCCTAGTCTCGTGTACCGGGAAATGGATTTTGGGCTGATAGCCCTGTGGAAACGGGGTCTTTTTAGGTGGCTTTCTTGAATTGGAATTGCTGGATCGCGAGCTGTTTGAGCGCGCGCAGTCTGCCCCGCCGCCCGATGATTGTCGATATGGTAGTGTGTGCACGATTATTTGGCAGTGCCTACGCAGTAATGGAAAGAAGATGAGGTCTTGACCAGTCGCAAGCATGTGAAGTGAGGGGTTGAATCGGTGTTATCACCCTTGGCATTTCCTTGGAATGTCGATGTTTAATCATTGGTTGTCCGGCCAGCCAGGGTTCATCCCCATTTGGCAATCGAGAGTCAGCCGCGGCTAACCCAGTTGACAGGCATAGTCTCAATCTCACGTGCAATCCGCCAGTGGTCAATCTTAACTTCGCATCCTCAACCTTTTCTACCCCATTCTTAGCAGCCCCCGTCATCCCAACTTGGTCCTGGCATCATCGCAATCAAATCGTCATGGCGATTGAAGAAGAGGGGAATTTTGAGGTAGATGGCAAGATATTCTACACCAAGACATGGCGGGTACGTCAGTATACATGACACCCACACAACACCCTGGTTTGTAACTCTGTGCAACTGCTGACATTGAAGACTGTGCAATCTCGCAGCCCGAGAGCCCGGTCAAAGCCAAGCTGATTTTCATCCATGGCTACAGTGACCACATCAACCGCTACAATCCCATGTTCAACTTCCTCGCCGAGCGGGGCATCGCCGTCCACGGCTTCGACCAACGAGGGTGGGGCCGCACCGTTGCTAAACCATCGGAGAAGGGCTTAACGGGTCCAACATCCCGGGTGCTTGCCGACATCGTCGCGTTCATCAAGCCCCACCTCCCGCCTGTCGCCCCCGCGCACCCCCCGGTCTTCGTCCTTGGTCACTCCATGGGCGGCGGTGAGGCCCTTACCCTCGCCAGTGACGAGGCCTACCAAAACGATGTGGTCCGCCATGTGCGTGGCTGGGTTCTTGAGGCGCCCTTCATTGGCTTTCCGCCCGAGAATAACCCCAGTGCTATCAAGATCTCTGTCGCAAGACTCGTCGGCCGTATCCTGCCCCATCATCAGATGTACAACAAGATCCCGCCCGAGAATCTGTCGCGCGACCCGGCAGTTGTCAAGAGTATTTCTGAGGACAAGCTCATGCACGACACAGGCACGCTCGAGGGCTTAGCAGGTCTGCTGGACCGCACGACGGGCTTAGCATCCGGGGCGATCAGGCCAAAGGGAGATGCGGTGAGGAGTTTGTGGGTGGGCCATGGAAACAAGGACAAGGCGACGTCCTATCAGACGAGCAAGAACTATTTTGACAAGCATCTCGAGGCGGTTCAAGACAAGCAGTTCAAGACATATGATGGGTGGTTCCACCAATTGCACAATGATGGCCCAGGCACCAACGAGTTCTGGGAGGATGTGGCGGGTTGGATTCTGGAGCGGGCCGAGGGAGTGAAGGGAGATTCAAAGCTATGAGGGCATTTATACGTAGTGTTTTTCCCGGTTTTGCTCCCATACCCTCAATCTGTAGATGATCTGCGCGGAGTTTGTAGAGGTTCTCATATCAAACAACTGTTGACACAAGGCACAAGTGACAGGGGAGATTTTGCTCTCATTACCACCATGCTCGGCTGGCAAATTACTGATGATGTCAACCTACGAGACTCATCTGATATCAGCAGGGTGGCTGGGTGGCATCCACGTGGCATCCAATGGTTCAAGCCGGCTTTCGGCGGGTCCGCGAGTGCGGAGCACGGGGCAAACTCTTGGCGGGGAGGTTCAACCGAATCTGTGGGAAGGATCTGGCGGCGAACTTGGCACTTTCCGCTTCGGCTGACCAGAGGCACGCCCTAAGCTTCGGGTTTTGTTGCTCCCAAGCAACGGTCGGATGGTAGAAACGAAACAACCGTTCCCATGAAGTATCAACATGGTGCGACCGAGACTCTTCCTTGGGGACTCCGACGGGACGAACTTCGCCACTGCCAATTGATTGGCGTTTTCTGAAGTCGCGCTACTGCTGCTGCTCTGTGGTTGCCATGTCAAGCTTGAGGTGACATCCTCTTGCAACACCCCGCGCCAGGGGGAGTAGAGCTGCAGAAAAGACCCCCGTGTTGTCTCGAAGATAGCCCAGCCGTTTTAACCTCCAACTGAGCGCAGCTTGTGCGCGACGCTACCGGGACTGGGCATTTCCTCCTCCCACTTTGCCTTTGTGTTCAAAGGGCCACGGAGGGGTCGTTAATAAAATCCTGCTTCCGCCTCCTCCCTGTCGCGATCAACGGCTTGGGCTTGATACCTTAAGTCCGGAACTGGGCACCGCGACCTGCGCAGCCCAACATCTTTGTGAAGGGAATCATAATTTTGTACGCCGCAATGGAGCAGCCAGACCTCTCAAACAGCATTTCTCTGCATCCCCATCCCTTCCGCACACAGGCCGACTCGGCGAGCGCGCGGCCATCGACACAGCTCCCCCGGTTAGTGGAACAGGCGCAGTCGGCCGAGCAGACTGCTAGCAGCACCGCTGTTGAGACCAGCGAGAGCGCAAATGATGCAGTTGCGCGACACGTTGTCTCAGCTGCGGGGTCGACAGACGTCGAGAGCCAGATGACGGGTCGCCTGCCGCTGAGCGGCGCCGAAGGCGACCCCTACGGTCTGGCGCAGAAGTACAAGTCGGCTGCCGAGCTCGACGCCATCAAAGCTAACATCTCGCGCAAACGCGATGAGCTGCCCTCAGCGGCCAAGGCCATTTCAACCAGCGTAAAGCTAACTCGATATGTGAGGCCCTTTGGTCGAGGCGTTATCAAAGCCCGCAGGCTTCACGGCTTCTACGAAGCCCAGAACGAAACCATTGAACGCCTACTCAAGAGCGTCGAGGAACATAGAGCCGACGCCCGCCAAGAGCAGGGCGATGAGCACCTCAAATTCCAGATCGCCGTGTGGGGCTCTCTGGCCGCCAACATACTCCTGGCAGCCCTACAGCTGTACGCCGCCATATCCTCGGGCTCTCTGTCCCTCTTCACCACCATGGCGGACGCCATCTTCGACCCCATGAGCAACGTCACCCTAATCCTAACCAACCGCGCCGTCAAGCGCGTCGATCCCCGCCGTTTCCCCTCGGGCAAGGCCCGCCTCGAGACTGTCGGCAACATCACCTTCTGCTTCATCATGGTAGCCGTGTCGCTCATCATCATCTCCTTCAGTTGCAAGGACCTTGCTGAGCACCATGAGGAACTCAAACCCTTCAACCTACCATCGGTCATCGCCGTTGCCATTGCCTTCGCCACCAAGTTCTCGCTGTTCCTGTACACATGGGCTATCCGCAACAAATATAGCCAGGTGCGTATCCTGTGGCAGGACCACCGCAACGACCTACTTGTCAACAGCTTTGGTATGCTCACTTCGGTTGGCGGCTCCAAGCTCGCGTGGTGGCTCGACCCGGCCGGTGCCATTTTTCTGAGTATTGTCATCTCAGCCAACTGGCTGCGCACTGCCTTTACCGAGTTCCTTCTGCTGGTTGGAGTCGTTGCTGGAGTCGAGATTCAGCAGCTCATCACGTATGTTTGTGTCACGCACTCGCCTCTGATCAAGCAGATTGATACCGTCCGGGCCTATCATTCAGGCCCCAGACTCATTGCCGAGGTCGACGTGGTAATGGACCCTGACGCCACTCTCATGGAGACGCATGACGTGGCCGAAGAGCTGCAGATCAAGCTGGAGAGTTTGCCCGATGTTGAGAGGGCCTATGTTCATGTCGACTATGAGACAACACACAAACCAGAGCATGGGTTCAAGAAAGACCTCTAGTAGCAGGCCAGGCTGCCTGAGAGGAGATGAAAGGAGGGCGAAAGAAAAATGGAGACAAGTCCTCGTGGATTCCTTTTCGTCTCTTGTGTACTTGTATGTGCCTGTTTTGCGGACCCAAGCATGTTACGTTTTGCATTGCATTGCCTAGGTTCCTACCCACTTGGCGAGGCTTGTTTCCTGTCATACCGGAATGAACCCTATTGTCGTCAGATAGCAACGCTTTCCCCTCTGTGCTTCAACGTCTCTCGGTCTGGTCTCGTTACACCGCTTGCCATAACTTAATTCTCCCATTCTCACGCTTACCACTTGCTGTCTGACATTCTTAAGACTTGCAACCGACCAGGTGTAGGCCGTGTGTTGGTGCAGTCTGGGTAACTTGCAGTCGACAATTATATAACATATTTGGAAATGAATCTCGACAGCTCCCATACTCGCGAGCCGCACCTTGGGCATCCGATGCACCCGTCCCGGAAAAGAACATTCCGGAGCCTGCAGGATGCCGACGAGTGCCTCCTTACCATTGGTCTCGCAGAGGGACTGCTGATTTTCTTCTGTAAGGTGAAGATCTTTTGGCTTGTTAGTCTGGGCGATTGAGAAAGACGATGGGATGAACGCACATGATACTCATAAGAGTGCGGCACATAGTTGATCCTAGCCGAAGTGGCTCTGGAGAGAGGAATAAAAGTATTCAGGGAGATAGGCTCCCATGTCGCCACTGTCAGGGATCACGCCCAGCAGCCAGCATCGATCTAGGAAAACCCAGGTAATAAATTAACAAATTCAACCTGAAGGATTGTTAAATGGGGGCTTCCACCGTCCAAAAAAGCTGGACGGTTGTCTGAACACACATCAAGCAGGGATGTTCAACCCTAGGTTTTAAACACCAGTCCTCGAAATTCCCCATCAAGGCCCTCTGTAACCAGGGAAATACCCTTAGGCATTCGCCCTTGGGCAATTTTGGAGGGCACCCGAGGGTTGCCAAACAGTGTAAAGCCCTGCGGGAACAATCTTTCAGGGGTTGAACCGTCTCTGGGACAGTTCTCGCTTGATCCGGGGTGATTTACACCAGAAGGAAAGAAATGATGGAAGAAGGGACAGGAAAAGAAAAGTAATGCACACATGATAAAGCGGGTTTTCTTCTTGTAGAGCACGTTCGGTCCCTGCAGCATTGGTCTGCTTGCATGTGTGCAGCGGCGCGAGAGGAAATCAGATCTGCTGACGGAGCGGGCGGTCTTGGATGACGAGATGACGTTTCCGGGAGTAGACGAAGCTGATCCTGTCTTCGTGGGGAGAGAGGGAGAGTAACTAATATAAAATACTCAATCTGGACCTCAAGCCATACCGAGGCCCCGAAGCAAAGCCGGCTTTTCCTTGACTCTGTTCCGGGCTGCCTCCTGACTTCCCACTAAGTATACCAAAGGGCTACGCTGGAAAGAGGGTCCGCGACCATCGATATACACTGACCCAAAATGTGTGCCGGGCCGATTGCTCACGGTAAATCTAATGAACACTTTGCTACACCTGCAAGGCTGGTTGTAAATATATACGATGCCCTAAATTGGTGGGTTTCTTCTTTCATCTGGCCTGTGCCATGCAGCTGTTCAAGTCTAACTTCGTACTCGCTCCTTTACTTCGTGATAACTCGGTCCAAGAGCATGATCAAAGCGAAACTTCAATATATTGATCCGGATTTCCATAAGCAGTTCGGCGAAGCGACATGGGCGGCGCGAGTCGGTGTTGTCAGCTGGTATTCGATCCGGGCCTGGTGGACGGGCACTTGGTGGCACTACTGTAAGTTCGGAATTCCTACTCTGGAGGGACGTCCCACTGGGTGGGCTTGACGGAGGCCTTGTAGAGCTCATGTGACGTTAAGCAATGTCTTGTCTACACGTATACACGTAGCTCGATACGATGCTTTCGCCCGAGTGATGTGATATCTGCAATCATCTAGCTGCAGGGTCACCCAAGGCATCATCCGTCAATTTCCAAATACTGCGCCTGCGTCTTCGAGCTTCTGCCATAGCCCTCTTTGTAACACCTTCTTCATCGCGTTTCTGAGTTACAGGGAGCAACACTTAAGGTATGTTTGGAATTTGAACGTGCCAAGGTGGAGCAACCTCATTTCGCAAGTGACATGCTCTTCGTCTCGCATCAAATTAGATTATATGTAAGAGCATTACCGATGAAACAACTGTTAGTACCAGTACTTTTCCCATTTCAGCATCCACGACAAATCCATCACCCACTCCTGGACAAGGAAAAAGCAAACTGGCAAATCTATATGCCAGAGGGATGCTAAGAAATGCCAGACAAAAAGATAACAATATGCAACGACCAAGTGCAGATTAGTTGCCACGTGAAGACTGGGACAAAAGCAAAAAAGGGTGGTAACCACACTCCATCACTCGGTACTATTGGGGGAGTTAGACGAGAGTTCGTCCGGAGAAAAATGTCCCAAGTCAACCGACCTTCATCACTGATTGTATAACATACCATCCGGATCGATAACCCGCCCCCCTAGTCCATAATTTGCTCACCAAACCTACGCAACGAAACCGGCGTAGGTCTCATCCCGCTCTTCGTCTGTGAGAGGCACTGCACTCTCCGGTAGGGGGACGCCCTCCCCCTTCTCAAAAACGACGCCAGGTCCCTGATAGCTGGGGGGCTCAATCCTGTTTGAAGAAGCCCTTTGACGGCTACCTTCGAAACCAGTGTCCAGAATATTCTGTACCGGGCTAGTCCCACTGTTGGGCTTCACTGGTTTCGGGCTAACCACTTCCGCAGGCGAGTAGGACACATAAGTGGGCGACTTCAGATTTTCGGATCCAAATGGAAGTGGACGAGAGGGAATCTCCCGACCCTCAATCCCAATTGTGTCATCCCCTATCGATGCACTCACGCTCAGTCTCTTCAGCAGCATATCCGAATGCTGCTTGGCGAGCTTCTGCAGCTGGACCAAAGGATCCTTGTGGTAGCGGAATATGTTAGTCATGTCACACAGACAATCCTCTGGGCTCCAGCGATATCCATGCACACATACCCAGTCCGACTGCACGGGTACCCCTTCAGCAACTGGCAGCCGTCCCTCATCTTCCTCGTCATCCAAGCCGAGTCCGGGGGCACCACCACCCCAGAATCTCGCTCGGCGGATAGGCACAGGAGTGACGGGTAGGCTCGGGCGATCGTCCTCGCTAGGAAAGTCGGTCACCCTCGAGCCCTTCCAAGCCCAGCTGGACTCCCTCAAACGCAACTCGGGAACTGTCTTTCCTAGGCCCTGGCTCCTTGTCCGCCGATGACTCGAGATGGCGTCGACATACCGGCTGATCCCTGGTACATCGTCCCACGCATTCGTCCTCTTGAATGACTCCCAGGGATTTGAGGGAGGGTGAGCGACGGGAGTCAGCGGGGTCAGTGATTCGCTCCTTTGCTTCGTCGGCGACCCAGTCATGGGAAGCTGAGCCTGGGCTCGCAATTCAGTCGTGATACTGCCCTCGCCGAAAGACGCTGCCGGCATCCCGGTTAGAGGAGATTCGGGTTTCTCTTTGAATACACGAGACGGTGGCGGCATGCGGGCTTCCCAGGGGAAAATAGCTTTGGGCGGCTCATGAGCTGGCGGCGGCCGTTCCTTTGGCACTTCATACCACAAGTCTTTCGGCGGACTTGGATATCGCTCGGGAGGAACAAATGGGGTCGGATCCGAGGACATCACGTACTGCGTCTTAGGGAAGTCTAGCGCTTCCGGTTTGGAATGGGGCGGAGGAGGCTGCCTGTTAACTTGGTTAGTCTTGAGGCCGCTGCGTCAGAAATTGACCAACTGTACTAACCTCTGAGCATCCCAGCTTTGAGCTAGTGCGGCCCGGTAAGGCTCGGGTTTCGACTCAAACTGGGACGTGGCGGGTTGGGAGGCCTCGTGGTGATGCTCCGGAGCCTGGACTGCACGAGTCTCAGTGTGTGCCCCAGTTTTGGACTGTAAAGACACGCTGGAGGAGGGAGCAGGGTTGTGGGCGGGCTGCTGGCTAAAACACCCAGGCTCAAACTGCAGGTGATGATCCTGGTGTGTGGACGACGAATCACATTGGTTGTCACGATACTCCTCGTGGCAATCACCGACATGATCAGAGTGCCGTTGACAACGCTGTTGTTCGTTCTCATGATGGTGATGATGATGATGATGATGGGGTTGAAAATCATGATGATCGTGATGCTGGTGTTCGGATTGCGCAGTAAATTGGGGTGGGTCGTGGTGGTAAAAATACTGTTCAACATGCGACGGGGTTGGAGCGTGATATTGCTGACCTTCAGAAGCACTAGACCAATTTCCAGGCTCCTCGCCAACAGGAACCACGTATCGAACTACCGGTTGGTATTCCCCCTTTACAAAGTACTGGACCAATGCGGGGGTTGGTGCAGCTTGGACAACGGACGCCGTAGCTTCTGGCGGGTGCACCGGTAGGGTCGGTGTCTTGGGGGTTCATGTTAGTTAGTCCCATGATCTCAACACATCGGTTGAAGGCTGCTACCTACCTGTGCACGGAAATGTCGGTCGTAGACGGCCCACCATTTACCAGCAATCTCGTCAAACGGTGAGTCCGCGGTGCTCTTGTCCCGGCCCTGCAGCCAGGGCTTCTCGGTGCCAATGAAATGGACTAGGTTGATACTAGACTGGAAGTGTTTGTAGGCAGGGACATATTGATAGTGCGCCGAAGGTGTGACATTGTAGGTGAAACTGAGGCGGTTGAAGGCGTTCTTAAAGTGCATATTCAGGAGGCCCTGGTCAGCGCCGTCAAACGAGATCCCGCGCTCGGCCATCGCCATCATGGCATAGTAATCACTCAAGTTCGGCGACAAAGCCATCACGCCGGTATTGAACAGGTCGGGCCAGCCGATGTCGGGGGCGGCGGAGAAAGCATGGGGGAGGTCGAAGAGCTCGTCAGGGGCCCGGTAGGCGACAACGTCGGCGTCCAGATAGACGATCTTGCGGAATTGGGTTTGTTTCCACAAATTGATCTTAGTGAAGGCCGAGTGCAGGTCAGGGCGGTTCATTAGGTACAAATTGGCCGGTCGCGCATTGCGAATTCGACTGACGGGAATGACATAGTCGTACACGGTCTATAGAGCGGGCTAGTAAGTTAGGAACTCTGCTCTGGAGAATGGAAGGACATGGATTGAAGCACTTAGTAGCTTGCCTTTAACTGCGAGACGACTTCTGCCGAGACAGAGTCGAGTGTGACCAAAATGGCCAGCTTCTGCTTGGTGCCGGCATCGCGGAGTGAGTGTGCGAGGACGAGGGCGCCTAATAAATACTCAGAACCGCCTCCAAATTGTCCAATTGACTTTTGGGACTCACCAGGCAGATATGTATCGGTCAGAAGAAGCTGTACATGCCCGTTTGTTAGCTGTTTTACCCTTGAGGAGCTGCGATGCGGGGTTGGCGAGGCTCAAGTCCCAGAGTTAGTTCTAACCCAGGACACCACCCACCACGCATGCTGCGTGTAGCTGTGCGACAAGACGCAGAAACCCCCAAAAGAAAGGAAAGAGTACTCACACTAGCATATACGTCCTCCCCCCCTTGCGCAGCAGCCATTATGCGCAAGGTTCCTCGCTCGCGGCCTCAAAATGGTGGTGGGATGAAAGAGGTCGAAAAGAGGGAAACTTTGATTCGAGCGAGCGTGGAGGGTAACATAACCTTCAAGACGGGATGAGAATGGTAAGAGCTTCCTTGGAGCCAACTTTGGAGTGGGAGAAAAGATGGAACCGCCGACTTGTGGCCCGAGGGAGCGGAGAAACCAATGTGACTAGTTCCCGCTAAAAACAAGCAGCACACGAGTCCCACGCCCGAAGTTCTGCGGCGGTCGGCTATATCCCTGTCGCTGTCGTGGTTGTGGCGCTGGTGTTTATCATCAGCCTGAGGTGACAAGGGTGCGAGAGGAACGATCTGAAGGTGCATCAGAAAACCTCCAGCTCGTTTTTACGCCTCTGTATGTGCTTGCCTGCAGCAGCGAGTAGAAGAATCAATGTGTAGGAGATGGAGTGTTACTCCTCAATGCAGAGGATACTTCCGGGTGGCGCCGAGGTCTGGCTAGGTTGCCAAAAGCACACTAAACTCTACTCCATATGAAGTAACTATCCGCCATCCGATCCTGGGCAGAGCCAAATGCTAGTGTAGTGTAAATCTGAGTAGATAGCCGCGATAGTTGAAAAACAAGGTGGATCGTCTTATCGTAATCCTGGTCCTAACCACATCATGCACAGCCTACCCACGCCAAGGACCGCTTTCATGTTTCCCTAATTGAAGAGACAGCACTGACTTTGCGCATTACACAGGACACGCGGTTGTGTACATAGGACCACTACGAAATCGCAGTCCCAATGGCCTTTAGGTTGATTATTCTCCAGTCTAATTATGAACCAAAAGAGTCTAGCTTCCGTAGTTATTGGGCGATGTCGCGGGCAGAAATACCACATCTTCTCGGAAGAATTCCTGCAAGCCCACCGCACATGCAGCACATGGATGCAAAGCAATTACCACACATTAGCGAGGTGCATTGCATCACTGGCCGGAGAATTGGGCTCGAGTGCAGTACATATAGGAAGTGAGTGACGTTTGGATGCTGGACCCTATCGACACTGATTCATCATCTCGAAACTCCCAACGTGATACAGATAGATTCAATCAGATTGAAACCCTTGCAGACATTGCCTTCCTAATCCCACACTCCCCGACCTGACTAGAACCTGGAAGCGGAGCGTAACGGGGTCCTCTACTTCCATTGCTCTTTCTGCCAGAACCCTAGGGATTTTTTGCACTGTGATTGCTACCCACTTTTACCCCCGATACGTATTGTGCAGTGAAACCAATGGCCAATTTTGTTCCATGGCCTCTGCGACTAGATTGTTGCGTTCAAGGGTTCCTCTCTCGGCCAATCTGCAGCGGCGCCGTATGTTCCTCGTGTTGAGTGTTCACACTGGAAAACAGAACCAATGTCATTTAGAGCTCCAAAACTACCAATGTCAACATAAAGGGTGAAGGCATCGAAAATCTCCGGTGATCCAGACACGCTGCCCGGTATCTTCGGCCCCCCGAAGATGCTCAATGAGGAACGAAACCATAGCCCCGGAAGTATGGGTCAACGGCACGGATGAAGCTAAAGGGATTATTGCGATAATAAAGATTGGTATTCGTATTTAAAGTGAGAATACGCAGCCCTAGTGGGCGGACCACCGAATACCTATGCCGCGTAGTGTGTCGAAGCCTTGGTCTCTGTTATGTTGTCGATCTAGCCATAGTGCTCCTAGAGCTTGGTGACATGATCGTAGTTCCACGATAGGTGCTGGCCTAGGGTACCACTGTCGTTAATCGCTTGAGGGACATCTTCGTCATCTAGGCGTATCATGGCTGCCCAGAGCGACATAAATCGGACCGCAATGTAGGCCTTGAGCATTTAGAAAACAGCATCCTCTGAAACCCCCAGATAGGCATGCGGCCTTTGTGTCTGCGGGCCACGCGCAGCTAGGTCGCCCGAGTACAATGTTGACATTGGTGGGCTCTCAGGCGAAGTGCCAGTCAGGGGGCCGATAGGCTGGAGAGCGACCAGGGTAGGTAAGGTACAACGGCGAATCGCAATTATAGAGGTACCTGAACAAAGGCGCAGAGGCCGAAACATTGATAAGCATGTTGCTGCCAGACGGCGGAGGCAATCGGCAGCACGTGTTAGAGTCCGGTTCTGGCCCCACCGAGTATCTTGTATCGAGGTGGAGGGTTATACCTAGGTAGATGCAACACTTTGACCTACTCACCACTTCTTCTGGGAGTCTTTGCGGTCCTGGGTCGGGCCTGTGGGAAGGGAACTGTGAACGGGACTGCTGGAGGATGAGGGCAAAAGCCGAGGAAGGCACAGGGGTATGTTGGCCACCTAGTCCAACAACGTCAGCCAGCGAAAGAATCTGGGTCCACGAAGCGCTAAAACTGATTGGATCATAAAGAACTCGGCATGTATTGTTGGACTTGAAATTGGTTCTCCGGCAAAGTCAGGCCAGAGCAGCCGGGATAAAGTCGGCGCCGGAACCGAGGCAGTCTGGCCAACAGGCAAGCTTGAAGCACTTTGTTGGGAGACCCGTGTTGTTGGCGTCAATTATGGATAGAGGCTGAGAAATTGCAGCGTCAATAACAGTACCGCGGCCTCTCCACCTAGCTTCCTGACAGACAATGGGAAAGCGGGCACATCCGTCAATATCATGGAGCGGCAGCAATTCAGGGTTAGTCAAGCTAAAGGGAAACCTGATGTTGAGTATGGGGTCGAAGATGACAAGCTGAGGCTCAGTTGTTGGACCCGGCTGAACTACTACATGTACCAGGTGTTAGCCCGCATCGTAGACGGTGAAGGTTAAAGAGGGGAACATACTGTAGTTACTTGAATAGACAGACGATGGGAACGTTGCCGGCACGGTAAAGGTGGCAGGTATTTCGATGCCTACGGGGCCAGCTCTCAGGCCGAAGACCAACATTATGGCGCCGAGGGCGTGGGTGGCCAATGTCTGGGTATTTGGTGAGAGGATCCCTCGTGCTCCACGAGAAACCACAAGACGGCAAGTGGGCAAGCGAGGGACACAACTCGGTGGTAGAAGACAGTGCCTCGGCCCGACGCAAGGAGATGAATTTCGACATGAGCTCTGGACGTGAGCAAGGGCGCGTTACTCCATGACGAGGAAACAAAAGGAAAAATATCTAGCGACCCAGTCATTCAATGGCATCCATGGCTGCTCCGCAATTTCTGCTCCTCCTTAGACTGCGCCTTCTCTCCCATTCTTCCTCGCTTTGAAAGGTGTGATAGATAAGACGCAGGAAAGATGTCGGGAGACAACGCAGCCTTGCAGTCAGGTGCCATGCAGGAGGGTCCACAGTTCTCACACGTGGGCGCTGATGGATGAATTGATGCTGGTCTTGCGATTTTAGGACTCACCAGAGGACGGCGCTTCTATTTAATGAAGGAAAGAGATTAATTTCACTTGTGCACTTTCATGAAACTTTTCCATCTTGGATCTGAGAACTTGCGACCGCAAAACCCTCGACAGTATATCTTCCACCGCTCCACGGCGATTGGCTTAGAACGTAATCTTATCTGCACGTGCTCAGTTTGCCAGACTCGTGGACGAATCAAAACAAGGCAATTTGTGGAGGCAAGGCGGGCCAGCGGGCTGATGATCGGCTACAAAGGGCAAGCACAGCCTTACAAAACATTCAGAGTGTCTGCTCGCGGAGCCGCGCAAGAGGTTTGTTCCCGGAGGCACGCACACACCCTCGCCGTAGCCAAAAGGCGGCAGAATCCTAATGGCTATTGCTCACACACACACCTAGCTCCAGCCTGCGTCAATGACCGGCACAGAGAACGAGAAGTTCTATGCCGTCAAGAATATCATTGATGAGAAGATACAACGAGGGCGGCTTTATTACAAAATAGACTGGGCCGACAACTCAGAGACAGGCGAGAGCTTCGATCCGACCTGGGTACGACTGCTGCTGTCTCGGTTCTCTTTTGGCCCACCGGCAGGGCGCGCGACAACCATACACTAACCAGCCTGTCAGGAACCCGCTGAAAACGCCACCAGACTCGCAATTCTCGAGTGGGAGTCCACAAAGCAGGCGCGCGACCAAGATTTTGAGGGCGAGAGCCAGCCGGCGAGACATTCCAACTGGCGAGCAGCCCAGCGACGAGGCGGTTCCCACCACGCAGTACGTTTCTCTCCTCTGGAGCACGCCGAGCTCGGATGAGGCGCACGATTGGCGTTTGGCTGACTATGTCCTCCAGGGACGTGGAACGATCGTAGTCGAAATTCCTGGCACGCCCAACTTCGACCCCTCTGACTTCGTCGCAATAGACCGCGGCCAATCACCCCAAGAGATCAACAATAGGACCAGTCAAACCACGATCCCAGACTCCCAGGCCCTCACGGATTCACTCCCTTCACACATATCCGCGATAGAATATCTCCACGACCCCTTCTTCGACGAACCCAACGACGTTGCAAAGCGGCAGACGGCTGGCGCAGACTGGGGCGAAATCGCAGATCGCCGGGACGAAAGACGGGCGACCCATCTTGCGACGGCGCAATCTCCAGGTCTGGCTGGGTCAAGCAGCGTTGGAGAAAGGATACACTCTGATCTGTCGGGGTTTTCGACTGGGATCCAAGACTTGCTCCTTGAAGACGCACCTGTCCAAATCCCTCGGTTGAGTCCTGGTACAGCAAGACACAACCACAGCTTTTCAAGCCCCGAAATCCCTTCGCATCAACTTGACCCCTTGGCCCACGGTTCGGCGGAGCTCAGCGAGGGCCTTCGCTCTAGCCCACGGTTTCTGACTCAAGTAGAGCTGAACCTTCCACTGCTGGAGGACCTTTCTTCTGATTTAGGTGAACCCGATCTTGGTGTCACAGCTTTGACCCCTGACCTTCAAGGATCTCACAAAATCAGCTCACAGAGCGTCATTATCTCGGAAACCATCTCTCTCCCTAGCCAGGTTGCCACGCTCTCACAGGCAGCACAAAGAGTTGCATCTGTCGGGGTCAACCGGGACGAGATACGGAGCCAGAGTCAGACTTACTCCGGGCTTGGGAGTGAGATTATCCCAGAAACTGTCCTGAAGACGGCCCGGGGAACGGGTCGCCTGGAGTGAGTTGCGCGGAACGGTCTGTTACTCACCTGATTCTAATAGCGAACCCAGCCATCGAAGGCACGCTTGGTGCGTCCCTGGGGGGGCATTCTTCGAATCACCAACTGTCGGCACTCTTTGTGCAAAGATGAGTGCACAACCGGTTGAGGACCCACAGCGGTCTGCGGTTGACGACCTCAAGGAGCTCAGAGCCAGTTTCTTTGCAGATACAACATCGCAGAAGACCTCGCCGAGTCCTGCACCAGGTTTATTCACTTCACAAGAGCCTCTTTCGGCGGCGGAGCAGCTCAAAGGAGAGATGGACCCTGGTATCTCACCTGCTCACCTCGTCTCCGAGATCACGCTGGACCTGGACTACCAGCAAATACCCGCAACTGTTGCACCATCGGATCTAACAACATCAACCGATCAACTTGCTCTCGTTGCCGATCAACCGCTCCTGACGAGGAGTCATCCGCATCTGACCGGCATCTCGGATACCTTGGAATCTGAACAGCTACCTCACGAAGATGATGAAGACGAGAAAAAACCAGGTCAAACTGAGTTCGTGATCACATTACCGATGGCAGCGAGTAGCCGGGATAGGTATTTGCGGGTCATATCTGATAGTAAAGAAGCCATGATCGAATTCGGCCAGGTCTTCGCTAGCTCTCTGTCAAGGGTTCCGGATGAAGCTTTGACGGCCAAGATGGACAGCATCTTCCAACAACTACTGGATATCTGCGATCTGCCGCCATTTGCTGACGACTTCCATAATTTGTCTCCCAGGGAGATGATGAGGCACGCTACCAACTCGAATTGCAAATTCTCTTTTGTCTACGAGTTTCTGAATCAAATACGGGATTTGTCAACACGTATTCTGATTCTATCCCGTCCCGGGACTGCATTTCAGTACCTAGAGGCGATATTGTCGGCATCTGACTTTGAGTATACGGTGTTTGGTCGAAAAAATATGATAGACCATGATTCCGAGGGACTGACGGTGGTTCTTGCGAACGCCGAAGATGATTTGACGGCAATCCATGGTACCATCGATGTTGTGATCATGTTTGACAACATTGCAAGGTCTGCGGAGCTCCCAGCAAGCTTGGCCTACGAGGAAGATGTAGCCACGCTTGTTCTCTCGCTGGTTGTCATGTACTCGCTGGAACACATTGATCTCCAGCTCGGCCCAGGCCCAGAGGGCTTAGAACGGAAGAATGCTCTCAATCTAGCGACCGCCACGGTGAAGCATTCGCTCGCCTCGCCCGAGAGCACTTATCAGGACCCGCACGAAGTCGCCGAGATTTTTGCCAAATTCCTAAGACACCCCGAGGATGGTTTGAACTGGGAACAACAAGTATTGCCAGACGACGTTTTCGACCTCTGGTTGACCCAATCCCAAAACGACACCGGCAGTGAAGCGGCGCTGCAAGACAGCTCGGGGGATCCCATAAACCGGAAACGCCCATCAGTAGGTGTCTAATACCCCCATTGTCGGACTTGATGGCTAACATCCGGCAGGATGAAGTGGATGAGGGCGTGTCTAAGCGTATCAGGACCCTGGATCTTAGACAGGCAACCAGCCGCGCTGTATTGCCGCCTATGAGCGACTTGCTCAAAAGGACACTAGCGAGTCTGGAATTTTCAGACAGCCGGGCCGCTGGCCAGACTGAAATACCAGTGCCGCATCTTGAATCAATGGCTGCCAAAATCGCAGCCCTTGAGGATGCGCTCAACGCCAAGAAAAACTTAGAGGCGGGACTGGCAGGGCACGCCAAGAGTCTTGAAACCCAGCTTCGCTCACATGAACATACTTTAAAGACCTTGCAAGTCAAGTTCATGGAGGCGCTGCGTGACCGGGGGACATACGAAAGTCAATGTAAAACTGCTGAAAATGATGCCAAGACAGCGAAGAATCTCCTCGAGGTGATTCGCGCTGACGCACAGTCTTCTAAAGACCTGATCAAGTCTCTGGAAACCCAACTCGCCGAGGCTAAAACCGCCCTAGCCACCTCATCGAACACTGATGCTGCTCAGCTCGCACGAATGGAAAAGGATTTGGAAGCAGCACTTTCCAAGGTTCATGTCTTGGAGAAGAAGAACAGCAGCCTTCAAAACGAGTTGGAGTACAGTCGGACTGCCTACCAGACTGCGTCTAACTCATTCACCGAGGCCAACAAGGAGGTCCAAGAGCTAAAGAGGGAGATGACGGAACTAGAGCGAAGAGCAGGGAATAACCTTGTCGCGATGCAAGAGATGGTCATCAAGTCACAGCGAACGGCAGAGGTACAGCAAATGAAGCAACTTCAGGCAATTCTGGAAGAACGAGAGCGTGAGCTTGAACGCGTTCGCGAAGAACTCCTTAAAGTGAGAAACGGACGCCGCGAGACTCGACAAGCTAGTGTCCCGCGTAGTCCACGGCCGATGGCCAGCGTTATGAGCCCCCGGCCCGGCCGAGGAGTCGGAGGAGGTACGGGCAGTCGCGGAACTAGCCCTGCCCCGACGAACGAAACTGCGCCCCTGCTACCCGGCACTGCTTTCTTCACACAACCCCCGGGCAGACGATGGGGCCACCTTCAGGATTAAGCTCTGGTCAGGTTCTTGGTGGATGGTCAGCGAGACGAGGTGACGGAGCGTGACTTGTGTGGCGCGGCATGGTTCTTCTGATGACGGGTTACATGGGCGAAGCGAAACGGTCAATGGGCACTTGGGCGCAGAACACATGTATTGAGTATTGTATATGATTCATCAGTGAGGATGTATATCTTCTTTGGCATCACTCGAGCATCTCGACATAGCTAGCAACATTGCTGGGCATCTATGTCTATTTGCTCCACCAAATAACTGGAGCATGTAGCTTAGCCAACTTTTCTTCACGTAACACAAAGGAGATAATCCTACAAGGGGAGATAGTAGATTTCTCAACCAATCTCACTCCAATTGGTCAAACCCCCTATTGGTCTCCCGATGACGTCTAGTAATAAACATGTACAAGATTCCACGATTGCCAAAGCCACCCTGTGTACGGCGAGACAGAGAACGAAAATGGCGACGCGCTGTTGCCCTGTGCGGCATGCTTGTTCTGATTACTTCTGCTCCTCAGGGTAGAGATCTTCCTTCAGGACGATGCCAAGCTCCTCGCGGAGGGGCTTGAGCTCATCGAGGTATTGCTGGTATTGGCCCTTGTTTTCGACTTTGGCCTTGATGCCTGTCGCGTTCCATGTTAGTCATGATAATATCCAACCGTGTCATTTGGTGACTGGCGAGTAGGATGTATCATACCCTCGAAAATTCGAACGGCAGTGGGAAAGTCGTTGACGCGGCGGGCTGCTTTTAGCGCAGCGGAGAGGACTGACGGTGAGGGAACAAGATCGTATGCGAAAGCATTGTTCAGGTTGCGCTGTATTATTACGAATATCAGTTCTGGTATTGCAATGTGGACCCCCGAAGCTCGGGTGGATTTACCTGGAGCTCAAAGACATCCTGCACAGCCTCGAATTCCTTCTCATACCTGTCCAAGAAAGAACTGTCAGGGAACTAGTGCTTTACTGTATAAATGTAGGCACATATGTCTGGACATTGTGCGTCTGGAAGGGGGTGAGATCGTATCTGAAGCATCACGTCATGGAAGGAGCTTGTTCAGCAAACTCTGACCTCCCACAGCACATCATGATGGCCCCAAACCACAATAGTTCACCACCGTTACACACTCAATGCGTTCCCTCGTCGTTCTGCCGCCGGGTGGACTCGACACTCACCTGGCAGAAAATTCCTCAAAGGTCTCCTCCTGATGCTCGGATCGCAAGCGGGTCGAAGTGCTGAAGTTGTTGCTGGCAATAGCCAGCAGGCTGGGTGCAACAAGACCGGCACGGGCGGCCAGAGGCTGGGGACGGGCGAGGGCGACAAAGTTGGCGCGAAAGAAGGTGCTGGAGGGGCCGCGAGCGGCGCGGAGGAGAGAGGCCGACATTGGGGAGGTTCTGGGAAAACTGAGAAAGTTAAATAGGCAGACTTCGATGAGAACCCAGAGGTCGGTCAATTGGGCTCAGCGGCGTTGTTCCCGTGGGAGCTGGCTTCGCAGGCTACAATTGAATTGATTTGGATGGCGTGGAGTGTGAGGGTGTGGTTGATCCTGGCACAGAGGAAAGTGACGGACATTGGCATCGAATGGTCGCTCGGCTGCCGCTATGTTTTTTTCCGCTTAGTTACTAGCTGAGCTCTATGAGAGCTCTCTGGGGTGTATGTCCAATCAGAGATTTGAGATTTCAGCATCTACCCCATTGGGTACTGTGGCGGTGTCGGTATCGCATTGTGGGTAAATGTGGCTGGGGTATCGCATTGTGGGTAAATGTGGCTGGGGTTCTCTTCTCCAGTCTGACGCCGGTTTTTTTAAACTTTCGTGGAGTTCTAGGCTGTTCCTGCCCGCGAGAAGAAGCATGGGCTATCTCGACAGATTTGTTGCTGGTAATTGGATCGACTCGCCGTGAGCACAAACATCAAGTAGTTTGAGAGTCATTCGCGTGCACCAAGGTATATCATGGTATAAAGGTCCAACACCACATCTATCGTCGTTACGGCGATCTCGAATGGGGTTGGAAACCGATGGGCAAAATGGACTAGTCGCCTGCGCACTTCACCGATAGGTGACTGGTCAAAATAGCACCTGTCTGGTCTAAATGTTGAAGCTCGTGGATTTCATTGAGTCAATTGGCTTCGCCTAAGCTACCAGCATTTCCTAGTTTCGAATAGGCGTACCTAGTGAGAAGAAGAAAAAAGGGGTTAGACATGCTACCTCGATGACTCGCTCCCCTTACAGTCTACTATGCCTGCGTTCCCATCTGAGAGAGTGGTGGGGTTTTGCGGATCCAGTGTGTTGAAACTCAATGTTGTTGCTCGACCGCTGTCAGGCCCCGAAGTCCGCGGACGCCGGTCGTCTCGGTGTCCTGGGACCCAAGAACGAGTCATGATTGGTCTACAAAATTGCATCCACCACCATCACATGCAGGAACTGAAATGAGATGAGGCGGGTCGGCTGGTGGCTTCCCCATGTTCCCCTTTTTGATCAAGGTGCAGGCGAAATAATTTTTGGATGCTGACTTTCCCTCACGAACTATCGTCACCACCAAAAACCCTCATCCTCCCCCAGATCTGTATTAGACCCCGCCTTCCTGGGTCCTGGGCCTTGCGGCAGCTCTTTTTCTTTCTCGTCACTCCTTCAGACTTTGTTCGCCGTTATTTCCCCCCGCTTTTCCTTCTCCCTGCGGCGGCAGATATTTCGCCTAGTAATATCTCGCTTCCTCGATTCCGAAATCCCGGTGTCGCGTGCAAATTCTTCACACCACCAGCCGCCACGCACAACGTTTGACTGTACGCGACTCCCACTGATGTAATCGCTTGGAACACGGTCGTCTAATTGATCCTGCAGACTCGAGTGATCCGATCGCGCCTGTAAAATGGCGACCGTGTCTCCCGTCGCGCTCTTCGAGCAGTTTCCAATCCCGACCCTCGAGCGGCCCTTCGGTGTACATCTATGGCCCATCTTCAGCAAAGCCTTCGAGAAGGTTGTTGGATACCCTGCCGAGGACTTCAGGTTCCATGCTAGCGTTACCCCTATGTCCACGATCAAGGAGACGAGCATCTTCATTGTCATCTACTACGCTGTCATCTTTGGTGGTCGCGAATTAATGCGCAACCGTGAAGCCTTCAAACTCCGGACTCTGTTCTTGATCCATAACTTTTACCTCACGGCAATTAGCGGCATCTTGTTGGTCCTCTTCATTGAGCAGCTACTTGCAACCGTCGTCCGAAAAGGTATCTTCTACGCCATCTGCGACCACAACGGAGGCTGGACCCAGCCGCTTGTTGTTCTCTACTACGTTAGTTGCCTGGTCTGGAGCCCATTGCGTGGAGGGCCACATGGCTGACTCGACATGCACACAGTTGAATTACCTTACCAAGTACCTCGAGCTATTGGATACCTGCTTCCTGTTCTTGAAGAAGAAACCCCTTAGTATGCAAAATCTAATCTACCCGGCCCATAACATTGCTAATGCTCTATATTTCTAGCCTTTCTGCACTGTTACCATCATGGCGCGACTGCTCTCCTTTGCTACACCCAGCTGATAGGTTCCACGTCGGTTTCCTGGGTTCCCATCACGCTAAACCTCACAGTCCACGTTGTAATGTACTGGTATTACTTCCAGAGCGCACGTGGCATTCGCATTTGGTGGAAAGAATGGATCACCCGCCTGCAGATCATTCAGTTCATCATTGACCTCGGTACGTCTCTAGAGTTGGCCCGTGTTTTTTTTTTTTTTTTGGCGCTCACTGTTTGTCCAGGATTCGTCTACTTTGCGTCGTACACGTACTTCACTTCAACCTACTTCGAGTGGCTTCCGAGCGCCGGCAGGTGCGCTGGCGAGGAGTTTGCGGCCTTTGCGGGTATTGGAATTCTCAGCTCTTATCTGTTCCTCTTCATCTCGTTCTACTTCGCCACGTACAAGAAGGACGGCAAGCGCCCCAGCGGCCGCAAAGCTGTGCGGAGGATGAGCCAGGCCCCGTTCCCGGATGCTCAGACCATCCTGAATGCCGGCCACTCGCACACCTCTGACGATGCCAAGTCAACAGGCGTTAAGACCAACGGCAACTCAACCCGATCCCGAAAGGCGTAAATTGGTGGTTATGGACGCAGAAATTGGTCGCGACTGGGGTTTAGATGGCTGTCGCACGGACGAGGTATTGGCATCTACGGTCCTTCGCCGAAGACTGCTTGCGATGTCAGCGCCAGCACCACAACTTCCGAAGCAGCGACCAAGGAAAGACGAGCCCAATAACACGGCACTTTAATATCGAGGCTAGCAGCAGATTTACGGAGTTGAGTGGCTGGCTAGGTCTCGAGGCACTGTATCAAGGGCAGCGATGTGTTCATCTTACGGGAGTTCAAACGCGGGAAACATTGCAAGCAACGACTTGGGCTTTTCATGACGACGATGCGCGGTATTACGCCAAGGGACAAGTCAATGGCTTTGTCTGTTTCAGCACGATGATGCGTCTTTTGGTGGACGACAGCATACAGAAACAAGACGTGTGTATGATGGGACTTGTCATTGTTTTTTTTACATTTTCTGGTGGGTCAGCATGTTGGGCGGCATTACATAGTTCCCCAACGGGCCAGGGGATGGAGTTGGTTCCAATGGACGGGTGCATGTCTGCCGGTAGAGGTGCCTAGACTCAACTCCTGGAAAAGCGGTGCCCTTTTCCTTTTGTTACCCATTCGATGTTTTATATATTGCCGTCAGGGCTTGGGCTAGGCCGAAGGAGGTGAGCCCAGGTCTGTAGGGTTATTTAATTATCTTTGCGTTCTGGATATGAACTCTTCGTTTTTCTCTGTCGAGTGATAATGCAGAGGAAGACTAGATGCCTACCCGCCACAGTCCGCTAGGCAACAATGGGGCTAGGTAGGCAACTTTCGCAGCATCTGTCCGAAGGGGTACGTACGTATTCGAGCCTATCATCGGGAATCTTCCCAGGTGGCGTCCCCCGAACAGCTAGAACGCGGCTGGTAGCTGGGAAGTGTATCCTTCCACATGGCTACAAGAGGTAACCCGTGTTGCCGTGTAAATCGTGGTAGTCTGCTGATTGTGGAGGCTTGATCACACCATCGGCCTACCAAGGGGGACAGACAGTAGGGCAAGGCTACCGCAGTCGGCCTGAGATTCCGACCAAGCGTTTGAGGGATCCTCAGAGTGGAGCCTGGTCCCGGCCCGGCCCGGCCAGCCAAGTGGCCGAGTCGACGGGCACAGGTCTTTACCTAGATCCAACACACCGAGACGAACTGCTTGAGTACCCCTGCGGAAGAAGCGATGATGGATGGCCCACATGGCCGTTCGGCGGTGGCCGCAGTGCAGCTCAGCTCGTTTGAATGGGTGTCAGATCTGTCAGGTTAATGTTGGTCAACGTCTCAATCTCTAGCTGCCATGCGCGAAAGAAAACGACCACGTCAAGTTGTACGGTCGACCTGTGCCCCACAGGGCTATTTTGTTCGCTTCCTCCGGAGACGGAATGACTGTGGCTTGTTGGCCGCTTCGATGCAGACGAAGTCGTTATGTAGGAGTGAGGCAAGGCCACCCGCCAACAACCACTTAGTATACCTAATGGTAGACCGACGTGGCTGTGGACTTGGGGGGTACAGCTGCAGAGATACTGAGTTGGTGTACTACCAACCAACCTGGACGAGTCTTGTCTCGGCGAGTGGTGCGGCATGGATTGCGATAGTGGCCGGTGGAAGCGAGCCAACGCGCTGGGTGCAAATAGTGTTCCGTGAGTGATTGAGCCCGGGATTATCTAGTGACGAAAAAGGGGAGACCTTTTCTCCCGCTTTCCCAGTTCGCTGGTGTTATGGCGTCTGTCTCTCACAAGGACCGCGCCCGGATGTGACCACCATGATTCCCTTGTCGTTGAGTGGGTGCGGCGTTCTTCTGTCCGCAGGCGAGAAGTGCATAACCCGGGGAAGACGTTTGTGCTTGTCATGCTGACTGAGGTGAGGCGGATGAGGCGTGTATCTATTAAGGTGGGTAAGAATGTCATGGAACTGTGCCATGCACCCCAGAGTCGTCGCCTTAGCAGGGAGTCTGCTTCCATGTTTCAAGTGTGAGGCACCCGACGGGCCAGCCACTTGCGGGTCGACTTTGCCTCGTTCTTGCAGCCGCCCGGTATGGTAGGTTGCTGATTTTGCTCAATTCTGCGTAGAGGAAAGATTGACAGATTCTTACCAAGACGGAAATGGTTTGTGCATCTAACGATGATAGGTTGACGGGGACTGCGTTTGTAGAAACTGTCGACGTGTTGGATGCAGTCAGGGGGCATTCCCCAACAGACCTCGCCATATGGATGGCGGCATAACTATAACATGTGTAGCAGTGCACAAGGTGAGTGGTGGCATTGGCCTGTCCACCAAAACAATTGCGTCGGTGTGTCATGCAACCACTTAAACGTCAAATGCTGTGCCATATTTCCACACTGCGGATTTCGCAACTACCGTATCCAGTGTAAGCACAGACGTCCCAGATTTGCTCATAGCAAGCTGGTATCTCTTCGGCTCAATGGATTGCTAGCTTTGCGAAAATATATGATCCGCTGCTCACCAGCAATGGCTGCCGTCGTGAGGGTGCAAATCACACTGACGTTTGACTCGCAGCGAGCACCGTCCCGCCCTTATCACGCACGGATCACGGTGGCTTGCAGCTCAGCTTGCCCCATCTGCAGGGCGGAAATTTGGAAAGAGCAATTGAAGAAGTGGAGTGGGTATTGCCAATTGTCTGTGCGAAGTCCCGGAATACGGGGTAGGCAACCCTGTCTCGGGTCATGTTTCCAGATATGCGAGTTGTCTTTTGTTCTTGTTGAAACAGAATCTACACCATCGGCTAGTGGTGGTGCAAGGTTTGAAGAAAAGAAAGAAAACCGTCACAAAACCCCGCTGACTCTTTACGAATCAGTGGAAAGCAACAATCAATTGGTCCGGTAGCCAGTCTACTCCTTATTAGGGCCAAGATGGACCCGGCACTGGGAAAGCTCGGAAGGGAAAGGTCCCGAACAAAATGAAAAGAAAAAAAAAACAGAGAAACGCCCACCCGCCCGCGTTGTGTGCGCGCGCGAGAGACTGATCCCGACGTCGCGCATAGCAGGGTCGAGGACATTCTGGCGTTCCTTGTTCGTGAATCCCTGTCCATGTCCTGGAAAGGCACCACAAACACACGTTTCCCTGTCATATAACCAAAGAGAGTGACTCGAGTCAAGACATTGAGAAATAATGAATTGTTATTGTTTGATTTGCTAGAAAGAAAATTGTCATCCTTTGTGAACGCTGCTGAGTCGCGGTTCTGGTATCATGAGCTTCGTTAGATCCTATAGGCATCGACAAGCCAAACGCCGAACAAAAAAGACCAATACCTTCAAGAGAAAGCCAAAATAACACCTTTCCCATAATATATGCCGCTCTTTTACTTCCATTACCCAATCACCTTTCCTGTTAGCTTGATACTTCTCCTCCTGGCCGCAAGACCACTGAGGATTCCCCTCTTTGGCCCTGTGCTCACGCCATTTTGTAGTGACATGGGTGAAACAGGTGTGGATGCCATGGGCGAAGGTGGTATCATGATGGCGTTCTTCTTGGCCGCCCGCATGATGTCTCCGTATGTCACCGGCGTCTGAGGCGACCTTGGTGAAGCCACTGGCTCGTCAGCCTCCACTTCTGCCTTCGACGGAGCAGCTGAGAGGGCGCGCGGATCGCTTGTCGACAGCGGAGATGGCCCGCTTTCCGAGAAAGCGATGTTTGTTTGGACTGTTTGCGGCTGGTGGGCGTGAAGGAGTGGTCGGCTTCTCTTTCGAACCAAGCTGAAAGTCCTTGTCACACCCTTCAGCAGCTGAGTCGGAGTCTTCGGTGGCCTCGTCTGGTCGTCCTCACTTCCCTTCACCTGCCGCTGTTGAGGCATCTCTATTGAATACGTGCTGCCATTGGCGTAGGGGTCGATGTTGAGGAAAGGAGGAGGTTGCTTCTTGATGAGCAAGTCCGAAAGCAACCCGGTCTTCTTCGACTGCACTGGAGATGATACAGAGCTTGTGGGTGTACCTGGCCGATCGTGAGGTGTCGGGACAGTTGAGTAGACCGTGCTTGATCGCGTCCGCGTCTCGGTAGAACTGGGCGAGACGGAGTGACGCCTGAGAAGGCTGAGGTCAATAATCGACGGCTTGCCTGAGTAAACGACTGACACAACCCGCGCCGTGTCCTCGTGGCTACTTCTATTTCGCGCTTCTTGGAGAGTTGGTGACGTGGGATCCTCGACGCTCGAGTCGTAGCCATAGTCTGAGAAGTCGTCGGCGTCCGACGAGGCGTCCTCTTCGGAAGAGAGGTATACGTCAAGGGGTGTCGCCTGACTAGGGTCAACGGTCGTGGTGATGGAGCCGCCGAGGTTCAGCCCCATGTTGTCGAGGAGTCGTGACGCACGGAGGGCGCTCTTTCGCGGCAGCTCGGGCGGCTCGTCATTGGGACGGGCTCGTTTTGCGCTGGGAACGATGCCGTCATCATCGGCCTCGTAGAAGTTGCGGTAGACGACGCCGTCGAAGGACGAGGTCGACATGCTGGGGGCGTGTGCAGACTTTCTTGGTGCTGGGAGAGCCATTGCCCTATCCCAGGACGGTCGCGAAAGGTGAAACTGGTGTTGCCTTGCTACAATGTCTTGGTCTCCAGGACTAATATCGATAAGGTGCATCGGACGAGTGTACTTGGCGCAAGAGTGGAGTCTCGTAGTCGTGGTCTGGGAATAGAGTTGTGTGATGGAAAATGGAGATAGGCACCAGACATACCCGGGAGGGTGGAAGGGTTATTTTAACGAGCTGGACGCCAGGTTCGCAGTAGGCGCACATGAAGAGGAGGGAGGGTGTGGGTGATGGGGGTATCACGCCAAGAGAAGGAACAGCGAACGGCGCACACCACACCTTGTACTGGGTACGGAGGTACCTTCCTCGGCCGCATGACAGGCCCCGGTCCCTGGCCGCTTCTTACCCCGACCGCCCGTCCAGCACCCCTGCAAAACTCCCTGGGCATGGCTGGCTGCGGAATGGTTCGCAGGAATTGGTGGGGGGCGAAACAGTGTTCACCACCACGACCTGGAATGTCGAGTTCTAAAGGCCACCTTGTATGTAGGTTGTCCAACCCTGCACCGCCCGCGACTCCAACGTGTCCAGAAGAAGAACCAACTTAGAGCTTTGGAAGCTACATTTTTGCTTAGATCGTGGCGAAGAACCAGACCAGCCATCTACCAACCAATTACAGTGATTTAGCACTCGCGGGCTGTCAGGAGGCCGGCCCCAAGGCTCAGCAGGCCCACTCATGGTTGGTCGACGGATTGCGTTTCAGGTAGAGTTGGCTTCCACCCCAAGGCGCTGCCTTGAAGGTCCAGTTCGCCCGTGTTAGCTGTCAACCTTGCAAGCCACTACTTGCACCCAAGTAACAAACTAGAGACGGCAGTTGCAGCAAACGCGTCTCTTGTCGATCCGCTGTTCGCTCAATCCTGGTGCACGAACAAACGAAGCATAACCACAAGGGTGGAGGAGCAAAGCGACTAGAGTCGTATTAAATCGTTGTGCCTAACCAAAATCTTGCGTAAACTCCTCCGTCATAACGTGACAGCCACTGCCCTGATTCGGTTTGTGACGCACTTGGTATATTCTGTAATGTGCGGTGATGTGTAAAAGCGGGTATTGTAGTCTATCGGGAGATCGGTACCAGCTTTGGAACTTTGTTGTCATCATGTCTCTAGAACAAACTCTCCTCCGTTGTCGTCGCTGACGAAGTTGCAATGGGCGACAAGCAGCGGGGTCGTCACAAGATCCCTCATCCCTTTCCGGTCTTGGGACGATCATTGGCAGCAAGCTTTGCACCGCAAGCACACACTGGAACGATGGCGCCCAAGGCTTGGCAGCTGTAATTGGTCCCTCGCGCACCATCCACAGGTTGGCCGACGAGTCGAGCGGCTGCAAACCTCCATCAACGGCTGATTGGAGAACTGAGAACAGCCTGCAGCAACGTGCAGAAAATAACGTGGGTGGGAGGCGACAAAAAGAAATCTTTGTAACCCACTCTCCACACACCAAAAAAAAAAAATCGCAAGCAAGAGTCGGCAAGGCCAGATCAGGAGCCCTGAGGAAATCGTTCGGCAACAGAATGGCTGGGTTAGGTAGCTATGGAGGGACCTGAGTAGCCCAAACCCACAAGTCCCAACCTTCCACTCGCCATGCCACCATCGCAGCCTAGTTGGTGAATGGGTAACAGCGGTGGACCTTGCGGTGAACACTCGTTCTGAATCTAACCATCTATTACCTATTCCTCGGTAATCCGTAATAGAATTCATTTTGGTTGTTGTGGTAGGTGATATGTACAAGTGCAACGAATACACGGCGAAGGATGCCGTTGTGGGTCCCGGCCACTCATTCGGTGCCGCAACCACTGAGAATTTTTGGGGTCCCGGGAAGCCTTCGCCAGCCGATTACAAGCATGAATGTGCAGATTGCAGAGTAGCGGCGCGGCGTCTTCATCCCCGCGTGCGAGTTAGCGAAAACGGCAAGATGGGCTTAACCAGCCTCCCACATAAATCCCACCACTAGCTCTACGATTAGCAGTTACAAAACGATGTTACCTACATTGTGATTTCCCGCGAGGCTTGAGCCGATGTTGTGGGTCCAAGGACCGGTGGGACTGTCCCTTCAACATAGTACAAACCCGCAAGCTCGCCAAAGCCAGCTCATGTCCTCAAGAATTAGTTATTGCCGTGGCTGGATGGAAGAAGGGCAGACACGGCTGCCTCTCGATGGAATGTGCCCCCTTTTGGCAAAGGCCGGCAAAGCTGGCGACAGGCTCGGGCGATGCTAGACGGTGCAGCACCACTGTACACCATTCTCGGTCTTTTTTATACAATAGTACTTTTCACTTCCCTGACGAATACATACCAGGTCCCCAGGTAATAAACTTTATGTGCTTGGCTCCAAGGCGACAATTTCTCCCGTATTTACCATGTTCATCCTTGAGGGAGATCACAACAGAGGTATCAAACGGGGGTCCTTGTCAGGTGGCGTTTTGTGGGGAAAAAACTCATAGAATCTTGTGCCTCAGCTACCAGCACAAACACCATCCAACGCCGGATTCAGCCGCTGTTGGTCGCTTGTGAGCCCCTGGGACATCTCCGAACAACAGAACCGTCTCCCTTTGTGACAAAAAGGGGCACCCATTCGGACCGTCTTAATGACGTTTGCAGAATCGCATCTGTTTCGTGCAGGCGCCGGGAATCTCGAGGGTACCCAGGGCTTGGTGCTTCAAACAAATGGCAGCTCGCGGCAATCATCATGCTCGTAGTTCCATAGTTCTTTTCCACGTTCGTCTGATGTAAAAGGCACCAGGTTCCGGAGGGCGCGAGGATGATTGATTGGGTCGTCCAGGAACAGAAGGTGTGGCAGCTAGCGCTCGGGTTATGTTCTTGTCGATGTCCAAAACACTCTTTGACATGCAAGAGTGCTTCAGATCGAACCCCTCACCGTGCTCGCCTGGGCGCCAGCCCACTTCCCAGCCGATAAGCACTGAAGATAGCACGGAGAACGCATCAAAGGGCAAACCGAAACGCAATCACTCCTGAGTCGTCGTCCCTTGGTCTTGCAGAAATTCGTCAAAATCTATTCGCACACCTGGTTTCGGTGGATGGCAATCAAAGAACATCAGCCCAGGCGGCTTGCGACTGTCGCGTTACTTCGTGGCTGCCCACACCGGCTGGGACCAGCAGTCGCGGTGCCAGAGCTTGAACGAAGATTCATTCAATCAACAGTGAGTACATGTTTCAAACTGATGGTTTCAGCTCCAAACAGCCCTAGCGCGCGACTCTTCCATCATCAACTCCGAACAAGGGCCTTCCGGACAGGCTTGTGTTGCTAAAAATGAGTTAACGAAGCTTCCCGGCTTGTTGGGTCCTGCCCCGCGGGAGGAAGCAAGCCGTCTGTTCCCGCTTGCGTTGGCAAGCTAAATGGAAGTAAGTAACGAACCGCTGACGGGACACGCTTACCCATCACCGTTTCGCCGCTTTCGAGATGTATTGTAGTTGAGCCCCGTCCTGCTACGCAAATCGCCCCCGCGCCGGGTTAAGACCTAGCTGACGCGGAGGAACAGATAGCGGCAATACTTCATAGTTATAGTGTAATGCCGGAGACTGGAGCTGGGGGCTACTGCATATGTAGGTAGTATGTACTCCGTATGCTCCTCTCTCTCTCAATGGTGCACACTCCGCCGTCGGTAGGATCCATTCAACCCCTGCGGCTGAGTCGGTTCACACTCGCTCCTTGCGCAAGACATCCTTGGCATCAATTCAGCGTTCTCAGTAAGGTATCACCATCTCAACCATCCGAATAACATTGCGCTGGGCTATCTCATACCCTCATCCTAGCTCCGGGTAGGCATTACGCCGAGCATGACGGCCAGTGACTAGGTCGAAAATGGTAGAAGCTGGGGCATTTTCTTCTCGAAGGCCGGATCGACTGCCTATCGAAAGCATGAACTAGCATGCACCCCGTTGGCTATGGTCCTCGAAAGCCCAATTCGATCGCGGCGGGTCATGCCCCAGATGTGACATGACAACTCGACCGCATGTTGACGCTCAGTTCTCTGTCGTCGAGGCGTGGCTATGTTGCGGGGTTGGTTTTTTAATCAGCTTCCACACCACCATCCTGCTTCAGAAAAGAATCTATGTTCAATCTTGATAGCTCAAGGTCCAGGTGATTCTTTGTCGTCAAAAAAGTTTTTGTTCTGTTGGTACCAGTTTATTTTGGTTCCCCTCCAAGTGTATCGCATCACCGTTAAAGTAATTGAGCTAACCGATGACTGGGTGACTCTCGGGAGCCTAAAACGGGAGCCCTCATTGGCTGTGGTCACGACTAGCGACCCCAAGTTCTGGCTCCATACCTTTTATACGATGGGGGGTGATTGCTTACTCTGTCACACCAAAGTGTGTGTTTAGCTAGTCTATGTTTTGCATTTGTTCCTATATCCATCCCCCCATCCCCTCTCGAAGGTGGTTAGGCGGGGGACAGCCCTCCTTGCTGTTTGTCCCTGGCGTGGGTGGTAGCATACCCCCTAGGCTGCCAGCTGAACCAGAACATAGTAATGCTGGAGACCCCCAAATCCATTTCTCACACCGAGATCCCTTTACTGCGTACCTAAAACTTCAGCACGAGACGCGGACGGGTGGGCGGGCTGCTGCATCATGTAGTTTGTAGAACAGGATCTCAACGCCCCACCTACGCACAAAATCGAGACTTGAGCGGTACTTCGTACTTCACGCGGCACGCCCTTTGCCCAGTGGTCCGTACCACTGTGTGCAACACAACACCTTGCCAGATGCACTACGCACACTGCGCTCCAGTGCCACGATTACCTTCGGGAATACTTCTTGTTCTTGGCAGACTCATGATGTGGACCCGTTCATGGAATCTGAATCTCATATGTAACGTATGTGCTGTAGTAAAGGATTAAGAAGCTACCTAGCTACCGCAACTACCACGGCCACCAGCGACCTGCGTATTGGGTAGGTGGTTGCGAACGATGAACCTCAAGGAATTCTTTCTCCAACAGCCTTCAGTTTATGACGACCCCTCTCATCCCAAAAGGGCGTATAGATTGGACCCAGTTGTGATATTGAAAACTGCCGTTGAAGATGTTCATCAAGTTACTAGAAGTCTATGCCGAAGCTGTGGCCGATCGAACATCGAGGGGCCGCAAAAATTCATACCTTACCCGTCCAGTTGCTGAGTATACGGACTAGATGGGATTCCGGCACAACCTCATCCACCAGCATTCATCAACATTCAAGAGATAATACATGGTAAGAAATATGTCAGCCTGAAGCTATAGTCTCACAACCGCTACTGCACAGTCCTGCCGATTGATCAATAAATTTTACTTTCAATAAGTCGAAAAGACACAAACTCGCGATCCCCAGACCTAATATCCCGAGCATGGGGGGGGGGGCACACCTTGGTCGTCACCAAAACCAGGCGAGATCCACAAACGGATGGGGTACAACAGGAAATAAATAAACACAACAATAGGGGTATAGGAAGGCGAAATAACATGTTCAAGTGGTCATACTCCAGACCGAGCCGCCAAAACCATCATAAGCCATATCTCCCCACCTCAATGCCACTTGCGTAGATATTTGGAATGGTCATGATCCTATGCTCCTCAGAAATGGAGATTAACGCCATAGATCCATCCTCTCCCTTTTAGTCTCCCCGGCGCTACTCAGCGGTCTTGGCCAAAGATCTTCACCAGAGCTTGGTGTAGCACTGAGGCTACTGCTGGCGCCGTGTCTGCCTCTCGGGGCCCCGCTGGACTCGTTGGGAACAGCCAAGAAGCCACCAGTCGCGCCACCAACCAGCACGCTTCGGCGTGCGCCTGCCCCACTGCTCCATCCAAACGAATTCCCTCCAAGAGCGTCGGCACCAAGACCGTAGCTACTCAGGGGGCGCCCGTCGTTGCGGCGAACGTTACCCCCAGCCTGGACTGGGACGAACGACCAACCAAGTTCATCATCGCCCTTTGTAAATACCTCGAGCTTGGCTGGCAAATTGGCAATGTTGCCTCCGCGGAAGCCAGCCACTGGGGCAAATGGGTTATTGCTGCTGAAGCGTGGGTTCGGGGCCGTTGCAGCACCGGCTCTCGGTGGCGAAGAGAAGGGGCCGGGCTGTTGATGGGAAGGAGAAAAAGACGAGACAGTCCCCGAGGGAGAGAGACCATATGTCGGTGAGTGTGTACTGTATCTCGCCGAGAACGGGGTATTGGAACCACTGCTAGCTGGTCGAGCGATGCCCCCCTCAGCAAAAGCAGGCACGGGCGGAGGTAAGCCCAATAAGATATCGGGAAAATCGGGATCTCGCACGTAAACGGCACGCAGGTTAGGCAGGCCTCCACAAAGCAAGGAGTCCGCAAGGTAGTGGTAATAGCTCGGAGTAACACCAGAGAACTTAGGTGTGCCTGAATGCTCAGTGATCTCGTAGTGGAGTGTCTCAAGGCTGTTCGAACTGAGCGGAAGTATCATGTGTGGACCGGCAGAAACCGGCATAGCAGCCAGTACACTACTCATGACAGACATGTGCTTGAGACGAGGGGCATGGGCGAGCACTTCCTGAAGAGTCCAGACCAGCACTCCAGTATTGTTTAAGGTGATGACCTTCAGAGCTTCCCGTGCCGCTGGCAACATAAGCCAAGCTTTCAAGCCTTCTGCCGTGACATTAGGAACGTCGGTCAGAATGAACTCCTCAAGGGCTGGAAAGGGAGGCAACATGTCGTTCCACGCCAACGTCAGGTCATTGACGTATGCCGTATCCGTGATCTTAAGCGCCCGTAGGTTGCCAAGACAGCCAAGCACCTGACGTAACAAAGCTGGATCGACGTTGATGCGGATAAGTTCTAGCACCTCTAGCCTAGTCCACACTGCGCCGGACGCCAGAGCTTGCAGACTGCGCTCAGAACCGCCCATATATGTCATCTTGCGAAGTTCGAGGCAGCGCGCCTGTACCTCCAATCGCAGCGTGACGAAGCGGGAGTCATCGGTGAAGAGACCTTCAGGGAGATCTATGTAGCGAAGATTGGGCGTCACGGCAATAGTACGCGCCAGGTCTGCCTGAGACGATTCTCGGAGCATATATGGCATCTTCAGAAACTGTAGCAGTCGGCCACGGCGCACGGGATCGTCTCTCAACGTTCGGCAGAGGAGTTTTAGGCGGGCTCTAGAGGTATCCTCAGGTTCTCCATTCCGGTCAAACTTGGACCGGCGCTTGCGGCGCTCGGAGAGGATTGCCTCGCGGTCACAGTAATGGACCGGATCGATCCTGATACTGTGGTATCTGGCTCGGGGGGTTAGCGCGCCGAAACTAGCTGGGAGATGCGAAGCACCTACAAGAGACCAACGGCCACCTGTCTCCATGTCTTGGATGTGGCGACACAGTGTGCAAGATCTCTCAGGTCACATAACATGCACGCAAACTCTTGAGAACTGTCCTCCCAGGTATCATAACTCTCATCCTTGCTGTGGGGGCAGACGAAACCAAAGATGCGCTCGAGGACTTGAGGTGGAAGCTCAGAAAGAAGCATGGCCGACCTATGATTAGCCATCGGCCGGAACTGACCTGGACCTGAGCGGATCGGGTTGAAGGCAATGTTTCCATAGCTGGAGAAAGTGCCGCCGCCAGCATCGGTCCCTGGGCTGAAGCTCGGGATCCCCCTTTGGCTCGCATCCTTGCGCTTGTCCTTCTTCCGGAAAAACTTCATCTTCTCACAGGTAGTTGGAAGGTTCTGTGAGGAACTCGCGCTCACTAAGTCCTGTCGTTGCGTCTAACAGCCGTGTGTTTGGATCGCGGTTGGCAGGGTTTGTCAAGGCCTGTCGGAAGTCCCTAAGTGGAAGCAGCGTGCTACGGGGTTGGATGAGGGCCCGTGGAGCGCCGGGATGTCCCCGTACGGCGCCGACAAGCAGGCGCGCTCCGTGTTGCAGCCGGGAGAGTGGCCCAGGGGCAGAGACGAAGGCTCAACGTCGAGACTTGACAACCCAAAATCCCGCGCCGGAAGAGACTCGAACAAAGACTCGCCTGAATCGTGGTAATGAATGGTGTATTTCGACCCACCAAGTCGATACTGGCACGGGTTTACTGGCCAGCGTCGCTGGCGTCGAGTCGAGTCGAGGAACGGGCAGTAGTTATGGGGAGTGTTTCGACGGGATCTCTGGGGGAAATGTCACCGAATCACAACGACTGTTTGTGGAAATACAGTTGCGCTGCAATGAAAGAAGATTTGGAGGAGGAGGATGAGCTTTCAGGGGGGCCAAGGGCGACCAAGGTCGCGCTCTCAGGAACAGGAGCAGGCAGAGCGAGCTGAGGTTGATAATGAAAGGAAGCTCCCCCGCCCAAAAAAAGTGGAGCAGTTCCCCAAGAGGGGGAAGCACAGGCACCAAGAAACAAGGGAAAGGATCACCAACCTGAGGAGGGTGAAAACTTTTGCGAGTATGCTGGTGTTCCCATTTAGTGTTCGCAATTCACATATCAAGTTTGTCTGTGGATACGCCACTGCTTTATCGCTCTCTGTCTTTTTTTCCCCCTTACCTTTCCAGGGGGGGGATTTCTTGTGAATGGACATCCCAAGCCTGGATCTGGCATTGGAGATACCTATTATGTAGCTCGTCAGACAGCTGCCAGTGAGACCATAACAAAACTGACCCGGCATCATCCGGGACCGAATCGGCAGGCAGAAAAGAGCAGCAAGGTCGCCTAATGCTTTCCGACACTTTACCAGCCAGGGTTGCAACCGTGATCAATTTACGTCATGCGACTACATACACAACAAACACACGCAGGCCCCCCCACAAGCCAGTCATTACTCAACTTCCTACCACGCCTCAGAGAACCCAATTTTTCAACGGCGCCAAGCCATTGTGCACCGACTTGAGGTCTCCCATCAACATAATCACCACTGTTGTGTCGGTGTCACCTACTCGACCATTGTCCCATTGAGAGTGCCATCAAGCGGGCTGGCTGGATCGGATCGCTTTGTCCGCAGCGTGAGTGGGAAGGGGTACTCTTCCGGGTCTTCCTCTTCACTAACCCAACAGCGTTGTCAATAAAGATGTCGAATTCTCAAGGAGCAATACAACTTACGGGAGTTTCCAAGCGACGTAATCTTCCGTGCTAAGCCCCTCGCGGCCCTCCTGCAGGCTTGCAAAATCGCCTGGGGTCATCATTCCCGTACGGTCGCGGGGAGAGCCAGGCACGGAGAACGGCCGCGCTATCCTCACCCCCGATCCCGGAATAAAATTGTCCCCGTTAGCACTGAATGAGTTTGGGTATGCCCGCCGCAGTGCGAGCTGGCGGGCCTTAACATATTCCATACCCATCCGCTTCCAGTCAAGCAAGTCGCTCAGCCGCTCCGTTCTGTTGCGCTGGTTGATACGTTGCCGGCGACTCTTCCCGCAGAAGTCAAACATATAATCCGCCAGTTGATTGACTGAGTCGTCGACACCCTTGGTTCGACGGTTGACAATGTAGATTCCGTAATCCGTTGAATTCTCGATCAGCTCCTCCATGTAGCAGCCAAAGCCTGACAGATTGGTTGTGATGCTAGGCACACCCATCACTGTGCATTCAGCCGGCGTGTAGCCCCAGGGTTCGTAGTATGACGCGAACACACCCAGATGGGTACCTCGCACAAAGTCATCATAGTCCATAGGCAGGACAGGGTTCGCCGAGTTCAGAAACTCTGGATGGAAGACAATCTTCACCCGGTCTGTAGGGTGATTGAAGAGTTGCACCCGCCGAATCTGATTCAGAATCGGGTCGTCACTGTCGTTGATCATATTATGCGTGACGATTGGCGGAAGGCTATGTCTCTTCATGGCGAAGAGACGGCGGCGAAGAAGTACACGGTCTTGGCTGGTGATTAGCTCCTTCTCATCAGGGAGGGGGTCACCGTCGTGCCATTTGAGCGAACGCTCGAAGATTCGCCGGCCGATGTCCCTTTCGATGACATCCACGGTATCCCGGAGCGACTTAATCACAGCTTGCCCTTTCAGCGCTTCAACAGTAAGTGATGATGTCTGTGCAGGCATAATGATGAAGGCAACAACCGTGGTGTTTATATTTTTCGACTTGAGACGGTGGTTGAGGCGAGCGAGAGATTCAATAAACATATCAACACCCTTGTTCCTGTACTCGTAACGACCAGCTGTGAAAAAGTAGAGCGTGTTGTCGGGGTCAAAATCGTAGTGCCCATAGAAATGGCCACGGACGAAGTCATGGATTTTCTCCTTGGATTGTTGGTGCAGATTTTGGAACTCGTGCATGGCTGAGAACTTGGTAACGTTCAGGCCATTGGGTAGAACCCCGTCAGGCTTGCGTTTGAGCAAGTGCTCGCTCTCATAGGCGGTAATGTGAGAAACGGTAGTGAAGACATCACAAGAATGTGCAGCGGCACGCTCAATGCAATAGCGGTGATAAATGCCACGCTTGCCGGCCTCGGCGTCCACGTCAAAGTGTTGTAAGTTGTTGTAAAAGTCGACAGAGCCGGCGCATAGATACCGCCCCAGCAGCGTTGCGTGGGTTGTAAAGATAGTTGTCACATCAATGCGTCGTTTCTTGGTCAAGGGAAGTGCCACGCCTGCCAACCACTCGTGGAAGTGTGCGATGACAGCCTTGTTCTTTTCGTGGCAAACAAACTGCTCCTGTGTTAACTAATGACAGACCTCGACCTGCTAACCTTGTACTGACCTCGCCGAGAAACCATGCGACAAGGTAGCCGAAAACAATGGCCTCGTTGGTCTCATCGTCGTTGTCCGGGGAGGGAATCGCTGCGACATTCCAAAGGTCCGTTTTCCATTCATTCAGGTACTGGTAAGCTGACTTGGTGTCAAACAAGAGAACTCTTGGAGCGCCCTCAATCAGCCATCTTCCATACAGAATGCCAATACCGCGTTCCTTCATCGACTGGATGGTCGCCAGGAGCTCCAGATTTGTTGGTTCGAGTTCTTCGACCTCAACTGCAGCCTATAGAGAGTTTGTTAGCGTGTGGGACGAATGGTGAATTCAGGACCGAAAAGTCTTACAGACTGGTGATGCAGGTGTCCAATAAGGGTGTAACGATCGCCATATTCTGCCGTGGTGACGGGCGACTTGGATTTGATGACCGAGTAAATGCCGCCGACTGCACGGCGGTGTCAGTTGTCCAGCAAGTATGATTGGTTGGGGGGTAGACAACTGGTGACGTACCTCGATGGGCGACTTCGGTGGCAATCTCGAAAAGGAGGTGGTTCTTGACGTCGCGAGGTTCGCGATCAGTCTCTTCTTCCGCCATCGTAAGGTGTCTGGGATCGGCTGACTTGTTAGCAAGTTGTATCTACTGAACCAGATATTGCTGGGTACTCGAGTGATCTCAGGCTGGGCAGCTCGGGGAATGGTGATAAATCATTGAACACCAGTTGGTCGACTAGGGAACGGCGTTGTTGTATTTGAGCGAATTGAGATGGGAGAGAATACGTACGAACGGAGTTTAGGAATTTGGACAGGAATGGTTGGGAAAGAAAGTAAGACAGTCCACCCGAGGTAGCAGGAGTTCGCTTTGGGAGCTCCCGTATACGAGTGAGAACTTCCCCCGGCAACGACGATGAAGCGGCGAGAAAAAAAAGCAAGAGATGTATAGGACACCCAGCAGAGGCGCACGTAAACAAAATCACGAAGAGAATTGAGATGGTTGAGGATGAAACGGAGAGGCGAATGAAGTGGGAGGAGCAACGAAGGTTAAGGCCCGGGAGGTGGTTGGACAATTGGGGTGGGCAGTGACGCTAGAGACCAGGAGCTAGGTTTTTAGTGCCAGCCCCACCCCTGTACTGGCTGTAGCTTAGCTACCTCAGGACAAAAAAAACGAACTCACAAACTCGCCAAGAGGCCCCACAGGGCACTTACAGCGGTGATCCCCAGCAAAAGTGCATCCGATGACAAGAGGAAATTCCATTCAAACGGATTAGAAATACAAAACGAATTGGCAATAGTAAAGCCAATGCTAAGAACTTGCATTCCGTTAATCTTGATACGTTTTGGCCGTAGTTTGGGCATGGTCCACGAGATCTCCTGGGCTGGGCAAGTTGGTGGGTTCGCCTTTTTTTAGGTCCCAAGGGAGCTTGGCTGGCCATCTGCAGGCGGAGATTGTGGATGCATGGCTAGCGCGTCAAGATATCTACGCCGCCTTCTCTATTCTTGCCCTGAGTGGTGAGGTGAGCTGTTCATTTGCGGCCAGACAACTGAGAGGCCGACGATAGCCACGCCACCACTGGCGTCCTAGGTAATGTTGGGAAAATTCTCTTCGCTTCATTGAGCCTGAGAATTCCTTGCCTCCTCCATGTTCTTACGAATCCCGACCAACCGATCTGACTCTGTGTGCATACCTGGTTCCGATCCGTTACGTGACAGCTAAAGTCCTAGTCCGCAATCGGCGACCCTCAGCCGCTCTTTGCCGGAAATCTCTGCTGAGTTTCCTTGCGTCTTTTCACGAGCTTTTTTTTTATTATGGTTTAATATTGGGGCGTTGTTGGTGGCTTTGTCTTCCACACATAAAACCACAAAAACAACGGCATGCTTCTCAAGCTCTGCCTATGACGCAGCTGCGTAGGTGGGGTGCCCAGCACCTTTCACTTGAAGCAGCTCTGGGAAATGCGCCGCGACTCTGATTCGCCAGCGCCGTTTGGCATGGCTGGTCGCAGTCAGGTTCCTGGTTGGTTGCTGTTGTCGCCTTGTTTCTCAACTCTGTCCTGGCACGTGGGTCGGAAATCACTGTCAGGTTTTACAGTGCAAATCGCAGTCAAAATACAGGCAGTAATTTCCGCCCCGGTGAGAGCCGCGAAACTGAAGTCTACAAGGCACTCAGGATGACACCCTACACGCATGTGCAACTAAAGGGATCCCCATGGCTGGGCAGAGGATTGCGGATGCCAATCGTGCCAGTCTCGCTGCCGAGGTGGATGTTGGTCGCGACTTGAGTTCTCAACCTGCTTGGAGACGGCCCATCCTCGAAGCAATTGAAGATTCTTCTGTTGCGAGGTTCATTGAGCCGTCAAGTGGATTTGATTGAACAGCAGCAACGTTTCGTAATTTTCCTTGTCCCATTGATATCGGTTCGAGTTAGACAGACCCCTTATCGAGCTCAGTGTTGAGATATTGCAGTCGGCAATCTGTGTGCAACGTTTCAGAGACTTTGTCATCGGGTGATTGTCCGCCTCACAGAGACTTACCTACTAGAGCATCCTAAGAATAGCTCAGCGACAAGAAGCGAGTCTTTGAGCTCGAGCAAATCATTGGCCGCCCTTCATTATTTTACATGCCGCACCTATTTTGACTTTATAAAGGGTAGAGAGCAAAGAAAATCTCGTTTGGGGTTCAAATCCCATTTCTAATCGAGGTTGTGAACAAAGAACGGTATCAGCGACGTCGGACCGTTGTCCAGCGCGGTAAAAGCTCTGGGAAGAGGCCAATTGCCGTGCCTTAGATCAAATGGCGTTTCATCCCTCGGGAACCCCCCAGCCCAACCGGCCACTCGTACAGAAAGCCTCTAAGCGTCTTCGGGTACACCAGCGACATGAACAGGTCGACCTACTGTTAACCATGGACCTTTTGTGACCCTATGAGCCAGCAGTCTCGTGTTCCAAGTCGGGACAAAGGGTCCCACGAGAATTGATAGCAATGCTCTCATGCTCCTGGTGTGGCAGACTGAGATCAATGGTCATTGTCTCTTGCACAATGGATAAAAGACGCTTCACTAAACGTAGCTTGTTTCCTTAAACCAATAATGACTTCATGGACAAAGAGCTCTGCTCACACATGTTTCAGTATTTAGCTCTTGTTGCCCGCCAGAGTTCCGCGGATGCTCAGACATCATCAAGCCTACAGCATCACCAATTAGAGTAACCTTGAACGTTCAATCTTCACGCCTTATACACAATACGAATTAGTCGGACAGGATGGGTAGGGGAGACAAGGGTGGCGGCAACCGTGGCGGCAGTCACAATATGAAGCACCACCACAAGCGCAACGGCAACATTCAGAACAACGGTAACAGCAACAACAACAATAAGAACAAGAGCAGCAAAAACGTCCATAAGAATGCCAACGCACAGAAGCGCTTCATGAGTGCGCTTCTAGTTGCGGGATTGGGACCAAAAAACAATGAAAATGACGGACAAGTACACCAACGACTCGTCAATCAAGCCAACGGTCTCGTGGAAGTTTTCAAGGTCCAATGTCATTTGCGGCTTAAGGGATCGGATAACCCCCTCTGGGAAACCATTCTGGGAATAAAGAAAGACTTCTGTTCCTTCTGCCACCCGGTGGGCATCACAGACGGAGACGGTGATAGTGCCATGGGTGACGGATCGTTTTGCAAATGTCGTAGTGATGATCGCAACATCCCCGATTGCTTCCTCCGGGGCTTCTACTACCTCCTCTTGGTATGTGAGGAGCGTGCCAAAGCGGACGGTCAGTAGAGCCGTCAAGTTGCGAGTTGAGTTGAGTTGAGTTGAGTTGAGTTGAGTTGAGTTGAGTTGAGTTGAGTTGAGTTGAGTTGAGTTGAGTTGAGTTGAGTTGAGTTGAGTTGAGTTGAGTTGAGCAGAGGTAGGCTAGTTTTTTCTTCAATTCTTTCCTTTTTTCCCCTCTTCGTGGTACTGCTCATAGCGACCGGCGTTTAGCGACTCGTTTCAGTCCATCAATTAAATGTAGGAAATACAGCCTTCAAGAACAGCGTTGATTGAGTGAAATGAAAGGTGTGACAAAAAGTTGAGTTGTGGGCTGGGCACACCCTCCCGATTGACAAGGAGGAGTACCTAGTGAGACACAAGGTACTCGGCCTTCAGTAGATAGAAGGGTTGATTCTCCCCCCTGACGAGTTTTTGATGGAAGGTATAGACTCTGGTACTGTGTAAATGAGCGTTCACTGGAACCGATCAGTTGCTACATATCTGGATATCAAATTTGTACTGCCTACATGTATTGAGTGGAGGTCGTCGAGGTCGTGCAACATTGAAACCACAAAATTTGGTCTGTGCACAGCAGTCACGGGTTTCGGCTGTCGATTAAACTTCGGCTGCTGATGGGTGTTTTTTCCGCCTAGATCCCGACCTTCTGATTTCCCCAACAGACATCTTGCAACACCTTTGCCTGGCTTGACGCTCCCCCCTCAATTTGTTATCGACGGCCTCGGAATAATTAATCATCGACCACTTTGCTACCCCGTTCGCCTCCTGTCCTGTCTTTTGTCTATTCTCTTGCAATCAGAGATTAAATCGCCGGCGGATGAATCGTTTGCTTGTGCGGGGCCTCATATGTCGCCCTGGTGATCAGGCGCCGTCCTTGGCTCCTCGAATTCGTACGTTTGGCGACTCGCAGCACCGGAACCAACATCTAGCTGTCATCGCCCTGAAAGATCAGAACAACAAGCGGCACTTAGTATTTGGGTGATCTTGGCTTGATCGTGGCTGCTGGATAGAAATGACGCGGCGATGATCAACAGCTCCAAACGCGAAGAGATATCGCCGCAACTCGTTGTTTGACATCCAGCTGTTGAACATGAACAAGACCCGCCTGCCACCACCACCTCCCCACACGTTAACGTTCCTGGATGACGGGTGTCACGGATACAACAAACCCAGTACTTTCACGAGGAGGCGAGATCGCGTTTATTTATGCTCGCAAGCGGTTTGGAGAAAGCGAGGCGGTCCTTCTCGCGCGCAGTTTTGGTTGTGCTCGACGCCCTCCGTTTGAGAGGACTTTACCACGCTTTCCTGAACGATGCACAGCTACTGTGGGTGCTTTGGCGGTCAACTCAGCGACAGTCGCCTCGGAGAGCGAGGAATCGATTGCAAGGTCTGGTTTTGCCCACAACCCTACTGCCGCTAGTGTGCCTCGGATGACGGGCACTCTTTTGGGCGAGCGGCGATGGTCTGTCTGGAGACTCCCGTGGATTTTTCTCGCCACATCGGCGCAATAGCTGACCGTGTGGTGTCTGCTTTGCTCGCTCAACCAGCATAATTTCACAACAGTATTCAGGAAGGTTGCGTTCAAATTCCTGACGTGGAGGGCAGGTTAAGGAAGAGGGGATATTGCCCCGGCAGGGTTCGGCGTGCCTCGTAAAGCGTATCTTGCCGTATATAGTGGTTTTACTGCTGCTTGATGATCAAGTCTTCTGCGGTGTCGAGCATTACGCTCCAATGCGCAGAAAGACGGACCAGAGGACATTGACTCGAGAGTAAAGCCTCTCAAGACGCCGCATGGACGCGTTGGAGGTCGGGTCGGGGCTACGACCTGGGTCCTCATCTTTCATCTTTGCCAACGCTACCTCACTTCCCGACGTGTCGGCTTAACGCGCAGATGCAAGTGCAAGAGCGGCGAGGGATTTTGGGAACTTTTACATGGTCTGAAGTCTTGGGCCCGCGGTTTTGGTGTTTGAGTCTATCTCTACAAGCTGCTGCCCACCTCAACGACTCCTGGTCGCAAAGGCGAACTTCCGGCATCAGAAGCTCAATCCTCTCCCCACCGCGACCGCACAAGTCTCGGATTACCGCCACCTCCGGATTTGCGTTGTTCTGGCCCCGCAACCATTCCGTCCATCCATGGATCGCTATAACCTGCAGTCTTTTGAACTTCACAAGACCGTTGCAAATGGATGCATCTCGCTGGGATCAACTGCATTGAGTCAGCGCTGGTCTTTTCAGGCGTTTTCAGCACTCAGGAACGATACAAGCGCCCATCGGCATCCCGGCCCAACCGACTGACGATCTCAGGGTTTGTCTTTTCGCAGCGAGTCTGCCACGGAACTACTCGGTGCTAGGCAGCTTGTCTGGTTGAAAAGGGTTGCGCTCGTCGCAGTTCACAGGGCCTATCCTCATAGTGGGCGTGGTGAGCTTGGTGTGCTGGACAGGACGCGTCTAGTGTCTGCACGGTGGGCGGTATCCTTGTCGCTCGGCTAAGGTCCCGCCTGGACCAACTAAAACTCAAAACCCGAATCCTGTGCCGCCATGGACTTCCAGCCGGCAGCCTCAGCACCTCATCGCAGTCGAGATGATGCTGCAATGCCAAATGGCCACCGCAGCCTCCCAGACCACCCGCGCACTCGCCCCGACAAACATGATCTCGGTATGACTACTTCACGCAGATCCATCTCGCCTGCCGCTGCTGCTGTGAATCGGTCTCCTCATATTGCTCGAGAGCGAGGGCGAGAGCGAGAGAGAGACGCAACCCACAATCACCACTCCCAACGTCACCATCATCGTGACGGGCCGCGCCAACGGTCGCCAGAACCATCGCGGCTCGCATCTCAGCATCGTCGACGCTCGCGACGACGCAGTCCAGACCACGTCACCCACTCATCCCGCACGTCCACATCCCATCGCCCTTCTCGCGCTAACCGAGAGAATTCTCGCGATCCACCTGCTCGCCGCCGTGAGCCGGATCGCTCCCCTGACCGACGACGTTTCGAGCCAGGATCGCTAAAACCGCCGTCTCGTGCTCTGGGCCATCCAGATCGAGGTCGCCAACGCGGTGCATCGCGATCTCCCCCGCCGAGCAAGCGGCCTTGCAGCCCTGACAAAGCAGCACCGGGCAGGCCACAGGCGAAGAGCTCCCGGCAGGGTGGCAGCCCCCCTCGAGCCGAGAACCTTGTGCAAAGAGCGTCCCGTCCCACCGAAAACCGCAGGGGCGGCTCTCCCCCAAATCGCTGGCCTCATTCCCCTGACAGCTACAACCGTCGTTCGAGACACAAGAACCGCACCGGTCGTTCCAGGTCCGCAAGCCCTTCTCGTCGAGACCGGCCACGGTCTCCAGGCACCATCGCCGCAGGCTTACGGCAACGGAACGCCTCCCGTCAGCGTAGTGCGTCATCAAGACGGAGAGAGCGTTCTCCATTGCCAAATTACCGTCGTCGACCGAGATCGAGCAGTCGTACCCCACCACCTTTGAGGGGTGCCCGGCCTCCGACGTCATCTGATACTGGCCTTGGCCGCAGGGCAAGCCCCGACTCCAGTGCAAGGGATCTCCGACATCCCAGGTCTGATCAGAACGGAAGATCCCGCATATCTGACATCGCTTCTGGGGCGAACAGTGTTGATGTGAACATGACTGCCAGAGGCGGCATGCGTGGAGGGTTCAATCCTCAGCAGTCTAACTATTCTGCGAAGGGTCCTTTTGGCCCGGGTTATGCCCAATCATCCGGACACGGGACCCCAAACTCGTCATATCATGGCTCTCCACCCGCACAATCTCCTTTGGGCGGAAGCGGACGGGGATGGAATGGTCAACAACCACTAGCACAATTCTCTCCTCAAAGGCAAGCATACTTGCTTACCGCTCTATATTCCTGTGTCTCTTCCGTTTTGTTGCTAACTTCCAGCGCAGTCAATTTTCATCTTCGCATGGGAACTTCGGACCTCCTACTGGCCCTCAAGCCCACTTCCACGCCAATCAAGGAAATTTCCACACGAACCAGGCACATTCCCCCTCCTACCCGCCAAACGGGCCCTCGGCACAATACTCCCACGGGCCCTACCGTGGCTCTCACAGGGGCGGACCTGGTGGCTTTCGAGGCACTCAGTTCGGGCTCGGCCGAGGGGGCAGAGGTAGCTTCAAAAACACGCATTGGAGCGTTAACGCGCAAAGCGGCAGCGAGCATTCTCACGCCAGCGGCCCCACATCTCCAAAGAATTCTTCAGCTGCTTCAGGGCCGGAGGATGCTGAGATGGGTGGAGACGATGTCTCATTTAGACCAGTCAATATCCTGCAGACCGAGGATATCCCCAAACCAGAGCAACGCAAGGATGACCAAACGATATCCCTAAATCGCGTTCCGCCAACTGGGCCGCAGTCTCAGACGCCAAATAAGTTCAGTTTTAGTATGAAGAACGCGTCGAAACCCGCGGTTACGGCACCTCGCCCTGAAATATCTTCCAAGTTCAACGCCGCACCTTCTGCACCCCGGGACCTTCAGCAAAAGCCAGCGCCACAAAAATCTATTCCAACAAAGCCCGAAAGGGATAGGGCTTTCCCCAGAAATGCGCCCACCGAGCCAGCATCGGCGCGAGCTCGTCCTGTTGATCGAAGACCTCCGGAGCCCAGTCGAGGCCCAGAGCAGACTCCAAGAATGATGCATCGGGTGAAGAAAATCATGAAGCGTCTGAAGCCGAAACCGACCCTTTCGTCTGACCTGGCAGCGTCCAAGTCCGTCTTCTTTCGGAAACCAGGGAATGAATCTGTGGTTGGCTCAGGCACATATGGCAAAGTCTTCAAAGGATTGAACGTATACACCAAGAAACTCGTTGCCTTGAAGCGAATCAGGATGGAAGGCGAGAGAGACGGCTTCCCGGTGACGGCAGTTAGGGAAATCAAACTGCTTCGCTCTTTGAAGCATAAGAATATCGTGGAGCTCCAAGAAGTCATGGTCGAGACCAACGAGTGCTTCATGGTGTTTGAGTATCTCTCCCACGACCTGACAGGTCTACTGAACCACCCAAACTACACGCTGGACGCCGCAGAGAAGAAGCACCTCGCACAACAACTCTTCCAGGGGCTCGATTACCTCCACACCCGAGGAGTGCTCCACCGCGATATAAAAGCTGCAAACATCCTTGTCAGCAACGAAGGGATTCTCAAATTGGCTGACTTTGGACTGGCACGGTTTTATGCTAAGCATCATCAGCTTGATTACACCAACCGTGTCATCACAATCTGGTACAGGTCTCCCGAATTGCTGCTCGGCGAGACCCAATATGGACCAGCGGTGGATATCTGGAGCGCTGCATGCGTCATGATGGAAATATTTACAAAACGGGCCATCTTTCCCGGAGATGGGAGTGAAATCTGTCAGTTGGACAAGATATACTCGGTCATGGGAACACCAAGCAGGAAGGACTGGCCAAACCTCATTGAGATGCCCTGGTTTCAGCTGCTCAGACCGACAAGCAGGAAACCAAATATATTTGCAGAGAAGTACAAGGAACAGCTCACATCCTCTGCCTTCGAACTCCTCGAATCCATGTTTCGATATGATCCCGCCAAGCGCCCATCAGCAGCCGAGGTTTTGGAACACCCCTACTTTGTAACGGAACAGCCAGCCCCGCGGCAGGCCATCGAGTAAGCTTGCACCCCGTGATATGATAGCTTGACATGCTAGCCCTAACACGTACTTCTAATAGGCTCAAGAATGTCGATGGTGAATGGCATGAATTTGAGTCAAAGGCCCTCCGGCGCGAAAACGAACGAAAGGAGAAAGAGAGAGAAAAGGAGCTGCGCAAGGCTGCACAAAAAGAGACGTCCTCGGGCACTCGCGAGAGGGACCGTAAGCGGCCTAACGACTCCAGCGACATCCACCGAGAGTCGAAGCGTCCACATGTCGAAGCCGACGAGAAGACGGATCGGGATACGCAGCCCACCAACAACAACCGCCAAACCCAGCAGCAGCAAACACTTGTGAGTGGGCAGTCAAGACCAGAACAGCCTGCGGGCTCAGGCAGAGCACCTACTGGCCCTCGGGCAAATTGTGCCGAGGCTTGAACCCATATGTTGTGGAGTGAAAGTGGTGGAACTAGTGCGAAGGGGCTGGCAGAAGTGATGTTCTTCTGCTCTGTTTGTCAGGATGGGAATAAGGCAATGTGTTTGGACTGGGTTGAGTCTATGTTTATCCCAGGGCTGCCAGATGATTGTATGACTACGTGTTTGCTGTCGATGAACCAGGGACACAGACTCTCTGTATAGGCCCACGGGCCATGATTCCACACATAAATTCACTTGCGTGCCAGCTTGAGTCGCGACCGCACATCGATGGTTTTGTCTTGTATCTGGGCCGCTTGCAGCCTTCCTTACCAGCCATCCTATGCCAATATATAAGTGCATACAGGTGATTGCTACAGCTCCACGGTTATCCCATGTTCAAATGCTTATTCCGGCGCTGCAATCAGGCCAACTCAACACTCTAGAAGAATGAGGTAACTCGATAGGATATCGTGGGTATTGTATATAATGACAACTCAAAACATAAGCAGCTTGTTCGTCTGCCTTTCGCTCTCCACCTCCATCTCTTTCCTCCTTTTGCCCTTCATCCGCACCACACGGCCTCTCTTCCGCTTTTCTCCCGCCTTGTCCTTGTCCTTATTCTTGTGTGTCTCATCTGATTCACTGTCGTCCTCGTCCTCTTCATCATCTTCCTCACTAGCAAGCCAGTCCTCAATATCGGCAAGATCTTCTTCATCACTCTCCTCGAAGTCTGAGATGTACTCGACTTGCCCGTCCAGTTCGGATTCGGCATCCTCATCTTCACGTTCGAGCTCCTTCTCCGGCTCGTCCTCCTCTTCTTCATCCTCAATGCCCTTGTCCATATCCTTGTCCCTTACCCCCCCACCCTCAGCCTCGAGCGCGTTCAGTACCTTCTTCCAGATGCTGGCATTGCAGTTGAGCGGCTGGTCACCGTAGGCGCCCTGGCGAAGGCGGTCGAGGAGTTCCCGCTCAATGGTGCGCTCCAGCTTGGCGGCAGCGAGTGCTTTGCGCTCACGCGCTTGTTCGCGGTGCTTGATTTTGGGCGCCATCTTGGGGACGAGCTTTTCGCCAAGACGGGCGTCCTCAGCAGCGAGCTTGCGAGTGCGAGTGGCTACTTGGACGAGGCGCGTCAGACGCTGCTTGCATTTGTGCAGGAGGAACTTGGGAAAGTATTGCAGGTGCGACTCAATCTGGGCGAGGGCCTGCTGGTAGTTCTTGGAGAGTTTGAGCTTCTCCCACCATTTGGATGGCATATGAGCGCGCTCGATCTGCACGAGAATGGGTGGTAAGCGCGAGTCCTTCTAGATGGACCTGGATAGGGCGGCAAGACTTACGGTCTTGATGTAGAGGTATATTGTCCCCTTTGGGGACGTCCTGACAGTGGCATATCGACTATTCGCTAGAGGACAGCTCTGTCGGTTGCAGAGGCCGCTCACCTGGAATTACCGTGTCAGTGGGTGCGCGGAATGGACGTTGGGCAGGTGATTAACATACTGAGTACTCATTTCTGCAGAAGTTGTTGCCCTTCGTAGTCCTACACAGTGTTAGACTGCCCGGTTAAGCCGACATGAGAAATCTAAGGCCTACTTGAGCTTGAATGCGCAAAACTGTTCTGTGGCGGCAATAACTGTCAGAAGACAGCTTCTTCTCGTAAGGGAATGTTCGACCCACGGTTAATAATTTGCCAGACGATCTCGTCGGACATAACTGCAGTTGTTTTCGACTTCTCGGATTCTGAATATGAAGAACAATTGACAGAGGATTCCCACCAGAAATTTCTGAATGCGACGCCTCATGGAGGGGTTGTGCTGAAGAAATTTCTGAGTCCTTGACTTTTGCTGTCAATTCTGGCCCGTGCCCCCGTGTGCATCCTTATCGGTTTATCAAGGCAGGCTAACCAGCTGGCGCCAGTCGTTTAAATTCTGCGCAGTGACTTTTAGGTGCGGACTTTTGAGTGAAGAGCTTGGTTAAGCTACAGTATTGGAAAGGATGACCAACGCAATGTGAGAGCTCAACCTCCTTTTCCCATCTAGGTTTCGCGACATCGGAGTCAATGTTGCGATATGCGTTAAGGAGAGCTGCTATCTCTAAAGGTCTTACTTTTCGACCTGCAGCCCCCTTGTTTCCTTCACAAACATGGACGAATCAACAGAGATCGCATACGCTTGATGCGCCGTGGATCCAGGACGTACTATTCGCCACGAGGCGCGGAATATCGCGGCAGTTTAGTTCGAATTTAATCGCTGCAAACGATACGGTCTATGCACTTTCATCCGCTCCCGGAAGGGGGGCTATCGCTCTCATCCGCATCTCGGGAGTATCCTGCCTCGACGTGAGATCTTTGCAATCCTGTCAACATGAAAATCGGGCTAACACGCTCTGCAGGTATATCGTGGATTATGTCCTACGAAGCCTTTACCCAAACCTAGGCACGCTGTGGTGCGGACGCTTGTGGAGCCAAGCGAGGCCGGCAACATCAATGTGATCGACTCAGATGCCTTGGTGATCTACTTCCCTGGGCCCAAAACCGCTACTGGTGAGGATGTCTTGGAGCTTCATATCCATGGCGGGCCTGCAACCGTCAAAGCAGTACTGGGCGCCATTCCAAAATCCCCATCTCACGGGCGGATACGATATGCCGAGCCCGGTGAGTTCACGAAACGAGCGTTCTTGAACAACCGACTTGATCTTGCCCAGGTTGAATCGCTTGGCGACACGCTCGCCGCTGAGACGGAGCAACAAAGAGGAGCTGCGATACGGGGCGCTTCGGGTATTCTGGGAAGGACATATGAGCAATGGAGAACGCAGCTTCTATTTGCACGCGGTGAGATTGAGGCGCTTATCGATTTCTCTGAGGACCAGCATTTCGACGAGCCACCCGCAGAACTTCTCGCCAACGTCAAGCAGCTCGTTGAAGAGATACTTCGATTGATTCGTGTGTATAAGGACGGCAGTCAGCGGAGCGAATTACTTCGATCCGGAATTCGCATTGCACTCCTTGGGCCCCCTAACGTGGGGAAAAGTTCGTTGATGAACCAAATCGTCGGCCGAGAAGCCTCCATCGTATCAGCCGAAGCAGGGACGACGCGGGACGTCATCGAGGCAAGTCTCGACGTACGTGGATATCTTTGCTCCTTTGCGGACACAGCGGGAATTCGTTCTCATAATCCCTCTCGGCCATACCGCAATGGCGCCGACTCTCCCATCATCGGTGCTGTTGAAGAAGAAGGCATTAGGAGGGCCAGAAAAAAGGCCCAGGATTCTGATGTCATCATTGTGTTAGCATCGGTAGAGAGGACAGATGACGCATTTCAGCTGCGATACGACGTCGAAACACTGTACCTGGCAGCGAGTGCGCAGCAGCATCTAATTGTGATCAACAAGTGCGACGTGGTCGATCACGAGACGCTTGCGGCCCTGGTTGGCGAGTTCAAAACATCGGTGCTCGGTTCTATTCGGGGTCTTGGCGATGCTGAGCCGCTTGCGATTTCCTGCAGGTCGGCCGAGTCACCAGCTGTAGGGCTGACAGATCCAGGACAAATCGAGCATCTCACCCAGATACTTGTCCAATCGTTCTCGGCTTTAACGTCGCTGCCTGCTGACATGCAGCACCTTCACGGGGTAACTGAGCGCCAGAATCAACTGCTTGAACGATGCCAACTCCACTTAGAGGACTTCATGACTGAGGCGGGAGCAGAAGGGTCTGCAGATGAACCCGACATCGTGCTGGCTGCAGAGCATCTACGTCTCGCTGCGAATCACCTAGCCGCAATTACTGGGCGTGGAGAGTCTGGTGATGTTGAAGAGGTTCTTGGTGTTATATTCGAGAAGTAGGTTCTTATCCGACATGTAATCTTTCGCGGTTTGGCTATTCGACGCTGACAAGCTGCAGGTTCTGTGTCGGAAAATGACACTGCGTCCCAGACACGAAGCATTTCTTGTGTATTATTTAATTGTTATCTAGGGATCAAAATAAACCCGGGACCAATCACGTCTCTCCCCTTCGCTTATGACCAAGAACAACCAGTCAGCAGCACGAGACTCCAATACGTTGTTGAATAGCCCCAATCTATATGGTTCTCTCCCATCGGCCGCCCGCCTGCGCGCCAGTCTAGAGTTATTGTATATTACAACAAGAGTAGGACGACAAAGCCGTTGAAACTCTGTGAGAAAGAAAGTTGCTTGACCAAAAGAATGACAGAGTTAAGGACCCTTGAGAAGAAAAGAAGATAATCGTAAACAGTCATCCTTGTCACAATAATCAAACACGGGCGGCTGCCTGTTCTGCCCCAAGCTGGCTTGGGGCTCGCCTGGGCTGACTCAAACACTTTGCAGGTTCTCCAGGACTGCTGCTCTTGATAGGAAGCTCAGGGTTGGGTAAGAGGCGGTTTACTTCTGCTCCTCTTCGTCATCCTTGTCGTCCCTAGAAGGATTGTTAGGTGCTGGCGAACCAAGATACCGGGAGACTAACTTGTTGTAGCCGGAACGGCCGTAGTTGCGGAACTTGTTCTCCTCCTCATCGTCGTCCTTGCCGTCCCTAACTGCAAAGTTAGCATTCACCCTAGAACCGCTAGCGAGTCAGAGGTAGCCCACTTATTGTACCCAGAGCGGCCATAGGGTACGGGGAAGGTGATGGTGGTGGTGATGTTGCCAGCCATTGTTAAGATTGTTTGAAGGTCTGCTGAGCTTTGGAAATGTTGATACTGTTTGAAATTGAGGAGTGTTGGAGTCTGGGGGGGGGTTCGAGTCGGTTGGATTGCTTTGTTGTGTTGTCGAGGCTGTTGGCGCTGATGATGATGATGATGATGATGATGATGATGATGAAAGAGCAAGACAGACAACTCGGGGATTCCTGGGGACTTTATACCCATTGAGACATGAGCCAGCCATGCGAGGTCTATATAGGTTTTTCATCGACACACAACTATTCGCGAACATCTCAACAGTCATGTCATTGATGCGACGGCGCCCCCACCTACAATGGTGGATGACATAAGTGCCTATCATATTGTCTAGCCTGTTCTCGACGACGACGACGACGACAAGGAGGAGGAGGAGGAGGAGGAGAAAGAGGAAGAAGGGGTTGCGGTACGTACCTCGTTGGTGCCTTTCTTAGTACTCCTGTGGGTGAGGTACATGGCTGCGGAGGAGAGGGACTTGGCGGATACTGAGACAGCTTTTCCAGGTTCCCATCCTTAGTTTCGTCCCAATCGGGGATACGACGGACGACACCCCGGGAGGGTATACCGCAAGTTCCGATCCTTTGGACTTGGGTTTTTCTTGGTGGGTGGGGCGGACGAGGCGGTCGAGCTGAGATTGGGGGAGGGTCGTAGGGTTGGGACGAAAGACGGTGTCCACGACTAATTCTGGAAGACGTCGAGAGACCCGGCACCCCATAGGGCTGAGCAGGCTATGCAGCACTGGGCAAGAGGGTAATGCCGTGTGTAAGCACCAATACGCGTCGTACACAATCATGAGCTGGCCAAGCCACCGGTGGTGCGGCAGTCCGAGACGGTCATGGCTGACAAGGCATCTAGGCATTCGCTTTTCTTTTTACTTCCCGGACCCTCACCTCGTTGTGAACAAACATGCCGCATGTCTACTGCTGCAGCGGATGCAGAAACCGTTACCCTTTTCGGGTTAAGGCACCGATTTGCGTGGTGCAGACAGACCAGACCCCCATTCTGACACCGACGCACTGGTGCGTAACCCACCGCGTCCCGCATCTGGTACTGCCGGGTGATCCGCCACTTTGTCCCGTTCCTGCGGTAGACCGGCATGGGAATTTTTTTCGGGCTACACAGCATATGGCGCGCTATGGGACTGGTGGGCAAATTCTGGCTCGCCGGATGGCGTTTTCCTGCTTAGCAGTATTTTTGCTCGCCCATGTGTGCGTGTACCGAATACGCAAGCAGCCGCTGGAATCTTCTGTCTGGATGGACCTGACTCCCGACCGACATGCTGATAAATGGCCTCCCATACAGAACTAAAGGCATAGCGTGTGCGCGACAAGAGCGTGTGTTACTCAGCGTTGAGTTCTGGGCGAGACGACTTGACAACTCTTGGCTGCATGCACGATGGCCACATGGACGGACGGTCTCGCCAGTTCGCACCAAGGGATAACAGCCGCTGCTTCAAGGTCGCATCGCCAGATTCGTAAGGCAGAGACCCAGGCATTGATGCTATAGGGTAGCGAGACGGGAGACCCCGCGAGGCCCCTGTGACAGGGTCCCGGGTCCCGACTAAACGAGATTCGAACTATCAACGAGGTTTTGCCTCTTGGTCAAGGCCGTTGATTGTGAGGCCTGCGAGGTAAGTTTTTGCGCGCCGGCCACCTAGCTGTGACGAGTAGGTACATTTTTGCTATCACACTCGCCCCATCGTCACATCGCCGGTTTCCTCTTTCATCCGTCACATCTGTCACCCCATCACCAAGCTACCACTCACCCAGTTCGGCGTCAGTCGTCTTGTCGAAACATTGCTGCCTTGGTGATCGAGGCACCGGGAGAAAGGCGGTGGGCTTGATTCAGCAACTGGTTCTGGTGGCTGGGCGCCACTCGCTCGTCTGCGGGAACCCCGCGCGGTCGCCGAGATTATCTATCTTGCTGGGCCGTCCTACTTGCTTTTTGTTTTCCTTCTGTCTCCTGAGGCGGGGGCGGCGTTTGGCGGGGTCCAACAAACCAAAATCCTTGGGGTACCGTACCTAGGCCGCGCTTGGTCATTTTTCCCAAGTTGAAGTGCCAGTGTGTTTTGCTTGCCGCTGGGCTGGCTGAGGTGCAGCTTTGCTTGGGGGTTTTACAGTAAGTGGCTTGCCTGGGGGTGGGCAAACTACTACACTACACAGTAGACTTCTGCTCATCTTTGGACCCTCAGTAAGTAACAATTACAATATCTCTCGCCTTTTTCTTTCCAGACTCCAGGCTCCAACATTTTAGTTTTTGGTTCGGTGCTCGAAATAGCCCCCTCCTTCATTGTTTGCTTGCTTGTGCTCTGTGCTGGGTTCTGCTATACCTGGGTGCAGGACATGGAAAAAGAAAAAAAAACCCATTTGTTACCAGTGGAACACGGCAACGTGCATAGAAATTTGAGGCTCTGCAGATTTTGGACTATTTTCCCACCATACTCGGCCCTACTTTGCTGGAGGGAAAGAGGCGAAGAAAATACGGAGTAAAATACGAAGGTACAATAGTGGGGGTCGGTAACGCGCTTGTTTGGCAATACTACTAGCTGTATTGCTACCTACCTACGAATACCTACCTAGCTAGCCTTTGGTCATCACCTTCTCTCTGCAAGTGGCTCGGACTCTGACTATTGTGAGCTTGGGTTCACCTCTTATGATTATTTTGTTGTGGATCATCTTATCTCCGCCGTGACTGCTTTCTGTTCTGCAGACGATGCAGAGTTGGGGGCGGGGGTCCCAGAGGGACATGGAGACGCTACAGCAACATTTTACCCTCTTCCGAACAAACCACACCGACACATGAAGGATAGATCACATTGCCATTTTCCCCCAATTTTTTAATTTTTTTTTTTTTTTTTTTTTTTTTTTTTTTCTCCTTTTAAATTTTTTTTTTTTTTTTTGGTTTTTCCT